>Ga0126342_10000683_pt1 | contig 40180 bp, 27 predicted proteins | sample Cyp1metagenome_FD_92528 | JGI IMG/M metagenome (GOLD analysis project Ga0126342, IMG submission 92528) | Coral microbial communities from Lord Howe Island, Old Settlement Bay, Australia - Cyphastrea 1 metagenome | ecosystem: Host-associated > Invertebrates > Cnidaria > Coral ...
CATGGTGAGGTATGGTGACGTATGGTGACGTATGGTGACGTATGGTGACGTATGGTGACGTATGGTGAGGTATGGTGAGGTATGGTGAGGTATGGTGCGGTATGGTGCGGTATGGTGAGGTATGGTGAGGTATGGTGAGGTATGGTGAGGCATGGTGAGGTATGGTGAGGCATGGTGGGGTATGGTGGGGTATGGTGGGGTATGGCGCGGTATGGTGAGGTATGGTGAGGTATGGTGAGGTATGGTGGGGTATGGTGGGGTATGGTGCGGTGGTGAGGTATGGTGAGGTAAATGGTAATGGTAATGGTACTGGTATGGTAATGGCAACGCAATGCAATGCAATGTAATGTAATGTAATTAATGCAATGTATGTGGTTCCTGAAATGGGGGTACCAAATCATCCAAAATTCAACAATTTCAGTATTGATACCTTTGGTTTTTGCTTACCCCCCATTTAAAAATGTATATATATCTATCTATCTATCTATCTATCTCTCTCTCTCTCTCTCAGTCTACGTGCACAGTCTTGTTGATCAATTCCACTCCGCGTTCCACCCGTTGGAACCCGGCCTGCGCGCCCATGAATGACCATTTTGCGTATTCCCGCGGGCGCTCCGGGCTTGGCAAAAATGAGTTTTCACATATATGATGGATTATATATGTATTATATGTATTATATTTATGTGTATATATATATGTGTGTAAATATGGTTGGATATAGTGTATCAAATGTTGTATGAACATGTATCAAAAATACACTTGGGTATGGTACAGCACATTGAAGATTGAGATTCCTGAGCTTTCGATGATGTTGCATGAACAACATTGAAGAACATGGATTGGGAAGGAAATTGTCGGCCAACTTCATTGGTCACCGAGCAGAAACCTGGCTACGAAAGATGGCAGCCAGGTCAGGTTCTTAGCTGGAGATAGTTGCCTCCAATTCCCATCTCTACCCATCATTCCAGTGACGTCATACCAGTGAGGTCGTCATGAAAATGTTCCAGATCCATTGTTTTTACACATAGAATATTATTCGGCAAATAAAACAAGATTTTTAGCCATCAAGAAACACCAATTCCATTGATCCATGTAGCCCCCAACAATGGCTGAATGCCATCATCCCCAAATGACCACGCACGGCCTGCTGGTTCCTCGGTGATTGAACCGTCTTCCAGCGAGCGGATGATGCCCTCGATCTTAGCAGAGCTTAGTATGGACGAAGTCATTTTGAGGCACAAATATCTCAGATATCCCATCCCCCATCCGCAACAAAAAACGGATCCTCGAAAGGAACAGATCCAGTAGCCGTAGCCACAAATGGTGGGAAACAAGTATGTCCAGGACAAAGCGCATATTTTTTGGTGTGTGGTTTCACTTTACGTTTTGGGATCGAGAAAAGCTGTAAAACCACCGTGATGCTCAACTCTTCAACTCGTCACCTAGTGGTCCCGAGGAACCCCTTTTCTGATGCGAAACTTTGAACAGACTGGAAAAACACCACGGTCTGGGTTTCAAAAATTGCAGAAAAAACACCTTCAATGGATTGGTTTAAGGGAAAATCTACAGGAAACCATGGTTTTTACCATCAAATATAAGGGTTTCCATGGGGGTTCCTGAAAATTTTCCCATCATCCAACTCTATGACACCAGTCCCGCTTCAGCTACCGTCGAGCCCAGTCGTCCGTCGTCCCGGTTCTGAACTCTACACTGAGTGTGCCCACCGCGTGTGAGACCGCCTGGCCGATTTGCAGTTGCCTTTTGGATATCACTTACTGGTTGGTGGTTTCAGCCCCCCTGAAAAATATTAGTCAGATTGGATCATCATCCCAACTATTTGGGGAAAATAAAAAATGTTCCAAACCACCAATCAGCTTAAAGTACCCTCCATGATTTTCCGATAAAAATGGTGATCTTCAATAGCTATGTCAAATTGGGGCTAAATCTCTTTTAGCTGATCTCAGGTTCAAAAGTTTTCCACGTCAGATATGATCAGATCGACCCAAAGCTGAGCCACTTTGGGGATCGAAGAAGTGCAGGTTGCTTGCCATGCTCTTCGTATATTCTTTCTGCTTATTTTTCTGGTTGGTAGCTTCAGCCCAACCGAAAACTGAAATCATCAATCGGTATCATCATCCCAGCTAGGATGTAAAACAAACCAAAAAATTCCGTTGATGATGACTATATAATGCATATCCCAGGTGACCCAGAGACCCCCATTCTGCTTGTTTCTACAATGCGGGTTCCCCCACTCATAAGTTTGTTGTAAACCCCCCTACCATAAAACATAGTGACATCGGACTTATCAACTCACCAACTCAGCTATTTCATTAGCGGGGGGCCACTTTGTATAGCATCTATTTCTCAATGTTTTTTTGTTGGCGAAATCCGAAATTTCGGGTCACCCAGAAACGTTCTTCGCCCACCTGTTGAGTCTTGACTACCTTGCGGAGAGCTGGCCGTGAAAATAACGATTATGTTCTTAAAATAGTTGGTGAATGGATGGTTGTTCCCCTAAATATGCTTAGGTTTTGACCCATCCCGATATCGAGGTGGCAGAATTTAAGCTACTGTATCTAGTGGAATACCTGGAATACCTAGAGTAGATCACAGTGATTCTGGCTGTGATTCCAGAATCAAATTCTTATCCCAAAAAATGCAAAATAAACAGCTCCTCTTTCTCGATGTGGTAATTCTGTCCTCCCATCCTTGGGTCACATGGCTGCTCCGAACACACCAGACTACAAGGGACTACAAGGGTGGGAAACTGGGTGTAGAAAACGGTAACATGACCAATTCTTCCCTAAATGTGGCTATCATGTACAGTACCTATAGCATCCTGGTATGCCCTATTCTCAGACAAACCCAAATATCATATTGTTACGTCTTCTGTATATGTTTTTAATATCCGTTTTTCCATTTACAATCATGAAACAACAGGGATTTAGGAGCCACTGCTCAAATGAAACGTTTCCTAAGTCATGGGGTAACCCCCCCAAATCATCCATTTGATTCTCGGATTTTCCACCATAAGCCATCAATTTTGGGGTACCCCCAATTATCTGGGTAAATTATGATTTCATTAACCTGAATCATGCGGTTTCGGTCGCAGTAAGGTCGTTATAATTTACCCACATAACATCAACAATTATCTAATAACCATCAAATCATCAAAATCATCAAATGGAAAATCCATTTGGTTTCCAAATCATCCAAATCATCAACTATGTTCCATTTATTTCACCAGAAATTCTGGGATTTTCCACTAAAAACCATCAACTTCGGGGATTTTCCACTATAAACCATCAATTTCGGGGATTTTCCACTATAAACCAGAAATTCTGGGATTTTCCACCAGAATTTCCACTATAATTTCGGGGTACCCCCAATTACGGAAAACCACAACAACGGTGATTCAATCGCCTGCCCTCGCAGCGAAGGAGGTCGGCGCACCGAGGCCTCGCGGGAAATTTAAGGAGAGTCAAACGGTTGAAAACATGGGATTAACCATGGGGATTTAACATATGCAAGTTTTACGCGCCTACGACCCTCAAACCTCCACCTACGACCCTTCCAGGTCACACCTGGGGAAGATAAATGCAACAATGTGGTGAACTCGTTCGAGGAAACTTGTGGCAAACCACGAGCATGGCTCTACTGATGACGGTCACGCTTCAACAGGTTGCAAAAACGAAGAAGGCACGTGACGTATGGTGAGGTATGGTGACGTATGGTGAGGTATGGTGAGGTATGGTGAGGTATGGTGCGGTATGGTGAGGTATGGTGAGGTCTGGTGGGGTATGGTGCGGTATGGTGAGGTATGGTGAGGTATGGTGAGGCAATGCATTTGACTCATCAACCGCGTTCTTCAAAAATATATTGGCCCTATTGCCAAGCAGTACCTCCACTAAATCCGAAATAAATGTTAAAATAACTTTAAAAATGATTAAAACAATTAACATATTAATGGTTTATATATGGTTAATATATGGTTAATATATGGTGCATATATGGTTAATATATGGTTAATATATGGTTAATATATGGTTAATATATGGCTAATGTATGGTTAATATATGGTTAATATATGGTTAATATATGGTTAATATATGGTTAATATATGGTGTGTATATATATATATGATTAATATATGGTTAATATATGGTTGATTTATGGGTAATATATGGTTAATATATGGTTAATATATGGTTAATATATGGCTAATATATGGTTAATATATATGGTTAATATATGGTTAATATATTGAATATATGGTTAATATATGGTTAATATATGGTTAATATATGGTTAATATATGGTTAATATATGGTATATATATATATATATGGTTAATATATGGTTAATATATGGTTAGTATATGGTTAGTATATGGTTAATATATGGTTAGTATATGGTTAATAGATGTTCACCAGCTTCTAAAATTTATATGGCATAAGTTTATGTTTAATATTTGGATAATGGATGTTAATAGTGGTTTATAACTGACAATAATGGGTAGGCAATGAGAGTGGCAGGCTGTGGGAGTGCGCTGTTTCATAAGTTTTGATCATCACACAAAAAAAAAGAGGGGGGGTGTTGTGAGCGCCAGTTTTTTTGCATTTTTGATATTTCATGTCTGCAAAAGTACCAAACCCTGTTCTTTCCAAAACCAAACCGTGCTGTTTCTGTAACAAAAGCAACCACTGTGCATTCTCAACAGCTCTCCTAATGTCCTACATAGATACATAGTTTCAGCCAAAACAACCATGAATAATAAATACAGACAACAAAACAAACAAGTGCAAATGCCTTTCCAAAGAGTGCAGCGTTGCTTTAAAAATGTATAGACATCTCTACAGGAGTTTCCCTCAACATATGCAATAGTTCTTTTGGGCATGTGCATTCTAAACAGGGACCAATTTATGCAATATGTTCTCTATAAACAATGAAGGAAAAAAATGCAATCTGCACTTGTAAGGTTGCACTGCGTCCTGCGGCTCCGCTCCTCATCTGCTTCCATAGGGATATGTCTTCCACGGCGACCTGGAGCATCACCCTCAAAGCGGAGGCATGCATCCCGTGATTTGGCTGCTGTGCTGCGTTGCTGACTCTGAACTGCAGCGCGTGATGAAGATGCTGCTGCTGCCAGAACTAACGGCTGAGACTTCGCGACATCTTCCGCCGCTTCATCGCCTTCTTCTTGTTGTACATCAGGTCCTTAGCACAAACATGACCAAGACAATTGCCAAATGAGAGAGATTATAGCGCCAGAAAAGGTTGGAAGTCTAATCTTGTTCCCCTTTTCAGTTTGTTAAGGACACATTTCATATAGCATCAAGCTGTCACATCAGTGATACGTAGATGCTTCGTAGCAACGGTCTTCATCGAACATACCTCCGCCGCACACATCCCAGAACATCTCTCTACTGTTTTCACCCCCAAAATAGCCAGTCGAACGAACAGCTGGAACATGATATGTCGGTGACAAAAGCAAGCCAATTTTTCTGGACCCGGCACACTCCAGAAGCCACTTTCATCTTCCAAGTGGTGGCAAACATCTGATGCGGTAGCATGACTCTGAGCAATGGACAGGGTGAAGCCAGAAGCACTGTCTTCTAACCTCATCACGACGTACCTGCATGATTGCACAGATTTCAGCAGGCATCGCAGGTACAACATCGGCCCAATGTCCATCTTGCAGCTCAGGATGGAGACATACAACAAGCATGGAAGAGACTATGTGCCCATAGTACTTGTCCAAGATAAAGCGGTAGATGTTGAGCTGCAAGTGGTACTTGACACCCTGCGCCTCTGGCAGGTGCTCCAATGGCTCCGCCAAGGCGTGCCAAGGATTTTCGTATTTGTACGTTTGCAATCGACAAGCCTCAGACAAATAAAGCAGATGCTGCTGGCGGCGTTAACTCATTACTTGATACCTTTCACATTTTGCATGACTGTACCCTTTACACCAAGGCACACAAGCTGCCCCTTCTCGTCAGTCGCTGCGAAATCGATGCGACCTGCCAGCTTTTCTTCTGTGGCCCAGATGCACCACTCTGTGCGAAAGGCAAGCAGCGGCTGCGCGCGGCACAAGAAGGTAGCTAGCAGATCAATCTCAGCACAATTCCCATCGATAGCCCCACCGTTTAGTAGACACCTCCACTGGGGATGGGCCCACGTCCCTGCATGCGATGCCCTTTGTGCTTTCAGAGCCCAATCTTCCTTGATTTCAGCAGGAGACATCATGTGACTCTCAAGCATGGCAGAACAACTAGCCAGCGTGCTGCGCAGACACTGGCTTACTTGCACTAAGTTTGGCGAAGGCTGCGCAAGAATGGCCCCCACTGCTGCCAACTCAGGAACTTGTAAACAGGCACGGGCGAGCTGCATCCCATGCATGTAGCCACTGCTGCCGCTGCTTAGCCTTCTCGTACGACTGACTGTAGTACGCGGCTTGCTCCACAGAGAAACCCGCTGCTAGCAATTCTGCGTGAGACTTCTTCGGCTTGGACCCTTGGCTTCGCCTTTTGCCTAATGCAGCTGCTCTATTGTGGCGCGTAGCCAGGTCGCAGGGTCTTTCCGCAGAACAGGAGGTGGATTGGAGGAGCCTCCATACGCGTCGCTGCCGCCAATTGCAAGCAGTAATGCATATGACTCATCAACCGCGTTCTTAAAAAAAAAAAAAACTATTGGCCCCATTGCCCAGCAGCACCTCCACTAAATCCGAAATAAATGTTAAAATAACTTTAAAATGATTAAAACAATTAAAAGATTGTTTAAAAAATAATTGTTTTGAAATCCTGGGATGCACCAAACACAGGTGAATTAGAATAATCAAAACAATTAAGAGGACGTTTCCTACTAATTAGTTTAATTATTTCAATTATTCCTTGGGAAATCGCAAAATAAATAAAATAATTGAAATAATGAAAGGAATGTGCCTACTATCTTTTTCAATTATCTATCTTATTTCAAATAGTTTAATTATCCCTTGGAAAAATGCTACACCAGCGTGCGGGTCAGATAGGCCCCGCCCCAATCTTACCTCCTGAGCCAAAACCAGGCCTGCCCCGCTGGAAGCTCTTCCCATTCCAGCGCTACCTGGCAGCAGAGGTGTGGTGTACCAACTCGTGGGGCTGCCATTCAAAACAATGGGTGACCAAAAAGGGGTCCTGGAAAAATACGGGCTTCTTGGGATTGGCCACTTGGTGGGAAACAGCATCCTGGCACACCGAAAAAACAAAGTTTCACAAGTGTCAATGGTGGTGTTCCAATGAGTTTTTTTTTGCGAAAAAAACAAAAAATCTGGAGATTTTCCCTTACTGTTTCCTGCGGGTCAAGTTCTGGGAAATGATTGTGATGTTTGTTTCTGTAATCCCCAAACGACACCCCCAAACGAAGCCCTGGTTTAGTATTGCATCGACTCAAAAAAGTGGCCTATTTGTGGAGGATCATCGCATCGTAACTGGATAGTAACTGAGTTTACCCACTTATAACTTACAGGATGGGGCCCCCTAGTTATAAGTTGGTTTATAACCCATCTAAATATAGTTATAAGTATCATACACTATTGTTTTTATAGTTATAAACCAACTTAGCTAACTAACTATGGGGCCCCATCCTGTATATGTGATGGTGATAACCTTGTTGAGGGGACTTACAATCATCAGGGTTATCAACCACTTATCATCAACCAATTACTTTTTCGTTTGATGTCCTCCAAGTAGGGACCACAAAAAGATGCCGATATCTGTGTTTCCAGGATGGTACTTCGCCGATCTCTGCCTTCTATTTCATCATATTTCCTGTTTTTTTTCCTGGTTTTCAACTCTTCTATCTATATGACCGGGGGTTGCTATACAGTAGAACCTGATTTTGCTGCACCATTCTGCCACGAACTGCATCTCCCTAGAACTCGAGCGGATCCAAAAAAATCACTTGCCTTGGGAGAACGACGTGCGGAACTCCTGACGCTTTTCCCCCAGAAACAAAATCTTACCATGGAAAATTGAGTGCCAATCAACCCCCAACTTGGTCTGTTTTAGAATCAAGGCATCCATTTTGAGGGGGTCCATTGGACGCCGATAAACTGCAGCCAGTAGGGTAATGCTTATTCTTGATGAAACCAAGTGCCGAGTCCATGGGTGATTGAAATTTCATAACATCCCCTACTTTGATGAAGCACCAAGATTCTACCCTGCCATTCTACCTCGAAAACGGCTTCGCCTCACAAGCATACGGTTTTGAACATATAGCCCAGGGGGAAAAGGATGAAAATCACTAGTGGAATGGGGTACCCTCTGGTAAACTAACATAACTATAGAAAACCACCATTTTTAATGGGAAAACTCACTATAAATGGCCATTTTCAATAGCTATGTTAAATTACCAGAGGGTACCCAACAGCTTTAGAGAAATGGAAAATCGACTCCGTGAGTCTATCATAAACCCCTTCCACACGGAGCTCCTCACGTCGGTGTGCAACGCCTCCTGAAACGTTGTGCTGAGGGGATCACCAGTATCCCGCAACCCATGGTGCTGATAAAAACCTACAATACTGGGCAATAAAATTTGGGGTAAATGTACAGGATGGGGCCCCCCAGTTATAAGTTGGTTTATAAACCAATATAACCTCCATTAACTATAGTTATATCTACCATAAACCAGTGTTAAACCACTTATAAACCAACATAGCTATCTTGGGGGCCCCATCCTGTAGGATAATGTAGGTAAATATTACAGCACCATGGAGCATCTGGGTATGTACCCATACGTCCCTCCCTCTAACGGCTACATGCTGGATAACTGCTAGCATTCTAGCAACTCATTTACCGGAAAGAAACGCGGTTCAAAGACTTGCCGCCATTCCCATCCTCGCTAAAGGGCCATAAGTTGTGTCAAAATACCCATTTTCAGACCCATTGCCATTGAGAAAGGCATGGCTCAAAAAAAAATGAAAACACCCGCATATTTGCTCAGAGGAATTATACATCTGGGCTGTTGGGACTAGATCTTTTGCTGACCCAAATATAATATCGTCTGGGAGTCGACTGAGGATAAAATTCGACCGCCCTCAATCGACAAATCAAGGAAAATCATCAGAATCTTGAAATTGTTGGGCGTTCTGTCGATTTTTGGTGGATGACAGTATAATACCAACGTTCACATCGTGTTTTTCTTCACGTTCCCCCAACTCCAGGAAGTCCCGTCGATCCTAGTGGAGTGTCCGGGTGTCCTACAGATTGTCCATGGAAAAACCCATAGGTCGCCGTTGCGACCCCTGTGACCCCGCCGCGCCCAGGGCCTCAAGTGGCACCTCTTGCAAGACCTCTCTGGGGATCCACCCGTAGGCAGGTTTTTGGGGTGCAGAGATGGGGCCAAGGTGTTGAAATTTCACCCCATGAATAATTACTAGTTACCATACAAAGTGGTTACAAAGATCTATAGTTGGTTTATGAATACTATAGTTACAAAGATACACAAAGATCATAAACCATAAATATTGGAGTTGTTTAAAACAACCCCAACGAATCGCGAGTTCGTCAACGAATCGCACCATTTGGACCTGGTGTTTCAAACCGCTGAACGTTGCGTCATTTGGTGAAATCTCCACCGCTTCCAGCAAGAAACGCCCCAGGCTTTGGTGTTTAATCGTGTCTTAAAGCTTACCCTCTGGTAATTTAACATAGCTATTGAAAATGACCATTTATAGTGGATTTTCCCATTAAAAATGGTGATTTTCCATAGTTACGTTAAATTACCAGAGGGTAATGCATCTTAAAGGCTGATTTGCTTCATCCTTTCTTCAGATATAAGACGTATAAGGTATCTAATATTTATTTGACATAGACTTGAGTACTTGAATCATATGTTTATGAGTCAGAACCCTGGCGCCCGGATTCCGTACGCAAAGTCATAGCTGGCATAGCTGGATGTGTAATTCCCCAAATATAGTATAGAATATATTGGCAATAAGAATAGGTTTTGACATGTTTTCACCCATCCAATTCCCCAAAGATAGTATTTAATCTATCATTTAATAGGATAATTTTATACAATGTGAGGCACCCAAGATAGCTAAGTTGGTTTATAACTCCAATAACTATGGTTTATGGTATTTATAACTAAAGTTACTGGGGCGAATCTAAACCAACTTATATCTTGGGGGCCTCACATTGTAGGTTTTGACCCATCCCTATATGTCTATCTCTTCATCACCTGAACTGCCATTTTTTTGGAACCTCCAGGGCTGTCATGGCACCATTCAACTGGACGGCCTTTTGGCGTCCGCCTGGGAGAAAGAAACCGAGCTTGCAATTGGGAAGTACAATAATGTGTGTATGTGTATATATATACACAATCTATAATATGTATATATGTGACTTTATGTATAAATACATATATATAACTTGTATATATGAGTTGTATATATATATAATTATATATATACATATGATTACATATGGCTTTGCATATTGGGTGTATCCTAAAACCACACCTCGGAACAAAATGCAGAAGTATAGTTCTGTAGAAGCATATAGACATGTGGGGTTCAAGAAAAAGTGATAGAAGAATGCAAATTTTGAGGAGAACAAAGTTCATTGATTTTCAAAAAAGTTGCTCAGAGAGAAGCCATCCAGATCAGGATGCTTGATAGAGATCCTGACCTGGATGAAGGTTTGCGGTTCCCAATCCAGGAATGATTTGACCAGATTCCAGCAATCCCAAAATTACCTGAAGTCTGAATTGCAGTTTATTTTTCAATCTGGCTGGGTCAGAAGCTTGGAATACATTGACGTTGCTAAAGAAAAACATGTTGTGTTTAAATGCCTGCACACTTTTGTTTGATAACTCCATGTCTGAATAGTCACAATTTCTCGCGTAAACGATTCCATGGTTCTTGATTGTTCATTCTTCAACATGGATTTTGCTAGAGTTATTGTAACATTGTAGCTGTCTTATTTTTCTGCTTTTCCATAATGTGGTTAAAACAATAATAAGCCATCCCCCATTCATCACCATTTTTATAGGTGGTATGTTTACCATTCCCAGTCATGGGTGGTTTATGACATGGTTTTAACATGTTTTAACCACATTAGATCTCATTAAATCCCATTAGATCCCATTAAATCACCACTTTTCATAGTGAAATCCCATGAAAATCCCATGAAAATCCCATGAAAATCCCATGAAAATCCCATGAAAATCCCATGAAAAGCACCTTTTGGCTGTTGATTTCGACCCATTTCCCGGGAAAATGGGCCCATCAGGGCCCCGAGCCACCTCGCTGTGCATCCGAATCCTTGGGGCACCAGAGGGCTGGGGCCAAAGATTGAGGTAACCTTTTGGTAATGTAGTAGTGATTAGTGATGATTAATAATCAAAGGCCATTTCAGGATCCTAGATTGGAGGTACCTAGCATATATAAGGCCTATGTAAGGCCTATGTAAGTGAATATCTCCACAAAATATGGCCTTATATGGTACAGTACCTCCAATTTAGGATCCTGAAATGACCATTGAAATAATGATTATCAATGATTAATAATGATTAATAGTGATTAATAGTGATTAACAGTGTTTTTATCTATGAAAAAAACACCATTGATTATATTACGGTAAATTAATACGTAGGTAAATACCGGTAAGACATTCATTTTTATTGACCCGTATTTCCACATGCCTTTCCATAGCTACGATTCACCGCTTGGAAAACATGAAGATCACATCTGGTTGGTGGTATACCTACCCCTCTGAAAAATATGAGTTCGTCAGTTGGGATGATGACATTCCCAATATATGGAAAAACAAAAATGTTCCAAACCACCAATCAGACATTCATCCAATCAAAATCAATCAAAGAATATGAATGGGATAAGAATGGATAAGATGAAAATATTTGGATGTGCGCAAAGAATCAAAAGAAAACAACTGATTCTCCATAGATTCCCCAATCGTAGTGGATTTCCCTGTGGGAATATTTAAAAAAAAAAACATCTTCAGCTCCTCATTGGATGTTGCCTGGGTACCCAAGGCTTGTCAAGCGGAAATGAAACCCAGTAGTTCGCCAGGCCTTTACATCAGCGCTTTCACCCTTTGGTTGTTTTATTCTAAGCAAAGAACACGATTTGAATCGGGGAAGGATTACGTAAAATTGCCCGCATACATTTGGTGGTTTCCATAAATGGGGGATCCTCAAAGTGAATGTTTTATAATGGAAAACCCCAATCTAAAATGGATGATTTAGGGGTACCCCCATGACTTAGGAAACCTCAACCTTTCCACTTATTTACCTTCGTCCATGCTGGGAGATGGCCGATAGCCACAACCTGGGGTCATGAGTTCACGGAGGATCTCAAAGCCAGTGGATCGGGGCTGGATCTACCTTTGCTGATCTACTTTTTTGGTTCTTTAATTTTTTTTCGACCCTTTAGGGAAATGATTTGGCGCTGTGCCCAATGATTCGACTCATAAACCTGGGAAGAAACACCAGTCGAATCCATGATGATTTCGTGGCCTCATCCTGCAGGCCAAATGGTGCGCTTTCCAGCAGCAACGGGTCTAGTTGTTTCTCCCCCATCAAAACAAGCGACCAATTATTCACCCATGAAGAACTTCCATTTTCAATAGCTGAATTTCAACACCCCCATGGCAATGCCATCCTTTCCCAAATCTTACCCTCTGGTAATTTAACATAGCTATTGAAAATCACCATTACTAATGGGTAAATCAACTATAAATGGTCGTTTTCAATAGCTACGTTAAATTACCAGAGGGTAAGCCATGTCAAAAAAAAAACGTTGAAATGCCTCGTAACTTGGCCCAACCGTCCCTCAATCCCGATTGATCCAATCCATCCACGTCACCGCAGAAAAGAAACTGTCATAGCTCGGCCTGGAGAAGTCAACTGGTTCAAGACTTGGTCAACTGTGTTTTGTCCTTTAAAAAGGTATGCTGGTTGGTGGTTTTAACCATCTTGACAAATATTAGTCAATGGGAAGGATTATCCCATATATTATGGAAAATAAAAAATGTTTGAAACCACCAACCAGTATGTATGTATAATATAAATATAAAGAATATGCTGGAATATGATGAGATAAACATGACTTTTTGTATGGGAAACTCATGGGGAAACTTTTTTTTTGGAATGTAATGAGAATATCGTGGAAACATCATGGGAAAGTTACACGGTGAGGTCTCTCACCTGCCTCAGGTCCGGGAGACCTTCAAAGTCGGTGCCGGTCGTATCACCTGTTCAGGGGCTTCTGGTATGTTTGCAAGTGGTAACCAATACTGTATACCCTAGCTATATCCATGGGATACCAAACATTATAAACATAGCTAGGGTTGTTAACTGCGTTTTTTCCGTGAAATAATGTTAAATGAATCATCAGCATAGGAATATCCTAGCTAAATAGATTGCATATGGCTTGTTAAATGTTGTTAACCATAGCTACTGGGATGCACTTCCAGAAATTGTTGGATCGGACAGACAGGGGGATGCACTGTAAGCCTTTATTAAGAGCCCAGGGCCCTGCGTGTATACCGTATATCTATATATATATGTATGTATATCATTCATATATATATATACATACATATACATACATAATACATAATATTTATATATTTATACATATGTCTGTTGTCTGCATATATAGATAAAGTAGATATAGACCCAGTGTAAGCTGATGAGTCTGCAGAGTTTTCTCCTGTTTTTTGCTACTTCACAGCCTGTTCCGAAGCGCGAGGAGAGTAGATTCGCTGCGGTATAGTCTCCCATGGCGACGACCCGTACGACCCGAGCCGCACGGTGTAGCTTTCAGAATTGGCTAGTGGTTTGAACTAATCAGAAACGGAGTAGCCAGTTAGAATCATTCTGAATAATGGTTGCAAATTAAAAAAAAACAACAAAATTTTGAAACCACCAAACAAAGAATGTATGCACGGTTGTCAACGTATGGAGTTCTAGCCAAGAGAAGCTTGCTGCAAATGCTCTCTCTGACGCATGTTGCTCTCACTTCAAGCGCTTCTATGGCAGACTCATTGGAAATCGCGTTGTTGTCATAGAGGCAGTATCTTCTGCCCTGCGGATGGTTTGATAGTGAAGTTTGGTGTGATTTGGCATTGGCATTCATTCTTCAAAAAGTAATAAAATCATATAAAATCCATAAAATATCAATGCCAATGCCCTTCAATGCACCTTCCTAAGGTCCAACACCTTCAGGCCGGCAGGCCCGCGGCAAGGGCGGCAAGGGCGGCTTGCAGGTCGCGGGTCAAGTCACTGGGTACCGAAGTGAGTGCTTTAAGAATTTAGACAACCTGATTGTCTCAAGAGGTCTCAAGAGGTCTCAAGAGTTTTGTTGAGTTTTGTTGAGTTTTGTTGAGTTTTGACCTATCTTATGATTTTTCAGATTCAGATTGATTCAGACGTTGGGTGTAGGATCACTACAATATACTACAATGTTCAAGCTTTGGGGCTTCAACCACTCCAAAGTGATTGCTGATCATGGTCTCGGAGACTCCCAAGAGCTGCAATGATCCCAAGAACTTGGCTCCGTGAGGCATGGCGCCGCCGAGAAAAAAACCTGGAAGAGACCATCTGGTAAATAAACATAGACCCTGGCAGATAGGGGTTGGAAGACTAGATCTGTTTTGGAAAATCACCTCATCTTTCGCCAGGAATTGCACCAGAGGATGGCATTGAAACTACCCTCTGGTAAACTAACATAACTATGGAAAATCACCATTTTCAATGGGTACATCCACTATAAATCACAATTTTCAATAGCTATGTTAAATTACCAGAGGGTAACTCTGTTGTTTCAAACCCTCGGCTCGTGAAAAAAGGCAGGAGATAACTTTCCGGAATATCAATGGATTGGTTGAAGGGAAAATCTTAACCGGAAACCATAGGTATTTTCCCATTTTCAGATCATGGGGCTTTGCAGGAATTTTCCCTTGAACCAATCCATTGAGAATAGCCTCTGAAAAATCAGCCACATGGCAGCCGCTGGAAAATCCAAGGTGGATCACCTCAGAAGTGGCGCCATGAAGCCACGAAAACCCACAATGGCTTCACCCTTTGATGGCGCAATCCCCACGATGGGGGGGATAACCTCTTGTAAACTAACATAGCTATGGAAAATCACCATTCTTAATGGGTAAATCCACTATAAATGGCCATTTTCAATAGCTATGTTAAATTACCAGAGGGTAACCCCGATCATCGACCACGTCCTGAGAAGCCCTTCGCACTGCCAAAGGCTCTTGGTCAACCTGGATTCGGAAGTCAGGGCAGGGCTAGTCTTGCTGGAAGCCCCCCACAGGCCCCTCCGGTGATGTTTCTTGGTTTGTAAACAAAACTGCAGATCATTCCATGAAACCAACTCCAGCAAATCTACTCATGATGCAATTTACCTTTCTGGGTGGTTCCTTCCTGGGGGTGTGCATTGATGTGTATATGTATATATATACATACATACATTATATCTATAGCAAAAACAAAACTTACTCTATCTTGGATACCTGCCAAACATCAAGGGCTAAAAATATGGGAAGTGCCTAACATAGGTGTAATTACTTCAACACCTGGATGGTTTATTAAATGGAGAATCCTATTAAAGTGGATGATTTGGGGGTACCCCTATTTAGGAAACCTACATATGGGGAAAATTGGTAAAAGTTCGGGAAAAAAAGGGAATAAATGGGACTTAAGATGATCTGCAAAATGGAAATATATGGCCTGTGGGAAAGTTGGCTAGTACCCTTCGGCATTTGCCGAAATTCATCGACAATGGTGGCTACAGTATCGATAAGTATGGAAAACAGGAGTAGTATGATGTTTTGTTTTGCTACAATGACCCAGTAAGGCTGTTTCAAAATACGCTTCACTAAAATTATGTTTATATATATATATATATAATTATATATATGTTTATATCATATATCCAAAACCTAATGACAACAACCATACAACCACGCACGTTTACGAAATTGGCTGGGACTCAACCAGCAAGAAATCGACCGGGGATCGAGCCGCCAGATGTACCCAAAGCTGCTACGGGATAACCCCAGCATTGGTTAACTTACTATGGAAGCAGGGGTACCCTCTGGTGAACATACAAAAAGCTATGGAAAATCAGCATTTTTCATGGGAAAATCCACTATTTCTATGGCCATGTTCCATTGCTAAGTTAAATTACCAGAGGGTATTTACCACCTCGAATTCCACCCCCACCGAGGGCTTTTCTGAACGCTGGCCATGGCTAAAGACACAACTTTTCCAGTGAGAAACTTCTGAGTTAATCTTGTGAAACTTCTAAATGACAATCTGATGCATTACGTCCTTCGTATCACCTTTGCCAACAATGAGGATTTGTTCCAGGATTGTCAACATCCCTTGGTCGCTTGATCAAAGCTACCAGTCCCTCACGGCTACCGCTTAGATATCCTACAAATCCTAGAGATCCATTTTCATCTGAGTACTATGAAATAGTTCTATACTCTCTCGTTTATTCCCAAATAATTACAGTAGTTTCCCAACTCATTGGTCACAAACTCCCCCACGACCAGGACACCGCTAAACACACCGCTGTTGTCCAGCGCTCCAGCACAGCGCCAAGCGGCCCATTCGGGAAGGTCCATGGGCATTTGGTTCAAGATGGGCGCTGTACAGAACTGCGTCAGCAAGCCTCGCGAGGCGCTCGGCGCTCGAGGCTTAAGGCCTTGCCAAATATGGGAAGTGCCTAACATAGGTGTAATTACTTCAACAGCTGGATGGTTTATTAAATGGAGAATCCTATTAAAGTGGATGATTTGGGGGGTACCCCTATTTTAGGAAACCTACATATGGGAAAAATTGGTGAAAGTTCGGGAAAAAAAGGAATAAATGGGATTTAAGATTCAAGATGATCTACAAAATGGCCTGCGGGAAAGTTGGCTAGTACCCTTCGGCAGAAATTCATCGAAAATGGTGGCGATCGAAGTATATGGAAAACAGGAAATCACCAACAGAAGTGTCAAGGATTATGATCACACCTTCAACATCCCTGGTGTTTTTAGCCCATGTTGTACCCCTTAAATGATCAGCATCAGCATAGGGATCTAATCACCAGGGAGCCGTCGAAACCTCAGTAATACCCTCTGGTAATGGCTGACATAGCTATTGAAAATGGCCATTGAAATAGTGGATTTTTCCATTGAAAATGGTGATTTATAGTGGATTTACCCATTGATAGCATGGTGATTTTCCCATCAGTTATGTAATACATAGTAAACGTTTACCAGAGGGTAACCACTCAGCGGATGATCCTGTTGGAATGGGATCCAAATTCTTTTCCAAATTCTGAGAGTTTCTCAGTGGACTTCAGGAGATGTTTCCATCACTGATATCATCACTGACTAACAGTTTGCCATTGAAAATCCCCGTTTCGATTGATGATTTACCTGTATAAAATGGCGAGTGTCCAGTTCGCAAACTGTGAGTTTACCAGAGGCTACACATCTTCTCTTTTTTGTTTTCTTCGGCGGGACTTTAAGAATCATCCCACTTAGGACTTTAACCCACACCAACCCCGGATCCGTGCCACTGATCCGTGGCATGATCCTTTCAGCAATGGGGAGAATCAATGGAAAATACACCGCAGGGTGTAAGACCCCGTTGGGTCTTCGCCATGTATATTACTTCTCTTGGAAACTGTCAGATCAAGATTCCAGACCTCCGCCTGACTGGGGATTCTTAAAATGGGGGATCCCCAGTCGTTAACATGGTTGTCTCAAGACTAAAATGGTCATCTATGACTTGGATGATTTGGGGTGCTCCCACTTTAGACACCTCCCTTTGCCTTTTCATGCCTTTCCATGAAATATATGAAATTCTGTACTGGTACCAAAATAAAAAAAACATTCTTGGGATGATTTACCATACCCCACCCCCTATGGTTTTTCATGGAGATATTGCGATGCCGAATTCGCCTTGCATCTTGAAGTAGTTCACCAGCATCTCTAAGGTGAGTTTGTAGCACTTTTGGTGAAGCCCGGCCACTGCCTGGCGTCGCGGGAAAGCACCCGTCACGGCCCATCTCGATGCTGCAGCCATTGAAAATGGTGGTGTTTCCATAGTTTTGTCACTTTACCAGTGAGTATTGCATCTGGTTTGTGGTTTCAACCCCTCTGAAAAATATTAGTCAGTTGGGATCATTATTCCCAATATGTGGAAAATAAGAAAATGTTCCAAACCACCAACCAGGCATGTGTTTCATTGTGTTTGTCTGATGTTGGGTATCCCAAAATCTCAGTGCTTCCACTCGAAGTCAAAATGACACGTCCAGATGTTTTCAAGAAAGTCCAATGGCGCATTGCTCAACAAAAGCCAGCTCTTCTGATGTTGATGATTAATAACGTGCATGTGTACATGTATATGTATAATTATGTAGAATTATGTATAATAATAATGTAGAATTGTGTATAATTACGTATGTATATGAGGTTTCAGCCGCGGTGTATATATATATATATGTGTATATATATAATATATGCATGTATATATATATATGTCATACAGGATACAGTATCTCTCGTCTCACTCTATCTCTCCATTTATCCCTCTCTCTCTCTTTATACACGTGTATGTATAGATATAGACACAGATTAAAATTCATACAGACATACACTAAAATCATACGTATGTAACTATAGAGCCAAAAATAATTATGCACTTGCCATACCTCCCACTGACACCTGGTCAGGTGCTTTCTGCAGCGCCACCTGTGCCGTTTTTGGGTCACCTTAGCCTTAGTCACCTTTCATGGGGGGTGCCAGATCCCCATGATACGTACTTTTTTGAGTCCCATGATGTACTCGGCCTGGTAAACATACAAAAAGCGAACTGGAAAATGACCCAGTCGATATAGTTGATTTACCCAGCTACATAGCATGGTGATTTTCTATAGTTATGTAACAGTTTGCCAGAGGGTATAGGATGTCCCGTTGGGAAAATAGAAATAATATGAAATAATCATCTTCAGCAAAGCCAGGAATAGGACGGAAATTTCCTGATGTCCTCCAATACCCTTTGGTATGTTGACAGTTCGACCCTGGCATCCATCGGGTTTGGAAGACTAGTTTCCATCAAAAATGGGTGATAAAATCAGGGTCAAACTGTCAATTTTACCAGGTAATCTTCAGCAATAATCTTCAGCAAACCCATTCATAGTAATTTCCTCTACTAAGGCCCCATGTTGCTAGTCATTTGAAGATGAAGCCCATCTTAGGTGCGTCGGTGTGTCGTAATTTTCCAGACATGAATGGCTTTTTTTTATCCCATCTATAGGACGAGTTTGGAAGGAAGTAAATCATCCACAACCCGGTTATTATATTATAAGTACTTATCAATGGGATATGATCGGTTGCTACCTAACTACCAACCATTTACTAACTGCGGTTGGGTGTTAATAAATCGCAAAAGCCTTTCTTCACAAAAAGACCAACTAATACTCAACCAGTCGGTTTTCTCCGTGGCAAACGACCATTTGGTCATCTTTCCAGAAAAAAACAAGAAATCACCCATAAGTATCCATGGCAAAAAAAATATTCAGTACCCTCTGGTAAACTAACATAACTATGGAAAATCACCATTTTTAATGGGAAAATCAACTATAAATGGCCATTTTCAATAGCTATGTTAAATTACCAGAGGGTAAGCCTCATAAAACTATATAAAACTCATGTTTTTTTCGCCAATGCCATAAACGCACCATCCCCAAGTCATCAGCCTTAACGCGGTGAATCCCAGCGCCTGCTTACATGCTTCATCCAGAAATTCCAAGCTCTTGCGGATGATCAAACTCTTCCTTACCACTTCAGCTGGGGAAATGGGGATGGTGGGGATGGAGAACACCCCAGTTTTTCACATCGGCAATGATGAAAAAGGGATGAAAAGATCAGAATGTCCTGGAAAAAGGATGAAAAGATTCAACCTTTAAAAAAAAAATGAGGAGAAACTGAGGAAAGATTGTGGTTCCAGAATGAGTATACATTGCGATCTATATATACATCATGACATTGGGCTTCTCCCTGAATGGTAGATACCCCAACTCACACCAATCTTGATGGGCAAAAAATAAACGAGTACTACTCCATTGGAATTGGGGGTGCCCATTTTCAGATGAACCCAAAGATCAGAATTTCGGTTCTATAGAATTATCCGAAGGATATCCCTGCAACATCCGGTGGAGCTATCTTTGGTCGGCAAAAATCGCTAGTTCACGGGAAGACCATTAAATGAGGGCCTCGGACTAAAGACTTGGGAAACTGGGAAACTTGCAAGAGAATCCCATAGATGACATTGGTTTCTCTGAAAATAGGCCCAAAAACAACAATATCTGTTCATCATCTTCCTTATCAAGATTGTGATTTGGCTAGTCCACCATTTTCAGACACAGCCATTGGCCGTATTGTTGGTTATGTTATAAAGTTATATATATATATATCACATCAATATACTATTTAGTATAATATATATATATATATATATATCCATCGTATCACCATTCTGGTCCTATTCCCATTACATCCCATCATCTCGCCATGATCCCTATTATGTCCTCGTTGTATCCAGTTAATTCCAGGTAAAACATACTATTTTTGATGGATATAAATACCATAACCTTTCCTCATCTTCTCAAATGTTATCCTTTAAAAATCAAAAAAATAGTTGAATTATCACAATTATCATCCTTTTTCCAAGGGATTCTCATCCTTTCATCCCTTTTTGATGGTCCTTTTTTTTGCTACCTCCCAGTGATAAGTTGCTTTATAGACAAACTCAACTACTTCGATATATCTGTCAAAAACCCTAGAATTCACCAAAAATGCCAACTTCACCAACGCTCCGCGATGTTGAAAACTCACCACTGGGCCGCCCAAAAAGTGTGTCCTGCCCGGAAGTTTCTTCTCGGGCTCCTGACAGATGGGGATCCTATGTCGTCACCTGTCCCACAAAATGATGGAAAAATGACTGGGTTTAAGGGAAAATCTACAGGAAACCATGGTTTTTACCATCAAATATAAGGGTTTCCTGTAAATTTTCCCATCATCCAATTCTATGAATGATGGAAAAATGATGGAAATTGTGTACATCACTATGGAAAAAATGGAAAAGTCGTTCCTATCTGTTTAGGGAATACGGAAAACATGTTATGTCCATGATACTCTCATGAATATACCATTCATCCATTAGATCCCCAGCTCTGAATAACCTGAAAATAGCTGTTATCATACGGCCACTTGGAGTGACGGCACGATTTGATGTCTTTCTAATTCATCCAGAATTGATAGAAAATCCCAACTGTAACTGCATGATATATAGCAATTGATAGAGGTATATATTGTCCCTAGCGATATACACCGATGTCATATGACCAACTGTAAGCAACCATAGAGAATGTAAGCAATTAATCATGGGAATCTAACTTATGTGTCATCAACAAAAATTGTCATTTAAGTATATCTAAGGAATATTCACTGAACCATGTTAAGGTGACTGAACCAACCACAACAGGGTAAGCATGTGGTGGACTATTGTACTTGAACAACTCAGATCTGAGCCACAAATCCCAAGAACGGGATTTGTAGCGCCCAACAGCACTCCACGTCCCGCGCCTGAAAAATCCAGTCTTTGACTTCGTTTTCCCAGGCCTTGACTCAGGAGAGGGGGGAGCGTTGCATGATTTTTTGGGGCACCAGAATAACTCACCTGAGATATTCTTTCGAAATAAATTTCAAGGTTTACCTAATATATAGCCCCCAATCGGAACCCGGGTGGAATGTTTCTCATTCATCTATTGGGCACTTTTGCACGATCGGGGGAAAAGGGGTCGTCTCCAACCCATCAAAAATCACCGCGCCGTCACAAGAAAGACCCTGGTTTCATCCTGAGTGCGGCACGGTGGCTTTCACATCTACATCCTGGGGACAGCGAGTCTCGAGTTGCTCCCAACATCCAGGATACGTTGGTCGAAATCACGGAAAATGGCGGGAGGAAGATGTAGAATTACGACGAATTACCCATGTGTCCCACTTACGTGGCGATCATTGACCCAAAAGAACGGGTTGAGACAACCCTGCTCATTGTGGATATGTTTCAATCATCATCTCAAATAAGTGGAAGATGGAAACTGATTGAAAGCACCAACGAGTTGTTCATTGGGTCAGTTGGTATCGGTACTATAGGTTCAGCAATTCTAACTTGGCAGGAAAAAAAAAACAAGTACTGATGGAATCATCAAAAAAAGGGGCAGAAGTGTGAAGAGTTGAAAAACAATGGCTATCTCAGTCGACTACCATCGAGGCTAGTGATGGCTGGTGTTTCTGTGCAAACGTCCAAAAACAAAGTCAACAGTCCCGACAGATATAATGCTGCTATATGCTGCTTCTACTGTTCTGATTGGTGCTTCAACTCTGAAAACACCTGAAAAGCTCAGCTTTTTTGGGATAGTTGCCCAAATCCTATTCACATCATTCCAGTGACGTCGCGACGTGTCGTGATCACTAGGGATCGTCTTCCCAACCATTGCCTGGGAACCATTTCGATAATTTCAGCGGTCAAAAACCAATAAGCTATCATGAATCCTGCAGTGAATGACCCTATGTTAATACTGTATGGTTCATTAACATAGGAACAAGCAGATTTAATTTAAGATCACGACTTTATTCATTGAGCATTCTCAATAATCAAGTAGTAAATAGTATAATCCCATATCATCACCAATCGACAAGGGTCAATTGGTTATTGATTTTTCTGTGTGTCAAAAAATCGGGTACCCCAGAATTGCCATCGGTTCATCACCAAATGAACCCCGGTGTAGAATGGCCATCGTGGTTTTGTAGCCTGTGTTTGATGTGCTCCAACCCATGCAGTTCACATTCAAATATGATCGTTGTTATCTCAATCCCAACAAAGATCCTCTGGTAGTTTAACATAGCTATGGAAGCCATGCATCAGTTCCACGATTGCCTATGAAAAAAAAAAACAGGCTGATGTTGCAGTTCACAAACTGACAAAAATCTCCAGAGGCTAAAAAGAGCCATTGCAATCTGCCATGATTTTTTGATATTTTTTGGGGGGCCATGGCCCATCCATACTTTTCGGGTACCCTCTGGTAAACTAACATAGCTATTGAAAATGGTGCTTTATAGTGGATTTTCCCATTAAAAATGGTGATTTCCTATGGTTATGTTAGTTTACCAGAGGGTCTGTCCTATGGGGGATTAACGCCCCCGACCCCTCGAGCCATCCAGCGAGTCAAGGCGAGCCAAGTCGAGGCACCCGTCTGACACGCTGCCAATCGTCCACATAGCGGGGATTCTCAGCCTTGATTCATTGTGCCGTTGACGATAGGAAAACCATGTCTCCATTTGGGTATGGGTCAAAACCTACTAATCATGTGGTATAAGGGATGACCATCAACCTTGAGGTTCACTGGGGGTACAGGGTTTTGACCCACATCCATTTCGAAACAAACCCAATCATCAAGATAATCAAATACTTGTAAAGAAGGAAAATCATCGACAACAACGGTACATTCGGGGAATTCGGTTGGGACCTTTGTTTCAAAAAGTTGAAAAAGATGTGCCAACGCTTGCAGTGCAAGCAGGGTCCCAACTCCTACCCTACTTGGTAAGAATGGGAAACCTCTTACGATGCAATGCATAAGGGCGTGCGCGACATCTTGCAGACCACTCTATGGAAGCAATATGATGATTATGAATTCTTGGGGTTTGCATCATTTTACATACGATTTTCCGATAATTATGTTGTATTGATGCTAGTTCAATCGCCTTTTCCTGGACAATCTGTGACCTACCCTCTAGAGGTAAACTGACCAACAGTTTGCGAACGTGAAAATTGCCCAGTCGAAATAGTTGAATTACCCATTAATAGCATGGGGGATCTTTCCATAGCGAACTGTTAGCCCACCGGAGGGTACTATACCAAACAAAACACTTGTATGGTGTGTACTTGACGCATAGCTATCGGAAACGGGGGCAAAAATCCCAAAACAGTTCTGGGGGGGTATGTGAAGGTTCCCTTGAACCGGGTCTAGGCCACTCACCGTAAGAGCTTCGAAGCCCGGCAATTTCAGGGTTTACCAGAAACCAAAAAAAACATCCCCAAGCTAACATAGGTCCTGAAAACGCTTCATCCTGAGTTTGGCAAGTAGTACAACACCAACTCCGCAGGAGCTTTAATTAGATTATATTTACTTCATCATTTTCTACATTTCTCACTCTTTCCGGCATCTTTTTGGTTGCAAAAATATCAATGGCCACCATGGCCGCCAGCCTCGGGAGGTGGGAAACCTGCGGAACCCTCCATGAGTCATCCCAAATTGTGGTGATGGGTGGAGTTCCCTTTGAAATGACCTATGAAAACCAGCTATTTTTGGGCACCAGGGGTACCAGGCTTTTGACCCATAACCAGTTGTTTATGGGGGTTTCCCGCATTATATTCATAGTGTTTGGGTTCTGGTGATTCACTATAGAGTTGCTGGCAGGTGATTCACGAAAAATAAAACAATACTCATATGTGGTAACTCAACACCACCAGGTGTTGAAGAAATGAAAGGTAGTTTAATAGAGCCTCCACGAGTTTGGGATCCGAAAAACGTTCAATAACGCATTTTTTTGAAGAGATGGAAGGTGATCTTCGGGGAAAAAAAACACGAAACACCAAAACAAAAATGCAGAAAAATTGGTGTGTCGCAGAAATGAATTCCTCCAAACCATTGTCATGATGTTCCCAAGGAACATAACCATAAATTGGTGGCAAATCCCCTATTTGCCCTATTTGTAGACACGCCCAAATCACTTAGCCTCTGGTAATTCAACCTGGTTTGCCCATGTAATTCGATGCTTTTCCCATGAAAAACATGGTACTAGTTGGTTGATATGGCTTTCCCTGGGGTTGTAACAATCTCCAAGAACCGGTTGGTAAAATTCCTTGCAACAGCTGCAACAACCAATGAACCATGGTAGTTTTAATGGTCCATTGAGTTGGGTGATTGCCCAGGAAAAAACTTTGATGAAACTTTCTGAGGTGAGGCCCCCCAGTGATGTGAACGTTGGTTTATAAACCCAACTAGTTCGATTAATATCTACCATCATCCACAGAAATCGCCTAGTGAACTGTTCAACTTAGCTCTCATTATATAACTATATTATATAACTATATAACTATAACTACTTCGATATATTCCCCAACCATTGCCCAATCATCGTTTTTAATCAGTGATGTTTCGTGGAAAAAAAAATCCTTCGGCCTCCAGGAGGCAAGGGTTCCTGGCCAACCTGCTCGCACCAATACATGTACTCCTCCTCCACCTGGGCGAGGCGCCAGGGTGCGGCTAAGGCGCGAGGTCACTTCGAAAAAAACGTGGAACCACGTGGAACGACCTCAAAGGTGAAGAGGTATGCTTAGTATGCTTAATCTTGTTAATATGGATATGGTTAGATATGGTTTAGTTTGATATGGTTTGATATGGTTAGTATCTATCAAGTGAGGATGATGATATGTATAACATTGTATAGCTGTATACCGTACAACATAATAGTTTTTCCAATACGAGATCCCAAAATGAAAAGATCCAATACTAAACCAGGACTTGGAAGGGGGAACTTAATAATTGGAGGAAGGGGAAGAAATTACGAAAGAATATAACGGTAGAAACCACTTATCATCCATCCATCCATCCATCCATCCATCCATCCATCCATGCATCCATGCATCCACCCACCCATACATCCATCCATCCACCCACCCAGCCATCCATCCATCCAGCCAGCCATCCATCCATCTGCACAAGTTATACACTATCACTCGATATGGCTCATCTATCATTGCAGGCATGATGGAAGAAGGGAATAGTCTCACCTTGCTCTTCACCGAAACGGGGAGCAGGCTCCAATATGCTGAAAGTTTCGAAGGGTGCGGCCATCATGATGTTGGTGATTTCTTGAATCTAATTTTGACGCCACGCCCAAGGCCTGAATGTAATAGTGGCAGAAGGCATGATAGATCTCCTGCCATTGAAGCCATGACATGACCAGGATTGGAACCCGTAGATACTTGAAAAAAAAACACAGGCATCTACTGTAAATGTTAGGATAGGTTAGGATCTACAAATATGCTAACAATAGTCCTAGATTCCTCCATCTATTACTTGCAAAGTGAAATCATTGATGTCCGTTTTGAGCGGCAAATGCCCCGTCTAGCATCCCATAGGAATTGTGTACTGTATTTCGATTCGAAGGAGTTGTAGGTAGGATGCCCATTTCCGCTCAGAGTCTTGATGGCATGTGAAGCACAAGTGCGCTTGATCTTCTCTATGAGATACTGATACTCTTGTTCAACAGAATGTAGAGCACGTGTTTGGCGGCGGAATATCCAAAATGAAGAGCTTAGCTTCAGGAAAACTCATAAGACTTCATCCCATGATTGATAAAAAGTGTTCTTTAACCATTACAAAAAAAAAGTCACGAAATTTGTCGTTAAATTTCTGTCTGAAAAAAAATGTGCTTTGAAGATCTCGGTTCAAACCCCAAGCAATGCTCAATCGGACACACTCCCAGCATGGCCAGCCATTAAATGGCGGCGACGTGTCTAGAAAAAAAAAAAACTAAATTTGATGGTTTATGATCATTTTCCCTGAGGAAATACAAATAATACTTAAATATTTTAAAATGGCCATAATATATCTAATAATATCATCAAATCGCTTCATCATTTTCAGACACAAACACAGAGACACAGAGAAATATCATATTGTTGGTTACACAGAAACGTCAATGGTTATCCCGTAGTACCCCCATGATATCACCATGTTGATCTCCATGATATCTCCACTGGGCCCCAATCATCCAAAGTTGGACTATCTAAACGTTGAATCCCATGGTGACGACTGGGGTACCCCCATTTTAGGAAACCACCTTAAATGTTTTTCAACGCGCCCAGCACGCGGTGGTTTCCATACGGGCGCAGGATCCTTGTGCTCGTTCAAGGCCAAGAGCAGCTCCCTTCGCGTCACAAAGCCCCTCCTTGGCATCGACAGTGACCATGGGATCAAAGCTAATGGTACAACAAAAAAATAATGGTCTACCCTCTGGTTATGACTAACATAGCCATGGTATAGATGGCCCATTCATAGATGATTTTCCCAGCTATAAACCTCCATTTATTTCAGGGATTTTCCATGGCTATGTTAAATAACCAGATGGTATTACCATCTATCTATTTACCAAGTGAATTAACCATAAATTTACCATGGGATTTTAACCATAAAATGACCAACTAATATCATCATTTATCTATTGTCGTCTGAAACATCTTGGAATGAAATGAATATGATAATATATGATATATATATATATATATAATTATATATGTATAATGTGATAATAATATGATAATAATATGATCCAACAAAAACCGTAACTTCCAGGCTCTTTTTCGATGTTTTTTTAAGCCATCGGAATGATCCGAGCAGTGATCCATAATACGAATCTATTGGCAAAAGCCCAGGTGTCACCAACTATTACTATATTTACTATACGATATTACTACTATATCACTATATCATACTATATCTATACATTACACTAATTCACTAATAAACGAATCACCACTTGGTGAAACCCGACATCAAATGATGATGTGCAGTATGTCAAATCCAGCATTTTGATGAGGAAAGCCATCTTAGTCGACCCGTCGACCCGTCGACGAAAACTCTCATGGCTTTCCCCAAGAATTTGGAACTTCTCCGTTGGTGTTCCATTGCTGTTTTACATGGTCAAAAATGGCTCATAAACATGGTCCCCCAAGAATTTCCATGTCTTCACCTGAAGCTTTACCAAGCAACTCTGGGTACCACCCAGCCCTAGGACCCCCTGGGACCCCCTGGGGACCTTCTGGGGACCCCCCTGGGGACCCCCTGGGGACCCCCTGGGACCCCGCACTGCTCGGGGTCAAGCCTCGTAAAGAGCCTGACATGCCAATAGGATGGAGGGAAAATGGACGGAATACTCGGCTTTTTCTTGTTGCAAATGCGAAAAAAATGGGATGGTTACTAATTTCAATTAAAAACCCAATAATTGGATGTAACATGTAACTACAAAATATTAGGTCTGCATTGAATACACTGTATAAATTATGTTACAAAAGAGGCGGAAATGCATTCAAAGACCAAAGAAAAGCGCTGAAAATATCACATCTTTTGGGACCCAACATGCCTAGATCTACTCAGGCAGGGTTTCTGGGCAGCTATTGAGAAGGGGAAGAAATTCACCACGCCAAGCAACAGACTGCACTGGCACAAGGGTCTCAGCGAGTCAAGATTGCTTCACTGGAATGAAGTTTTCTTCGTAGAACCAAGAAAAGATCGAAAAGATCCAAACTTTCCAAGTGCAAAAATCCTCCAAAACCATGTTTGATTCTTCTATGAACTTCCATGTTGAATTTCTGACTGTCAGAACGACCAGCCCTCACCTTGGCGAGGAAAAAAACGCCCCCTAAAATAATGTGCCTAAAAAACCAATCTCAGTACTTGGCTATTAGCAAAATCTTGGATGATTGCTATATACTGTATATATATATATATATGTGTGTGTGTCAAATCTGCCGAAAACAGAGGTTTGTTGACGAACCTTCAGTCTGGACTGCGTTGGACGCAAAAGTTTGCAGTTTGTGTCAAATTATCTTGTGCCGGAAAAGTGGAAACATGGCCAATCTTAGATGCTCAATGCAAAACTTTTCTTTATATTTTGCTTGGTATGATTCCTCTTCTCCCATTTGGGTACGGAATTTACACCACGTTTCTGGCAAGTCTGAAGGGAAAATGATGATTAACCAGTGGATTGGTCCCCACGAAGACAAACCCATGTCTTTTCCTGGTGCTTTAAACCCTCAAAAATATCAGTCATTGGATCATTCCAAATATCGTTGAAATATGTTGAAATACCCATGGCAATTCATTAGCAGGTGGTTTAAAAAAAAGGCAACTGAACTGCATGCAACTGCTCAACTCCCCGACTCACAACCGTCACAACCGTCCACCAACTCCGCCGGTTGCGAACTCGCGGATGCTTAGCATGCTGTAGTAGCCCTCTATTGCAGGGAACCTCAAGCCGGTTCGTTGCGGGGCCGTTATCAAAACCGAGAACGGTGATTTCATCAAATTTTGGAGATTTTTTATGGGATTGATAGCTGATTTGCGAAGTTGCCAATTTGGGTTTTACATAACTCCAATGTCACCATGGTTTGTGCTACTTGGAACTACAGTATTCATGGAGTTTATGGTCACCAACTCGACAAGACAAGTGAAATCCAACCAGTTTTTTAATCATTGCATAAAATAGTAACTTTATGTGGGTCAATTCCTGCTTCTATCTTTTTGGGGGTTAGCTTTCAGACGGTTCCCGTCTCCAATTCTAGGACTTTGACCCCCCCATACCCAACAAACTGATCCACTGCATTCTGTCCAATCCGATCGCAATTTCGCATTTCGAGGCTTCAACCTCTATCAACATTATGAGAGAATGTGTGACAATGGAGTAGACACCTGTTTATGGTGAATTTAATGGGAAGATGAGCTAAAGCATCACATTTGGCCAATCATGGCACCCTTTTCTCAAACAAACATTGAGCCCCATCTGGAGCATCCACTTCCCCCATCGCAAGCCGCAGTAGTTAAATCCCCAAACCTTTGGTTAGTGACGGTTAGTGCGTCTCATATAGAACTGGGTTAGTGCATCCCTAACCAGTACCCAAGCCATTGGAGGCTACTGAGCTGGGCCCGCTGGGCTGACCCCCGATCAAAATGGCAACAAAAAATCCAGTCATCAAACTACCCTTCATCAAACTACCGTCTTTAACCTGTTTGATTGACTCACATCAATCCTTCACAGGAAGCTTTATAATGCTTTATCTAGTAACTTTGAACAACTTTTTATACCCAAAATGTAACATGAAACACATATGTACTGATATGTTAGTATCATAATATCCTTCAATCTTGATAATCTTATACCATGGAATACTGCGGACAATAATATTCCCCCATCAAATCGGGGTTCCAAATGCCGAAGTCGCCCAAGTTTCAGTGCCATGGGTTAAGTGGTTTGAATAAACAGATGAAAAGGGTCTACTTAGTCTACTTATATAGTCTACTTTCATGAATGGCTTACAAATAGTTGGATTTGACTTTTGCTATGTCTATACTAATGACAAATGGCAATAGCCTCTGGTCTTGCCGAACAGTTTGCGATATGGAAAAGCCATGGAAAAAGCCCATGGTTTCTGCCGTTTCTGAATGGACATTGACCTGAGACATCCTGAGACCCCCAACTCCTCCGCCTTTTCCTCCTCTGAGTCCTCTTCCGCCTCTTCCAAGGCTTTGGCCAAGGGTGACTGAGGCCTGGCCGGATTGAATCACAACTAGATTTTTAAGTTCATATTATGGCTAATAATCAACATAACAAGTGGATCTATGGACTTAGCATGGACTGTTCTAAGTTATATGAGTTCAGAATATAGTGATGAGTTGATAAGAGTCATAATTTACGTCAACTCACTGCATTTACTCAAATAACAAGTGGATTATCACTCACTTAAGAAGATTTGAAAAGCATACGTACTGACTTAACCACATGTGCGAACTTAATAGTTGGCTAATAGCTCACTAAATAAATCTAAATAACAATATTCACTAACTTGTATACCCTCCGGTCATTTCACAGTTTGCTATATTGAAGTCATGGCCCATTTAGTTGGATGATTTGCCTATTAAAAATCGCGATTCTCCAGTTGCATTTTCTAGTAGTTCAACCACTATTTTTGGTAGCTAAATCCATTGCTTCATCACCATTTCGAAAATGGCCACTTTCATGGGGTGCCTGGTAAACTAACAGTTTGCGAACTTGAAAATGGCCAACTGAAATAGTTGATTTACCCATGAAAGATGGTGATTTTCCATAGTTATGTAACAGGTTACCAGAGGGTAATCCATTATAATCCCAACAACCCCATTATCAATGGATTATACCACCTGGATCCAATAATCCATTATACTACTGGTTGGTGGTTGACCTACCCCTCTGAAAAATGATGGAGTTCGTCAGTTGGGATGATGACATTCCCAACTGAATGGAAAGTCATAAAATTCCATGGTTCCAAACCACCAACCAGTTACCCTCGGGTAATTTAACATAGCTATTGAAAACGGTTTACCAGAGGGTATTGTAATCCCACTATAAAACCGATAGAAACAAAAATCGCCATGCATTACATAACTATGAATTAAACATTCCCATTGAATCCAAATTTGATCCCCATGCAATCCCTGAGACCATGAAATCCCCAAGACGCCGAAAAAAAAAAAACGGTGACGCCTGGGAGACTCGGCGGTGTCGCTGACCGGACTGGGGGGCGCATCCTTGGTGACCGGGGATTTTGGGAGGAGCCCACGGTGTGGGGATTTCTGGGGCGATTTCAGCATCAAACGTGGCAAAGAATGTGGGTAAAACAATGATTAATAATGGTTGATATAACGTTAACAGTGGTTAATAATGGTTGAATAATGGATGTAAAACTTAAATTTATTAATAATGGTTAATATAACGTTAACAATGATGTATAGTGGATGTATAATGTATACTATTAATGGTTAATAATTGTTGAATAATGGATGTATCATTGTTAACCAATTATGAATAGCGGATAATAATGAACAATAATAATGGTTGATGATGGTTGTTTTTCTGTGGGTAAAACAATACCATGTTTACCACCCATGACTGGGAATGGTGCAAACATACCACAAAAAAAAATATATGGTGATGACTGGGGGATGGTTGGTTCATGACATTTTCTTCTACCCACGGAAAAAACCGGGCAAATACTGGGATTTTTTGATATGGGAATCTTATGGACATTAATAAATGAGCATAATGGGATATCATTATATAATATTATATATATCATTCAATGTGAGGCCCCCGTTGGATAGCTAAGTTGGTTTATAAATAACTCCAATGTCACTATGGTTTATGGTACGCAAATAACGAATTTGTTACTAGGGTAAATTTTGTGATATTATTTCACTAACCTGAATCTTGCAGCCACAAAAGGGGATGATTTCCCTAATGAAAAACCATGATTCCAGGGCTCGGGAGAACGACGTGAGGTCGTGATGAAATTTACCCAGATTAGATTAATCATTGGTACAAGTATCATTGGACGATGGCTGGGACACTCAATGGGATCTCAGGAAAATGGGACTGCAGGGGCTGCAGTTGGGGAAAGTTGTTTCTGGGGCCAACCGTGATGAGTTCACCTCCAATTTGTCGGGATATAACCTGAATGTGCCCATGGTGATTATTTTATCCACAAAATAGGGACCCAGTGAAGGGAAACGATATTTTTTTCTCCGCCATTCGTGCACATGTAAAAATCACAACACAAACAACTGCTGTCATTTACAAAGTTTTGACCACGGCACCTTTTTAATACCCCAAGTTATGATGAAATATTATGAATATAATATGGCCAACGGCTTTTTGAAAACCCAAATTTGTCAAGGTCCCAATTATGTAAACTATCAAATTTGACAATGATTGTGTTTGATGTTTCGAGAAAAAAGTGATAAGCTTTGATCTATCAAGTCATGGTCTCAAGTTTATCATGGATCAAATTTCTCACAAATTTAGCAGGAAAATAATGATAGATCATACATCATTACAAATTAGAATCTTGGGGTTGCAAATTTGAAACAACCCCACTGCAAACCCCAGTGATTCATGGGGTGATTTATAATTTCCGAAAATGATGCTGTTAGATTTACTAAGGCCCAGAATCATTATCATGGAATGATGGAAGCCCGTGGGGAGGCGATTGCATGCGATTGCCCCATTCCTTTCGAAGGGGATTCCCCATTGCAAACTCAGCTTGTTCCAAGCGTGCTATAAAAATCGTATGGGGATTTCCAACAGCTCTTCCCAGGAGATCGCAGGAGTATCTTTCCAAGGTCCCCAGACTTGAGCCGTGCCAAGGTGCCAGACACAAATATCCCAAGACGGTAAATCATCGGAAAATCTAAGACCAATGAGTTACTCGTATTTATTCTGGTTGCTGGTTGACCTACCCCGCTGAAAAATATGAGTTCGTCAGATTTAGTCAGTTGGGATGATGACATTCCCAACTGAATGGAAAAATAAAAGCCATGTTCCAAACCACCAACCAGTATTGGTTATATCAGTTCCACGCCCATGTCGATTTGTTTCATTTCATTGGGTTGGTTGGCAAAATAATTATAGAGGATGGCATGGTTTCTACGAAAATTGAGGGTTTCCAGTAAATGTTCCCTCCAATTCCGGTACCGTCAAACTCCTGTGTTCATTGGTGGATGGGCGAAAAACCCTGTACCACGTTTGTTCACATCAAAATAGCTAGAGAACAAATGTTCATCCTCCTACCAAACGTACAGGAATTGATCCATACCCATATACCCACCTGTGAATGCCATTGTTGTTCTTCAGCGGTTCGCTTCTCAGCACCAGACGTCTGGCAGGGGGAGCAACGGTTGACCTGCGGGCTGTGGGGCCTGCAGACTCTGCAACCAGACTCCTAGAACTGGATTGTCGGAAAATCTTTGATGCCAAATGATCATAATGTTTTTCAAATAATATTTATGTATAATATCATAAATGTTTTGGAACATGCTTTTACCCAAAGATCCCAAATGTACTGTTTTTTCAACCCGGCGAATGATCCACGTGGTGGATGTCAGCTACCTCAGCGGAATCGCTGACCGCAGACCGCACCTTGATAGATGAACTCCGAAGCCTCCGAGTCGCCGGAGGCCTTGCTGCTGCGCTGTAGCCTGGCGCTTTACGTCAGGCGAACGCGGTAGCGGCGCATCCCCTAAGAGGTCAGAAAGTGCCAGGTTTTTGGGTGAGGTACAGGCCCTAAATTTCACATCGAACCTGAAAAACATGAGATCCCAAAGATGATTTGACTACTAAATGTTGGCATTTTTGGAGCTCCACTGAACTTTTCTGGTGGATGTGCATCCCACTAATCTAGCTGGCTGAACTTTCGAATTTTCTAGTCCTCAAAATCACATCAAGCTAGGATGGTGTTGCGAAATATCATAGTTACGAGTACCGTAGTTGTTTGCAATCTACAGCTTCGGTGACAGATGAATTGAAAATGTGATGTGTAGCCAGTTGTATCTCCACGCGTACCCTCCAGTGTAGAAAATTTCCCAGAAATACTTCAATGATTTTCCCATGATTCAATGAGCCATTGAGAAGACCCCTATCCCATCTCACTATACTACTGGGTTAGTTCATAATCCCCCAATACGCCAGGACCGTGACCCAGGTGAGGCTTCCCAGTGATGTGAACATTGGTGACCATTAACTCCATGAATACTATAGTTATAAGTACCATAAACCGTAGCAACATTGGAGTTATGTAAACCGCAACTAAGCGGTTTCATAAATTAGACTCTAAGTACCAGTAAAACATCATGTTTGCTGGTGAAATCACCATGTTCCTATGGCTGTCCTATGGTTTTCCCACAGTTTTCCTAGCATTTCCTACATATTTCTGTTCTATCCCCTGGCCTCCTAGCTGAGGCCGTAGATTCCAAGGGTTGCTCATCCTCCAAAGGTTGACCATTGATTTCAGCCACCTGCCAGGGCAACATGTTTTTTTCAGGAGATAGTCCATTTTCAGACCAACCCATATGTAAAATATACTAACAATATATATATATATATATATATATATGTATACGTATTTTATAAACGTGTGCTATATATAAATATATGCTACATGAATATTCATGTATATGTGCTTTTTTTGCCACATGTGATATATCATGATATATCCACCAACAAACATATGTAGCTTAAACATATGTGGTTAAATATATGTTGTCTAAGTGTCTAATATTATATGTGATGAATCATGGTTACCCACCAGCTACTCAGGTTTCAATCCGTGGGAGCCCCCAGATGCTTTAGATTCGCGAGAGAGTTACTATAGAGTTACTCTAGTTCTGGTACCACAAACTCTATAGTAATAACTATATTAACCATAACTACATAGTGGATGTTTGATGTTTGTAACTACATAGAGTCACTACATGACTAGTTGCTATAGAGTTACCATAACCAAAGTAATACTATAGAGTCACTATATGACTATAGTATACTATAGTGGTACCATAGTGACATCAACCATAGTGACACAAAACGGAGTTAAACGGTGCCATCTAATTTTTGTGGCTCATCTCCGTGCTCAGGTTCACCACGGTGAAATCCTTATGATCTAGGGAAAATCTCATTAAGTATCTAGTCTGGGAAACATCGAGGCGAAATCTCTGATCTCTCGGAACTGGGAACATCTCCAAAAAACCTCGAAATCTTTCGCCGCAGATTTTCCGACATGTTCCCCCGAAAAAGCTGGAGTTTTGGCCTCCAACTCCAAGTCCAGAAGCACATCCAGCTCAGGAAGCCTAACGTCGAATGGGGAACGTTTCACCGAACAGTGTGACACCAGGATGTCCACCTGGGATCTGCCGACCCCAGAAGGAAACTATGGTTCTTCCTCTCCAAATATGGTGTCCTGTAGATTGTCCCAGCGATGAAAACTAACATCTGTTTCTTGGTGAAAACCCCCGAATTGTGCATGTACCAAGCCCTGAGCGATAGACCTTTTGGATGACCTTTGGGATTTCGCCAACTGGAACTGGAATTCACAAAGAACTATGAGCATTTACTTGGATTTGCTGAAGGAACAAAAAAAGAAAACATATTCCCTATAAATCCCCCAGTCGTAGTGGATTTCCGATTCAAAAAAGGTGAAATCATCTTCAGCAAATCCAGGCTTAAACAACTGTGGATTTACCCTCTGGCTATTTAACATAGCCATGGAAAATGGCCCATTTATAGATGGTTTACCTGGGTTTACCTATTAAAAATGGTGATTTTCCATGGCTATGTTAAATAACCAGATGGTAAGATATTTACCCTCTGGTAATTTAACATAGCTATTGAAAATGGCCATTTATAGTGGATTTTCCCATTGAAAATGGTGATTTTCCATAGCTATGTTAGTTTACCAGAGGGTAAGCGACAGGATCCGCGGATTCTTGTTGTTTGTATCCCACAACTCGCCACGTCGCCTGAAATCTCCTCCACTCAGGGGATCACCTGCAGTGACTCAGCGTCTAAAAAAACACGATTTTTCGGCCTGGAATCCACATGTCACTTATTTCGACGTTGAAAGTGCATCACCCAGGGGTTCTTAGTTCTTAACTAGTTCTTAACTAGTTGTTAACTAGCTATTAACTAGTTATTATGTATCTGGTATCATCTGGTTACCAACCAAACTGACCGAAAATGTTCAACCGTTTAGGAAGCGAACCGAACAAGTTTTAGGTCCAGTTCCGTGAAACCGAACCGAAGCGTGGCCAATGCCGGCTACTTCGTTCGCCATATAAGGCTGCCATTTGATATCACATTCCTGACTAGAACAACTGCGTCCTCACCAAAAAAAACATGTTAAAAAAAAAAAATATCCTGTTAGGAGAAAACAACCACCAATTTACTCTCTCTATGTATACATAGGTGTTTTCCTCCATGTGGCTCAAAGTTCACCTTAATCTGAGGGCTGAACCTCCATGAGAGGCCGGCCTGACATGGGCCATGGCTGCCATCATTTTTTAGTGCGGTTGGTTGAGATGTTGAGATTACCTTAGCATAAATTGAGATGGACTAAATGGATCCAAATGGCACAAAATGCTGCTTCGAAACATACTTCTGATTTGGTTATCTTGACTGCTGGGGGATCGATTGCAGGGGAGATTTGAAAGGCATTGCCAAAAAACAAATGTTTTGAGGCAACGGTACCCTACAGTGATGGACCTTGCTCCCACAACTGGGTCATGTCAGCCTTTGCTAGATCATCCACGACACCACTGTGCCATTTAAAACTGAAAGTTCAGTTCTAGCCTATCCCATGACGGATCCATGGTGCTGGTATATATGCTAACATGACTGGGGTATATTGATGGGATCCATGGCACACCATATATAGCAGCACCATGGATCCTATGGATATCACTGTGCCAAACTACTGCCAAACAAAACCTCTGCCTTGTTTACCCAAACCTGCCAGTCACCCAGTCCAAGATCAACAATCTTGGCATGCGTAAACTGCATCGACTTGATTTGGGCAGTAGCTCATGCAGTTCCTCATCCACTAGGTGACAAATCCTCCAATCAACATACGCCGGATGGGCCAGCGAAATCCGATAAACCACCAATTTGGGATGCGTAAAAAACATGTTGAAAGCCAAAAAAAAACACCGTTTTCAACTGGTGCAGAATTTCTATGAATTTCTGCCATCCACAGTATCTCGTGTTGATGACATACCCATGGGTAGCTCATGAAAAACCCATTCGAATGGTGACGGGATTCATCTTACCTGTGAAGTCCCAATTTCTATGTGACTACAATGTAAGTGTGCACCATCGTTGAAGGCCAGGAAACCACTATGATAAACCCTCCAGTAAACTGACATATATGGAAGCCATGTCCCATTAAGCTCAATGATTTACTGTTCTTAAAGATGGTGATGTTCCAGTTCGCAACAAATTACCAGAGGCTAAGTTATTTGAGTATGATTAAGTCACCAATTTTAGCTCAACCACAATTTTCAGTAGCTAAAACCAGTCGTTCATCACTATGTTCATTCCGATTAAATCCCCATGTGTTGATGGTGAAATCCCATGAAAATCCCCAGTTTTTTTTGATCATATGAATACATTATATAAAATTATATATATATACATAGAGTTTAAGATGAAATTGATACCATCCCCAGTCGTAGGATAAATAGTTTTACGTACACAATACGAATGAAATACATCTCAAACCACGATATGAAACACGTACAGTCATATCAACCCCCAGTAACAGGAACAGACGACATATTCACACACTCGGATCAGGTTCAAATCCCCACTTGTCGGCTAAAGGCCCATTTAAGTTGATAGTTAAATGCCATTAAATACCAATCGTAAATCCCATGAATATCCATTAATCACCATTTATCCTCATTTTTGCAGCGAAAATCAGAGACCTCGCCATGTTTTTTGCGGCTCCAACAACTGCCTGGCAGACAATGGCCGAACACTTCGGACGCCGAACCTGGCACTGTCAGCCGTGAACCAAATACTCGGACTTTGACTTCCAAGGTATCAAGGGATATGGTGCTTTAACATGGTTTAACCATGAAATTAACATGGTTTGACCATTAAAAATTGATAAACATGGAGGTTTTAAGAAGTTTGAAATCTGGTTCAATGGGGATGGCTTTGGTAATGGGGAAAGGTGCCATGGGATTCACCTTTTCGGTGCCATGGTGAGTTCACCGATCTCCAAGAGATCAGAGCAGAGATCAGGGCACTCGTCAGGTACCTAAACTGGAGGTACCATATGTAAGGTATATTTCAGGGGATGTTCCCAAAAAATCTGGTTTGATATGGTATAGTAGCTGCAGTTTACGTACCAGGTACCTGGCCACTGAAGATATTGATGCAAGACGTTTTTCACATTGTTCAACCACCCATGTCAAGGGAAAAGAATTGGAAATATCTGGGGACCAAAAGCAGGTGACAAGCTCCCGAAGGCCACTGAGCAGTTGAGAAATCATCCAAGGGAATCTGACTGACCACAATGGTGTACTTCAATGGATTCAACATAAAGATGCCATGATCACCCAGAATTGGCATGATATCTGGGATATCTGGGATGTACTAAACCAGCAAAAAGCTGGCAACTGCTGTGGATTCCGGTTCGAACCACGATTCAGCGGACCCCCCAAGGTCGCCCATGGCGAACAGCTGCAGCTGGGTACCGTACTGCTCCAAAGTCTCACCTCACCGGGACAAAAATCAAGTCCTGGGATGTCCTGAGATTCAGTCCAAACTTTCCAAAGCCTGGTCATTTCGATCCTAGGGCTTCCTAATTTTTTTATACTCCCCAGTTTTACACCACAAAAATATGGAGGTTTCCGAAAAATTGCTGATTCCCAAACGGATCATTTTCCACAACTGGTCCACCATTATTTTCCACCATATATATGGAGGTTTCCACAATTACACTATATATTTTCCACCATTTTTCCCATCGCTTTTAATACTCAACTGGTCCATGACGGATCATTTGGTCAGCTGCCTGAACTGAGACCCCCACCAGAGGACTGCGGCCTGGCGAATGGAACAAAAATTGATGTCGATTTCATATCATGAAAAAATCTCTACTGAATCTGAAGTCCTGTCTATGATTTTTTGATACTTCGGTAGAGACTTTGGCCGACCATTTTGGGATGATCCGATCGCCTAGACGCTGTAGTTCTGGGCAGCACAGCACTGCTGGGCCTGGTGTCTTCGCGGTTTTGTCAAAAGGCGACTGAGTCTATTCGGGGAGAACGGTCAACAAACATGGTCTAATACCAACCAAAAGTGCAAAAAGAATCAAGCTATGGAGTTGAACCAAAAATTTGAGATCTAATCGTACAAACAGGTTGAAATTAGTTTGAAAACTGATCCATCAAAATCAAGGACTTTACCACCTAAAATAGAAATGATGTTCATCAAAAACAAGGACTTTACCACCCATACTGGCCTCTGTGTGGTGGAGATATCACCTGGAACTGCCCGGATTCGCGGTAGGCAAGAGCAATGAAGAGCAGGAATCATGACGGCAGACTAGACTGGGAGACAAGGCGGCAGTGTCATTTGGATATAAAGATAATGATGACAATAATAGTCATAGTAACAACAATGTGAATAATAACAATAGTAACATACAGATATATATATATATATATATATGGTCCCGTGTCCCGTGTTCCCACCCCCCCCCATGGGATGGGGGGGGTATGATGCCCCTGTGGTGGTGTATATACATACATACCTACATACCCACCTACCTACCTACCTACCTACATACCTACGTACATACATACATACCATTACATTACCTTACCTTACATTACCTTACCTTACCTTACATTACCTTACCTTACATTCCATACATACATACATAC
>Ga0126342_10000684_pt1 | contig 40173 bp, 39 predicted proteins | sample Cyp1metagenome_FD_92528 | JGI IMG/M metagenome (GOLD analysis project Ga0126342, IMG submission 92528) | Coral microbial communities from Lord Howe Island, Old Settlement Bay, Australia - Cyphastrea 1 metagenome | ecosystem: Host-associated > Invertebrates > Cnidaria > Coral ...
ATATGTATATATGTATATATGTAAATATGTAAATGTGTATATGCAAATATGTCTAAATGTATGTATGTCAAAATGTATGTATGTAAATGTGTTTATATGTATACATGTTTCTATGTATATATGTAAAAATGTAAACATGTATATGTATATATGTTGATATGTTTATGTGTATATATGTATAAATGTATATTTGTAAATATGTATATATGTAAATATGTATATATGTCTATATGTCTATATGTAAATATGTAAATATGTAAATATATAAATGTAAACATGTATATATATATGTAAACATGTCTATATGTCTATATGTCTACATGTATATATGTCTATATGTCTATATGCCTATTTGTATATATGTAAATATGTATTTATATATATGTTAAAATGTATTTTATGTATAAATGTGTATATGTCTCAATGTATATATGTATAAATGTGTAAATGTATAACAGTTTAAATCAATACATATGTATATATTTAAAAAACACATAAGTATATATGTATGTTATACATTGTTGACACTAATCTCCAGCAACTCATGGATGAAGGCTTATGGCCACAGATCTCCGCTTTTTTGCTCCATTTTCCATGTAGAGATCATGGATGACATAGATGTTACGAAACACCAGATAAACCATAAGTAGATACGTTTATCTAGAGAAGTTTAGACCATAGATAAACCATCAGTACATTGAGGGCAGGTAGATACCCAGATACCTCCACACATGTCCTAGATATATCTGTGCTTTACTAATGCGGTAAACCCAATCATATATTAAATCGTAGTAGACCAGCTTATTCATTTCTTAATATCTACTATTAACAGCTATAACTGTTATAACCCATATAGGTCGTTAGCCTCTATCATCCACAGTTATTACCCGTAGACAAGCACTAAGAAGATACCATATCATAGATGTTACTGACTCATACGTTTCAACCATAGATAAACCAGAGATACTCAGATACCATCATCCATCATGCATGGTTAACCATATAATCGTAGATTATAGAGAGCCATAGATAAACAATAGATAAATCACAGGCAAACCACACTTAACAGTTAAATTCCAAATGCAGCCTTCTACACTGGTGCCTCCATTTGCTGCAAACAACATAATGCAAAGGTATGAGCAGTGAGTGATCACGCATGCTCTTTGCCAAGTCTTCGGCTCTAGCATTTTACAATGAAAGCTTATTTTCAAGCAATTGAGCACAAGGTCGTGTTTGAATACCTTAAATAACCAAATTCCAATTCTAACCGATTAAGTTTTCAACTCAAGCAAGAACGAGCACGCGGTCGTGAATCTCTTTTTCGCCTCTCAGGCGGATGGTTGTCGCGGGGGCCACGCAGGCCTGCGTCACAGCTTTGCTGACGAGGCTGGAGAATTGCACCTGGCAGCCATAAAGTTGCTTCACCGTTCAAGCTTTTTCTAGCACAAGGAAACGTTTGCCACCCTGCCTTGCAAGTGCCGTTCAAAGGACGCAGGACTACAGCATCTTCAAATGAGGCCTCTGCAGTATACGGCAATGCAAATGCAAGCAAATGGCCGTTTTCAGTGTTTCCTGTTTGGCTTTTCGACATACGAAAGCCTAGGTTTCCCGACCTGCCAACGAAACCCATTTTATTGGGCGAGGCCTGCTACCTGCCAGCTATAACAAACCGAGAAAACACACGAATCAGTAACTTGAGCTTTCCAGGCCTGCTGCATGACGTCTTGTCTGTGAGCAGGAAGTGAAAGGACCTGTAATGTACGGGAAACCAGCTTAGCTGCCTCAGGCCTTGCTAAGTTTGGCAAACAAGACTGGCCTCCGCAGAGCGGTTCCCTGCTGCCCACTTTACGTCCTCAAATGCCTGCCGGAAGTCATCTCAGGGAGGAGTGCAGAGTTCGCTGCATCGCTGGCACGTAGCTACCTATGGTTTCGTAGTTGCAAACGAGCGGCAATACTACCACGGAGGACGCCCTGTCGACCGGGCTCGATAAAAACTCGGGGGCCCAGTCCGTAAACCGCTCGGCTCTGGTCCAGATGTAATTGGAACATCAAGACCAGGAACCGTGCTGGTCATATCCCCAATCCTGGAAGGCAAATCGAATGCTGTTGTTTGCATTGCTCCTGTCGTTTCATCTGATTCCCCGTCGGTCCTCCTTTAAAGGGTGTAGAATAGTTTTTGGTTTTTTTATTGCCTCAGGTGTCAGATTTTTTTTTGCCCTTCTTTCCCGGTACCATTTGCCTTGTATTTGCAACAGTTTGGAACTAGAACCTGTCATTTTGCATGGTATTTGCTACATTTTGGCATGGTCACTTTGCCTTTTTGCATGGTATTTGCTACATGTGGCCATGTTCGCCTTCATTTTGCATGGTATTTGTCACATTTTGGCATTTCAACCTTTCATTTGCATGGTATTTGCTAATTTTGGTGCTTCAAACGTTCTCATGTGGGTCTCTTGAGGGTTCTTTAGGCTTTCATGTACGGTTTCGTATAAGGTTTCATAATTTAGGGTTTCATTTAGGGTTTCATGTAGGGTTTCATTCAGGGTTTCATTTAGGGTTTCTTTAGGGTTTCATTCAGGGTTTCATTTAGGGTTTCATTTAGGGTTTCTTTACGGTTTCATTTAGGGTTTCATGTGGGGTTTCTTTAGAATTTCATTTAGTTTTTTTTTCCGGTTTCATGTAGGGTCTCTTATCAGGATTTCTTATCAGGAGTTCTAAACGTTCAAATGGGTTTCTTTGGAGCTTCTTTAGGGTTTTATTTAGGGTTTCTTTAGGGGTCCTTTAGGGTTGTCGTTTAGGGTTTCTTGAGGGTTTCAGTGTGGGTTTTTTGGGGTCTCATTTAAGGTTTCTTTAGGGTTTCATTTAGAGTTTCTTTAGGGTTCATTTAGGGTTTCTTTCGGGTTTCATTTAGGGTTTCTTTAGGGTTTCATTTAAGGTTTCTTTAAGGTTTCAATTTAGGGCTTCAATTTAGGGTTTCAACTTAAGGTTTCATTCAGGAGTTCATTTAAGTTTTCTTTAGGGTTTCATTCCAGGGTTTCTTATCAGGATTTCTTTTCACGATTTCTAAGCGTTCAAGTGGGTTCCTTTAGGGTTCCTTTAGGGTTTCATTTAGGGGGTCGTTTAGGGTTTCTTTCGGGTTCCGTTTAAAGTTTCTTTTAGGGTTTCTTTAGGATGTCAATTTAGGGTTTTCAGCTAAGGTGTCAGTTAAGGTTCATTTAGTTTCTTTTTTCAGAGTGTTGTTTAGGGTTTCTTTGGGTAGTTATTTAGGGTGTCATTTAAAGTTTCTTGAGGGTTTTTTGTATGGTTTCTTTAGGGTTAATGTATGGTTTCTCTAGGGTTTATTCATGGTTTCTTTAGGGTTCATGCAGGGCTTCATGTAGGGTTTCTTATCAGGATTTCTTTAAGCTTTCTTTGGGTTTTACCTAGGGTCTCTATAGGGTTTCATTTAGGATACAACGTTATCGGATACAAACAGAACAGAATAAAGCAAAAGAAAATGAAAAACAAAGAGACAGTAAAGACAGGAAGCAAAGAAGCAAAGGAGCAGGAAATAGGGCAGCAAAAACACATGACTGAAGAAAAGAAAAAGTCGACTAGTAGAAGTAGAAAGGTACAGAAGTACAAAAGCAGAGAAGCAGGGGAAACAGAGAAGCAGAAAAGCAAAGCAGGAAAAGCAAAAAGCAGAAAAGCAGAGACGCAGGAAAAGCAGAGAAGCAGGGAAAGCAAAAAGCAGAAAAGCAGGAACAGCAGAGAACCAATGTAAGCAGAGAAGCAGCAAAGCAGAGAAGCAGAAAATCAGAGAAACAGGAAAGCATAGAACCAGGAACCCCAAAAAAATCCAAGACCTGCCGCGAAAAAAACGTCCAAAAATAGAAAGCCCTCCTCCTTTAAATGCCACATGCGAACTGTGGGCGGAAGGATTGCGATCACCCGGTGGTCGCCTACGCGCAGACGCCCAACTTGATTGCAACTCACAAGTGCATGATAGCAAGTGTAGTTGCCAGGCCTGGCTTTGCTTGTGCCACCGCAAACCAAAAAGGCAACAAGCGGCGAAGCCGACCAGGACAACCACGGGGAGTCCTGCGCATATGAAATTTGAATGTTGCCTTCTTGCAATCATGAAAACTTGCTGAGACGACGACGCGCGGGTTTTCGGCAGCATGCTGCCAAATACATTTGACAGCAGTGCCTTTTCGAGTCATGCAGAACTTGAGCTCCGCGGCACCCCGAAACAGGCAACCTGCAACACGCTGCCCTTTGAATTTATATGGCTGTGCCCTTTGATTTCGTCTATTGCTGATCAAATTCCCGGCCTGTCGGGTAGTGTCTTCCGGAGAAGCGGCCGCCAAAGGTATAAGGCAAGGCAGCAACGTAGAATCTCCTACATGTAAATCACAGATAACAAAATTTGGCAGTTTTGGTTTTACTGGAGCCAACCCTTCCTAGGTTCTACTTGCCCTTTGCACCACCTTCTCCAGCCTTCCAAGCTGCCCGCTCATGTATCCAATAGGGGTTTCGATACTGGGGCCAACCCTTCCTAGGTTCTACTTGGGCCAGCCCTTACCCCGCCTTCTTAAGCCATCCAAGCGGCTAGGTTCTACTATCTATAGGGCCCTTTTGCACCACCTTCTCCAGCCTTCCAAGCTGCCGGTCATGTATCCATTAGGGGTTTCGAAACTACCGTTTGGCGATTTAATGGATGTTAATCCCTCTGCGTACGGATATGTATGGGTTATCAGGAGGTATCCGATGGTATCTGACGCTGGCGGGTATCATAAATACTATATCGTGAAAAAAACATAGTCCATAATAACAGTTCATACCCCGCAGACCCCTGCCTAGCCTTGTGCGCAGCTTTCCCTAAAAGGGGGGTCGGCGGCACCAGGGCGTTAGCCCTTTTATAAACCATAGATATGTTGTCCATCCATATATAAAACCATAAATTAAAAAAACCAGAGATATACATAGAAAAAATCGAAAAACCATACATCATCCATAGACAAACCATTTTTAAGCTATATATTTGCTACGTATATATGGAAAATATCTTTGCCATCGCCGAAGCCACTGCTTGCACCTCGGGTGGCAGAAGGGGTTCAGAGGTGGTGGTCACCGCCAGGCGCCGTGCTGACAAGGCCTGGGACCCGTTGGAGTTGGAATGGAAACGAACGTGTTATCGATATAAATATATTATATATATAATTATAATAATATATATATATATGCAAAATAGTAATAGATAACATGTTAAAATTATAATAGTCAAAAAGTTATAGCTAGTTATATTATGGATATTGTTGCTAACATGTTATAGTTGTAATAGTTAAATACCTACATGGTTATATAGTGTATCTAAAAAGTGTATACGAGTTATACATGGTTATCATGAAGTTGTTAAAAACCAATATATTTGTAATATACAAAATAGTAAAAGGTAAACACCATAATAGTTAAATAGTTAAAACTAGTTATATGGATCTAAATAATAGTTGATTGTTTTGGATTTAAATGTGATCCAATAGTGTTTTAAGACATGAAAAAAACTAAGTGTTTCAAGAGATATGGTATGGATCATTAACGTACTGTTTTAATAACAATTGTATGTTAAAAACGGTTCAAACACTGGATCGATACATCATATATCTAAATATATGATCCATGTGTAATAGTTGAATGGAATTCTCAATCTTATGACTTTTAAATGGTAGAAGTAGATTCACTAGTGTTTGAAGATATGGCGGTTGATCTAAATTCCTTTATCTGCAAACGACCATTCTTCGCGAAACAAATCCCCTTCTCAGGACAGGTTGTTTCTGATTAGGCTAATTTTTTGTAAGGCTTACTGGGCCACTCCCTTCAAAATGCACTTTGACTTTCGCCCACTCCTTCGCAGAACTTTCACGGAACTTTCGCGAAATTACCCCTATCCGCAGACCCTAGCGATCAGCAGGAGGCGCATCAAAGGAAAAGCAAACACCAGGGGCCTTAGTGTCTGGCTCTTGCAAGACCTCACTTTTGGAAGTTTGGCTGCTGCATTTGGAGCTTGTTTCTTGAGACTTCAGAAAGCAACGTTAGGCAGTACCGGCGGGTGCAAGGATGTGCTTCAAGACCATGGTATTTGGCTGTGGCGAAGCTTCACCTTTGGAAGCTTGGCTGCTACCTATGAAGGGAAAGGTAAATGTGCGGTACCATTCTCCTGCCGGACCCCCGGGCGGCAGGGGGTGGTAGCCCTGAACAAGCTGTAATGTATACAATGATAGTTATTCATAATATCCAACTTTCGCGAAACTTTCGCGAATAAAAACTATTCTTTCGCGAACTCGCAAAAAAAATCCGCGAGGGTTCCCAGCATAATATGAACGGTCTTCGCAATTAAAACTCTTTACAAGGACCTTTTGATCGATCACCACATGAATAATTCAATAGTTTTTGACCTGATGATTCAATAGGAATGATAGCAAATATGGATAGATGATGATTCAATAGTAATTCACTAACCTGGAATAATAAACGGACTTTGTTGGCAACATTTCAATCTACTTTACCTTTGTTTCTACACCCAAATATAAGATATATAAGGGTTTCCTGTGGAATTTCGCCTCAAACCACTTCTGGGAAGCTTCCAAAGTTCGAGATAGATGCGAAAAAACCCGGCAAACTGGTTGATCAATTCTGGTAAACTAACATATACACAGTTTGAATCGAAGTTTTTCCGCAGTTTGTATGCTTTGACATACATGGTAGCCTCCAACAAACATACCAAAAAGATGTGGAACGCCAATGCCGCCCATGCAGCCCAGAGAAAATCTACATGGTTATCCATATCTATGGTCATTTACATTTAATGTAACCATGGTCATAATATTTATATCATGAAACCAAATTATTATGGTCATTTTGATACATGTAATCTACATGGTCATAATTAATTAAATGTATCAAAAGCAGAAAACACACATAGCCTCTGGTAATGACTGTTACAGTTTGCGAACTTGAAGCCATGGCCCAGCCGAAAGTTCGTGGATTTACCCATTGATAGCATGGTGGATCTTTCCCTGGTTTTGTGTATGTCTACCAGAGGGTAAGTTATTAAAATCACAATGTTCAATAGTTAAACCATCTATAAAACACACATCAGAGGGTAATACAAAAATTGTCCATTGAGAATGGGAGTGTTCATGGTTGATGATACTGGTTGGTAATATCAAAACCAGAAAACACACATAAAACCATTGAATCATAGACATGACATGTTTTTTTTAAACATACGTGATGTCCGTTGTGATGTTCGCGTGGCACTTTACGGCACCGCTTTACGGCACCTGCGACGCACCATCCAAGCGAACGTGGCCCAAAGAAGCTCCTGGTGATTTAATGGTGATTTAATGGTGATTTAATGATGATTTAATGGGATATATGATGGTATAGCCTCTGGTTATGTCAAAATAGCTATTGAAAATGGCCATAGAAATAGTGGATATTCCCATTGAAAACGGTGATTTTCCATCGTTTTTTGTATGTTTACCAATGACTTACTGCTGCGTTTGACGTAGGGTTGCTGGATGGGTTGCTGGGGCAATGGGATGATTTTAGATTACGAATGTGATGATTACTGGATCTGGTAAACGTTTACGTAGCGAATTGAACTGGAAAGATCCACCATGCTATTAATGGGTAAATCAACTATTTCGACTGGGCCATGGCTTCAAGTTCGCAAACTGTAACAGTCATTACCAGAGGGTACACATGACGGGTTTCCTCAAATTTGGGGTAGCCCGTTTTCTTAGGAAAGCCAGCCTCATATGATTGTTGACTGGTGAATTCATGGAACAGATGAACAGATTTTCCGTGTTGATTTACCATCTGGTTATGACTCACAGTTCGCCATGGTTTTTCGATGGCCCTAATCGAAATAGATGGTTTACCGTTCTTAATAGCATGGTGGATCTTTCCATGGCTATGTTAAATAACCAGAGGGTATATGATATTTCAGAATATTTAAGATGCATGGATCATCGATGTTATTTCTCATGTTCCAATACTGTTGATTGATGTTCCTATCATCTGCAATGTGATGCCCCCCAAGATATCTAAGTTGGTTTATAACTCCAATGTCACCATGGTTTATGGTACTTATAACTAACTAGTTACTGGGGCTTTTGTTAACCAACTAACATCACTGGGGGGCCTCACATTGTGCCAGGGGTAGGTCCAATCCTCTCTTTCTTGGTTCATTCGATGACCGATTACGCGCAATGGAACCAACGCCATAAAATCTTGGACGATGAGCAGCATCAAACCACCCAATTCCTGTTTAAATACGTGAAAAAATCACATTTCAGCCCTTCTGTCAGCTCGATGTGCGGAATCATTATGACACCATGTCAAAGTTCTTTTCCAGAATCCAATATCATCTGGTTGGTGGTTGAGCCCTACCTCTCTGAAAAATATGAAAGTCAGTTGGGATGATTATTCCCAATATATGGAAAAAATGTTCCAAACCACCAACCAGTCATCCTTTCTGATCTATTTCTGCTCGCTTTTTTTTTTTAAATGCGCTAATGAATGTTTTCGCATCCTTCACAGGCGACAAGTCAACAACTCACATGTTTTATGCTCGGGGCCATCCCTCCAGTATCGTCACCTCGAAAACAACGTCCATTCTCAATGGAGAATTTTTGTATTACCCGGCCTGGTAAACATACAAGAAACCATGGAAAGATCCACCATGGTTCATGGGAAAATCAACTATTTCGACTGGGCCATGGCTTCAAGTTTGCTGTGTTAGTCATTACCAGAGGGTTAAATGATGGATACAACTCAAGATACATGTTCCATAGATCTGGGTAAATCAAAACAATTGACCTCTTTTGAAGAATCGAATGGGATAATCAATTTTTACCCATCATTCCAGTGAGGGAGAACAGTGAGGTCGTTATAAGGTTCCCTGATAGCTTATGCATGGATAACGTGAATCAGAATTGCATGATGGGAAAAAATTAACCGGAAACCTCTATATTTGCTGGTAAAAACCATGGTTTCCGGTCAAAATTTCCCAACAAAACCAATCCATGGTGTGACAATTACTGTGGGTAAAAGAATGCCATTTGCACCATCCCCCAGTCATCACCATAAAATTATAGGTGGTATGTTTACCATTCCCAGTCATGGATGGTAAAAATGGCATTGTTTTAGCCAGATTAAACCGTCATATCCCATTAATCGTCCCACCATTTTTAATGGGAAAATCCACTATAACTGGCCATTTTCAATAGCTATGTTAAATTACCAGAGGGTATATCCAAATGATACTCCCAGTATTTGTTGATGCCTCAATTCCATTAAAATCCCAAAAAAACATCCTATCTCGTTGGTGGTTTTTCGCCCTACCCCTCTGAAAAATATGAAAGTCAGTTGGGATGATTATTCCCAATATATATCAATATATGGGTTTAGCACTCAAGATAGACTAGCTTCCGGTAGTCAAACATTTTTCCAATCTGGTTGGTGGTGCAATAACCATCTTGAAAAATATGAGTTCGTCAATGGGAAGGATGACATCCCATGTATGTATTATGGAAAATTTTCAAGTCATGTTTGAAACCACCAACCAGCCATTACCATCCTATTAAACAATGGTTTTCACCCCATGAAAAACAATGGAAAACACCTGAAGGATGGTGCCGCCCAGTTATAAGTTGGTTTGTACACCCCATTAACTATAGTTATATCTGCCATAAACCAATTGTTATGAGAGTTATAAACCAACTTAGCTAACTATGGGGCACCACCTTGTGAAGATCAGCAAACCCGGGTCCTCTGTCTGAGCTTTCGCAGGGTTGCACTCCGCAGTAGCAGATCTCTTGCATCAAACAAGTCGCAGCGTTCGCAGCGTTCGCATTGATCACCACGACATCTGGCACCTGACGCGAACTCACACTAAAAATGCCACAAAATGGGGGATAAATCACCACGAATTTTGTGTTTTTTTTTGGGGGAAAATATCTGAAAAAACCGGAAAGCATATCGATTTTCCCATGAAGATCATGGGGTTTTCCGGTTTAGAAATTTTCGCTTAAACCAATCCATTGAGAAATTCATCATGAAACATCGTGATTTAAACTAAGAGAATGGTGATGTAATAACTATCATAGGATAATATTTTGTATGATGGGGATACAATGGGATAAAATGTGGAATGTATAACCCACACAAAAATGACCTGTGGGCTTTTTGAAAACTGTGGATATACCCATGGATATACCCATCAAGTGCATTTCTAAGGAAGAGGATGATTAATCGGATAATTAGCATCTGCTAATTTAACGTAGCTATGGACAATCACCATCTTTTATACGTAAATAATCAATGTTTCAGGATCCTAAAATAGAGGTACTGTACCATATAAGGCCATACTTTCTGGGGATATTCCCTTACAAAGGCCTTTTTTCTATGGTAGGTACCTCAAATTTAGGTTCCTGAAATTCCCATTGAAATAATCATAAAAACTAACATAGCTATGGAAAATCATCATTTTTAATGGGTAAATCCACGAACGAAATCACCATTTTCAATAACTATCTATGTATGTTTACCAGGCCGGGTAAATGGACCATTTCCCATTCTAATCAGAGAATTCCATGGGAGAGTCATGGGGGTATACGGTCATCCCGCCCCTGCGAATGGGTTTCGAGACAAAACCCAGAGCTATTTTCATGGGGAAAAAGGCCATCCCCGAACTTATGGCAAAATGAAGAATGCAACTTGACCAGGGTGCATGTATACTATATCTATCTATCTAGCTACCTATCTATCTTATCTTGTCTTGTCTTATCCCATCTTATCTTATCCTATCTTATCCTATCTATCTATCTATCTATCTAGAAATATATCCATCTCTCTCTCTCTCTATATATATATCTATACTTATCCCTATAATCCTATCTCTATATATTAAATTATTTGGGCCCTCTAAAACAAAGGATGTTGGTGAAATGTTGCTTCACCCCCATGGCACTTGGGAGAGTTTCCCCCGGAGCAACGGAGGCAACTTTCTGGATTTCCCTTCTGAAAAAACAGGGCTTTTCCCATCAAGCTCCGGCTGAACCAATCCATTTGTTATATCGGCAGCAAGAGGATGGATCGGTGGAAGGCCAGAAATTGGGTACCCGGCCTGGTAAACTAACAGTTTGCTATGGAAAATGGCCATAGAAATAGTGAGTTTTCCCATTCAAAGTCGTGATTTTCAATAGCTTTTTGTATGTTTACCAGAGGGTATGGGTCGTTCTGCGAAAGCCAAAGAAATAGATGGTTTAGCACAAAAAAGATAGACTGCCTCTGCTCCGGTAACCAAAGATGTTTCCAATCTGGTTGCTGGTGCAATGTGCCCATCTTGAAAAATATGAGTTCGTCCAACATCATGAACAATTCCTTGGGTGTAGCGCAATGAAACAAAAACTCCGGACATTCCATGCTTGACATATCTGGTTGGTGGTATACCTACCCTTAAAAAAAAAAGAGTTCGTCAGTTGGCGTTCACAGATCCAGTCCCAGAACGTTTTCGAAAGTTTGGGGGATTGGGAGAGGCCCAAAAAATATCCGATAGCTTCATTTGACGGACGGCGTAACGGTTACGTGTGGTTTATGGGGATATAACCAGAAAATGTTTTTTAAAGCCGACAAACAGAAAGTTTGGGGACCTTAAAAGCTTCTATGCCCCCATCATTTTCCAAGAAAATGGATTCCATTCCATGTTTTTTCGGGTTCCGGCAATTTCCGTTCCCGGTCCGCCTGCAGCATGACTTTCAGGTCTTCTTGCCCAGTGTCCCAGTGAAGGGTTTCCAACACCGAGGCCGAAGCTCCTCGGAGTTTTCAGACGCCATGGATCCATAGGTCATGACGAAAATCCCAGTAGGGACAGCCGGACAGGCCCAAAAAATGTGGAAAACATCATCCAACTAACATCCATCCTGGGATGATAGTAGACCTGGGATGATAGTAGATGTATCACTATCCATGAAATCCATGTCACTTTTTTTGTCAATTTCCTTCTGAGAACACCCTCAAAGATACAAAAAACTATGAAAATGGCCCAGTCGAAATCCTTGATTTACCAATTAAAAATTGTGGATCTTTCCATCGTTATGTAACAGTTTACCAGACAATATCGCACTGGTGAGGTCATCGTTGGCCCTGGGACCCCCACTTTTCTCCGATACCCCCAGAAAGCGACAGAATCAATAGTTCCATGTACTATAGCTGATCAATCATCATAACTCATCAAAAAACATCGTAAGTTGTCATAAATCACAAGAAATCATCATAACTTTTCATAAATCGTCATAAATGACCATGAATTATCATAAACCATCAACAACCCATCATAAATCACCATAAATCATCAAACATCATCATAAATCATCAACAATCATGATAAATAATCATAAATCAACCGCCAGTCCATAGCTGGTAGCATGAAAAAAAACTGACCGCACTGCAATCAGAGATGCTCGCTGAAACTTGAAGTGTTCCTCCTGGGAACAGCTTTTGCAGATGCTCTTCCTCAGCGACGAACGGCATGTTAAAGACTGGCCGTCGATGATTCGAAGGGAACATCTAGGGGAAAACCTCTAGGGTTGTGACCTTTGAATCTGGGCATTTTTCCGGCAGATTTTCCCGGACAAAAACACAAGTTCATGGAACCAGAACGAAGTTCTTATCCCCCCGTGTTTTGAACACTGAAGACATTCTCATACGTTCTTAACCATTCGCAGCCCCATCATCATATTCGGTATTTATCCGATTCTCCCAATGATTCCCATAAAATGGTTGATTTAATCATGCTGAATCCCACTTTATTAGAGGAAATCCCATCTAATCTCATCTTATATCCCATCATCACCATCTGCCCCCCCAGCTATAAATGGATTGTAATCCAATTAACTATGGATATATCACCCATAAACCATAGTTATCGGACTTATAAACCAACTTAGCTAACTATGGGGCACCACCCTGCATCATCATCATCATCATCATCATCATCATGATCATCATCATCATCATCACCATCATCACCAACAGCGACAACAACAACCGATGGAGGCTGCGTCCCAGAAACTGCCTAAGCCAAGCATGGTCTGAACTCAACTTTATAGATATCTTGATATATGAATAGTAACCACATAATATATGTATACATTATAAGTCCATTATGTGTATCTTACAATAAAAACCACAGGAGTCACCATATATATATATATCCATATATGCAAAGATAATATATAATATATATATAATATAATATAAGATAATATAATATAATATAATATAATATAAGATAATATAATATAATATATAAAGTATAAAATATTATAAATAAAATATAAAATATAAAATATAATATATAATATAATATATATATATAAATAATATATATAATATATATAATATATAAAATATTATATATTATATACAATTAATATTTATACATATGATCTTTAAAAATGAATCACCATGTAGTAACGTGAAACCCTGGTGATGGTTTGCCGGTGTTGACCCTAAACCCCACGGCGTTTTCCACCGCGGCTCTAAGTCGCTGGACAAGAAGTGTTGCGTTTCCAAACCATCGCGGCCGACAACACGTGTCTGCACCTGATCCAACATCAACTAAGCATAGAATTTGATGGGTCTATTGACCTAGTGTTACTATATCCCATAGGATCCATGTATGCTATATATATGGTAACATTTACCATCAATATACCCCAACTGTTAGCATATATACCATACATGGATCCTATGGGTATTGGGATGAAGAAACAGGACAAAAAGGGCTACCTCAACATCGCTATTCCATGCTTCGATCATTTACTCATCTCATATTGTTGGTGTTGGTTGTTTCAATGTTTCATGTCCCTTTCTGCATAAAATGCACAAAACTTTCAATTGATAAAGCCGTCGAGTGAATCCCCAGTGTTGGATGCCGTAAATTGGGACTTCAAAGTTTGTTCGTGATCAGTACCCTCTGGTAATGACTAACATGGCTATTGAAAATGGCAATAGAAATAGTGAATTTTCCCATAAAAAAATGTGATTTTCCATAGCTATGTTAGTTTACCAAAGGGTAAAATGTTGGTTTAATCAATAATCATTAAGTGATTCAAAATGATTTCATCAGTTCATTAACACTCTTTAACCAGTTCCAATTTCATAGTTTCATCACAATCCACCAAGTCTTGTGCTTGCCACAAAACAAACATACAAGGTGGTGCCCCCTCCAGTTATAAATGAGTTATAATCTCATTAACTATAGAAATATCACCTATAAGCCTATAAACCATAGTGACATTGGAGTTATTTTAGCGCCAGCGAATCGCTTCACGAGGCACCATCCTGTGCGAAACACCCCAGGCCTGATAGTTGGTGCAGTCGGCAGAAGGTACTGCCGTCGAATCATGTGAGAAGCATTCGCCTCGCTGCCGCTGAAGCGGAAAATTCATGGATTGGTTTTGTTGGGAACATCGAAACCGGAAACCATGGTTTTGACCGTGAAATATAGGGGTTCCCTATAAATTTTCCCATCCAATTCTATGATGCAAGCTATCGATTGGTTGTTGCACATAGCTCGGTAAATGAAAAATTGTGTATAGTAAGTGTAAGACTATGCTTATGAATACTGAAACAGGGGTCTATAAACTAACAACTACCCTCTGGTAAACAAACATGGCTATGGAAAATCACCATCTTGAATAGGTAAATCAACTATTTCAATGGGCCAGCAGACTGTTAGTCATTTGTCATTACCAGAGGGTATCATTTGAAAAGCCTCAGCTACTGAAAGCACTTGGTTGGTGGTTGACCTACCCCTCTGAAAAATATGAGTTCGTCAATGGGAAGGATGACATCCCATATATGGAAAATAATCCAGTCATGTTCCAAACGACCAACCAGATTAAGACTTGGGCTCCATGGTGGATATATGACATGATATAACTATACCTAAGGGGATGTGTTCATGTCTTTTTTTTAATGGGATAACCATGATGATGGTATGGGCTTTGGAAGCATCAAGCATCGCCGTTTTGCATGCTACTCATGAGGTGCGCCTCCAGCTATGTTGGTTTAGATTCACCGACGAGAAATTCGTGAAGCCTATCGAATTCAGCAACCATGGAATTTAGATGAAACAAAGCAAGTTGAAGCTCAACTGATCTTTCCAGAAACACCGAAAACCTGCTTGGTGGTTGAGTATACCAACCCCTCTGAAAAATATGAGTTCGTCAGTTGGGATTATTATTCCCAATATATGGAAAAACAAAATTCATGTTCCAAACCACCAACCAGGATTGTATATGAACTACTTAGATGGGCTGATCTATTATAGATGGTATAGTTATAGTATAAATATCATATTATACCTCCATGTTATGTTGAACGTTGTGTTGGAACTACTAAACTGTTGGGCCATAGGAAAGATTAGCGATTCCAAACCACCAACCAGTGGAAATACCCTTGGGGCCCTTGTTGTGAAGCCCTTTTTTAATCCAAGACACTCGGCTTTTTTGTCAAGCCCGGAACAGGTGAAAAAACGGGTGGTTTTTTATGTCTGGATCAGCTGGATCGGATCACAAAAATCCGCATGCCGGTATAATTAACAACCTAGATCTATATATAATTATATATATAAACATATATATGTATAGGATATATATATATATATGTGAGATATAAATAGAATCTTAACAACCCATGATATACATTTAAACACATACAGTAACTACATCTAAATATACGGATTTTTAGATATGGCGTTACGGTATATATATACACATTATATTGTGATGCTTGATGTGGCTATGGTAGCCATCAAGTGGCATGCACCACCCAAGTTATCTAAGTTCGCAGGATCTGCTCCACTTGCGGCCCAGCTTCAACTGGAGAGGTTTCCCACGCGATCGCCATGGGTTTCGCAACGATGGAACGGACACGCGCGGAACAGCTTGGAACCTGAGACTCGCCGAAGAGATGCGGAAAAGACCCTGGAAAACGTGGTTCGAATTTTTGGGGAACAACATCATCCAAGTAGCATTCAACAGCACACTTTTCAGCATCTTTCGGGGGGGGGCTATACAGATTTACTGCGCAGATTACCATTTTTGGTCGAAAAACACCGCAAATCCCAGGCACATTTCAGGAAGTACTCTGGGTAGGTGTTCCTATCGATGGTGCGCCATTCCTCGGAGAAAAGACGCAAGGTGCAAGGTGAGGCGCAACGCAGTGATGTTTGTTGGGTTATAAACCCTATCAATACTAGCTATTTTTATTAACATATATAAATATATTCACACATATTCACATATATACTTATATATATATATATGTATTCACCTATATATATATACAGTACATATATATATATGCTGTATATATTTATATATATATATATATCCCTCAAAAACCATAGACTTCACCAAGTGAGTTCTGCGTGTTTTCTTTGCGACTTCGCCACCAGAAGCCAAAAAACGCTGTGATCAGAGGGCCCCTTGAGATTGTGAAAATTTAGGAGTTCATAGGTTTTTTGGTTTCCATAAAATATGATGGTGTATATGATTTAATACATATGGAGTATGTAATATATATGTATATATACAATAAGATATCATATACCATGGAATATTTAAATTTAATGGTACCAAGATCAATGGGATATTAACACTATGATGCTGTACAATATCTATGAATATGATACCTATAATTCTATCAGATGGGATATAAGCAACACTATAAATTCCCATATGATGATAATAAATTCCCACATGAATCAATTCCAACCATATGAGGGCACCAATATATTTCTATATCATGGGATATGCCGTAGGTATGTAAGCAACAATATGATATTGAAGGATTTGTCTGAAATGGGTGCGATGACACCTACAATCATAGCCAGGGCTTGGAAATTCCCCTTTAAATTTTCATGGCATTTCAATGGGAACATTGTCCATCATGTTGGTAAAGCAATAATAAATCCATATTGACGCCATATTTTCTGGTTGGTGGTATACCTACCCCTCTGAAAAATCATGGAGTTCGTCAGTTGGGATTCTTATTCCCAACTGAATGGAAGTCATAAAATTCCATGGTTCCAAAGCACCAGTTTTGATGTTGCAATAAACACCACACCACAAAAACGAAAGTCCTTGGGGATTGTGGATCTTATTGGCTTTACCAACATGAAAAACACTCATGACTTGAGCTGGTCGAACCATGCGTTGCAAAGGTCGGCGTACCACAAGTCACGTATGTCGTCCAGTCTGATCAAGCGGGGGTGCCTGCATATGGGCATGTGGGCATGATGAACATACCATACTTCAACGGACATCTCGGGGCCTGTTTCGCGGTGGTGTGTTGTGGCCTCTTCCAGGAAGATGGTGTTCAACTCGATATGCCACAGTGGTCGCGGTCGTGGCGCTTCCGGGTTGGCAGGCTGAGCTGGGATCCTCGCCTCAAACGTAGGTGGCTCAGCTTCATGCTGATACCCTGTGCGTGCTTGCACGGCATGAGTGTCAGCAGGTGCACTATGCGCTGTATCAGCCATCTGGTCGTGCAGGGGGGTATCAGGAGCGGAAGCAGTCTCACCAAGGCAGGTTGGTTGTGGAAGTACCTTTTTGTTGGCTTTAACCTCAAAGAACTGTCTGATGGTGGTCTGCTTCTTGGATGCTTGCCTGGCATTCTTGTCCCTTGAGGTCCCGAAGAAGCTAGTGATGGTGAGTTGCTTAGGACACCTGGCAGCACTTCGTTTGGCTACTAGGTCACCTTGTGTCTGCTGAACCGGGATGTGACTTACATCTTTGGTCGGCAGTGCATCAACTCCCTCTGGATGGGGCAAGTGCTCAGTAATGAGGGTATCATTATGGCCGGCAGCTACTTCACTCTCCTGTTGGGTTGTGGGTAATGATGGCTTCAGTGTGGGACCCAGGCATGGCGTAGAGCTTGCTGCCTGGAGGAGCGTTACCGGTTGAGGTTTATAATTGGTTGGCTGTGCAGGAGGGTCCTGCTTCCACTCCTCCAAGCTTCGTGGAGGCTGGTCAGCATCCACGGGCAGGCGTGTTGTGAAGGAGGCAACATTGCGGTATTGTGCGGCAACTTGAGCAAGCTGTACAGCATCGGAGTCAGCTTCTTCTGTTTCGGTCGCAGTGGCAATGTTGTCATCTGCACTCGATTGGTCCAAAAGCTCTGCCAGTTCTTCATCGTTCTCTGCAGTTTGGTGGGCAACTTCCACAGCCATTTGGGTGGGAACATCATGCGTAGGTGGTGGTGGTACTATGACTTGGGCATAGGAACCATGATGCACAGGCCTCGTATGATAGTCATCTTCTGGCCACAAAACGTCATCGAACGTGACAACACATTGGGTAGTCACCAGGATGCAGTAGTGGTGCACGGCTGCAGCAAGTAAAATTTGTTGGCGCAGAATGTGAGGACCAACCCGTTGAACTTCTCTGACTAAGGTTGGTCTGTGGGTCACTCCATCAGCATCTGGATGATGGTGATAGATGATGTCAACAAGCAAGAGCCTATCCATAGTGTTGGGCGATAGGTCTTCCGTGCGTTGGACCACAGCCATCATGTCATACTCTGGCATCTGAAATGGCGTGTGCGGCATAACATGGATCGCTTCAAGGCAATCCAGCGGTATGTGCAGGGCATCTGCGATTTCTTGAGTCGGCATGATACGTTGGTCATTGAGTACTTGGCAACATACTTCCACTCCTTCAAGCTGAAATAGGTGAAGCACAGTGGTGAAACGTGCTGGCTGGTTGCTGGACGCTGCCTGTACATGTCTTCCAGGAGAGTATGTTGGGCTAGCTGTGATGGCCTCTGAAGAGCTAGCATCATCTGCACGCTGTGACATGGATATGCGCTCTTGGTCGTGGACAACAATCTGAAATCCATCCCCATGACCAACCTGGTGTGTTGGGCGCAGTGTGTTGGGGATTTGAATCCACCTGTATGTGATGAGGCATTCCGCATGTCTGCAGTGTCTACCTGCGTCGGCTGCCTGCACTAGTTCATAGCCACTGACAACTTCAGGCAATGAACAGGCCACTGAGTACATCTGGAAGGTATCAGCTCTACCTGGCAGGACGGTGACCATGGAAGCAACTCGTGGCATGTCCAGGGACTGTGTGACAATCATGTCATAGACCACAAACGCATGACGTGCTGATCTTGGGGGATCAGGTTCAACAATGATTGCATCAAACCAGTCATCATTGTTGAGTTGATCAACCCATAGGGATTGGATTTGGGCTTCCCATCCCCTTGGTGGACCTACCAGTTGAAGGATTCTGGGTGCAGTCCATCTATGGATAGTGCGATGATCGATGTACCATGTGCGTACAGCTAGGTCAAAGTCATTGTCATGAGGGTTGAGCCCTAGCCCTTCTAACCTATTGGTTAGGTAGTTGACAAATGCAGGCAACACTGGTTGATCATGCTCATCCATTTGTTCATCATCAGTGTCCTCTTCGTCCTGATGTGGGCCGACCAAATGTGCAATGGGACTTTCATGCTCACGTCGGACTTTGGCAATTGTTGGTTGTGTGTGTTTGCCATGCTCAGCATCTGCTTGTGTCATGTTCTTGGGCTGCACCTTCCGTCCTAGCCCATTGGTGTGCTCATGGCGCACGGCTTTGCAGGCTACCATGGGCTGAGTGTCCATCATCTGCAGGGACGAGCGGACTTCATTGAGCACAGACATAGTGAAAGGAGGCAAGGCAGTTCCGATGGCACTATTGTGGTGGGAAACTAGAGCATTAGGTACAAGCAAGGCTGTATGGCTGTTCGTTTCGGGACCCATGGTGTACCAAGACATGTTTGACACGTCTGTCCATGCGGGAGAGCGTCTCGGCAACGGCTGCATCTGTACATTGGTGCTTACCGGATGCATCAGATACTCGTGGTGCTTGACAGAATCAAGCTCACCAATCAGGTCTGACTGATTATTGGGGATCGGATGCTGCCTGTTGTGTGGCACTATGGTCTTACAGGACATGCCATAATGTACTGGTCCATCTATGTCCGCCTGTGTCTCCATGGTCCAGGGTTTCAAAACTGAGTGCAAAGCACCAACATGTGTCAGAAAGTCCTGAAATGCAAAGGAAGTTTCTTCGCCTATCCTACTGTGGTGCATCCGCAGAAAATAGAAATGCCGAAGTGGTTCACAGCTGCGACAAACACAATGGCTGACCTCCAATTTGTGATTGGATAGACAATTGGTCCTGTGGAGATTGTGGTGTAAAATTTTCCAAGTGATCCTCCGGACAAAAAGACCTTCGAGAAGACATTGCCGAGGCTGCTGATGTCGAACCCCCAGGGTGATTTGCATTCAATAAGGGCCACAACCAACGATAAGACCCAGGTCACGGAGGCCGACAGTCCGAGAGATGGTGAGTAAGCACCTCCAATAGCCTCCTTGCAATCCATGTGGAGGAATGCCTGGCATCTTTTGTCATCATGCTTCCCCCATGGGCCTTGCGAACTGCCAAAACTGCCACAGTTCATGGGGAAAATGATGATAAACCATGGAAAAAAACAACTGGTTTTATCATCAATGTTTGTTACCGGAATGAAAAGGCTACTTCTCTTCTTGCCCAAAGAATCAATCGCATGTTCAAGAACTATAGACATTGACAGATAATAATAGTCATGAATAGTCTATTAATGTCGTATAACTGTACTATTGGAATTGGAATCTTTATCCGAGGAACTTGCTTTTTTTCAACAGTCAACTATCATTGGATTGCTTTAAGGGGGAAAAATGCAGGAAAGCCCCATGATCTTCATGGGAAAAACCATGGTTTCCGGTGAAGATTTTCCCAACAAAACCAATCCATTGAAAGTGGGGCCCCCTAGATAGCTAAGTTGGTTTATAACTCCAATAACTATGGTTTATGGTACTTATAACTATAGTTATTGGGGCTTATAAACCAACTTAGCTATCTAGGGGGCCCCACTTTGTATCATTGTTGAAACTAGGATGAAACGGGACGACCCCATGTCGGCTGAATCCGCGATCCCTTTAGCGTACGTTGAGCGGGGTGAATTCTTCCCTTTTGATGAACTTTTGCGCTAAAGTTATACAAACCAGCTGTAGTTATTCATATATTATGTATATATATATATATCTATGTATGTACTCATATTATATATATATGTATACATACACAGTTGCACAAATATGTACATATATATAATATTATATATATCCCATACAACCATAGAATTCAGCAAGTGAGTTCGGTGCGGAAAAAAATTGAACCCCCACCATGGATGATCATTGACCCATTCAGAAGTGCCAGTTGTCCAAATGAGCAGCCCAGCCCGTGCACCTGGGGATAGAAATCTATTCCTTTTGGAAGCCCAACATATTAATATAGTTCATTAATATGATAGTAGTTATACAACATTAAGAGTAGTTCATTAATATGATAGTAGTTCATTGATACTATCAATGTTGTATAACTACTATTTATATGTTGTTCATTAATATGATATACTATGACTATAATAGTAGTCATACAACATTAATAGTCTATGGTTCAAACTTGGGTTACATCCACTAAAAACATCAAGTTCCTCGGATAACCATTCCAATTCTAGCCACAAAGAATTTTACACTACATCATGCTATGTGTATCCCCCAAAAATGCTTGGTTGAATTCACATTTTCAAAAGTGATTCCATCTCCCAACAAATCTTTTGAACAATTCCCAAGGCACGAACGGTGCAAAAAGATCCTCATATTTCTTACCCGCCTCCTGCGACGAGAAACTGCTCGCTTCTTTTTCGCCGTGCTGGGAAATCCCTGAAGTTTTTATATGGGAAAATCATCGGAATATATGGAAAGACATGGGAAATCCACTATAAATGGAAGCTTGAATGGGAAAGTCATAGTAACTTTGGAGCATGTTCTCTATATGAAAATTACCAGAAGGTACCCTCTGGTAAACTAACATAACTATGGAAAATCACCATTTTGAATGGAAAAACTCACTATAAATGGCCATTTTCAATAGCTATTTTGACATAACCAGAGGGTAGCCATTAAAGATCATGAGATCACCCAAGGCGAAGAAAAAACCCAATGAATCCACTGACCAACCAGGCTGGGAAGGCACCAATGTTTGCTTCCAGATGACATGGCGAATCTTTGATACATTTTTACCATTCCCATATTAGCTCACCAAATGGTGCTGGGACAAATAAAAACCTACATGACCGGGTGATTTTGGGCAAGGGCAGTCATGTAGGTTTTTATATACCAGCACCATGGTGAGCTAATATGGGATTGATGGCAAACGAGTTTGATGTACTCATTCGTGGCATACCACTTGGTTGACCCAGCTTAGCGCTTGATTTTCCAGAAATCCATCCATTCATGGATTTGCTTAAGGGACCACCAAAAACTAAAAAATATGCCCTTCATCGATTCCCCAAGTATTGGATTTCCCATGGAGACAATCAATTCCATCCCCTTCAGCAAATCCATCCATTTTCAGACCAATCATCCAAGGATCCAACTGAAGAACCCTAAATTGGAGGTACGTTAGTACCATATAAGGCCATATTTTCTGGGGATATTCCCTTACATAGGCCTGAAGAAATAGGCCTTACATATGGTAGGTACCCTCTGGTAATTAAGCATAGCTATGAACAAATCCATTATAAATGGAGGTTTCAAGCTGGGAAAATCATCTGTTTCTATGGTCCATTTTCCAGTTCGCTATGTTAAGTCGGATCCTGGCATTATGGTAGGTAGCTCCAAAAAATCGGTTCCCGGCCAGCATGGCCATTTACTCGTCCTGGTTGTGCCAATCGGGAAAGGTCTGCGGGATCCCAGTAGCTTGTTCCATATTGGAGACCGCCAAATAGGCTTGCAACCCGGTGATGCCCAAGAATAGAAGCACCAAGGGGTACTTGAACCTCAGTCCAAAACCGAGGTTAGTCATGACTTACTGGTGCGTTTGACGTCGGGAATGGATGGGTTGCTGGGGGTTGCTGGGATGATGACATTACTAGTGATTATGGATCATTCCTGAAAATTCCCTACTAAGCACCAGTAAGATGAAAAACTGCTAATCTGGTGAAACCGTTAGCTAATTATAGACTTCAGATTGGTCATTCAGGGCAATTCAAGCCTCTGTGAAGTTCAAGAGAACCAAGGTCTTCCTGAGGTTGCTATAATCACAACCATCTTCGAGGAACCGAAGAGTCCCCAAACAACCCACTCCCCTAAGTACAACAAAATCAACCCTCCACCTTCTCTTGGGTTGGTTAAAGCGCAATTTTGTTGCTGGTAAATTGCACATCCCCTAGGTCAAATCCCATTTCATTTCATCTGATCATTCCTAATCCCTTTATAAACACTCATTTTTTCGTTTAAAACATCCCAATCTCTCTCGGTAACCTCCCCATTTTTTGGTGAAGTCCCAATTCTTGTGGCTTAACTCCTCATTTTTCTCAAATCCACTTTTCTTGCTGACCTCCCCCTAGGCTTTTTCCAAGAAAAAAAACTCGATGAACTCACTGGTTGGTGGTTGAGCCTACCCCTCTGAAAAATGATGGACTTCATGCACTGAAAGTCAGTTGGGATGATTTTTCATTCCCAACCGTTTCTGGAAAGTCATAGAAAATCTTCCAGTCACCACCAACCGGATCTTGATGAACTCCCAATTTTTTTGGGTGAACTCTCCATCTTCGGCATTTCCCAAATTTCCCAGCCGAATTTCGCCCAATTTTTCCATGGTCAGTGCACCTTTCGATGGCCTTGGGCATGAGATCCCCGAGGCAGCCACCTGCCTGCGCGGCTCCCACGCCTTTCTTGCTGGGGTCTAAGGCGTCGGCCAACATCACCATACCTGGGCCGGATAGGCGATGGTTTATACAGGAGGCCCCCCCAGTTTTTTGTTTGTTGGTTTATAAACCATTAACTCTAGTGTTATATCAGGTATATATCCATTAACTCTAGTTTAACTCTAGTTTATAAACCATGAACTTATGAATGCATCCATTAACTCTAGTTATATCAGGTATATCTACCATAAACCATGGTTAAACCACTTTTTTTAGGCAACTGAACGCTATCTTGGGGGCCCCATCCTGTACTGATATAAAAGTACCCTCTGGTAATTTAGCATGGCTATAGAACACGGCCCATTTATAGTTAATAAGTAAATTTAAACATGTTGATTTTCCACAGCTATGTTAGTTTACCAGAGGGTAATGATTGGGAAAATCATGCGTAGATGAGCTATTAAAGTTAGTCCTTTGGAGGATTAGTTATGTAGGGAATTAGACTACCTGGATTTTTGGGGATTTGGAAATCACAAAATAGTAGGGAAACATCGGGGGACCTATCAACCAAGTGGTACAATGAGAATATTAAGGATAATATTCATATATGATGGGGGTAAGTTAAGATCTATTATTTGAAGGATCACCCGCTTGTGTTTCTGGGGTTGCTTCCGCCAATGCCATCGAGTTTCCTCACCATCGGTAGTTATATATATATATTTTTAAATTACAGTTACTACCATTATACATATTACATGTATGTATTATATATATATTATACACATCCATATCCTGTATATACTAGCAATGGTCAGAGAATCAGTTCCCTTCCAGCGTGACATGTTGACAGATCCAATGGATTCTCATCATTTTCCCCAGAAAGGAATGGCTATGGATGTGGCGACTCCTCTATTTTTCAGACAAAGCCATATATCTGTGGTCATACAATGATACATACACACATATATATATATATATGAAATTAACATATATGTGATATATTCTGTAATAAAATAAAATATGATATAAATATAAATAAAGTTAAACAATATAATTTTAAATACAATATACTTATACTGTAACATAATATATATATATATATTTCATCAATCATATCACATATGAGCATATCCATTTTCATCTCGACATATCTATCATACTCTTTCCCCACACACTATCATTCCATTATACTGGTTGGCTAGAAACGGGATTCCCCGCTCTTGGATTATGAAATAATCTTCCATATACTGGGTAGTATAATACCCGAACTAATCATCAACCAACCATCATTTATCAGTTATATCCACTTATTTCCCTATATTTTCATGGTGAAAACCAAATGAAACGACTATAATCATCAACCAACAGGGGTTTTGAACATCAAATCCCATTGAAGTCCATAAAATCATCCATAAAATTATCATCAAATCCCATTATATAACCATTACCATCTGGTTATTTAACATAGCCATGAAAGATCCACCATGCTACTAATAGGTAAACCATCTATTTCTATGGGCCATTTCCCATGGCTATGTGAAATAACCAGGGAGTAAATTCCATCAAATCCCTGCCCCCATGACCGCGGTCGAGGGCCCCGGCTCTTCCGTTTCGCCTGCTGCGCCACCGACTTCCGCGACGACGACGTCGACGACGTCGACGTCTCCGCCAGGATGCAACGCCTGGGCAGCGAAGGCCGGAAGGCCGGAAGGCCAGGATCACTAGATATGACAATCATTAAGATCATATTAGATAATGTTATATAGATATCTAGCAATAATAGATAATAGACAATAATCTATATAGTTATAACATCATATTAATGATAATAAAAGACAATATTAGATAATAGACATCATAGATAGACAATAACAGTTATAGACAATAGACATAAATAGACATGAATAGACAATAATAGCCATTAATACTAATAATAGTCATTAATAGATAATAATAACATCATAGATATGACTAGTTATATATAATTAATAATAGACAATATCATGATATGATATTAGTAACAATATGATAACATATAATATAATAAGATATCATAAATAAGATATAATTATAACTATGACTCGTAACATTAATATTACTAGTAGTTTATAACTATGACTAGTAACATTATTATTATCTTATTAACATTGATATGACTAGTTACATAACATTACTGATAGACAATATACTAATATGATAACATGACGCTAGATGTGATAATATAATATAATTAATCATATTTCTCGCCGCATGATATGATATGATAATCATTAGTAGTACTTGGTGGCTCATCCCACGGATCGTAAGTGGGTTATAACCTTGGGTTTTGGATTGGGCTAAGTAGGGTTAGTTGACTTGCAACTGGGGTAAACTAACCCACTTACTAATTGGTTTTACATCTAGTCATAGTAATAGTCATACATTTATCTATCTAGTCATAATGGTAGTTAAACATATCTGTGATACTTAGATAATAGTAGTTATACAACATTAAGATATACTATGATACTATAATAATATGATAGATAATATGATAGATAATAGACACTAGTCCTAGATAATAATCAAAACCATTGATAACTTCAAATTCTAGAACTTTAATAGAATCAATCAAGTTATAATAGTTATATAATATCTATCTATATATGATAATATGATAGATAATGTGATACCTAATATCTATGAAAGATCTGATAAATAATAGATGATACAATCTAGTCATGTGGTAATAATGGGATAACAACATCAATAGCAATAACAGCAACACTAACAATAACAATTGGAGTAATAATCGTAATAGTTTATATAAATATATATATATATATACCTGTTCATACTGGGATAGTCATTAATCAGATATCTAGCCAACATGCAAACGACGCATCCTGCTTGATTTTGATACTTTGGCGTCATCTTAGGAAGGTTTCAACATCTCCGAAGTCTTCCAAACCAGAGAAAATATGGTCAACTCCAGCCACAAAAAGGTGATTTTAATATTTTACCAGGAAAAATGGTGCCACTAGCCTATGGTCATTTCTCCGATACCCGTTTTTTTGGGGAGATGGCTTCTATTGAAATCTCCAGAGGTTTCCTGAAAAACAGCGCTTATTGTAACCAGTAGAGCTAAAAAAATGTCCGTCATGCTTATGACACTATTCAATCTCATAATTCTGATTTTCCATAACTTTCCATTAAGTGTTACTTTCCCATTATGGTTCAGGACGTATTCAATCCCATATTACTTTCCATATTTTCCATACATTTCCATTAAGTATTCAGTCTCCATCATGAATTCCGAAATCCAAAGTCCCATTCTAATGAAACATGTTCATATATCCCAATTCAACATACCCCCAAAAAACATAGGTTAACTATGGCGTTATATATATGCTTCATATTCCCCCAAAAACGGTGTTACCCTCTGGTAATTTAACATAGCTGTTGAAAATTGCCATTTGTAGTTGATTTACCCATTAAACATGGTGATTTTCCATACCTATGTTAAATTACCAGAGGGTACATTATTAAGGCTTCATCCTCGTCTGTTCCGTCTGTTCCCTGACCTGCAACAGGTGTGTAAGCGCTCACCAATGACCAGGGTTGATGGATAGGCCAGGAACACAATCAGCCAGGCTAAGGTGACCTGAGAACATCAACTTTCAACGACAGTTTTTAAGGTGCTAAACGAAGATGGCTATCTATATGATGTAGTATAGATATACAGATGTACTTTGAATATGGTATAGCGTTATAGGATATCTTTTATGATATATAGATATATGACTGTATATATCTATAGATATAGGATTGTATAAATGATGTATCATAGATTATGGGGTGGACTATGGCATATGATGGGATAGCATCTATATCTTGATATGGTATATTATTTGAACACTTTAGATGTGGCTCAGATATTTTATGGGATATGATTTAGTATTTCAATGAATACATCTAATACGGGTATGAACGTATGATATTTCAAAAAGTATTTTATAGGATATAAGTGATATATGACCAACTGACCAATCATCATCGGCCATGTTCATCATGTTCGCCCTTTTCGAATGGTTAAGTGTCATAGATTCCCATTTACTGCTGACTGAAAGTTGTGAATGATGGATCCCCTCTGGTAATAGCATTGAACATCCGATTGGTCTGGTTTTATAAAATGAAGGTTTTTTCCATGGCAGTTTGAGATGGCTTTATATGGTTTTATATGGGTAATGATGGCACATAAATGGAATACTCTCCAGTAAATTAACATAGACACTGCCAGATAGGATTTGGAAGTTTTTTTTTGGTGAAACCACACAATTTGTTGGTGATTTTCAGGGTCGAAGTGTTAATCGAAACCAGGGGGTAATAGAAACATCAACTATGAATGGAGTGTCCATCGCCATGTTTGATTACCGGTGGGTATCTATCTAATCTATGTGTCATCATTCCAACTGGCTTTGCAGAACCAGCCCTAAGCCTCTCTTCACACATCTGCCAATCTTCTCCAGTTGAAAAAAAACACCTGAGGCTTGTTTCACCCCAACATTTCCAGCAATTTCCTCAGTTCAAACAGCAAAAACCAACAAACAAATGGGTATGTCTGAAAATGGGGTATACCCCCAATTATAGCCATAAAAAGTAGGGATAATGATCAGCAAAACCATTGGGTGTAGGGGTTTTCTCTATTTTCAGACAAACCCAACAAACAAACAACACGAGGAGTCCAAGGTCCTCACCTTCGTCACCTTGTCACTTGAAACGCAGCCAACATCCGAAGAATGCGCCAACCCCCTATTTTTGTGGCTACAAGGTGAACAGTTGTAGGATGAACCCACATCAAAAAGGTGGCGATGAACCCATAGCTGCAATGTGAGGCCCCCAAGTTCTATGGTTTATAGACCCCATTAACTATCCTTATCATTCCACACTAAACGGTGGTTCAAGCATTTTTTTCAAGCATAAGTGTGGATCAAATTCAAAACCATATAACTGTTTGGTGGTTTTAACCATCTTGAAAAATATGAAAGTCAATGGGAAGGATTATCCGCAACCATTTATTAGTTATTCTGGTTGGTGGTTGAGCCTACCCCTCTGAAACATGATGGAGTGAAAGTCAGTTGGGATGATGAAATTCCATTCCCAACTGAATGGAAAGTCATATAATTCCATGGTTCCAGTCACCACCAACCAGATCATCATCATATTCCCATTGTTCTTGGTTTATACCCTATAAAAACCACTATTTACCACTATTAACCACTATTAACCAACCTATTGTTCCAGTCACCACCAAGCAGCTTCTAGGTATGTAACCCCAAGAAATCGCGATTTCGTGGCCACGAAATCGCGATTTCGACATTGTGGGGATATTCCATGAATCGATTCCGATGCAGCCCCAAGAATTGACCCAGCCTAAGATAGCTACAGGCTGGGGCCCCCAGTTGAGCTCGCGTGAACCGTTGGTGAACAGAAGTGGTTGAATTCAATGGTTTATGGTAGATATAACGAACTAGTTAATGGGGTTTTGTTATGGTTTATAAACCAACTAACATCACTGGGGGGGCCCATCCTGTAGTGGTCCATGATATTCCCATTCTATCCCTATTTTTCCTACCATTTTTGCTAGTTAAACCCCAAGAAATATCTCCGGCTTTCCCCCAACGTTGGTTCAGAACTCTCCTGAACTCCTACGGAAATTGCCTCGTCCCACTTGGACGAACAAACAACAACTCTGCACCTGAAGCTTCTTTCACAAAACTCATCCGGGATGGGTGAAGTTACCCATGAATTGACCATATGACTGAGGGAATAACCATCCAGCTATGCCAGCTATTACTTTGGGTACCATCCGGGAACCAGGGTTTTTGACCCATAACCGTCTAAGAAAAACATCTGAGACTTCCAAAGTTCGACACATATCTGGATGAAAAAAAGTTCCGCCCAAACTGGGGACATCAAAAAAAACCAAGTGCGGAGGTTGCAACATCATTTATCCAATGCCCACTGTATCCCATGATATCCCAAATATACCACTTCTGTTGGTGAACTGAATCCATTTTGGTTAAATCAATGAAATCTGGATAAACCCACCAAAAACACGCCAAAAAACGTAATTCTCAGCTAAAAAATCCCATGAAAAGCCTCTATCCTGCAATGGGTTACTTAAGTATCCAATTAGATACTTGGCCAAAAGGTTCCATGTTGGAAACTCTCAGTCGCCCCTTGGGAACATGGATACTTCTAGCTCCAAATCATAGTAATACCCAATTCGAAGCTCAACTGCACCTCCAGATACCCTCTTGTAATTGAATCTGTTTAGTTCGTTGATTTACCTATAAATCATGATTTTCGATGGCAAACTGTTAGTGTACCTGAGGCTATCCCCCCCCCCATGACTTTTCGTTTCGTTTCCATTTTTGTCCCCTTACTGGTGCGTTTTACGCAGGGAATTTTCGGGAATGATCCCAGTCATCACATTCGTAATGTCATCATCCCAGCAACCCCCAGCAATCCATCCATTAGCTACGTCAAACGCACCAGTTTTCTTCCAATTCTCACCATCCATCTGAGGCTCCCAACGCAGACGCCCATGAAGAATCCGAACTCCCTCAGCGGTCGCAGCACCGAAGCCAAGTTCGCAAAGAAGGACATGGCCGTGGTGAAGGTGGTGGCCGCTGTACTACTGGCAGCCTGCACCATGAGAAATGGGTTTTTTGGGGCGAAGTGCAAACGCAGCTGAGATGGGTTTTTGGGAGTTTGGAGGAATAGTGGTATAACCAATCTATGATTTTTTGTAACCAAAGACAATGAAGATCAATGAAGCATAGTTTCGCCAATCATAGTCCAATCCAGATCAATGATCCGGTTTTCACGACTTCGAAATACGAGCCATCGACCTGTGAATGCAACAAGAGGTGGAAAATCCACAGGGAAACCCTTCGGAAACTGATCCGTTTGTGGACAAAAATCATGGGGTTTTAACATGTTTGACCAAGCAAAATAGGGATATCAACTTGATATCAACCAAGGAAATGTTGAAATGGATGTTATCACCAAGAAGACTTGGGTTTCTTCAGAAGTTCGTAGCAATATGTACAAAGTGGGGCCCCCCAGTGATGTTAGTTGGTTTATAAGCCCCAATAACTAGTTCGTTACAAGTACCATAAACCGTAGTTATTGGAGTTATTTGCACCAACTTAGCTATCTTGGGGCCTCACTTTGTAGGACTCCCACCATTTTTGGCTCCTAGAACATGACCCAGCTGTGAGCAGCATGTGGGGCACAGATGTTTTTAAAATGGGATGGAATGAGTTAGCCTGAAACATAGGCCTTATATATGGTAGGTACCTCCAAATAAATCGGATCCTGAAATGGCCATTGATTATATTTCAATACATTTCAGATTATTATTTACTCTCTGGTAAATAAACTTGTTGACCCTGAAAATCACCAATTTTTAATGGAAACTAGTCTTCCAACCCCTATCTGCCAGGGTCTATGTTAATTTACCAGAGGGTAGATATGTTCAATGGAAAACACATCAAGAAGCTATGATTTCTAAACCCAATTCAGGATTTTCCTGTACGTGAACACTCTTCAACTAGTTCCAGGAAGGTGTGACTGAAGCAACCTGATATTTCGCGAGATCTCTCGAAAAGTAAAACATATTCTCTGAATGGATTCCGCCAGTAGCTGAATCCCAATGGGAACATGCCAATCATCCTAACTCACCGTAAATCCAGGTCAGGTTATCAGAAGCACCCCAGCTTCCCAAGAAAAATCTGTCAGTTTTTCCCATTGAGTTCTTTAGTTCCATGATTTTCCCATACTGGTTGGTGGGTGGTATACCTACCCCTCTGAAAAATGATGGAGTGAAAGTCAGCTGGGATGGTTTTTTCATTCCCAACTGAATGGAAAGTCAAACAAAATCATGTTCCAAATCACAAACCAGCTTATAGTTATGTAAACCCCAACAAATCGCCAAACATATTTGCTCATATATTTTCCCATATTTTCCCATATATTTTCCCATTCAATGAAGCTCCGGTACTATAGCAGAGCCTGCATGTATGTGAACTTCAATCTGTCGACCGGCTCCCTGGAAAACAACCTCAGGTCACACGGCGAAATCAGGGTACCCTCGAGTTTCAAGTAACCCAACATGGGAATATCATGGGGAAAAATCTGTGATAACTAGCTTTAATATGGTTTAATATGGATAATAATGGGATAATAATGGGATAATAATGGGATAATAATGGGATAAGAATGGGATAATAATGGGATAACAATACTGGTTGGTGGTTTTTCGCCCTACCCCTCTGAAACATATGAAAATCAGTTGGGGTTATGAATTTTCTAATATATGGAAAAATAAAAACTGTTCCACACCACCATAATGTTATGGTTGATCTAGATACACTATAGTTTTCTGGATTTTCACATAGATTAACTTTGGCTTAATCAAGAGGAAGATGGTAACACATCATCTCTTATCTATAGTTGATCTTTCTATTGAAATGGTTTGACCTTTGGATTTTCAATAGCTATCTTTGTTTACCAGAGGCTAACTGATGGTTTTCTGCAAGGTGGTGCGCCAGCCCAGTGATGTTTCTTGCTTTAGAAAAACGCATATGAATACTATACTGGTTGGTGGTATACCTAGCCCTCTGAAAAATGATGGAGTTCGCCAGCTGGGATGATTATTCCCAACTGAATGGAAAGTCATAAAATTCATGTTCCAGTCACCACCAATCAGTATCTATTTGCCCAAATATTTACCCATATTTTCCCATATATTTTCCTAGACTATATGGTTATGGTTCAAGCGCCTGGTACTTAGGTAACCTAAGTCATAGCTGGAAAAAAAGCTGGATGGTCATTCCCTGAGTCATAAATTCAGTGAACTTGACCCATCGCCATATGGATGTGGGTCAAAATGGAAGACCTAGGGGACCACAGATGTTAGTCTAGTTTAGTATTAACCATCCAAGTATTGGGGTACGTAATTTTGACCCATACCCATATATCTACCGAGCATAAAGCATACCCTCTGGTAAACGTACAACAAACTATGGAAAGATCCATTATTTTCAATGGGAAAACTCACTATTTCGACTGGGCCATTTTCAATAGCTATGTTAAATTACCAGAGGGTAAATAGTGAAGTTTGATTTCTTTGTTTTCTGTTTTCTCAACCGTCTCCCACTTTGATTTTACTTTCTGGCAATCTACGATCCAAAGCTGATCTGTTGGCACTGGGGGGTGCGACACTAAAACTGTTCTAAGACATAGGTAGATTTAACTGTTAATTTGATTTAGTGGTTTATACACTTATAAGTTGGTTTATAAACCCCATTAACTGTAGTTATAAGTATATCAAACCATAGTCATTGGAGTTATTTGCACCAACTTCGCTATCTAGGGGGCCCCACATTGTAGCTATTGAACATGGCCATAGAAATAGTTGATTTTCGTAGTAACCATGGTGGATCTTTCCTTAATTATGCTACCAGAGGGTATCTCATGGTTCTAAATGGCACCCAAGATCGATTTTTTCAAATTACTCTCTGGTAATTTAACATAGCTATTGAAAATGGCCCAGTCGAAATAGTGAGTTTTTCCCATGAAAAACGGTGGATCTTTCCATAGTTTTTTGTACGTTTACCAGGCCGGGTACCAATCAAGATACCTTAGATTCTCATCAAAAAACGGTGAAAAAGACCTCATTGTCCTCAGATAAAAATGGCCATAACTTCACTGCCTTCACGGCTCATCATCTCCCAGGCTTGGGCCAACCATTTCCATGTGGGGGTTTCCTGAAATGGAGATATCCCAAGCATTGGATGGTTTAGATGGAAAGTCCCAATCTAAAATGGATGAGAACTGGGGGTACCTCCATTTCAGGAACCCCTTTTCGTGTAGAATCAGTGATTCCTTTCGGAGAATTCCACATGCACAAATACCCAACCGGGCAGCAAAGATTGCTTGTAGAAGTCCGTGTAGACAAAGAGCATGTCAGAGCCAACTCCAATAACGATGAAGACACTGAGACACATCCTGAAACACTCAAAGGGACCTATCTGGGTAAATGATAATAATTCACTAACCTGAATTAAGGCCATAAAAGGGGATGATTCCTCTTACTAACCATGATTCCAGTGAGGTCGCGGTGAGGTCCTTAGAATCTACCCAGACCTATGTATATAGGCGATTCATCCTGCAAATCGCAAGAAGGGACCTCTGTTTACCCTGGACAATCCAATGGAATCCAATGGGTTAAGAAGGGACAAAAACTCCACGAAAAAAGTGGGGTGATAATGTCAACCCTGGATTAATAAACTCCGTTGACGGTTGTTCCATTGGGGGGATACCATCTAAGATATCTAAGTATCAGATGAAATGACTATTTGGGGAGTACCCCCCTAGTAGGTGGAATTAGAAGTGATCACCTTAAAACTGATGAGATCCTATGAACATGTAGCGATTTGATTCCTGTAGGTTCGCCAACAAAATGGTCAACAAAAATCACGGAAACAGTTTAGCACCAGTGAAATCTATGAACATCCAATCCAAAAAACAGTTTTGATACCTGACATCTTCATCAAGTTCCTCCCAAAATTCCCTGAGAAAAACCGTAAAAACACCAAACCTAAAACCTTATAAACCTTTCACTAATCGATTTTTAGCAGCTTATTTTTTCGGTGTTCATAGATGTTCGCTGCCCTTCAACTGGTATTCAATGCGGTTCATCAACTATTAACCAATCAACTATCAACTAAATTTTACTAATGATTTGGTTAACCAAAAGTTGACCAAAGATCAAGATATTTAATGGTTGACCCTTTCATCACCATAACTATCATCAACCAAAACACTGAAAGAAAAGGGTCGTACCATCTTCACCCAACCAAGCAGAAAGGAACGAAAGGCACCTGTTGATATCAAACAATACCCTCATACTTCCATCAACCAGTGGTTTTCACAGCTTTCAACTGTCTTTTCAATGATTTTCATAGGGTTTTAAGGAGTTCTTAAGCGCTTTTTCATTGTAGTTTACCACAAAAGTGTCAGGAAAATCAATCCTGAAGAATCCAGTTTTGCCGCATCTTTGACCAGGGATCAGATCTCTGACGCATCTCTAAATCCGAAAAAACAACAAAAAACCAATGGATACCTCAATCAACCCCCCCCAATGTTCTCCCGAAAATCACCCGCATCGGAAAAATAACCACCTTTCCAAGCACTTCACCATATATCTGGGTAAATTATAATATTTCACTAACCTGAATTGTTGGGCCATAAAAGGGGATGATGTCCCTAAAATAAACCAAAAATCCGGTGAGGGAGAACAGTGGAGGTCGTGATGAAATTTACCCAGATATATCAACCAGGCATCCCCCATTATCTCCCATGAAATTATCCCCCTGAAATACCAGCCATAGATTTTTTCATCCCATTCAACTCCTCCTTTCTTCACCAGGCATCATCAATTATATCCTGTAATAATCACATAATAATCCCATCATGGAATTAAATCCCATCTTTAATAACATCAAACTCCAACTTTCATATACTTTCATAATAATCCCACATGTTATTATATACAAGTTATATAAAAGTATATGAACGTATAAAGTTAAAAAATATATATAAGAATCCCATCTAAAAATCCCAAGCCCAATCTTTTCTTCCCCAATCAACCAGGCATCATCAAACTGAATTCCCCGGATCCAGAGACCAAGACGAAGACCGCCAGCGTGGCTGGGATGGAGAGCATCACCAGGAAGAGCCCGACCAAGGCCAGGAACGGACTGCGGGTGTGCAGCGTGGCGTAGATCATTACGAAGGCGTAGGACATCACGGCCTTGATTGGGATGATGGGAGGGATGTGTAAATGTCTTGTATATATATAATTATATATGTAAAATGTTATATATTTGTATATATATATATATGTGTGAAACCCAATATCTGTATAAGACTATATGATATTAATATGTATAGATACATATAGATACATATTAAGTGTCTTTAAAGATCTGTTTACAACCAAAGTCGACATGAACCAGTCAACCAGCAGAACCAATCTGACAATCATGAGATCATTTGATTGCTCCGATGACGCCTGGGTAGCTGCGATCTATGGAATGCTTCAAAGTGAACTAACGTAGGCATGGAACATGGTCCCTTTAGATTATATCAATGGGAATTCCAGGATCCTTACATAGGCCTTGTATATGGTAGGTACCTCCAATAAATCGGATCCTGAAATGGTCATTGATAATTTTTTCACATTATTTACTCACTGGTAAATTAACATAATCCCTGAGAATGAGAATAACCAATGTTTCTAATGGAAACTCATCTTCCAACCCCGATGACTGCCAGGGTCTATGTTAATTTACTGGAGGGTACCTATTAAAAGAATGTGATGTTCCATAGCAAACTGTTAGTTTACAGGATCCCCAAATTATGCCACGGGGCCACGGTATGCATCCCATTTAGCGGGCCAAAGCCACATTGGTCAACTGGGATATGTCCTATATATGGAGGTTTCCTACAATGGGGGATCCCCAATAGCTGGATGGTTTATTTCATGGACATTCCATCTATAAATGAGTGATTTGATTTCGGGGTACCCTCATTTCATGGCCAATTAGCCAGATACCCTTCAAACATGACAAATTCTTAGCCGGTGAACGTAGATCATCCCATTGATACCAAAAGACTAGTTAGAATTAAACTAGCCATCCAAGATTGACCTAGATTTTAGGAAACCTCCATATTATCTGGATAAATTACAATAATTCACTAACCTGAAATAAAACCATATTGGGATACTTCCCCTTACTAACCAGTATTCCAGTGAGGGAGAACAGTGAGGTCGTTGTAATTTACCCGGATCCAACATGGGATACACCTCCCCCACTCCGCGCCAATCCCAGGAGCAAATTTCGCGTCACTGGCCACTGCGGCCAGACTCTCGTAGGTTTCGATGCCATAGCCGCTGTAGAAAATGCGCACCTAGCGCCAAGCTGCCAGATACCCTGCAAGATACGTTTACCAGACGGATAAAAAAAAACACAAATCCTGGGAAAATATAGTGACTTAGTGGGATTGAATGGGATTTACTGAACAAATTGAATGGGATACCCTTCAAGAACTGAGAAATTCTTAGCTTGTTAATTAGTAGATATTCCTATTGCAACAGAAAATCATCAGGATGAGTTTCTAGCCAGTTGGTTGAGCCAGGCCGTGCCATGAAACTTTTGGATGCTGGTCGAAAAACCCATGGTCCCAAACAAATCCTGGGCTTAGCCCATTTTGAAGTAGCTGAAGCCCCAGTGACTAACCAGTAACACGATCCGCTGATCCTTTAAGGATTGGGAATCATCGATCTTTACGAAAACTTGGTTGCTCTTTTTGCACGAAAAAAACGAAAATCATGCAATACTCCTATACAAGTACATATGGTTTCATATTTGGCTGTAATTTGGCTTCCCAATCTCCAAAAGCCGGGAAAATGCAATGGGAATTCAAAGTTGCCGACTTCGCGACTTGCAATCGATTGGTTTAGCATTCATGGTCAGATCACCCCCAAAAAAGGGTGCGAAGGTGTTGGAAAAAACACATGAGTCAATTTTGCGGGAAGATCTTACCAGTTTTAACAAAACATGCAACATCAAGAAGTTGGCTTTGCGACAGAAAAAGTAGAAACTATTCCCAAGAAATAACCCAAATGATCAAATGAAGCCATGGGTAGCCAAAATCCAAATCTGTCTTGGTGAAATTTCAAGTTTTTCATGCTGAAATCACCCGTTTTTCTTCATGGTTAGACAAGTTCTTGATTTTTTTTGTCGATGGTTCAGTCCCCAATGTTTTGATGCTTGACAATTCCCTGATTTTCTGGTTGGTGGTATACCTACCCCTCTGAAAAATATGAAAGTCAGTTAGGATGATTATTCCCTGTTCCAAACCACCAACAAGTTTTAGTTGTTTCTGCTCAAATTCTCAATTGCTTCTTCTCATATCAGAATGTTCCCTGCTATTTCCGACGGTTCAATCCCAATTTCCATCTGGCAAAATCACCCCATTTTTCCATCATGTTTCTATGGCTTCAGTCCCCATCATATAGTGACTAATTCATAGAAACACCATAGAAACTACCAAAGAAACACCATATTTTTCCACCCATTTCCATCCATTTTTCTATTTCATCGGTGAGTTTCTGTGGTGTTTTTGGTTAAATCATCTCAACTCACCAGTTTTCACGGCACCATTTTTCGTGGCTTTTGAGCCACCAGCCAGAAACCATTGAAGTCTAAGCTCGCCATTTTCTGGCTGAAATTCCAAGCTGTCTCTTGGGGTTACCCTACATAGTTAGTAATCCGCTTGGTAATGACATTCACAGTTTGCGAACTTGAACATGGCCATATTTACTTCGTGAGTTTTCCCATGACGAATAAGGTCCCATAGGATCCATGTATGCTATATATATGGTAACATTTACCATCAATATACCCCAAATGTTAGCATATATACCAGCACCATGGATCCTATGGGGGTGGATCTTTCCATCGTTTTTTCTACGTTGACCATGGTCGCGTCATCCGCTTGGTGCGGAAAGCCAAGGGACGCCCCCAAAGTCGTTCTTGGCTGCGATGATGGACACCAACTCTCCGACCTCTCCAGAAGTGGCCCATGGTTCATCATGTTTAATAATGGTTTAATAATGTTAACCAATAATAATTAAAACATGGCTAATAATGGTTAAATAAGGGTTAATAATGGTTCATAATAATAATTGTTAAATAAGGGCTAATAATAATAATGGTTAAATAAGGGCTAAATGGTCATAAAAATGGTAAATACTATTAACCCTTATTCATTTATTGTCATACTATTAAACATGGTTAAATAATGGTATAGAATGGCCCATGGTTAAATAAATGGCTAAAAATGGTTCATAAATGGTTAACTAATAATTAATTCACACACTCATATATATATATATGGAGGTGTCCGTCATGGGGGTACCCCCAGTTCTCATCCAGCTATTTGTTTGGGCTTTTCCATGAAGCCATCCATCCAGCGATACAGGGGTACCCCCATGACTATGGAAACCTCCATATAGGGATAGAATGGGAATATCATGGAATATAACTACTTTTTTGCTGGATTTGGCGATATAATTCGACGAATGACTAGATTTCACTTTCACCAGCAGAAATCATGGTTAAATCACCATCAAACATGGTGATTTAACCAACAGAACTGATGGATGCACATGTGATTTAATTGGCACACAACGGAGGTTTAAACACGAATAACCAAGATTTATGGGGATAGCATGGGAATATCATGGGATATAGTCGGAATATATCTTGCGAAGATTTTATTGGATCTTTTGGGGATATCAGCAAATATTTATCAGAATATCATCATTTTTAATGAAAATTCACTCCCCCACGGGGTGCCTCCCTCATATTCATCCCATTGTTATCCAATGATATTATTTGCTTGATAGTTGGTGCACTTGTATGTGGCTGGGCCACAAAAAAACGCATCCCAGCTGCGTTTTTCTAGCTCTGCCAGTTCTGCACATATTTCCCAAGTCGTGGGGGTATCCCAAGTCATGGATGTTTTGTCATGGAAAATCTTCTTGAAAAGGATGATGTTTTTTATCCAATATGGCTTTAATATGGTTTATATGGTTTAATATAGATAATAATGGGATAATAATGGGATAATAGTGGGATAATAATGGGATAATGGTGGGATGATGTGGATGACCATATGAATCAGCAATAAATTAGTGGTTGGTGGTATACCTACCCCTCTGAAAAATGATGGAGTGAAAATCAGTTGGGATTATGAAATTCCCAAGATATTGGAAAAATAAAATCCATGTTCCAAACCACCCACCAGATTATGTTTGTAGTCATATATACTTTCCGCAGAGTTGGTCATGGCCGCACAATGGACGAATTCATACCCTCTGGTAATCAAACATGGCAATTAAAGATCCTGTTACATTGCCAATCTTAGATACCTTGCAAAAAATGACAAATTCTTTGTTGGTTCGTAGATATTCCCATTGATACCAAGAGACTAAAGGATTAGTTTATACCCATCTAAGATTGACCTAGTTTAAACGGTGTACTAATCCCAAGGCCGGTATATTTGTGCCAGCCCCAAATTTTGCCGAAATAGTGAAGCTCCCCGGTGATGGGGTATCCAGCCACCTGACTAAACCAGAGGGTATTTCACCAATATCTATCCCACTGAACATATCCATTGTATCAAAAAAGA
>Ga0126342_10000685_pt1 | contig 40161 bp, 27 predicted proteins | sample Cyp1metagenome_FD_92528 | JGI IMG/M metagenome (GOLD analysis project Ga0126342, IMG submission 92528) | Coral microbial communities from Lord Howe Island, Old Settlement Bay, Australia - Cyphastrea 1 metagenome | ecosystem: Host-associated > Invertebrates > Cnidaria > Coral ...
AAAATGTTAAAAACACTAGGGGTTCGGACCACTTTTGGAGCTTCAGATGTCGCTTCGCTTCACTACACTACACCAACTCCACTACACTACACTACACTACACTCCACAACACTACAACTACAACTACACAACTACACTCCACCACACTCCACTACACTAAATTACGCTACACTAAACTACACTACACTAAATTACACTACACTACACTACATTACACTACACTGCATTCCACTACACTACGTTACACTACACTACACTACCTTCCACTACACTTCACTACATTACATTACACTACACTCCACTACACTACAACTACAACTACACAACTACACTCCACTACACTAAATTACACCACACTACACTACACTACATTACACTACACTACACTCCACTACACTACATTACACTACACTACACTACCTTCCACTACACTTCACTACATTACACTACACTACACTCCACTACAACTACAACTACAACTACAAACTACACTCCACTACACTAAATTACACTACACTACACTACACTACATTACACTACACTACATTCCACTACACTCCACTACACTACACTACATTACACTACATTACACTGAATGACACTGCACCACAAATAGACAGGTAGACAGATAGACAGATAAATAGATAGATAGACAGATAGACAGGTAGACAGCTAGACAGATAGACGGATGAAAGAGAGAGAGAGAGAGATAGATAGATAGACAGACAGACAGACAGATAGATAGATAGATAGATAATTAGATAGAAGAGATAGAGAGAGATAGAGAGAGATAGATCGATCGATCGATCGGATAGATAGGTAGGTAGGTAGGTAGATAGTCAGAGAAAGAGAGAGAAAGAGAGGAGACCTCAAGCACCTTTCGGTCCATCAGTGGCTTCGCTCTGCCATCCCTGATGCGCAACAACCAACCTCTCCTATAGGTGTCCTATTTTTGAAACTTGCGCCACCGCCTTGTGCGGTACTACTGGTACTAGTTAATATTGGTTAATAATGGTTAATAATGCTCACACTTACAATGGTTAACACTGGTTAATAATGGTTAATATTAGGTAATATTGTTTAATAATGGTTAATAATGCTCACACTTATAATGGTTAACACTGGTCAATATTGGTTAATATTAGTTAATATTAGTTAATAATGGTTAATATTGGTTAATAATGGTTAATAATGCTTATACTTAAAATGGTTAACACTGGTTAATAATGGTTAATATTAGTTAATATTGGTTAATAACGGTTAATAATGCTTATACTTATACTGATTAACACTGGTTAATAATGGCTACATAATATTAGATAATATTGGTTAATAATGATTAATATTGGTTAATACTGGTAAATAATGCTTATACTTATAATGGTTAACACTGGTTAATAATGTTGAATATTAGTTAATATGGGTTAATAATGGTTAATAATGCTTATACTTATAATGGTTAACACTGGTTAATAATGGTTAATATTAGGTAATATTGGATAAAAATGGTTAATAATGCCTATACTTACAACTGTTAACACTGGTTAATAATGGTTGATATTAGTTGATATTGGTTAATAGTGGTTAATAATGCTTATACTTATAATGGTTAACACTGGTTAATAATGTTGAATATTAGTTAATAATGGTTAATATTGGTTAATATTGGTTAATATTGGTTACTAAATGTTAATAATGCTTATACTTATAATGGTTAACACTGGTTAATAATGGTTAACATTGGTTAATAATGGTTAATACTGGTTAATAATGCTTATACTTATAATGGTTAACACTGGTTAATAATGGTTAACATTGGTTAATATTGGTTAATACTGGTTAATAATGGTTAATAATGGTTAATAATTGGAATAACGTGGATAGGGAATGGTAACCATACCACCTATGAAAATGGTGATTTGGGGGATAGTTTATTATTGTTTAAACCACAGTTTATCATTATCATTGTAAATATATTATCACTAGTATTAGTACCCCCAGGCCGGGGTTGCTAATACCCAGAGGTTTATCATGTGACCAAGTCTTTAGGGGTTGTGTAGGGTTTATTTAGGGTTTCATTTAAGTTTTCATTTAGGGTTCTTTGGATTGTTTTCTCTAATTTTTAAACACGGTAATGGAAAGTAAATATACAATAATAGTATCTAATAATAGTATATAATAATAGTAAATAATAATGGTATATAATATAATGATAGTATATAATAATAGTATATAATAGTATATAATAGTATATAATAGTATATAATAATATATAATAGTATATAATAGTATATGATAATAGTAAATAATAATAGTATATGATCATAGTATATAATAATAGATATAATAATAGTATATAATAATATCTAATAGTAGTATATAATAATAGTACATAATAATAGTATCTAATAATAGTATATAATAGTATATAATAATAGTATATAATGATAGTATATAATAATAGTATATGATAATAGTATATAATAGTATATAATAAGAGTATATAATAATAGTATATAATAATAGTATTAGTAACTTAGTAATTCATTCATTATTATCATAGTATATTATATAACGGTAATAATATGGACAGTCACAAAGGACAGTTCCAAGAGGTTGCTATGCTATTGATCATCATTATATATGTTCAATAATTATGACTGTTGCTATGTTAATTTAATGAGAAATCCATGTCAAATCATCAAAGACCATCGGGGATGAGAACTATGATAATCATATTGACGATAGTAACGGTCATAAAGCGTGAATGGATATGCAATAATATGCATGTGTTTTTAACAGAAGAATAAACTAATAATAACACAGAAAAACAATAGTTAAATGATACGAAAGAACACACAAGTTTTAATAGAAAACTGCAATCAGATTTACAACGATAGTATATGAATATACTTTATGAATCTGAAAAAATGACAAATATTGCTAAAAGCAAAAATGAAATAGTATCTTGTAGTATCCTATAACCATAATCATGAATCATGACTATATAACTATGGATTCCTGGATGATCTGACCATATCTGAAGCTGTTTTTGCAATGTTAACTGGTTTGTGGTATACCTACCCCTCTGAAAAATATGCGAAAGTCAGTTGGGATGATGACATTCCCAATATATGGAAAAATAATCCAAATGTTCCAAACCACCAACCAGTTAATATCCTGATTGTGGATCAATAGCGCGTGATGATCGGCAATGATAGGTCATGGATGTTCCTGGACAAGCCGGAAATGCACATACGGTATCATACGTTCCTCTGGCGCACCCGTAACTGCCAATTAATGGCATGTTGAAAGTTAAAGAACAATGGTTCCAGGTCTTATACATGAAGTTTAATGATAATTAATGTTAATGAATAATATATCTCTTTATGGAAAATTAATAACCTCTCTATTCATGATGGTTAATGAATAACTCGTGTTTTACCCGGCCAGTTGTTTCACCAGCATAGATCATCATCACTTGGGCCACACAAAATCTGCTTTGTTTGCAAAGCAGGGTACCCAAAGAGGTACCCCTATATCAACTACTGAATCATAGGTTATCATCTTCCATATTTTTGGGTTTCCATAAGTTGGGGGGACCCTCATATCAAATCATCCCAGTTTAATGGTGTTTGTCATATTTTTCATCATAAACTATCCAGCTATTGGGGTACCCCCATTTATGGAACCCCCCACTCACAGCCTCATCGCATGCGGCATCCAGATCGACTTCTCCTGCGAAAATCATTGGAATCTCTGGGGATCCAGGGGTCCTTTCGGGCGTGAAACCAAGAGTTATCTGCCCAAAAACCGAAGTCTTCCGCTATAATCTGCTTTTTTTTGTATCTAAACATGGCTTTATCAGCAAAAGGTGATCAAACAAACCCCAAAAAATGGTGACATGTTTTGGGGACCCCGGATCAAAAATGCGACTCGCTGTTGATACTTCTCAGATGTTCCCTGCGTCCCATCGTGTCTCGATTCCTCCTGCAACCAGCCGCAGCTGCAGGGCCAGAACCTTGACACCAGGAGTTCACAGATTTACTGGGGAGTCAATTTCACCAAAAAGTGGTTGCTGCACTGCCAAAGAAAAGTTGGAAAAAATCGGGATGTGGATCTCCGGTTTTGAAAGAACCAACGATCGTCAACATCAGCCAATGCATGGGGTTGGTAAATGTTCCTTTTTGGTGATTGTGAACATCACTTTTAAGTATCTGTTGGAGATTGTATCCCCAATAGTTGGGTGATGTTCAAGTAGGACATTTACCAACCCCTGGGGGCCGCATGGCTGAAAGATGCCGAATCCCCACATAGAGACGGCAGACGGACGTTCTTGGAGCGGCAGTTCAAGTTAAAAATGAATATATAACCATATAACAGCATAGATTACCATGGTTATACCATGTTCATGTTATACCATATAATATATATACCATGTTATATTACCATGGTTATACCATATATATATATACACATATACCATGTTATATGTAAGATTATAGTTATATTATATATATGGTACTATATGGATATATAACCGTACCAGGGTTATACATGGTTATACCATGTTGTACCCCAACTGCACCAAGCTTGGACTAGCATCCAGTACTGGGATCAACCAGCTGAAAGTGATGTCTTTCACTGTTCTGAACCTTCAAACTGGTCAAAAAAAAACTCAACCAACCCGGACTTCAAATCCCACATTCACAAGGATCAGGCTTCAGAGTCAGAAACGCCCCACCGCGAGATCAACCGAGAAACCAATTTCCACATCCTTCGATCCCCGCGGTGGCGGAACACTTTGAGCAAAAGAAAGAATGGATCTCGGGCGAACAAGCACTGCAACAGACAAAATGCCGAACAATCCTGATCCCAGTTAAAAGCACAATCTCTTTGTTATGACTATAGACTATGTCACTGGTGAAACTGCCATGAAAGCGGTAGATCCTTCCCTGATCTCTCACAACCGAGCTGGTAAGAAGAGGTGGTGCTGGACTTACTCCACAGAGAGAAAAGGAATTCCTTAGTATGGGAATCTACACCTGCACCCACCAACCTGCTCGACGAAAAAACATCGTCTATCTGGGAAAGGCGCTAATCACAGTTGTTGCCTTCTTGGGTAAACAAACTTGGCAACAAACGTATATATAATGCATTGTAATTAATTCATATCATATCATATAGATAAGACGTATATATATATATATATACATATATTATAAATATAAACATGTATTGAAATGCATACTAATACATATACATGTTTGCAATATTAGGTCAACTAACTACCCTATGGATCCAATCGTAAATCCTGCATTTATCGCATTAAGGATCCCCATCATCAACCACCATCATGTCTGCATGATTCGATCACCATGCACCTTAAATCCTCAGAGAAATCATCCAGTCAGGCGATTCTCCAAGTTCGGAGCCCGGCTCCGGTTTCTGAGACGCCAACTGACCCTCGCCCTCGGAGGGGGGCGTTTTGACGCCGCTGGGGCCCTGCAGATGTCATAGGGGCATGGGACTTGGTGATGTCATGGGGGGACGGGGAAGTCTTCCATTTTATTGGGGATACATTATATAATATAATGAATGTAGGAAAACCAAACCTACCATTTGGGGATGGTGTTCTTGGCACCCATAATTTTTAGGGTGATTTTGGGCATGGTTAAAAAAGGGTCTCCCACATTAAGGACACTAAGGAGGATATAATTGGTGATTTTCATGGGATATATCACCAACAATGGGATATCACCAAAGAATCTCACAAAAATGTTGTGTCTGAAAATGTGGATGCCCTAAAAAATGCCCCATAAAAATATGTTTCAACATTGCAATGTTATGAAAAAAATTGGGTTTGGGGATCCTCAATTTTCAGGCAAACCCACTTCGGGCTAAAGCCATAATGCACCATACCATACCCCAGTTGCCAAATGATTTCCCTCTGGTAAACATACAAAAAAAGTATGGAAAATCACCATTGTAATAGGTGAATCAACTATTTCTATGGGCAATTTTCAATAGGAAACTGTTAAATTACCAGAGGGTTGTCATTTTGGGGTGTGTTCAAACCCTCCAAGAAGGGGGGGTTGAACGGACGGCCCATGTCTAGATGAACACAGGTCAAAACATAGTTCGGTATATGGTCAACTGTTTTAATAAGGAATCCTGAAATTGGCTAAGATCATTCACGTGTTTAATGGGGCCATGGGGGCCTTAAACATCCCTCAATGTGGGGTATATCAAGGTACAACTATAACATCCAACTTTTGATTGTAGTCAGTTATATATCCCATCAAATATACCCATGAAATCCCATGAATATACCATCAAAATCCATTAAATCACTATTGTTAAAGAAGGGATCTATACTGATTTCAACTAGTACCCGGACAAGCCGGGGGCGTAAGTTTCAAATTTGAAACGCTTATAGCCTATAGAGCGGAGCAAAGGCTGTCCCTATAGGTGACGGGCAAGACTCCTGTGCTTCGCAGCAACAAGCTCTCGACTTGTCAATCTGATGCCATGTCTTTTGAACGTGGAATCTGTTCTCATGTCATCTGACCTCATCGCATCGCAGCTTCTCCTGGAAATCGCTCATTGCATCCCAGTGTCATCGCAGTCTATGTCATTCCATCTCATCTCAACTCATCTCATGTCTTCTCAGCTTTTTCACCTCATCTCATCTCATCCCATCTCATGTTTTCTCTCCCTTCCTCAGCTCTTCTCAGCTGATCACAGCTGTTCTCTTCTCATCTCATGTCATCTGAGCTTTTCTCATCTTTCCTCAGCACATCAGCTCGAAGTCAACCTGCTCTCTTGTGGTATTTCGCGCTTGTTCATCTCATGTCAAAGCTTGTCTTAGCTCTCATCTGACTTTTCTCTTCCACGTGCCATTCAATCTCTTTCCCATCCCAACGAGACACCGCAGCAGCTTTTTCCATGCGGACGACAAGAAAAGTTCAGCGTAGGTGTAAGCGCGGTCTGCAACGACGCACGCAGTCAGGCAGTTGATTGCGCGGTCCACAACGACACAATTGAGAAAATCTGCTCACAAATCACTACCGCAGCCTTGATGCAGCCACTCCAATACGATTTACGATGCCCAGCTGCAAAAGACAATTGTATTAGCCATGCGATCTGAAGAGGCTGAGTTGCATGTAGAACACAAAAGAACTACGCGCAACGGCATCAGAAATTGCAGCTCCAAAACCGGATCTCGGCGCCAAAGCGGAAAAAAAAACGATTTTGAAACACTTTTTAAAAGGATCTTTTAAAAGGAAAATCACCAGTGCCAAAATTGAGAAAACCTGCTCACAAATCACTGTCGCAGCCTTTGATGCAGCCACATCAATACGATTTACGATGTCCAGCTGCAAAAGACACAAGTATTGCACCAAGCAACCTTGACGCCTTGACGCAGCCATTACAGTGCGATCTGCAGACATTGCAAAACACAACAGAACTACGCTCAAGAACGTCGGCAAAACGACGCTTGAACTGGCAGTTACATTGCGCGGCCGATCCGACCATGCTCCGAGCATAGCCGAGACTGTTCCGCAGCTGCCCGCAGGACAAGCTTCCCCATCCATCTTCCGGGACAGGTTTTGTCCTGCCAAGCACAGCCTTTCGTGCATCCGCTAACTTTCAAAAATGCATTTCGTGCGAGACTTCCCTCAAAAAGTGAGAGTGGAAGATGTGAAAACGACGCTTTCGTGCGAGGCTTCCCTTTGCTGTGACATGTGCTTGCTGTGAGATCTCTTTGCTGTGAGATGTCTTTGCTGTGACAAGATCTCTTTGCTGTGAGATCTCTTTGCTTTAACATCTCTTTGCTTTGACATCCCTTTGCTCTGACATCCCTTTGCTTTGACATCCCTTTGCTCTGACATCCCTTTGCTCTGAAATCTCTTTGCTCTGACATCCCTTTGCTTTGACATCCCTTTCTCACATCTCTTTGCTCTCACATCTCTTTGCTTTGACATCCCTTTGCTCTGACATCCCTTTGCTTTGACATCCCTTTCTCACATCTCTTTGCTCTCACATCTCTTTGCTTTGACATCCCTTTGCTCTGACATCCCTTTGCTCTGAAATCTCTTTGCTCTGACATATCTTTGCTCTGACATCCCTTTGCTTTGACACATCCCTTTGCTTTGACGTCCCTTTGCCCTGACACCCCTTTGCTTTAACATCACTGTGCTATGCTTTTCAAACGTCCGTCACACGGAAGTATAGACTTCTGAACTTCCTTTCAATATGCCAGGGTTGGTTGATGTCAATTGCATCAGTGAATATAAACTCATGGATAGATGTCCATCCAAAAAAAACTCTTGGTACCCAACACTTGTGAGTAGGATTGTACCATGAGAAAATCGGGATTTTAAATGATTTCACCCTCCAAAAAATGGAAATCATCAATCCCCAGTTCTTAATATATCTCCACTACCAGCATCCACCAGCTATTCTTCATGCACTGGTCCCACGGCATGCAGAAAAACAAGCAATCTGCACGTTTCCGTTTTTTCACAAGGCCCTGCTCCGGTCAGGGTTGTAGTATCCACCACTCACCACGTCAGGTGACAGGGCCAACCATGCACACCTCGAGTAGCTGTTGTGGTTGCTGGATGGTCCGTAACCAATTTCAATGGAGGTTTCCATAGTCATGGGAAATCCCCAATAGCTGGATGGTTTATATATAATGGAAAGTCCTATTAAAATGGATGTGTTGGGCCATTGGGGGTAGCACCATTCTAGGTTTCCTCCAAATTCTGGTGCCAGGTGGTGTGTCATACTCTACTTAGTTGGCTTACATGGTCAATCTTGGATATTTTTTTTAAAAAAAAAAGTAAACTTTTGCTGGTTATCGTGATGTTCCATTCATAGCAAAAAAAATAGAGGATTAAACTACAGGTCCAAGATTGGGGATGTTTAGTTAACTTATTGTTGCGTTTAGGTCATGAAATAACTGTCGTTAATGGGGCTTATAAACCAACAAACATATCTGGGGGCACCTTCTGTGTTTGGGGATTTGTCATGGATGACTCTGGATAGTGATAGTTTCAATTTTGGTATGGGTCAAATATCAGAGCCAGGGAGTCATAAAAATATATAAAAATCAGATGTTTTTTTGCTTACCCTCCAGTAGTCAAACATGGCAATCCTATACATGGAGGTTTTGTTCGCTGCGAAAATCATCCAACTGCCCTCTGGAAATGACTAACAGTTTGCGACATAGAAAATGGCCCATAGAGATAGTGGATTTACCTATTCAAAAAAATGTGATTTTCTAGAGCTTTTTGTATGTTCTCCAGAGGGTAAATGGGCGATAAAATCTAGGGTGAGTATTCAGCCCGGCAACCACCCAATTTCTGGCGTCGCCAATGGTTGCGTAAGCAGGGGCCGGTGATGTTCACCCAGAATTCAGAAAACGCTCCCAAGTGATGAAAAAAAAGCGGCTTCGAAAAAACATATTGGTATACATACATTAATCATCATCTATATAATCATCATTAATCATTTGCATACATTAATCATCATCTATATATATATATATATACATGTTCACTATCTATAACTATCATGTGCTAAACTCTATTCGTAGCACTGGTTCCCGAACTTCTGATTTCTTGGATACCCCGAGCTGCTCAGCTCGCCGCTCTCACCACTGGATAGTTCATGAATTCAAAGTATATAAACTAGAGTCCTAAAATAGGGATGCCCCAAATCATCCAAATTTGAACAAATATATATATATATATAATTATATATATTTCAGATTATTTCAGTATTGAAGCCATGGTGATTTAAGGGGATCCCCCAACACGGTTTTTCACCTTGCAGTGGGTGGTTTTGGGCGTAGTTTTGGGCGTTTTGGGATGGTGTTCTTGAACCCAGCTTGGATCGTGATGATTCAAATTCCAATTCAAAGAAATTCCAATGGCAAATCTCATAATCTCAGAAATGCCATAGAAATATATAGAAATACTCTAAATAGAATACACATGAATAAACAATCATGTTAGCTACGAATCATCTGAAATGAAAACGAAACAGATCCCCTGAAGTGCGCTATCCCTTGGGCTCCCTTCGAATCCACGCCCATGGCGCCGGACACGTCTCCGCCTTCTTCCACGCTTTTCAACTTGGAATCGCCTGGGAAAGAAACGCGTGGCGCGGCATGTTTCTCCTGGGAGGATTATAGACTATTACCCCCTGGTAAATTAACATAGACCATCATAGACCCTGAAAATCACCAATGTTTAATGGAAACTAGTCTTCCAACCCCAATCTGCTAGGGTCTATGTTAATATACCAGAGGGTATATACTAAGTCTACTAAGTCTAAGATAGTCTAAGTCACAAAATGGAAGGATCAAACATATAACTGGCAATTCCCCGAACGAAATATGTGAATATCCATGGGAAAGTCATCGAAAAATGCGGAAGAATACACGAAAAAAATGGAGGTTGTTGATAGGAAAATCGTCGAAGTTTTTTTATGATGGTCCACCAAAGGGTAGTATTGAAATTGCTACATCAAATTTGTCATGTGTTGATGATTTTTATACGGAAGGCGCCATAGTCATATCATATCTCTGGGATCATAGGGGTTTTTCAAGCAGGCAGGAATGGGTGCGTCGGAAAAAAAAAGGTACCCATGGGTATCCTAAAATCCAATGGTTTATCATCATTGTTCCCATTGAACTTTTTTACAGGCAATTCTGGGTATATGCATGATTGCATGTATACGCCATATTTTCAACCACTCCCAAATATCATATTCTTTCATATTCTTGTTGGTATAGTGAGATTATATCCCATAAAATCTCCTATTCTATCCTTCCCCATTTTCGCTCCATTAGGAAGCCGCACCTCGATATGTTTTCACCATCTCTGTCTCCACGAAGCCGGGCGAACAGGCGACGCAGCAGAGCGTGGGGTGCTGGAGCGCCATCATCTGACAGTAGCGGTTCAAACAGGCCTGGCACTGGAACTTTGGCGAATTTCACCTAGAAGGTTCATGGGGTTCCGGTGAAATTTGGGAAAAGTGTGGAAGATCCCAACTTTTACTCGGAAAATAGATTACAAAATATGGGAGAATCATCGTAGGAAATGGCTGGACATTGGTGGACTATAGAATCCGTATGAATCAATGGATTGCGAACTTTTGGGAGGGCCACGCCTTGGAAAAGCCGTAGGATTGGAGCCAAAATCCCTCCTGTAACTTGGGCAGAGGCACCTCTGCTTGCTCCTGGCTGGCACAGTGAACCTGGGTGCTCCAATTTTTATAGTAAGACAGGGCTTGTCGGAATTGGGATGATAATGGATTATATATTGTTAAAATTATTTAAAAAAGGGGAAGGGTTACCTATCATGTTCCCAGATTTGGTCGGGATATCTACTACCAGTCACCTCGCAGGACGGTGACTCGCGAGTCAGTCAGAGTCCTTGTGCCCAGGGGTGTCCTCCCCAAGCCCAAGTCATTGGGAAAAAGTTGGGTAACTTCCAAGCCATTGCTGGCTCCCACAGGGTTGCCATGATGTGATGCCCAGTGGGGATACCCCACTGCAAAGACCTAAATGGTTTGAGGATGTTTGAGGAACCATTGACCCCTGGAGGATCTATGCTATTGAAAGGTGCCCTACGACCGAGATCTTTAAATCCCCAAGTCTGACTTTGCCAACATCAACTCGAAAATCGCTGTATCCCATTCGAATTCTATAATTTCTGTGCGGTGAAATCATGTCTTAAATCATGTCAAACATCTCCATGGACGGACATCTAACCCCTGGAATGGCCACCAATCTCATGTGTCCCTCCTTTGCTGAAGCTTCATAGGCTTGAATGAAAGCCTGAGGCTGATGCCGATGGAGACTGGGATGATGATGCCTGGAGAATATCGGCATAAGGTTATATAAGTGTCATTGTCAAAATGGTATGGTCGTCCTATGTCATCCTTCTTACGACTATGATGGGAATCTTTACAAGGGATGTGTATATATATATACACACATATCCGTATTGAAGGATTGATCACCTAACATCCTCCCGTATTGCTATATAATCAATCTTTTGACCATGGCACACATCATATAATCGATTATATTATGTCTATATATATATACTGTATATATCTCTGTGTGTGTGATCCATTCATATTGTGACAATACTTGGTTAGGATCAGTACATCGAGTGATTTGCACAAGATCTAATGCCACAATCTAGCATTGGCAATGAGATTGTTTTTAGCAGTAGTCGGAATATGCGTATACTCTGTGTATGTGTGTGTGGGTATATGCAACCAGCAAGAATAGTGTAGATTGTTGGCATATGCACGCTTTCAAAAGAAGCAAAGCGAAACGATGCGAAACGGCTTGACGCAATGGGTGGAATGGATACATTTGATGTTCCCGATTCATAATTATCCACTAAATGGATGTAGCAACCATTGTGTTAACCACTATTTAGGATTCATAATTATCGTTTGACCTGGAAAGAAGAACCACTAAATGGTACTGTAGTCATGAATGCTGTGGTCCAATAATGGTGTCCATATATAGAACTGTTTTAAGAATGGCAACTGTGGGTTCAATGGGGTAGTTCAAAGGTAGCATTGATTGATACCAAAACAAAATTGCTGAAAAACAATCATCGGACGGCAGCAACTCAACACAAATTGGAAACAACAAATGGATCTATATAAATGGGTTTACCTGCTGGAAAAACAACCCGAAAGATGTTCTTTACAGAAACCGCAGACTCGTTGCCAATCTTAGATACCCTACACAAAAATTAAAAAAATAGCTGGTGGACGTAGATAATCCCATTGATACCAAAAGACTAAAGGATTAAAGTACACATCCAGTTGCTTAACCTACGTTTTACGTGGTTTTATCTGAAAGATGACGGCCCTTTGCCTCACAGAAGTCCTTCAAGGCCTTTACATCCTCAATAGCTGTGAGGGCACACCGCCGCTCCTGGTGCCCGCGGCCAGAGACTTGTGAATCAAAATGTTGGACTTAAGCAGCAAAATCAGAGATATAACATGGTATAAGATTATATAAGAATATAAGCATTAAAATTGGAAGTTTAATCAGATTTAACTGGGCTTCAAATTCTAATACTTAAACTGTCAACAGGGATTTAACTTGAAGATTGTAACTGTAAGTGCCAGCACCAAGACCCAAATCCCAAGCAGATCTGGAGTTGGGACGGTTACAAATGGTGCGTGGCCTGTACCTGCTGGCTCTTATCATCTCTTATCTGGTTGCGTTTACTCAACCTTTTCAACACTGCTGTTCTAGACAGAATTCTTCAACTTCGAAGGTTTCAAAACACAACGGCGGGTGAAAACTGCGAGCCGCGGTACTCCGAGGATGTGTATCCATGATTTGATGATCATAAATCAGGGATTCAGGGATATTGATCCCCCCTCTCAAATATGACAAAGCCACCATGTATTACCCTAGGGTAAACGTTTACAGATGTGGAAAATCAATGGTTTCCTAGGAAAATGAACTACAAATGCTAGGTTTTCCACATTTTTTTGGTATGTTTACGGGAGGGTAATTCTGCCAACAAAAAATGATGGATGGCAAAAACACCAATTTTACTGGTTCCATCATCAAAAATGTCCACAATAATTGGAGAAAATCCATCATTTTGCTGCTTGAGTTCCCCAGTTGATATGATGTTCACATTGACTATATTTAAAAATCACGTCTTGACATTTACAATTATTTCATCCAAATAAGTATAATAGTTGTAATGTGTATAGGCAGTTGTGATTTTAACTATTTTTATCTATCATTATAATTATTGTGACCTTAAACTAAAACTAATCATTGTACTCAATCATTAGTAGATATTTGTAGTTATAATTAGATCATTGTGGTTAATTTTGTTCTTACTATTGGCGTTGATAATTGTACCTAATGGTGTTATAAATATTCTTATTGATACTTATTATATATTGATTATCACCTATTCTTATTGTAGCTATTATACCACTATTATCATTATTATAGTTATTATTGTTATGTATTATTACTGCTATCGCTATCATTCCTGTTTATCATTATCAGTATTGAAATTATCATTAGTAACTGATATAACTGTGCACTAATCATCGTACTCACCTAATCAGTTAATCATACGTAGTTATATCTATAATTAGATGATTATCCAAACTATTGCGATTGATAATTACAAATCTTGGTGCTATTAACTATTGATATTGATAATTATAATCAAAAAACTATAGGTACTTTAGTTGTACTTTTTTATCAACAACAATAGTAACAATATCAGATAATCAAGAACAACATGAGCAAACATTAGATATCTACTCACCTAATCAGTATACCTCTTTCCAGATTTTTGGAGCTTTCCAATCCGTGGAGGGTACCCATGTTTTCAATGGGTGGCTTGAAAAATGGAAACATTGGTGGCTTTTAATGGAAAATCCATTGAATTGATATGTGGTTTCCATCAAATAACCCATTATAATGTCGCGAATTCAGATTCCCCGAATACTTAAGACAATTATCGGTGAATGCGTAGAATATGACAATTATTAAAACACCCATTAAAAACCCCCCATTAAAATCCCGTTTCTCCCCGTTTCTCGATTTCCGCCTCCGCCATCTTCGACAGATTCGCCGCGCCAGCGCCGCTGCTCACGAAGACCAAGCGTCCGGGGGCCCTTTCGTCGAGCCTCGAACAGGGCATGGCCAATCGATGCTTAAAAGGTGGGTATTAACCAATGAAATTCTTGGATTTTGCCAAGAAAATTGGTGAAATTAACCAACTGAAATAATGTTATAACTAATTAATAATATTAATAATAATTGGCATTTAACCAATAACATGGTGATTTGACAAATGAAGATGTGTAATTTGACCAACAAAAATGGTGGAATTAAGCAATAAAAACGGTGGGGTTGCCTACTCGATGGCTCATCCCACTTCGTAAGTCGCTTATAACCGTTATTACCCTAGTTATAACTGAATGAAGCCTACTGATCCCACTTAGAATCAGGGATGCTATTACTTAGTAAGTGGGATGAGCACCAAGTAGGTATGTAACCACAAAAAATGGCGGCATACGGCATAAGAGTATAACCAACAAAAAAAGGAATTTATATGTTTTTTTAGTGACTTAAGATAGCTAAGTTGGTGCAAATAACTCCAATAAATCTTGGGCTCATGGCAATTGTAACTATAGTATTCATGGGGTCTATGAACCAACTGATAACTCGGGGGTTGGCACCTTTTATCCTATCAAATGTCCATTGAAATTCGGGGATAGCTCACAAACGGTATTATCAGTGGTTTTATCGACATTTGCTCAATCAAAATTAGTTTTTGGGGACAAATAGCCACCCAACCAGTTTCATCAGAAATTGTTGTCCCTTTTTCAGGGGGTAGATTTTTCACAAACCCATGATCCAACAAAGCCTCTGGAAAAATTGGGATTTAACATGATTTGACCAAAACACATGTGGGGATATAAGACCAACCATACTGGGCATGTACTGGGATATTATGGGATAAAACCAATAATATGATATGACTTGGCCAAAAAAAAAGGAGGATACCCCAGTTTATGGTAAGCTTTTTGGGTCATGATCAACTGATCAACCCATATGGCAATCACCTCGACTAAGCCTTGGATTTCTTCAAATATCCTGCGGATATATGACATACCCTCCGCTAGTTTAACACAGCGGAAAATGGATGGAAATGGCCCATTTTAGACATGATTTGCCTATTAGAAATGATGGTCCACAGCTATCTTAAATTACCAGAGGGTTACCAACAAAAAAAACATATGTGCAAGGTATATTCACCTACATTTACCCATGGTGACTTTCTCAAATACCCGACCACTCACCAGATAGGGGTTATAAATGGTGCAGTGGGTAAACCTTGGAGACCCCATCAAATATAAATCTAGTATGGGCTATAGCCAGCAAAAAACACAAAATACATGATTGTTGATTTATTTGGACCGATTATTCGTTAAATCCATGTATATATTATCTAGTTTGGCGAACTTGAAATCCCTGTTCAAAAGTTACTGATATCTCATGATCTTGTTTACTCAGCATATGGAGAGACTGGGAGCTCAGCAGGCTTTGATCTCAGAAAATCGAACCAATACTGGGCGTTTCCATGTCACGTTGTACACTACACCCTTGTCCCAGAAGTTGGGTAGATCCATTCTTGATGTGGTAAGCCGGCAATTTGCGAATTCCGTCTATGTATACATTTATTTATGCATTTTACTCATGTTACTTATTTATTTATTTATTTGTGTTTGCGAGGCTACTCTTTTTGTATACCAAACGACTTGACCCATCAGTTTGGGTACCGAAAAAATTCCGAAAAAGGCCCCTATTGGGTTGGACCATGTCCTGTTTAAAACATGGATATATCTGCCATTTTGGAGGAACATACCATAATTCCATGTTATAATGTTAGTAAAACAATATAACCATCCATATTTTGATGGTCTATACCGTCTATACCGTCATAAAATTGCTAAGGGGATGGTGGATCCTATTGCTTTACTAACATTAGATGTCAGACTATAACTATTTTCTATAACTACAGTTATGGCGCCTTGTTGATACTGCGATGATCCCAGGGAGACCCAACTGTTCCGAACTAGTCCTGATGGTTTCGGAAGTTTTTCTACTGTCCTTAGGTCAGTATCTAAAAGTTGTAAGTAGCTGATCAGTATCTGGTTACCTACCAGATACTGCTACGAAAAATAGATACTGATCAGGACAGTACCAAATCTGTACTATACTGCCTGATTCAGTGTCTAACTATGTTCCAGAGCTACTGTTGCTAATTATAATCGTCTGGGTAATAGCTAATTATCATTAACCTGATAGTAGCTAATTATCTGGTTTCATAGCGACCCTCTGGTAAACGTTTACATAGCTGTTGAACATGGTTATTTAATGGTTATTTATATATAATTAGTTGATTTACCCATCAAAAATGGTGATTTTCCATAGTTTACCCACTAAAAATGGTGATTTTCCATAGTTCTGTTGGTTTACCAGAGGGTATAACTGTTCATGGCCAAAGGCTACTTCCTTCCCCCCACACTCTTTAGGGTCGCCCAGCGACAGCTCCGGCCACAAGGCCTCCGTCAGACGCATGGCCCCGAAGAGGTTGGTGCCCAGGGTCACCCGAGCGGCCTCGCTACGGCGCGGTGGCATAGGTTTTCTGCATCCAAAATACGGCCCATGCAATACATATACAACTATCTATGTCTACATTGTATACATATATTATGTATATATAAATATATTATAATACTATAGACTATATAGATATATGTTGAGATATTAATGATGGACTATTAAAAATTTGCCCAGAGATGGTTGGATGGACTATCCCGCTTTAAGCATACTGTACAAATTGAGATTTATCACCAATTTCAATGTTATAATTGTATATTAATAACCAACAAATACTGGTTGGTGGTATACCTACCCCTCTGAAAAATATGCGAAAGTCAGTTGGGATGATGAAAATCCCACTATATGGAAAAAAAATGTTCCAAACCACCAACCAGTATATTAATAACCAACAAATATTTGGGCGTGTCTCAAAATCGGGCATTAACTGAAAAAGAGCCATATATCCAAGTATCCCACAGGAAATTATGTGTTCTTGTTGACCCCATTTTGGGGGATCGATGTTAAATTTAGCGGGTGTAATGATGGATCGTCTTTTGGGGGATTGTTTTTAAATGACGTGAAACAAGCATGTTGGTATATGATAATTATGATAAGTACCCTTTTTTTTTAAGTATATTGTTTTGAAAGTACCCTTTTTTAGTTTCGGGATTTAATTATGATTATTGTGGCCTTTGGGTACTGCACACTACAGGTGCAAAAGGATGTGACCAGTTTTCTTGTGCCTGCGCACTCAAAAGTTGGCAAAATCATGGAAAAAACATGGCGGCATGGCTGGAAACTCTTAAACGTTGCCATAGCTCACCATCACCTTCTGAGAGCATGTTGGGACAACAGAAATATGGCAATTGCTTGCGTAGCCATGGAAACCATGACCCTGTTACAAGTGATTTACTATTCCAATTGCGGTTGTTTTCCATGATTCCATGGTTAAAATTACCAGGTAGGGTGCCCTTAAAAATGCATGTTGCAAACACTCTTTCTGAGTGAGTTTTGATAGTTTTGATAGTTTTGATGAGGATGTGTTGGATGGCGACAATTCCCCATGGATGGATGGGTTTTCTCATGAAAAAACCAGCGAAAAAATGGTGGAATATGCTGGATCCCCCATTCGCTTGGTAAAATCCCACGGTTGTTGGTTACCCTGCGGAAATGCAACATGGCTTAGAAATCAACTATAAATGGAAATTTATAGCTGGGAAGATCAGCTAGAAATGGTGGATTTACCATGGCCACACTTGATTACTGGAGGCTACTTGTTCTCAATATCAGTTCTTTCTGTATTTGATCATTAGAGATATCCCCAAGGTTCCCGTCGTTGAAACTTACTGATTCTCGGAAGTTTTCTGACCAAACTTCCTTCCATCACTGGCTTACAGCCTCCAGTAAGAAAAGCATAGACACTGAAAAATAGTCGATTAGTTTTCCATTATTATGTTCAGGGGCTAGAACATGACAACCCCCAAAAAAATAGACTAACATGACAACCCTGCCAAGTAAGGGGTAGTCAAAAGTAGTCTTCCAACCCTTACTTGGCAGGGTTGTCATGTTAGTTGGGGCGATGGTACTGAGGTGGGTTTGTCAGAACATTTGGTGCCAATAACTTGTTCCCAATTCAATTCACCAGTTTGGGTATGCACCATTTTCCGGTAATATGTCTGTTGGGGAAACCAAGTTCACACAAACCCAAGAATCATGTATATTGGTAATGTGAACCCCGGATTTTTGTCAACCCCCGATTGATAAACCTATGGGGAATTCCCAAAATCGCAATATGGAACCTCCCCAATTAGTAAATTAGGCGCTGTTAATCCCGAGTTGATTGTTGCATACATATCATTACTTACAAACCAAAAAACCACACAATCTTGTATATGTAGTAATCAATAGTAATCAATCAACAACAATCAGATCTGGTTGGTGGTATACCTACCCCTCTGAAAAATATGCTCGTCAGTTGGGGTGATGAAATTCCCAATATATGGAAAAATAAAAAAAAAAAAAGTTCCAAACCACCAACCAGAGATAATATTGGGAATATTGTTGGTAAATACTGGGTCCTGCATAATTCAGATATATTTTCTCGCGGGTAACTTCCAACTATTGGATTGAGGATATGGCCAACTATATTCTCGATCATATTATATTATACAACAATCAACTAAGTATTATAGAATCATTTACATTCTCAACTAATTATATTTTCATTTTCTAGCATATATAATTACTATCAATTATAACAATCATTCTCAACTAATTCACAATATTAGTTGACAATCAACACATGTTAAAATATTTTAAAATGTCTTAAACATAAGGTAAATATATGTAATTATAATAAACAACATGAATCTTATCTCCCTGGGTCCCGCTGCGTTCAAACACCGTGCCTCCACGGGCCAGGGCGCCGGGAACCAAGGCAGGTCGTAGGCCACCCCTGCGTTGTGCACCACGGAGAGGGCTCGAGATCCACGGATCTGGCGCCGGGAACTGCTGGTGATCTGGTGATGGTTTACCTATCAATAGCATGGTGGATCTTTCCATGGCTAACTGGCAATGTCATAACCAGGTTCGGTATCTACTGGCTGAAATAAGAAGCCTAGGGTGTGCTGGATTTGTGGCCATTAGTTCTTATTTCCCAATTTTGGGACTGTACACTATGGCATTTCCATGCCGATGACAAGTGCAGCCGGCAAAAAAAAAACGCAAGACGCAAGAAGCAAATCAGCGGCGCCGAAAGGGGAAGTGATCAACACTGCGTGCCAGACACCAGCCAGACTCATTAGAGATCCTCTGGCTTCAAGTGCTGCCTTTGGCTTTATTTGGCTGCTGGGACGCCTTTTGCTGCCCTCCATCTACCGAAAAAAAACTTTCGAGGCCTGAAAGTTTTCTTCTTCCTCTGGCCACTTTGTAGACCTGTTACTAAATCAAGAAACTACTAGAATTTGAAAAACCCTCAACATATGTGCCCCTTAAGAACTAACGGGTACCCTCGTTCACATTCCTCATATTTGTCCGCCTTTTTCTCACTTAACCCCACATTATAGGCTGGAACATTCTCAGTCCGTTCTTATCCAAGGGTTCCGGCCCCAAAGATGGCGCCTTTCCATAGGTTTTGACCTGCTACCCATCCCCATATCCCAAAAAAAGAGCCATGAAAAAAACCCAAAACATTGCACATACCCAAGATAAAGGGGCTTTCTTCGAATGGGGGGATCACCAAAACCAATGGTTTCAATACTAAAATATGTTCAATTTTGGATGATTTGGAGGTTAATTCTAGATAATAGGAAACCTCCAATTTGTTTTGGTAGTCACTGAAGGTATTGGGCAGTATTCTTGTTTTAAAATAACCAATATTGGATGGATACCAAAGGTTGATATCATTGAATACCTTCAAGGTGATGCCCCCGCAGTTGCAAGTTGGTATATAAACCCCACCAACTTTAGTTATGATATATATATATGGCGGTTTCCTGAAATAGGAGTACCCCCAAATCATCCATTTTAATAGGATTTTCAGTTATAAATCATCAATAAACCACAGTTAGCCAAGTTATAAGTCAACCTAGCTATCGTTTGGGGAACCTCACCTTCTAGAAATGTCTGGATTTGTTCAAATCATCATGTTGTACCATATCATCTTCTCAACTAGCGATTATGGAAGGTGATACGGTGGCGTCGATTATGGGAATACATCCTGCCGTTTTGTTGTACCATATCATCTTCTCAACCAGCTATTTTGATGCCATAAATATGGAAGGATTATAACTGGAGATATTCCACTTAAAGCAACAAAATAGCTGGTGGCACACGGATGTTCATCTAAAGGATCGTATGGTAGGTCATACAGTGGCGTTTAAAAATGCTAATGAACCCATCCCCAAATTGGGTGTCCTCGGGTAATTTAACATAGCTATGGAAGCCATGGCCCATTATGTCATATTTAGTTCGAAGATTACCTATGAAAAAATGTGATTTTCCGTTGCTATGTAACAAATTACCAGATGGCATCCCCAATCATTATCCATATTTGATTATCACCATCCCATACTTGGTGGCTCATCCCACTTAGTAAGTGGGTTATAACCCCAGTTATAAGTAGATTAACCCTACTTATCCCATTTATAACTGGGGTTATAACCCACTTACTAAGTGGAATGAGCCACCAAGTAATTTCCCATAGTTATCCTTAATTGACATGTCAGCATCAAATGGAAACTGGACTTTTTAACATGTCAGCGTTCAAAATCCTGGGATTTCCGAGGATCTGTTGCCATCATGGCTAGTAGGGGGGGTCAACCATCGAACATAGGGGAAGTACTTGATACAACTGATAACTTTTTGATGAAATCCACTTTTGAAACTGAATATTCAAAGTTGTGATGCACTTATCCAACATGTCAAATCAATCATACATCATAACCAATTGGAGTTTTCAATGCATCTGAAAAATATCGGTCAGTTGGGATCATAATCCAATTGTCATGCTTGATTTCATGAAAAATATCTGAAAAATCAAGCAGTTTAACTGTGGTTTCTGATGTTGAAATTCAGGAACTCTTTACTTTCGGATCAAATCCCGATCTGTTCTCGTCATATGCTGCGGTGATCATACCTCTGTCGTTATGGGAATGTAGCCCCCCTCAAATGGTGATAAATCGCATGTTTGAACCAAGGAAAGTCCTGTGATTTAATCATGAAACATTGCAGTTTTTAAGCGTCAACCAAAATGCTGCGAGTTGAACAACTCGCACACTTTGAATTTGCCTCAAAACATATGGTATAGTCCAATTAAAAAAAGAAATACTTGTAACAGGGGCAGCATCAGATTACAACTGCGAGAGCGAAAAAATAGGGATCCACTCTTCTTGAGTAGACCGACAAGAATCATGCATGATAGGACTAATAAACAATTGGAGGGTTCCTAAAGTGGTGGATCCCCAAGTCACCACGGGTTTCAATACTAAAATGATCTATCTAGTTTTGGATGATTTGGGGTACCATGTTAAGAACCCCGCAATTGTTCCACAAGGTGGTGTCTCAGTTCGGAATCGCTAAGTTTGTGCCTACATAACTCCTATTTCACTCTTGGGTTTACAGTAGATATATCGAATTACGTAGATACATTATATTATATCTTGCTATCTGGGGAAATTATAATATGGTATTCACTAACCTGAAATAGACCATATTGGGAGAATTCCCCTATACATTCACCATTATTCCAGGCTTCGGTCGGAACGTGAGGTCGATATAATTTACCCAGTTACTATGGTCAACATTAACTGTGACTATCAAGTTTTATGATAATTCTTCCAGATTATATAATTTACACAGTTACTATGAAGTTTACCCACAACAAACATAGAACTGTGAGAGAAGCACCAGGCTGCTGTCCAATTTTTCCTCAGGCATTCCAATTGCCCAAAAGCTTGGGATTTTTATGGATGTTCCATCATTTTCCCCATCTAGACAGGTGGATGTTTGCTATTTTCAAATCCCAAGGTCGACCTGTTTTTTTTTGGACTCTGCCTTGGCCACTGTTTCAGCCACAAGGCGACAGGACGCCTGACAGGGGCAGGATATGGTATGTCATATGTCCAAATGATTCATGGCTGTGGGTCAAAATTGGGTACCTCAATGGCTAATGCTATGGGTATCATTACAGGGCTATGAACAAATAATGGCTATGTATCATTTCAGCTATGGATTGTCCAAATGATTCATGGCTATTGTCAAATAATTGGATGGTTTATAGGTTATTCTTTTGAAAATTGGATGGTTATATAATTGGGTTGGGTATCTCACTAATTGGATAATCATAGAATTGGGTATCTAAAAAAAATGGGTATCCCTAAAAATGAATGGTAATACCAAAAATACCCCAGGTCTTTAATTTTGAGCCATACCCCAATCTTAATGACACAGTTTCTGAAAGCAAATCAAAAAAAAAGTATATGCCCTCCGGTACTTTGACAGTGTGCTATGTAATATTGCGTATTTAGTTGGATGATGAAAATGGTGATTTTCCAGTTCGCAAACTGCTAGTCATTGATGGTAGGTTGGATATGGTTGGATGGTCCCAGTTGCCAAGTTAGTAACAAACATACTTTGACATCCTTTGACCCAGTTCTAAACAGATTTAAATAGAACATATAATTATATATATGCCCCACAAATATATGAGTTACATGAGATGAAGAAATTTATCGCCCCAGATCGTTACGGAATGTACCAGGGCGGTATTTAAAAATACAACACAACTGGCGATCCAACACAACTGGTGCTATAAAAAAAAAAAACATCCCATTGGTGCTTCGCGGAGCTGTGAAGAATCCCAGATCTTTCCAGTGGATTTCCCAGCTTGCCACGCGAAAAATTGCCACGATCACCGGAGGCTATTGGGTAGTATAGTCATAACATGTCATAACCAACCAGTGCTTTTGAAGAGTGCCATATAAATTGATCACAATAGTCCACACAATGTGTGCGTTCGAGTTTTTTTGGATGTGCATGTCAGTGCGAGTACTTCATCCTTACCAACTGGGCTCCCATTCATAGCTCGATGTGGGAAAAAAACACCATGGTTGGTTCACCCTTCTCCTGATTGGTTGATAGGTATTCCGAATTCCTATAAAAAGAAAGTGTTTGTTTGCTGATAATCTTTAAACCAGGTGGGCAATGGTCAACATCCTTTTGATAGTCCCTGATATATTATGTAGAATTGGAATAACCGTACCAACAGGGGCTTAACCGCCACTTCTCTCAAACTGATACCAGCGGAAAACCCGCGAAGAACCTACTGAAAATCCAACAGCTGGTATAGTGGTCGGTCAAACCCATCTGGATCATATGGGATAATTTTCTCATTTTTATGGTTGAACAAAAGAACCATTTATGTCCCATCTAACTATAGAAATATATAGAAATATTGCATCACCATAAACCCAAAAGTGAACACAAACTAAACTTAGCTAGTGAATAGCATCTAACGCCAAAAGTAGATAATTACTGGGATACTGGGCCACTGGGTCTGGGAAATCAATTCTAAGCTTTGAGTGACAGAGATCCCCAGAAAAATGGACTGTGATCATCCCCAATTTATATCAATTACTGGTTGGTGGTGCAATAACCATCTTGAAAAATGATGGAGTTCGTCAATGGGAAGGAAAATCCCATATGTGTCATTATATATGAAATGGAAAATAAAAAATGTTCCAAACCACCAACCAGATTAGGATTGGCTAGTATAAATCCTCCAAGTAAATCAACCAATAGGGGTTTGCCAAGAAACTGGAGCAGCTCCCCAGCCTCATCGCTCACGTCACATTGCAAGGCCCTGCAGCGTGAGCCCAGCTCGTCAGCAAGCTCTTGCGCCTTTGGCAGACTCCTGAGCGAGCGCTCGAGCGGATATCGTTGGAGAGTTACCCTCTGGTAATTTGTTACATAGCTATTGAAAATGGCCCAGTCGAAATAGTGGATTTACCCATTGAACCATGGTGGATCTTTCCAGAGTTTTTTGTATGTTTACCAGAGGGTAAGGGGAGACTGTGGGAAATGTTTTTTCAAAAAAAAAACGCGATCATGTGTGCGCATGGGTCAAAACAGATATGGATAGATGGATGTTTATGGATGTTTATCTACCGAGAGCCCTCATAATGAACGGCTGCCCTCTGGTAAACGTTAACAAAAAACTATGGAATATCACCATGTTTAATGGGAAAATCAGCTATTTCTATGGCCATTTTCAATTGCAAACTGTTTGCTTACCAGAGGGTATACATCCCCATGAAAATGGATTGCTGGGTCCACAATTCTAACTTTTGACTTGACCATTGTACATGCGCCTTTCAGAACTATTGGAAATGTTCATGTGGAGCCAGAAACAATGGATTACTATGGGATATTTAAACAAAAAATGTGAGACGATAACCCATCATGCTGGATATATTCATTGGGATACCGGGACACTGATAATATCCGCATAGTGTTGGACGATCATCGGAAGAATGAAAAAGCAATGAGAAAGTATGGATCACTAACGGGCATATTAAGCAGTGAGGCTGTGAGGCTCTAGTACTAATCTCAGGTTACTACGTAGTGGGTCTTTAATCTGACGGGCTTGATAAGCCAGCAACAATAGAAATTCAGCAGTAAGTGCAATGGTGCCTAATATGCCTTGATCATTTGTAGATGATTTATGATGACTTGCCAATTAAAAAATGTGCTTTTCTATAGCTAGGTCGAACTACCAGAGGGTAACTTCAACCTTCAATGTTTGGGGGAGTTCAAAAGATTATCAAAATTTGGTCCATGTTCAATGTTCAACCCCAAGGGTCAAGAAACGCTCATCAAACATCATCAAACCAACAAAGAAATCGAACATCCAACGGTCAAGAAAAATGATGAAAATGAATATGTTCAAGATCATCAAACAGAATTCAAACATATAAGTACCATATAAGGCCATATAATGAACATGGAAGGATCCTAAAATGGAGGTACCCTCTGGTAATTTAACATAGCTATGGAAAATCACCATGCTATTAATGGGAAAATCCACTATTTCTATGGCCATTTTCAATAGCTATGTTAAATTACCAGAGGGTACTGTACCATATCCACCAAAAATACCAGCCCACAAAACCGAGAATTCAACCAGAAAACACTGAATCGGAAAACCAGCGGCCTCGCCGCAACAATGAGCTCAGCATCTGCCTGTTGAAGCACCTGGTCGTTTGGAGGTTGGAAAAATGGCTGAATCTACTGGAAAGTGATGGAAAACTACCCTATGTAAGGGAATATCCCAACAAAATATGGCCTAAAAAATGGTACTAACGTACCTCCATTTTAGGATCCTGAAATTCCCGTTGAATAAGTGCCCTAAGTGGGTGTATCCCATCAAGGTAGTGCCCCAGTTCGGAATCGCTAAGTTGGTGCAAATAACTCCAATTTCATTATGGTTTATAATAGATATATCTATACTATTCCGTCCTATGGTGCATAAACCAACTTATAACTGGGGGGGCACCACCTTGTGGAAAGTGATGGAAAACTACCCTCTGGTAGTTTAACATAGCTATTGAAAATGGCTGTTTATAGTTTATTTACCATGATTTACCTATTAAACATGATGATTTTCGATATATAGCTATGTTAGCCTACCGGAGGGTACTGGAAGATGATGGAAAACTATCAGAAAGAGATTCTGACAGAGATTCTGGAAGAGATTCTGAAAGTGATGGAGAACTATGAAATGGGATTGATGTTCATCTATGTTCCAGAAAATGATTCTGAAAGTGATGGAAAACTATGTGTTTTTTGGACAATGGATGGATGGAAATGGATGAAAGTGGGTTCCATTTACAGTAAATAGGCTTCAGAGAAAGTTAGCAGGACACCACGATATGTTGGGTAAAAACCATGGTTTCCTATCCGGTGAAGATTTATCCTTCAACCAAGCCATTGATCCATTGACTAGGGGCATCATATGTATCATAATTGCATCATGGAGATATGACATCATCCAACAGAAACTACTTTTAAACCCACAGATAGGTCATGATCATAATGAATCCTCCGGACAAAAAAAACACCACTGGCACAAAATCAGAGGTTGGTCAGGCAAGGTCGGAGGAGTCTTTCCGGTGGAGCTTTCCAGTGTTGTGTTTTTTTACCCCATGAATACGCTAGTTCTATTCCCAATAAACCCAGTTAAGCAAGTTATAAGTCAACTCATTAAGTTGCTTGTTGATTAATATAAATCCCAATGTTCAGTCATCTCAAAATATCTTCAAGTGTTCAATGATGTTGATCTAAACCTCAGTGTTTTTCGTTAATTCATCGAACCCACATGGCGGCCATGGGTTTTTGACCAAACCTAGGGACCGGATGGGTTTTCCTTGGTGAATTTTCCCATCATCCAATGGTCCCAAAATCTATTTTTCATGGTCAATCTTTGACAGTCAAAAAAAAAACTCATCTGGTTGGTGGTATACCTACCCCTCTGAACAATATGTCAGTTGGGGTTACTATTCCCAATATAGGGGAAAATAAAATTCATGTTCCAAACCACCAACCGGTCATTCTTTACTGCTTTGCTGGTTGATTCCGATTTATAGAAAAACCCATCTAGTCGGGGATGTGATGTCCTATTCTCAATGGTTGAAAAACCCATCCAATGGTGGGGAAAGTCCCACTCACCATAACTTTGCTGGTAAACCATTTCGATTCCATTTATGTATATATATATATTATATATTATATATATAATGGTTGCTCAAAATGGCGGATCCCCAAGTCATCACGGGTTTCGATATTACAATTGTCTAATGAGACGATTTGGGGGCACCACCATCCACTTCGGAAAGCTCCATTTCATCATCACCATTAGAGTTCCATTTTTCCTCCAACCCCTATAGATACTACAAATACTACATGATACTACAGATACTATAGATACCCTCTGGTAAACTAACAGTTTGCTATATATTGAAAATGGCCCATAGAAATAGTTGATTTACCTATTAAAAATGGTACTTTTCCATAGTTTTTTGTATGTTTACCAGAGGGTATCTATAGAGACTATAGAGACTCCCCACGGCCCATCCCGCCCTCGGCACCTGTTTGCAAATGCCCACGCCCAGTCCACGCGCCGCGCCAGTCACAAGCACCAGGCGCTGTCCCGGCAGGAGCCCGAGGTGCCCATGGCGCTCCGCTGGATCCCAAAGGGTGGCCATAGTGTATTTATACCAGATAGAAGTGGAATACACCAGATTTATATAGATTTATATAAGATTTTTTTTTGGCACTGTTAAATATGTTAAATAGTCTCATTTATCCATGTACACTATCTGTATCTATGTATACATAAGCTAACCCCCCCAAAAAAACTACTTGTTTATCTCTTCATTTCGATCAATCAGTGTTTTTCCCAACATGTAAATATGCATTCTTAATTCACAGACCCATTTCATAACGTACTAAGTACAATCCTTCTGGAAGGACGAAACACGTTGCACAAACATTCCCCGCAACATACAAGGCATCTTCCAATCAAATGCAGTAACTCTTCAAATCAAATAAGACTATCTTCAGAAATGTAGCCATTACTTTGAAGAACATATATGTTTTTCTCTAAGTGACACTATATTTGTTGAAAAACAAGTTGGATGTTTAAAAGAACATGAAGCACATGTAGTGAAGGCTATGACAGTGAAGGCGCCTTGAACAAAGCTGAACGGGGGCGGATGTGACGAAATGTCACATGGTCCTCTGATCCTCTGTCACCACCATGACGTTTCATTGGAGAACAACTCATTCTAAGTTAAAAGGAATTATGGAATGCAGTCTGATATAATATATATATATATATATATGTACATATATATATACATATACTATTAAGATTAGTTAAGATTCATATATAATATAGATTCATCGTAAAGAGTTCATATGAATAACCATTGCGAAAAATATTGGGTGCCCGATATTTCTTTTGGATGGTTACAGGTTGGTACATGTATGGCAAGAAAAGTATAAAGCACTACCCATCCAGTCGCCTTACAGCAAATAAAACTGGAGACATACTGAAAATCCAGTTTTGGAACTAAAGATTCTATGTTTTGATGCGACTATCCAAAATACGGTGGATGGTTGCGAAATCCTGGACCACCAAACGCGCCAAAAGGATGGTTGAAACCCTATACATCCATAAATATCTGTAAATCATGGGATGTTTACCACCGATCAACTGGCGCAGAATATCAGAACTGGTCAGTGGGGAACCTCATCCCAGTTATTAAATAAAACCACAGACGCAACAGCTAACCGTGCTAACCTTAGGCAAAAAAAAACAACTTGGGTGCCCTCTCGTAGTTTCATATATTTATGGAAAATGTCGAAAAATTTAGCTTGATGATTTATCTCTTTGAATATGGAAGTTTTCCACTTCGAGAGGGTAAACTTCAACCCCCATTCTATCACCATGTCTGTTGGTGAATCCCCACTATATCATCTATCACTGTTATATCCCACTACATCCCATCAAAATATCATGAAAATCCCTCACAATCCCATCAGATTCCCATATTTTCATGGTCAATGTCCACTGTTATCCTCATCCATGGCCTCGTCAGCTGCCGGTGCCACTTCTTCGGGCAGAGGAAACGACACAATCTTCCCGGACCTCGGGGGATACAAACGGTAAACGGACAACGTTGTCCCAAAAAACCATGGACAGATCCACCATGCTATCAATGGGAAAATCACCATATCTTACGGGATAATCACTGTTTTTAATGGGAAAATCACCATATTTAATGGGATAATTGGGATAATCACTGTTTTTAATGGGAAAACTCACTATTTCGACTGGGTCATGTTCAATAGCTATGTAACAAATTACCAGAGGCTATTTGTTCTGGAGTTTTTCGGATTAGGGTTGCTGGATGCTGGTTTTTGTCGGTGTTTTTGGTGTTCGATTTTTTCTGGTGTCTGGATCTTTTGGGTATATCCATGGGGGATATTATCGCATCGAAGTCCTCACCATTTCGGCCGAAACGCTGATCGTTGGAACATGTTGGAATTATTTCTCCCAAGATGTGAGTACAAGCACCAGGAGGTCATCGACAGTCAAAGAATAGACTATGGAATAGAAGAAATATGAAATAGAATAGTGATAGAACACCAATTGCATGAGTACTGTTTAGTAACACCATTCGTACCCTATTTAATCCCTTCTTAGTAAATTACTAAAACTCCACCAAATAAAAAAAAATAGGATTGGTGTGGCACTTCCGGTTTTTTTTGGTTGGGCACAATCGGATTCAATTCTTAATTGTGGTAATTGAGAATCAATGAGAACAGGATGGTGAAACAATGTGTTCAACCCCCTATTAATAAAAATACATTGCCACCTGGAGGTTTTTTATTAGGGTCCCATCTCACAAGTTTTATGTTCTATTTTTATTATTAAGGTTTTTAATCGAATATTAGGGGAAAGCTTCGAAATCCAGTTTTGGGATTTATTTTATATAGAGTTTAATAAGGGATTTAATCAAATTTGAAATCGAGTTTTTTATTTCAATTATTAAGGTGTTCATTGGAATATTAGGGGAAAGCTTTGAAATCCTGTTTTTGGCAAAAAAAATATATAGATTTCAATAAGGGATTTAATCAAATTTGAAATCGAGTTTTTTACTCTTATTATCAAGGTGTTCATTGGAATATTAGGGGAAAGCTTCGAAATCCAGTTTTTGGCAATATTATATATATACAGATTTTGATAAGGGATTTATTCAAAATTTAAATCGAGTTTTTTTATCATTATGGTGTTCATTGGAACATTAGGGGCACCCTAATACAAATTACCCATAATAATAAAAAGAGATCACCGTGTTTACCATTTGGGGGATGTGTTTTACCATTGGTCGGCCATCGCAACACCAGCCATGAAATAAATACCCCGTTTTCCCATCTCATTGTAGTAGTTGGTTTTTCTAGGTTTCCCTCCAGTATGGCTTATCATAATCCCCAGTAAACCTTAAGTATTTATAGTATAATCATGTATGATCCCCTATAGCAATCAATGAAAACCAGGCTATTTGTTTTTCATGGCTCAATGGATCACCAGAGTACCCCATCATTGGTGAAATTTCCCAGGTTTCTCTTTAGTACTTCCATGACTTCCAGGGGCCTCAAGAAGATCAATGAGACCCTGCAATGTCAGCCTTTGGTTTACTCTTCGAACGTGCAAAAAAGGGAACCCTTTTTGGCTTAGACCATGTTCAAGTGGTGAAAAACCAATCCGAAACAGCTTGGACTGACTTGGGGGACCCCAAGTCAATCAATAGAAAACAATCAACTTGGCACACCGGAAAATTGTGATGTTATTAAATGATGGAGCTTTCAACACGGTCCCAAAATCACCTGAGTCCTGAACCCCCAAGTTGTTTTCTTGTCCTCCATGGTATCAATCTTATCACTGGAAAAAAGAAATGGTAATAACCGATCTCCAAATAATTGATTCTTACATTACCCTCTGGTAATTTGTTACATAGCTATTGAAAATTGCCCAGTCGAAAGAGTGGATTTACCCATTGATAGCATGGTGGATCTTTTCATCGTTTTTTGTTAACGTTTACCAGGCCGGGTATCAGAAACTGTCCAGTTGTTAGCAAGGCGCACGTTGGAGCTATGGGTTTTTGAGACGCACATGGGGAAGTTCCCCATTGAAATGCTGTCTATCTTCATGGCATATACCCTCCAATAAATTAACACAGACCCTGGCAGTGGCTGGGGTTGGAAGACTGATTTCCACGAAAAATGGCTGATTTTCAGGGTCAACAAGTTAATTTACCAGAGGGTATATTATTTGATGGTGTCTATCATGATATACCCTCTGGTTATTCAACATAGCTATTGAAAATGACCATTTTTAATAGGTAAAGCATCTATAAATGGACCATGATTCCTCCAACAAAAACATCAGCCAAACAAAACAGCACCACTGCAACGTGACGTCACGTTCGATGTGAACCGAACTGTGCTCCAGACTCGCAACCCGCCAAGAGATCTTGCTGACGCCTGGACCAACCATGGGAGTATCTGGGAAACTGGCACAAATTTGGTTTTGCCATGTTTTACCACCATGTCAGATCGATATAACCAAATTCTGGAGATTCAACATGTTTGAAGGGAGAATTACAGTCCCTTAAATGAAGTTGACCCAAATAAAGATGTAATATCACCCACCAGCCCTAATCTTTTGTCTCTCCATGCGACCACACAAAAATCAAAATCTCCCGATTTCTTAAAGACCTAGAATCGACCTGATACCAGTACGAGAATGGGAGTTTACAGTCTTCGCACAAGACCAAGAAATCAGAAAAAAATACAGCTGTAATCAAATGTTTATTGTGGAGGTCAATTCTGTGCTTTGAAACAGCAACAAATTTTCCGTGGTGTAGCCATCAAATTTAAGCCACCGCTGCTGTGTGATCACTTCAAACGCATGATGTTTTTTGGAGGTCGAAAGCCTAAGATCAAAAAAACTGGTGGTTCGACCGATGCTCCCCTGCTCATATGGAAAATCATAGGTTTTACACTGGGGCAAACGTTTACATAGATGTGGAAAGCCCATGGTTTCCCATTCGGAAAATGAGCTACAAATGGAGGGTGTTCCACATCGTGGTGTTGGTTTAGAGGAGAGTAACTCATCCCCATGTGCCTGCCATTCGCCAGCTCCCCCGACCGGCCCGAAGACCTACCTCCTTTGTACCAGTGGTTGGTCCCACTCAAGTTCAGAGATCTGCTTCCAGCCAATGGGCCAGTGAATGATTCCCCTAAATATGAATACATACGGTGTCATGGGCCAATGTCAATATTGTTTCAATATATTTCATATGGCTTTGTCTAAAAATGTTCGTTCAAAGTGTTCAAAACTGATTTTAAACCTCAAGTCATAAATCAGAAAAATCCGAACATCAGTTTCTACCTCCAAAGTGGCCTTCTATCATGATGTACCCACATTTCCCCTATGAAAATATATGAAAATATATGAAAATATATGAAAATATATGAAAATATATGAAAATATATGGCCCTTTCGAGGGTCGAATTCCAACGCTTCAACCGGCGGACCACTGGACCCACTGGACCCCCGGACACATGAAGTGCTCGGAAGTCCTCGGGCTGTTCGTAGCTTCGGATCACCGTGACCTGCGGTGGATGATGATTGGGGACTTAACCATCATTCAATGGATTGGTTTAAGGGAAAATCTACAGGAAACCATGGTTTTTACTATCAAATATAGGGGTTTCCTGTAAATTTTCCCATCATCCAGTTCTATGAATCATGGAATATCTGGCCAAACACCTGGGATTAAGTCCATGATGGTTTATGATATGGGAATAATCCCAGGGATTTATGGCCAGAAATAAATGATAAAACCTGGCCATCCCATATCATGGAATATCTGGCCCATCTGGATAATTACCATATGAGATGGTTTATGCAATTGTTGTGTTGCTCATCACCAAATATTGTAATGAAGTGACCAGAAACTCCGTGTGTTGCTATGTTTAGAAAATGGTGAAGAACATCATTCCTGGACTAATAGACCCGGCAGTGAAAAATCGGAGGGTACCATTTGAGTAGCAAATCGTCACCATATGGGGGGGGTACCCCCCCAATCAATCAGGGTTTATTAATCTGGGGTTGACACTATGGGATTTTACGAAAATTACATGGTGTTTTTAAAATTTGACACTGCCATTTCGTTCGTTATCAAACCTGGGATGTTCCCATCATACATCTGGATTTGAGCAAATGGATGCAAATGGTACAACTTGCCATCAAGCATTGGCACTCACCCTTAAATGGGCATGTGTTTGACCAACGAACAATAACAAACAATATGGGAATATCACATTCAAGTATTACCCAACGGATCTGGGTAAATTATCATAATTCACTAGCCTGAAATGTTCCTAACTACCATCTGGTTATTTAACATAGCCATGGAAAATCACCATTGTTCATAGGTAAACCATCTATTTCTATGGGCCATGTTCATCCATCTATACCATGGCTATGTTAAATAACCAGATGGTATCTTGGGGATGTTTTCCCTAACTAACCACTGCGGCACTGCGTGCAAACACGCTGCGATTCTTGGGTCAAAACCTCCAACTGCCGATGGGCGATTTATATAGGCACTATCATATAGTCCTATTCATCCATGTACATTAGTACATAGTGTTATCTATGTGTATATATATATACATATGTATGTATGTATGTATGTATATATATATACATGTGAGGACAATATTCTATGTATATTGATATGCATACATATTCTTGCACAGGACTCACCATTTTTTCTAGGCCAATTACATCTGCAAACCGGCTGGTGTTTTCAGTACTTCTTTACATCTGAGTAATGTGGGTAAAACGATGCAATAAACCACCCATGACTGGGAATGGTAACCATATCACCTATTATAAACATGGTGATGACTGGGGGATGGTGCAAATGGCATTGTTTTACCCACATTACTGGCGATCCTCATCACAAGTAGCGGAGAACATGAAAACAATCATGTTATGTATTTGAAAGCACCAACCAGACCATAACCTCACGTTAGGTGCGGTCGCGCTACCTCGTTGTCCCCGTCGCACTGCCAAATAACGACTTTGCCCCCAGCGCACCTGCAGCAACTATTCAACTGTTTGAGTTTAACGATCAATGAATGTTAACCGAGGATTGGTAAAACCCCAGGTTTATTAAGCTGGGTTCCCAAAATAGAGATACTTCCCTTTATACCCCCCCCCCCAATTTTCGTAAGCTAAAGGTTCTTCATCCTGGGTTGATATTACCCAAATGATTCCCGAGCATGGCACTTCATATGTGTAACACACAGGGATATCAAAATAGCTGGATGGTTTATTTCCATGGGAAAATCCATCGAACTAAATGGATGATCACTGGGGGTAGCCCTATGACTTAGGAAACCTCCATATGTGTGGATCAGATGCTCATCCGCAGATATATGAACAACTACCCATTGTTTGCGAAATCCTGCACCAGTTGATAAGTTGGTAGATGGTGCAAATCCCATGACTATCCCATTATTTACAGGATTCAGAGTCATACTTATGATCATCATTATCCCATCATTATCCCATCATATAGCCAGTATATAGCCATTCTATAGCTATCATATAGCCATAATATCCATTATATCCCATCGATTGTCCATCCGCAGTATGTACATGATTGCAGCCGTTCAATTGTCCATCATTGTATATCCATTTATCCATGTACCTGTATTATGATATATGTTTATTCATCATTTATGTATGTATATATATATATATATATATATGTATGTATGAATATGCTCATTGTATATCCATGTATCCGTGTATTATCTCATCATATGTTTTTGAAGGTTATCATTATCCCATCATTATCCCATTATATAGCCAGTATATAGCCAGTATATAGCCATTCTATAGCTATTACTATTACATGCTATTAAACTATTATATAGCCATTATATCCATTATATCAATTATATCCATTATATCCCATCAATTGTCCATCCACTGTACCCTCTGGTAAACTAACATAGCTATTGAACATGGGAAAATGGCCATAGAAATAGTTGATTTACCTATCAAAAATAGTGTTTTTCCATAGTTATGTAAACGTTTACCAGAGGGTATGTATGGGGGCATTGGTTCATCATCCACTCTCCACCGCTTCAGCCACGGCACGAGATACACGCACCCGAGTCCGGCAGCATCAATAAAGCCTGTGCTGCTTGCCGCGTTCACACGGATATGTGTTCATTGAAAATACTAAGACATACTAAGACATAGATTTAATATACTATGTGACTATGTCGTACTATGTCTTACATGTTCATTGAGTTCAGTTTGTCCAACCTTGCAATAGTAATATTATATATAACTTAACTCATAGTAAGACATGGCAAGTCACCATTTAGATCAGTTTGTCCAACCATATACACATATACTAGCCTAAGTTTAAGGCGCTTCTTTGGGATATTTTTTCCTATACAAAAACACCATTGTTCCAGTGAGGTCGCCAGGTGAGAACTCGTCCGAACAAAGGTGGTCAACCAGAGAGATGAAACCTCCATTCGTACAAAACCTCAAAATGGTCTCGAATTCTAGCCAACTTCCGCATGCTTTCCATATTTCCATGGCTGGTCAGTAGACATCATATAGCTGGATCCGGATTGGGCCAAAAAATTGACTGCCTGCCAAAAATTTGGGTATTTTCAGGGCACACCTTTCTCCTAGAAGTCCATCATGCCATCAGTTTCTCTGAAGCTACCCTTATTTGCCATTCGAAATTGATCAATTTTCCCCCTGAAGTTGTCATGAGTCATGTGAGTCATGTGACACAGCCACAGCCCAAGTATCCAACTAGTTCCGGGATGAGTGTATTTGGATGGTTAGCCACCTAAAAGTGACCACCCTCCGTTGTCAACATGACTGTGAAATCCCCCAATGTTTTCCTGGAGCTTTACAGCAACTTCATCTAGAAATGCAGAAGTTTCCAGCAAACCATGTTTGACTACCCCAGTCTCAGAGGGTATCGCCAAGGGGAACCCAGCTAGTTGATCCAGGGCTTGATGAGTCCTGGGTTGACATGACATTACCTCCTGGTTGGTGGTTGAGCCCTACCCCTCTGAAAAATGTGACGTCGTCAGTTGGGATGATGACATTCCCAATATGATGGGAAAGTCATAAAATTCCATGGTTCCAGTCACCACCAAGCAGTATATAAAATCACCATGCTCAATGGGTAAATCACATTTTTTCATGGGAAAATTCACTATAAATGTTGAATCAGCAGGTTCTTCTCATCAGAGCCCTTGGGGCTCTGTTGGATTTTGGGGAAATCCCACCATTGACCATCCCTACCCGTTCTGGAAGGTAATCATCAAATCCTTATGGATCCTTATGGCATTTTGCCGTATCTAAAACCACATTTTGCCACCAAAAAAATCACCATTTGGGTCATAGCAAAAAAAGACAGGAAAAAAAATAGGAAAAAAAAGATAGGAAATTCACCATTTTGGGTCATAGCAACCTCCAAAAAAGATAGGAAAAAAAACAAAAAAAACACGGATTATCCGCCTGTACCGTCACCTCATGGAGGTTCAGGACCTCTGCGAATCGGAAACCAAGTGGAAACCAGTGCGAATTGGATCTACAAAATGGTGGATGTCACCCAAAATGGTGGATTTAAGCAACAAAAATATAGTTTTTTTGTTTAAAAAAATGGGATTTGACCGGCCTCAACTGGTATAGTCATCCCCAACATGGTGATTTGACGTGATTTGACAATAAACAACCAGCAGTTAACCAGCCAAAAATGGGGGATGTGCAGGAGCATCCTAGGTTACTGACTAGGTAACTAGCTAGTAAACCTATTGTCCACTGGGGGGGGTATCAGATTTACACCTGGGTTACGCCAAATACCAACTTGGATGCGCCCCAATCTGATGGGATTTACTAAATTCTGCCTGTGGGGGAGTTGAGGCACCCTTGGAAAAAGAAACTGCAAAAGACAGATTCCCTACCATGAAGATGGCTGGAAACCAAGGCACTGGCCAACCATTAGCCAAGACTGCCCAGTAACTGACACATGCAAGCAATGCAACATGATATGACCAACCAAAATGACTTAGACAACAGTGGCTCGATTCTGTTAACCAAAAAAAAAAGAATGATGCCATATTGAATGCTACCAAACATACAATACTTGTCAATAGTGGCACAACTCATCTTGGAGAATACTATTGACTGTAAGATCTGTAAGTGAATACCAAAAATGAGAAATTTCATTGTCACTTGCTTTGCTTCAGACTCACTAACCATATCTGCCATATCTGGCACCCATGAGATCCATATGGGAAAACAAGACATCAGGTGGCCTGCTTGGTATCCGGCAATCTCTTACACTTTGCGACATAGAAAATGGCCCATAGAAATATCGTTGATTTACCTATAAAAACATGGTGATTTTCCAGTTCGAAAATTGTAAACGTTTAGAAAAGAGGCTAATCCTCGCTGCAAGAATGCTGGCTTCGGCAACTTGACCGACTGCGGTAAGCAACTCGTTGGTGTGTTCGTTTAGTGTATCGACTTTTCGATGTAAGTCATCCATCTATCCATCCACCCTCTGGTAAACTAACATAACTATGGAAAATCTCCATTTTTAATGGGTAAATCCACTACAAATGGCCATTTTCAATAGCAAACTGTTGGTTTACCAGAGGGTACTTCGATGTTTACAAACATATCCATATCACACATGTCACATGTCATTATACAAGGTCATATTGAGACAGGGTCTCTGCAACAGGGCCATGGGGGGAGTCCATTTGGAGGGCCCAACGGCCCAGTGTTGAAGGCACTGTTCCCGGACGAATCATGTTACCAACCATCATGCATCAGCTATATGTACTTACATCCCCATATTGTTGATGGTTGAAACCCGAACTCATCATCAACCAACAGGGGCTTAGTAGGCAACCACCGCGAAAACGTTATATCCCAACTTATCCATTAATAGTCCATTAAACCCCCTGTCACTAAACCATGGTTTAACTATTATTTATTAATGGATATATCCCAACTTATGGAGAATGTCACTCCCTTTATACTGCCTGGTTAAGAATGGGATTCCCATAATGGATTGTGATAATACCAACCCAACACACACACACATATATATATATATATATATATATATATACGGTAGTATAATACCCCCTACAATCATCAACCAACAGGGGTGCCGCCCTGAGTTGCCGGCTTTCAGCTGACGCTTCCGGGTGCACTCCCAGATTCGGATGGTGCCATCAGCCGAGCCTCGCGGAAGGTAAAGGGGCAGCCCGCCCAAACCAGAAACATCGAGAAATCCGCGTGAAATCACCATCAATCTCCTCCAGATTCACTCTTTTCATGTTTTTTCTGAGGGAAAAAACGAAAAATAAATCCCACCTGATTGGTGGTGCCACCAGATCCATGTCTTGGCACTGTTGCTTGGATAGTGAATCACCCTAAACCATGACGCCTTATTGTTGGGGGATCCCCAACAAGGGTCAAAGTCCACGGCTGGAAGACGGTGACTGGATGTGCTAAGCCATGAGATTTTTCTGATACCTTTCGGTAATCAAACATGGCTGGCTGCAAAATCCCCCAAGATAATTAAGATTACCAAATCCCTGGTGGAGTATTTTTTTGCTGCACCATTAATCTTAAGAGGCCTGTGACTTGGGGCATGTTTTACCTCTTCGCACCGAAGATTTTTTACCACGTGTTTTAAATCCAAAAATACCGCCGCTAATTGATATGTATCTATATAATCTGTTCCTATGTGGGTTATCTTATCTCTTCAATCTGGAAACTTAAATCACATCTAAGAATTCGATTGGTCACCCAACATATCTAAGAATTTCAAGGATTCCATTCACCATACCTGAACCCTCCCAATACTCCCAAAAAATGGTAAAAGTACTCAAACTATAGGGTAGAACAGAATTTACAAACTGAGGGTCGAACGGTACCTGCAAAGCTTTACCACTCACTGATTCCATCGATCACCCAGGCATCACCCAGGCACCGCCTGAATAGAGGAAGTGTCCATCAGCAGCAAAACATGTGATGGCATCCTGCGAACCGACACATGCACATGTCCAAAAAAAAGGGCGCGTGTGTCATTTTCATCTTTTTTTTAGAAATCCCCATATCTTTACGGCATTTAACTTAAGGGGACATGATGATAAATGATAAACCATAGGATTTGGAAAGTCCTGTATTTTCAGACAAAGCCAAAAAAGGGTGAAAATGAATCAATCTACAAATTCACCTTAAATTGACTGGACATCTGAAATTTTACCAAGCTGCAGCTACAATAATTTGCAATTGAGCTTCGGCTCTCAGGTGTGCCCAATGGATGGCTCAATTCACCCTCGGTAAACTGTGAGAAGCGAAAAAAGTGGACTCCAAGTGACCAGAAAAACAAATTGAATCCAAACTTAGTGCTTGGTGGGGAATGGGGAAATGATCCCATAAGTATCTTCACAATCATCCCAGCAACCCCCATTCCCTACGTTGTTCGCACCAGAAAAAAATCATAAAGATCATCCACTTGGAAAAGCGCAGTGACATCAAGTGACATCAAGTGACATCAAGTGACATCAAGTGACATCAAGTGACATCAAGTGACATCAAGTGACATTTGAAAAAATTGATGTCAGATTCCATTCAAATGTCACTTTCTGAAAAAATTACTTTACTTCGTGTGATCCCCACCATGACATTTATACATTTTCTTACTGGCAAATCTTCTGGCATTCTATCTGACATATCTTCTGACATTCTA
>Ga0126342_10000686_pt1 | contig 40152 bp, 29 predicted proteins | sample Cyp1metagenome_FD_92528 | JGI IMG/M metagenome (GOLD analysis project Ga0126342, IMG submission 92528) | Coral microbial communities from Lord Howe Island, Old Settlement Bay, Australia - Cyphastrea 1 metagenome | ecosystem: Host-associated > Invertebrates > Cnidaria > Coral ...
ATATAATATAATATAATATAATATACTATAATATAATATAATATACTATAATATAATATAATATAATATAATATGATGTAATATTATATTATATAATCTTATATTATATTATATCATATTATATTATATTAGATTATATTGCATTATAGTAAATTATATTAAATTATATTATATTAAAATATATTATATTATATCATATTAAACTGTATAATATATAGAATTGTGTACACATATGTGCCATTGGCCATCATCATTCCCATTTCCAACGGTGCTTCGAGCCCAGTTCCTCCAGGTGCCCGGGCGACTTCTCCATGTGGAGTTCGGTGCTTCGAGCAAACCACAGGGACCTGCGGCGCTGGGAATTTGTTACATTTTTAATGGTGGTTTAATATGAGTTTATGGGAGTTAATTGGGATTTAATTGGGATTTTATGGGATTTTTCATGGTGATTTAATGGTGGTTTAATTGGGATTTAATGGGATTTAATGGTGATTTAATGGTAGTTTAATGGGATTTAATGGTGATTTAATGGTGATTTAATGGTGATTTAATGGTGATTTAATGGTGGTTTAATGGGATTTACTAGGATTTAATGGTGATTTAATGGTGATTTAATGGTGATTTAATGGTGATTTAATGGTGATTTAATGGGATTTAATAGGATTTAATGGTGATTTAATGGTGATTTAATGGGATTTAATAGGATTTAATGGTGATTTAATGGTGGTTTAATGGGATTTTTCATGGTGATTTAATGGTGGTTTCATGGGATTTAATGGGATTTAATGGTGATTAGTGGGATTTCATGGATTTAATATGTCATGGTGATTTTAAGATGGTAATTTTCAGTGGGATGAAAATGGTGGTTTATTATGGTTTAATGGGATTTAATTAGTGGTGATTATAGGGGTTTAAAAAAAAAAAACGGGGATGTTAGTGGATATACCCTCTGGTAAACATACAAAAAACTATGGAAAATCAGCAATTTTAATGGGCAAATCAACTATTTCTATGGCCATTTTCAATAGCTATAATAGCTATGTGGCTGTTTACCAGAGGGTTACCAGAGGGCCCATTCAGTAACCGATGTTTACCTACTGAAATGGTGATTTTTCAATAGCTATGTTGGTTGACCAGAGGGTAGATCTAAAGAGAAAGTACCATCTGGTTATGACTAACATAGCCATGGAAAATCACCATTCTTAAGTTCGGTAAACCATCTATTTCTATGGGCCATCTATACCATGGCTATGTTAAATAACCAGAGGGTATGATCCATTTTGGCCCCAAACTTGACTACCATTCACCTATAGTGGGTTGGAGTAACCCTGAACTAGCTTGTTGACCAACACAGAGATGATCAAAACTTTGGAGAAACAAATTGTGATATGGATTTTTTTTGGTTTTCCAAAGCTAACGTGAAATGTCAACCTTAAGGATAATAAACATTAATCAACTCCTTGTGGCACATTGCAGGGAAGGAATCTCCCCCAACCGGTGACCATGTCCAGTCCGACCTGTTGTCGGAGCGCTCACCACAGGAGTCCGTCAGCTTCAAAACCGCGTCTTTGCCGCTGCAGTGTACCGCATAGTCCACAACGCAAGAGCCTCATTCAGATGAGAAAAATGTCAAGAAAAATGGGATAAAATCCAAGTGTTTGCAGCAATGAACGGGGAAAATGGTGTCTTTGAAATGTCTTAACCAATGAATTTTGAATGATTTGGGGGGTCTATTTTGATACCAACCCAAGTTGGGCAATTGTTCAGAGGACTAGGGTGGAGATATCAGTATGCAATCATAGACCCCAATGATTTTTTGTACTAATGTGGGTAAAACAATGTCATAAATAACCCATGACTGGGAATGGTAACCATACCACCTATAGTTGTTTGGGGGATGGTTTATTATTGTTTAACCACATTATCAAATATATATATATATATATACATAAATCTGAGATCTTCAAGCCTGACTACCTGTGAGGACATGAAGAGGCTAATGACGGGGTGATGATCGTTTTGCTCACACTTTTTTCGGTGGTGTACCGATTCTGCTTCCCCAACTACAACCAACACACTGGGTCAGCCAGAGGTGCAAAGTTAATCCTACATATCTTCCTTTCTACAGTAAATCAAGCATGTAGAAAACCCCATCAGTTGTATTCATGAGTGTTTTTTGTTTTTTGTTGGGTTACCAATGGCTTTCTACATCTGTGTTTTTTACTGGAGGGTGTCCTATCTGGCACCCAAGGATCTCACAATTCCGAAATGTCACAAGTGGCCTTGTCAGAAAATATGGTACCCCAATTCCAGTGAACGATCATCATTTAGCCCAGTATCCATTTGGAAATATACCCCGTTTCCAGATATACCCTACAGGCAAGTGATAAAACGGTGAAGAAATTTTCGGAATTCGCTTCCGCCAGATGAAATAGGATCATCCGCAAGGACCAATAAAGACTCCAAATCATGCGCAAGGTGAAAATGGGTACCTGGGGGGTTTTACGTTAGATCTGAAACAACACACTGTTTCCCGTTCAGAAAAAGATCCACCTTTACGGTGGGGGACAACCCAAAACCTCATCGTTTTCTTGTGCCGTCACCGGGCCGTCACCGTGGTCATGCCAGCTTTATTGGTCCCAATCCACGGCCCCAACGGGCGGCTGCCTAGTACTCCATAGAACTTCTGGGCCAATGTTACACCTTGGTGATCTGAACGATCGGCAGTTTTTGGAGAACGACCAATCATAAATAGCCCCTTCAAAAAGATGCGAGCTTTAGTGAGATACCATATTCCTCCATCAAGATGGAATACATATATATATATATATTATTATATACACATATGTATGTATATATAGAATGTCAACCCTCCCAATTGATACTTAAATGGTACCCTCCCAATTGAACAGCCTTAAACGGGGTTTATTAATCCAGGGTTGACACCAATGAGTCCCATCCAGCGGACCGGCATCGACCATTTCCATGGGGATTTCCAAATGACAATGGACTCCCAATGGCATGTAATTTCATGAAAATACAATGTAATGTTATGTATGTAATGTAATTTCTAAACCAACAATAAGAGTGGTTAAGAAATGAGATTGATTGATAAATTATTTTCCATTTCCATCAATGAGATATAAACCAACAACAAGAGTGATGACAACAATAAGAGTGATTATATAACATTGATTCACCAACAGTGAAAACTTGATATATAAACCAACAATAATTAAGAGTGATGCACATTGGTTAACCAATAAATGTAATAAATAACGGATAGTGAGATGTTGGGTGATGGGCATCATGCCAAACCCCAGTTGGGACATGGGACGCTACTACTCCCGCTGGTCAACTGGTCAACTTCCGCGCCATCGAAAAATTTCAGCTGGGTTGAAGTCACACGCGATTTGGATCATGCAAAAAAATCCATGGAAATCATCCTTGACACGTTTTCTGATGCATGTCAAAATGAGCAATCCCCCTTGGTCCGCGGTACCGTTTAACAATTCTTTCACGTTGAAGCGCAAAAAATGGTACAAAAGCATCCAAATCAGGGTTTTCAAAGTCAAGCGCATGTCAGCGCCGTTGTCCCAGTATCATATGGCACTTGCTGCGGCCAGAAAAGTGCTACACCTCTCCACAGTTGGATCAATGAATCCAAAAAATGGATTGGGGGCTAGTGAAAATCTACAGTAAATCGTAGTACATCCAATATGTGATTTTTATATTTAATGATAATTAAAGAATAAATTTAAAAAAACAAAACTCGGGACTCCTCATCTTGAAACCAAGCTGAAGCCCCAAAGCCCCAAAGCAGTTTACCATGTTTACTTTCGACGGGCGGCCATTCCAAGCGCTGGGGCGAATAAAGTCGAACTGCCCTGAACGCTTTACGCCTGCGACTGGTGACATGGCCAAAGCCTAGAGCCTCACACCCTAGAGGGACAAGCATCGAATCAAAAGTGTGGGTCCAGAAACCTCATATGGCTTCTCCCTCCAAAAAGAACCATGATTTTTGGGATCCGACACGTCCATTCAGATCCCAGATAGGCCATTCGCGTTCGAGAAAAAGATGGGCTGCTTCCGAATCTTTGGGACCCTTAGTGTCCCAAAAAATGTCTTGAATCTGCCCATGACCGGTTGGGACATTGTACATTTGCCTCGCATCTTCTGACAAAACTTCGGGATGTCCAAGAAACATCGAGAAACTATCTGATGTGACTCACAGTCCACCATTCACAGAATTGATTTACAAGAAATGGGAAATGTTCCACGAAACCATGGTTTCCACATGTCCATCATCGAAGTGTTGGTGGAAAAGGTTTAAAAACACATTTGGAATATATAATATCATAATATATATATATATATATACATCATTATATATATACTACATTATATACATATATATATATACATATAATGTAAACATATATGTTCCAAAGTTTTTGTTCACCAAACTGCGCAGTCGCTTTTCCAATCTCAAAGGGCCTGTGAGCCCAACTGGCCCCTGAATGGGCTCCAGATAGGTGACCCGTAACGCCTCCTAGCCGCCAATCAGATATGGCGATATAATAAAAATAAGCCTTGTTAACAGTGTGAATTAACTAGGGCTACTTGTAGGCTTCGTGTATGTATATATATATATACATATGTATATATATATGTGTGTGTGTTATGGTCCGTGTATATAATAATATATATATAGTGTATATATATAATATATACATATACCAACTATGAAGTGGTTACCCCGCTATTGTTTGTGACAAGGATGAGGGCAAACGTTGGCGATGCCCATTCCATTGCATGGTGGTATTGTGGCCTATACCCTCTGGTTATTTAACATAGCCATGGTCCATGGTATAGATGGCCCATTTATAGATGATTGTCCCAGCTAGAAACCTCCATTTATAAGGGATTGTCCATGGCTATGTTAAATAACCAGATGGTACATATAACATGCATACACATATACATATATATATATATATTATATACTGTACAAAGGAAAAAAAAAAAAGACACCGTGATGAAAAAGACAGGGCCCAATGTCACCAACAAATATCATCAAGAATTGATGAAGAAATTTCTGTACCAATGTCTTCCACTTCCCGGCTGCCCTGAAAAGTTCAGCCATTTGTACTAAGTTACTAAGCAATACTAAGCATAATTTACCCAGATCAATGGATTTCCATTGTCCCAAGATCTTGAAACCATCGAAACCAGCGTCCATTGACTGGCATTGACTGGCGCTCAGACTGAGGCCTAAGGATTTCCCCCAAGCCGTTCCACCCTCCAAAGTAATTACAGTAAGCGTCTGGTGGAAGAGGTATGTTGGAGGGTGGAAAAGGCCATAAAAAGGCCATCAATCTATTCTGTCTATCTTAGGGTTTGAAGTGGGGCACCAGGTTGACCCGTCCACACGTGAGATGTATGATCGGCATGTGTGTCTCACCCAAAAGTTCAACGCCATCATCCAATCATCCAAAATCAATCCTACAAGCGCAGAACTTCGGAGAACTTCGAGTCCAAATGCTCCACCCAAGTATCCTGTATCCAGGTATACACCCACGACCCGCTGCCGACCCTCCTTGATGCTGCATGCTTCCCTCTCTCCCAGAGTTGTGCGAACTGCCAAGGTCCTGGAAAAGCTAGGCCCTGGGGCGCTTGCAACTTGAACTTGTTATGCTTGCTGGTTTCCCGTTAAAATAAAAGAGTTGGTGCTTCCTAGATCTTTCATCATGAAAAATAAGATTGTTTTTGCCTGCTTAAGTCACTAGAGTCACTTCGAGTTTATGAAGATTTTATAGGAGTACACCCACAGGTACGACAATAGTAAATTTATACAATGAAATTTCATAAACATCATCAAACGTACGTTTTCAACTGTGGGTTATGAATCAGAAACTTAGCTTTCTCCAAATCAGGCTTGAGTACTATGAATGCTGGTTCCTCATCTTCTTGGTGCAGTCCAACAAAAATACAACTCTCCGAAAGTCTCCCAAGTGCAAATCTCCAGCACCATCTTAAACCATTTTCAGGATGATCTTGCTGCATCTGTCAGGTATCCGATACCGTTCTTGACGTTGAGATGTATGGAGTCACGCGCAGAACGGTTATGTTCACCCATGCCTGCAACGAAGGGTCCAACTCCTGAAAGGGGTGGGGGGTTCCATAAATGGGGGTACCCCTTTATCGCTGGATGGTTTATAAGGGAAAATCCTATTGAAATGGATGATTTGGGGGTACCCCCATTTTAGGAAACCTCCAAATGATAATATGCTCTGACCCTAGTACTTCAAGAATGTGTGGGTGTGTGTTGCCATAGCATCACCCTCAGTTGTTCAGTCGGCTTCAGCTTCAAACTTTACGACCCTCCCCGCTCCCATCTCCTGGAAATGGCCACCAGCAGCAACCAACGCCAGACCATGGATGAAAAAAATGAAGTGTCACAGGCAACGATCAACCCCAAATTGGCTGCAGATGTCATCAACAACTGAATAGCAGAAAGTATCTGTCGGACCAGACCCTATTCAGGGTGGTGCCCCATATGTTCCAAATCATAGTATGGATTTCAAGACCACTCTTAGATATTCGGAAGAAAAGGAAACTTCACCTGCTAAACCTAGGTGTTTCCCCGGCTCAGGCATCCCTAACAAAAGCTTTTGCCAGCAGATAATTGACCAGGGGTTTGGCTCCACACATTTTTTCAGAGCAGCCTGGTACCGGGCAACCTGTACCTACAAAATGTGCCACCCACACTGCCGAAGCGGAAGCGTCACCTGCATCTGTTCGCAGCACCCCACTTCTGCAATCCGCAGAAAATGGTGAGCAGCTACCACACCAGTCCGGTGCGTGAGAATATATATAGGTGGTCCAAACCCCAACTGGCAGACCAAGATCCCTTAAACTAAAGAAGCTGAACAAAAAAGAAACGAGAAACGATCGACTTCACCGAAACGGCTTCAGATTTTCCCCCTGCAGTTGTGGTTCACAGTGGGATGGAAGCCACCACAAAAGAATCCATGAATTAACGCTGGGACCGCGCCAGTCAGAGTCGGAAAGCCCTGTCAGAGCGGTCAAAAGTGGTGCTTGGTGGTTAATAGGCCTTATCTATAGGTACTGGTTGGTGGTATACCTACCCCTCTGAAAAATATGAGTTCGTCAGTTGGGATGATTATTCCCAATATATGGAAAGTCATAAAGTTCCATGGTTCCAAACCACCAACCAGGATATGTTCCACTCACTATTGAAGGGGTCACCTTTTCAGGGGTTGACCGAATCCCCGAAATACACATTTCAAGCCGTGAAACGAAACTTCGCTGTATTGCAACGGGTGCCGTGAGATTGTTCATGTGTTTCGTTAAATGTAGGGATGTCCAAAACATGCGTTTCAATAGCAGCAAACCCACCCCGACTGGAGGTATCCACCACTTCTTCGCAAAGCAGTGCTTGATTGGCCATTTTTCATTGGTTACGCACCTTTTTCGCTGACAACATTAACATCCTCATCGCTATGGTTTCCAGGCGCAGTCGTGGTAGTTTTGCTTTCCATGTGTGTCCACATGCGTATGTCCAACATTCAAGTCTATCCAACTAGTATTGTTAACCTTCATGTTTCTTGTCTGTGTAAATACAACACGTGTTATTTACCCTCTAGATCCTCTAGTGATTCAACATGGCTATGGGAAATGGCCATATTTATACATGATTTAGCTTTTGGAAAATGGTAATTTTCCAAAGCTATGATAAATTGCGAGAGGGTATGTCTGACAAGGAAACTGTGTCACTTCAGGCCACACTTCTACGGTCAAGGGGATCAGGGCCTACAGCTATCCCAAGTGTCTGCACTGGTAGGGTCTTGGACCCGAAATGACAACTCCTTGAAATCACCAGATCAAACCAGTATCTCCATGTATCTTATTATATTACAATGTATCTCCTATTGATTTTTGGGTAATTCTCCATGTTTCCCCGCGTTCGGGAACCAGCCATGGGCGGCCGCTCCGGCCTCCGCATCTCACTTGCCCATCAGCTCCTATGCCATGGGGATGATCATAATTTTCATCGGTGAGTGGTGACACCAACCGCAGGCCTTTCCCACCCACCCGAGCACCTAAGGGTTCCTCAAAATTGCTAGCAGAAAACATAGGCATCAAATGTGGGAAAACCATCTTCGGTTTTCACCAGCCACACACATTGTGGAGTCTAAACCTATCCGAAACTAACAAAAAAATGTCAGTGTTCGAGACTTGGTATGAAAAATTTGGTGTCCAACAAAATTGGATGGTTCGATGATGGTGCGTTTTTTTCTGCGTGTATCATATCTAGAAAATGTGGTCCCAGATCTTTGAATATGTCTGCGGTCGGGAGCGCGGCACTGACCACGTCTCGAATGGAGCCTTCGTTTGGCAATTGGTGTCTTGATGTACTGACCTCGTCTTTCTTTTCCCATTTCCAAATTTTCATCCAAGGTCAATCTTTGCCTACCTCGTTTTCTAAGCGCCCCCACCTCGTCTTGCACCTCAATCTGATGCTAAAACAGAATGTACGACCAACAATAGACTACTTTAAATGTGCACAAATAGAAGCGGTTTGCTCATACCAGTAGAGATATCAAAGGCTGAAGCTCAAAGTTGGCATCGAAGCAGAGCACATTCGCTTACAACATCTTACAACCCATCATTTTTGTCTGAAATGCATGGGTTCTAAATGCTTCGAAACCATTCACCATCGACTTAGCCACCCCTTCGAACTACTCAGTCCTTGATCTTTCCGTTCTTCAGCAGGGGAAGGGTGCCTCCCATGCCACCATCGTTGCAGCCTGGAACGCTGGGGGGGCCTTGAGGCTATGGCTCAAAATGAAAAGGCGGGGATTACATGTAGATACATACCTATATGGGGATGGGTCAAAACCTATTCCTACCAACTTTTGTGGGAATAAACATCCAAAAAAAGGTCGGGTTTTGACTCACCACATGAGTCATTCTGAGCTGTCGAAAGTAGACTGGCCACTGATGATCCTAAGAACCCTGGCCAAGTGATATTCGAAGCCATGTGGCCTAAGACTGCCACTTTGGATGCGTAATCTGCGTTACACGTTACACAGCGTGTCTTAAGGCAGGGCCGACATGTCATCCTCTGATCATAATGGAGGAGTGATTTTATGTGATTTTGCCCTGCCAAAAGGCCAAGAGTCCTACCATCGATCTGGGAGACAAGGGACAGGTATCCCATCCCAAACTCACGGAAAAACCAAGCAGAGATATCTGGTTGATGGTATACCTACCCCTCTGAAAAATGATGGAGTTCGTCCGTTGGGATGATGACATTCCCAAGATATAGAAAGTCTAATCAAATTCCTTGGTTCTATATAAACCACCAACCAGATATGTATAGAGAACGCTTTTTCGTGACATCATAGAGACCGTTGAGCCTCCCGGATAAAACCGGGCCATTTTTTGGTTTTTTGTCCCCCGGAGGATTGATCCCGGTGGATTTTTTCAGTCCCCAAAAAGACGCCGAGATTCGCTACCACGAAGAAATACCCTCTGGTAAACATACAAAAAACTATGGAAAATCACCATTTTTAATGGGAAAATCCACTATTTCTATGGCCATTTTCAATAGCTATGTTAAATTACCAGAGGGTAACACATCTTTGCAGTAGATTGGTGGATTTTGGTGGATTTACCATTCGCGAAAGTTGAAAAAGTTGAAAAATCAGTTTGCAAATCCACCTTGATTAGCCAGCAATTTTCGGTGACTTGGACAATGACAAGGATCGTCATCAACTTCACCCACCCACCCATCCTCCAATGAAGTTCTGCTTCACAAAGACCTGATGACAAAGAGAAGATCGAAACCCCGCAGCGATGGCTGAAATGGCCAATCTGTGGTAGGTCTGACCATTTTCAACCCATACACAACAAAAAATGGTAATTATTGTCCCCCTATTGTTAGTTCTGCACCTGCATTTGGTGATGTTGATTCAATATGATTCAATCACACATGCGGCCTTGAAAATATCTAGATACTTTCACTGCCATGTTGGTTGATCTACAAATTAGATATTGTCGAGTGGTTCACTATGGATTCATTCCAACATGGCAGTGGACATATTTACCCTCTGGTCAACTAACACAGCTATGGGAACAAACCATTTTAATGGGAAAATCATCCCTGAGTTCTGGCGAAATCCCCAGCCCTGCTGGTCAAATCCGTATTTTTTCTTCACAAAACCACGAAGTTTGCTTCGTGTTGATGCGTCAATCCGTGTTTTGCTGGTCAAGTTGGATCTTACTACATGTGATACTTTGAAAAAAGTAAGTTGGTGAAAATCCGTTAGCGCCTGTGTTTTGGTCATTCTTTGATACGGGCACGGCTCAAAAATTGAATACAAATGGAGGCCATCCTTTTTGAGGGTGTTGACTAGGTAGTGATGCTTGATTTGCAGATCGACAAGTGGTTTTATCTATGTGTCCAATATTTCCTGTGGTGAACAAGATATCTTTCGTATGTTCCTAATACGTGCTAGATGAATGTACGTAAGTTATATATATATATCTATATCAGTGATTATCATTGCATACAATACAATATAATACAATATAATACAGTAAAATACAATAAAATACAATATAATACAACATAATACAACATAATACAATATAATACAATATAATACAATATAATACAATATAATATAATATAAATAAAATATAATATAATATAATATACATAATATAATACAATACAATACAATACAATACAATACGAGACAAGACAATACAATACAATACCATCCAGTCCAATCCAAACCAAACCAATACAATACAATACACAATCAAATAATTACAATCCAATCCAACCCAATACAAACAATACAATACAATACAATACGATACCATCCAATCCAAACCAATCCAATACAATCCAATCAGATACTAATACACAATCAAATAATTACAATAATACAATACAATACAATACATATGCATTACATTACATTACACTACATTGCATATGCATATGCATATGCATATACACATACATCCATATATGCATACATGTATACATCTATACATCTATACATCTATACATCTATACATCTATACATCTATACACATATGCATATATATATATGGGTAAATTATAATATTTCACTAACCTGAATTAAGGCGATCTTGAGGATGATTCCCCTTACTCACCATGATCCCAGTGAGGGAGAACAGTGAGGTCGTTATAATTTACATAGATATATATATAATATATATATATATATACGCGCAACGCCTGGGCTTTGCCCAGGCGTTGCAGCGTAGAGGTTTCCAATTCCCAAACAAATGTTGATGCAACTTCACAAAACTCCTATGGGAAAAACAACAAAGGTACTAGGGAATATTAACCTCCCACCCCCCTTTGAACCTTAACTTCCTATGGGAAAGCACAACAAAGGTACTAGGGAATATTAAACTCCCACCCCCGTTAAACTTTACATTCCATTGGGAAGATCAACAAAGGTACTAGGGAATATTAAACTCCAACCCCCGTTAAACCTTAAATTCCTATGGGAAAAACAACAAAGGTACTAGGGAATATTAAACTCCCACCCCCGTGAAACTTTACATTCCATTGGGAAGATCAACAAAGATATTAGGGAATATGAACCCCCCCACCCCCGTTAAACTTTACATTCCATTGGGAAGATCAACAAAGGTACTAGGGAATATTAAACCCCCCACCCCGGTTAAACTTTACATTCAATTGGGAAGATCAACAAAGGTACTAGGGAATATGAAACTCCCACCCCGGTTAAACTTTACATTCAATTGAGAAGATCAACAAAGATATTAGGAAATATTAAAGTCCCACCCCCGTTGAACTTTACATTCAATGAAGCTCTTCAATAAGGGTTTAATTCTCCCACCCCCGTTAAACTTCTACATTCATTGAAGATCTTCAATAAGGGTTTAATTCTCCCACGCCCGTTAAACTTCTACATTCATTGAAGATCTTCAATAAGGGTTTAATTCTCCCACGCCCGTTAAACTTCTATCTTCATTTTGAAGATCTTCAACAAGGATTTGATGATGATGATGATGATGGTGATGGTGATGCTGGTGATGATGATGATGATGATGATGATGATGACGATGATGATGATGATGATGATGATGCGTTCCCTGTCGTGGTTGCGGTTCCGGGCAAAGCCCAAGGCATTTGCCGTATATATATATATATACATATGTATATAGGGAGATATAGATAAATATAGATAGATATACATTCCATTACATTATCATTACCATTGCCATTACCATTACCATTGCCATTACCATTACCAGTACATATATACATTAGTACATTAGAAAATAGATAGATAGAAAGATAGATATATAGATATAGATAGATATACATACATAGATAAACACACATTACATTACATTTCATTTCATTACATTTCATTACATTACATTATCATATATATACATTATCATAGATACATTATCATATATACATTATCATATATACATTATCATATATACATTATCATATAATATAACATTATCATATATACATTATCATATATACATTATCAAATATACATTATCAAATATACATTGTCATATATACATTAGCTAATAGATAGATAGATAGATAGATAGATAGCTAGATAGATAGACAGATAGATAGATAGATAGAAAGATAGATAGAGAGATAGATAGAGAGATAGAGATAGAGATAGAGATATAGATATAGATATAGATATACACATGGGGGGGAACGCTGCCTTGGGGACGCTGGTGGAGCCGCCGCACTTGCTGGCCAGCTCGCTGCGGTCAAAATCTTCCACCACCGTTGGGCTGTAGCCTACATCTGGACAAAGGCGGTGAAAACCATAGGAAAACCACTGGAAAAACATAGGAAAATGATGGAAAATGGTGGGTTTAACCAGCAAAAAATCGGGATTTCATTTATATCATGGGATTTATTTCGTTGATTGATGATGGCTAAGTTGGTGTAGGTGAAATCGATGGGATGTGGTAGATTTTGAACTGGTTGGTTGCTACTGATTTATTGGGACCATGGGGTTATAATCGGATTATCATCAAATAAGTTTAATCCATGTCAACTGCTGATTTATGGGGTTTTAATGAATTTATGGGTTTTAATCCATGTCAACTGCTGATTTATGGGGTTTTAATAAATTTATGGGGTTTTAATCCATGTCAACTGCTGATTTATAGGGTTTTAATGAATTTATGGGGTTTTAATCCATGTCAACTGCTGATTTGGAATTATCTCCCAATGACAGACAATTTTTGAGTGGAATATTACGACCAATTGTTAATTGTTGATAGGGATTCCCAGTTCATGGATAGTGATTGCAAATCCCCAAGATATTGGTTATATAGTATAATCCCCGAACTAATCACCAATCAGAAGGGCCGAACAGAAGATGGTGAAAATCTGGTGGTAATTACAACAAGAACCATCAAATGTTGCATCATATCACGCGGCACATGTTCATTCGATCCCTATTGAACATGTTGCGTGAAGAGCAGTGCTCCCAACACCCCAGGGCCGTTTTGGGGGGTAAATTGAGTAAACAGAGGTAAAAGAACCCAACCCATTTCCTCCCAAGAAATGCGTTTCACCGAAAAATTGGGCTGGAGCAACCCTGACTCATTATCAATAAGTATAACCACAATCTCAATCATCATAAAAACATTATAAAAACCCATGTCTTACCATTTATTCACCATTTCTTCACCATCAGTAACCACTCATCTACCTCCACTACCCTCTGGTTATGTCAAAATAGCTATTGAAAATGACCATAGAAATAGTGGATTTTCCCATTAAAAATTGTGATTTTCCATAGTTTTTCCATTAAAAATGGTGATTTCCCATTAAAAATGGTGATTTTCTATAGCTATGTTAGTTTACCAGAGGGTACCTCCACGATTTTCCATCGATCCATCGTTCCAGCGCCTTCATCCTTCAGCGCCGCCAGGGCCCGCTGGCAGAAGGGACAGGAGCTGCTGGAGAACACCACCATGTCCTCACCGGAAAAAACGAGTTCGTTCAATGGGGGGAAATGCAGGGGGAAAAACATGGGAATATCATCTGGTTGGTGGTTTTAACCATCTTGAAAAATATGAAAGTCAATGGGAAGGATTATCCCATATACTATGGAAAATGAAAAATGTTTGAAACCACCAACCAGTCATGGTGTTTTTTTTTGATCACAAACCTCGCTGCCTGAGCACCAGACGTTGCTGTTCACCAACTCATCGACAGAAGGCATGTCTTTAGAACCCTTAGCTCCCATATAGATTCGTTGGCAACACGTGAGATGATCTTCTTCAAGCCAAAAGCTGCAGGAAAATAGTAATGTCAATGGGCATTTCAGGAACTAAATTGGAGGTACCTACCATATATATATATATAAGGCCTATGTAAGGGCGAAAAAAATTCAAGGAATATCCCCACAAAATATGGCTGAATCCGATGGAGGTTATACGGCTATGGATCAGCTGCGAGCTGGGAGAGCAGCTCCAGAGGTCCAGGGATGGGGTTGTGACCCTGCTAGAGTCGATTTAGATCGATTTAGTATGAATCTGAAATTTAACCCATCCTGCAATCTTTTCTGAAGATCGAAATGGAGGGAATGTTCATTTTTGACTTCAGGATGACTACAACAACATAGAATTACGTTTTATCAAAACGACTAGCATGGGAGGAAAATGATGCTGAACCAAAACATCAGGACGACTTTATTTATATGTATATATCCATGCACATATTTGTGTACATATACACGGAAATGCGTAGCGTTTATATACATATATAATCATGCATAGCTGACCATGTACATATACACCAGATTATCTCATATTATATCATCACACATCATACAAAAGCCTACATGAATTCCTATATTAAAGCAATATGTTTTCCTATTTTCTTACACGTGTCAGTGATGAACCTTTTGCGCTCCCGCTCGAAACGATCGCTTCTTTTCGAACACCGGAGGACCCTGGCGCGGTGAAAAACTTCGCAAGATGTTTTTTTCTCCCGTGAAATCGCTAGTTGTTTAATGGGAAAAAATGTATATATGGTTGGTGGTATACCTACCCCTCTGAAAAATATGAGTCACTCAGTTGGGATTATTATTCCCAATATATGGAAAAATAAGTAATGTTCCAAACCACCAACCAGATACAGCAACCATGTGAATTGGGAAAAATTATGATGAACCATTAGGTATACTTTAAGGCGAAAATGATTGGAAAACGATTGGAACATGTTTCCCACAATTCTCTATCTCCATTGAATGGAAAGATGATGATGAACCAGCAGGTCGAAAAATGACATATTCTAATGCAAAAAACAGCCAAAAATTAACAGCCAAAAATTGGATCGATGGATGAATCATGGTATGCAAAAGGTTCCCAACTATCGTCACTCCCAGATTCATCCATAGCTCCTGTGGGTCAACCTTGGATTCGCCTTTGCAGAAAATCTGAGTTTTTAGCCAGTATTTAGTTTATCATTGAGTCAATAATGTGGCGTGATTTAGTAATGACGAGTTGAATCAGATATTTTGGTTGGTCAGTCTTGGGTTTATGTCAGTTTAATCAAGAAGAAAATCCAATTCTATCGCCATTTTAGGGGATATACAGCATAGCTTGTTAGTGTGTATCCCCATTCATAGCACAAGATGACTTAGAAAAAGTACCGTACCAAACCATCCACGCTTGACGCCATAGGGATGCTGATCCTTTCCCGGAATCTCCCGCCTTGTGTAGCCTAGCCACAAGCATGTGTCCTTGGAGAGACCGCTTTTTAAGCAGTAGGATTGGGATCAACATGGCATTCTTTGTACCGCTTGTGGATGGGGCTATCATATGGGGGTGTCCTGATTGTAAATTTTAAGGCCTACCCGGCCTATCCCATTCATCATTCATCCATGTTCGATTGGGATTTTCCATGAAATAAACATCAATAAACCATCCAGCGGGCGGGTATCCCCATGACTAAACCCCCATGGCTCCCCACATGGCTCCCCATGGCAACTGGGATGAGCTCCCAACGGGGCGCGCAGCCGGTGGCAATCGAAAGGAGCGCCAAACTGACCCCAGAGCTCTATGACCTGCCGCTGGAGAAACAAAAACATGGGTTTTGTCCATCGAAGTGGGTATGGGTCAATACCCATAAATACATTACTATAGTGGGATGAACATCCATTTACCAGCTATTTTGGGGTTCACTAGGTACCAGGGTTTTGACCCATCCCCAAGTCTGAAAAACACGGTTGATTTATCCATCCCGAAAAAAACATGCTTGTTGGTTTCGGATTCATGATGTTCATGATGGTAATCCCCTGGTGGCTCATTGGGTTGGACAAGCATGGACCCAAGTTGACTATTCGTGACTACGCAAAGGACTGTCAATGGCAAGAAGACTGGGAATTTCGGAATGTCATAGTTGGAACTGGCAAAGAAAGCCAGTTCGGTTGCATTGGCATATTCAAAGTTTCCAGCCCTTCATTTCAATTGGATTCAATTGGTAGTTCGTGGTTGTTTTGTCTATCCGTTGCTTGCGGTTTTGTCTTCGACACATGTCCAGTTCATTCTTGCTACCACAATTTGTTGATGCCAACATGATACGATTCAGCAGGACCAACATCAGTGGCTGCCAGGTGTATTCGCAAAGTGTGGCTGACACAACGATGACTTTTCCCAACAGCCCAGATGATGTTCCTGCTCAACCACGTGGCCAACAAGTGGTGGAAGTTCCATCCATTCAGTTATTCAATTTCAGGGCTGCAACCCATCCACGCCAACCCATCCACGTGATGTAAATGGCGGTTGGAAATGGAACAACCGCCAATGGAACAACCGCCAATGGAACAACCGCCGTGTTGGTCATTTGCCCAGTAGAAACGGTAAGTAGCACACCAACCACATAAGGCTTTGTCCAAACCCAGGCCACCCCCCACTCCAGATTCATCGAATCAGTTTCCCTTCAAAATTGATACTTGATGTGCAGGCACACACACTCCTTGTTTCTGGACATACCCTTTTCGAAAAAATTGCCATCCCCATTTCCAAAAAGATCCAAATCCCCGTGGTCATTGGCGAACTCCCCTGTTGGCTAACTCCCCTTTTTTTCTGTTGGATATCTCCCCTGTATGGATCCTCAATGGCTAAAAAACCAGTTCTAATCACCCAGTTCTACGCACAATTTCCATCATTGACACGTTGAATCCCCAATGTTCAACGTATCATTTCCCATTCAAATCGCCACTTTTATAGTGGGTGCCTTAAACCCTAAAGTATAGCCGATGACTTCGTCAACCATCGGGTTTTTCTACCAACAATCATAAGCCACCCATATGGATGGTAAGCTGGTTGGTGGTGCAATGACCATCTTGAAAAAAGATGGAGTTCGTCAATGGGAAGGATGACATCCCTTTTTTATGAAATGGAAAGTCATAAAATATCGTGTTCCAGTCACCACCAATCAGTAAGTCATCTAAAAGACAATACCCTGTGGTAAACTAACATAACTATGGAAAATCACCATTGTTTATCGGTAAATCAACTATAAATGGCAATTTTCAATAGCTATGTTAAATTACCAGAGGGTACTACAACAAAAACAAAAACAAGAACATGATATGGATGCTTTACCATCCCCCGTGACTCACCATGGCAAACATCCACGGCTAAAAAAAGCCATGGTAGTACGTCACTGGGAATGGTGGATACCATTCGTTGAACGTCTCCGAAACCATTTTCATTTGAAATAGACACTAAAACCATTCATTCTGAAAACTCATCTTATTTTCCCCTAACCATTTTCCATTGATAATGGCCATAGAAATAGTTGATTTACCCAGCGATAAAATGGTGATTTTCCATAGTTATGCAACAGTTTACCAAGCCGGGTATATCCACTAACATCCCTGTTTTTTGGTTGATTGAACCTCTATAATCACCATGAAAAATCCCATTAAACCATAGTTTTTTGTATAGTTTACCAGGCCGGGTAACCAGGTTTTGCGTCCAGAACTCACCTGCAGAATCTCCTCCATCACCCCAAACACCATCGTGGCCAAGATGAAGATCACCTCACAGGGAGTCCCAAGGTTTGAGAAGTGGGGCTATGCCAGTTCTCAGCGTGGCTTATATATATATATACTTATTTATTTATGTATCTATTTATTCATTTATCTAATTGATTGATTTATTTTTTCAATTGAATTATTTATTTATTTAATCTATTTATTTATATAACGCCCATGTTCTTCCTGAGTGCCTGTAAGGCTTTATATGGCAGTGGGAATAATATACAATGCCCATGTTTGGTGATATATACAAATTTTGATATCATGTTTGGTGGGTAAACCCCGCACTAGCTAGAAAAATAATCCCCATGCTATCCCCTTGATGCCTGATTTGTTGCCATTTTTTCAACGGCTGAATCCCCATTGGATGGTTAAATTCCCACATACCTCCATTTTTTTACCATCCAAAATCTCCTAGTTTCGCATAATTTAAACCATGCATACATAATCTGGTTGGTGGTTTTAACCATCTTGAAAAATATGAGTCAGTTGGGATGATTTTCCCATATATGAAATGGAAAAACAAAATTCATGTTCCAAACCACCAACCACATAATCCATGTTTAATATCTAAATCTCCTATTTGTTAACGGACAATGCCCCACAAAAAAATCAAAAATGTTGATGGACACTTCAGTGGGATGTTCAGTTCAAGCCATAGCCACGCGGCGATAGCCCGGCTTGAATGGATTTCAATGTTGTTCATCCGCCAGAAATATGGATACCCTCTGGTAAACATACCAAAAAAACTATGGTTTAATGGGATTTTTCATGGTGATTATAGAGGTTTTATCAACAAAAATCAGGGATGTTAGTGGATATACCCTCTGGTAAACTATACAAAAAACTATGGTTTAATGGGATTTATTGGTGATTATAGAGGTTCAATGAACCAAACAACAGGGATGTTAGTGGATATACCCTCTGGTAAACTGTACAAAAAGCTATTGAAAATGGCCCAGTCGAAATAGTAGATTTTCCCATTAAACATGGTGATTTTCCATAGTTATGTAACAGTTTACCAGGCCGGGTATATCCTAAAGCAACCCTTCGGCAAGATAGAGTCGTTGCAAACTGCCACCAGTTGGTATTTGGCAAACGAGTGGCAAACGACACGAGTTTTCTATCCGTTGGGGGATGACTTATCAAAAAACCCTGTTGATTGATGCTTCATCATCTGACTTTACTACCAGCTTCTACCAAAAACAATCCCCGGGACCAACCACATCCCGAGCCCAGTAGCCCAGTACCGGTTGAGCGGAGCCCAGTACCGCCAAAAAAAGATCTATAAGAACTAATTGGCCATCATGTCTGGATGATATCCGCAATTTTGTTGGCAACCAAATCCCTCTTTGATGGTGTTTTTAAAAAAATAGGGACTTGGAGGTCACTACTCACATGCGCCATGTTCAAAACATAGCATCCGTCCTGTAACATTACCATTGGAATCCTTATAAATAATAGGTATCTAAATCCCTGATCATCGGTAATAAAAATCTCAGCCAATGACATCAGTTTATAGCAACCTCCCAAAAAAGATAGAAGAGTAACCCTACTAAAATATCTAAAGTTGTAGTGATTTGTGACTTCGCTACCCCAAATTGTGGGATAAAGCAATATAATAATGATAATATAAGTAATAGCTAGGATAAAAATGTATATCTTAGGTATAGTAACTTTTTGGGTGGTTACTACTTCAAAAAAATAGAAAACTATGGGTGAAGCCCCCAAAAAGTGATAACTGCCAACTATAGATGATCCTGGGTAAAGGAGGGATTTATGTCTTTTCCTCAGCTATCCATTCTTCATCTATTATTGTTGGTTGTATACCCATTATTAACCATTATTCACCACCACCACTATCAATATACTGAATGGTTTCCCATTATTGTGGTTAGTGGTTCATATTAAGAATGGGAAGTAACTATAGATAGTTAATACTAATAATATATACCCCTTATTCATAATAGCATCATGGTAAAAATGCTTGATTATATATATATATATATATCCATTATATAATGGTTATATATAATATATCATATTCATAATCAATATATCATAGATCATATTCATAATCAATATGAATATTATGAATGGCAAAAATGATGAATCCTTATGAAACATGAATGGTGTTCCCTTCATGACTTCTCCGGTTCTTTGACCATCCCATGAATTGCCGCTCCAGGTGGCTGTGATGAACAGCACCAGCTTCTCCCACGCTGGCAGACTACGCCAGGCGAAGCTGGGCCTGGCGAAGCTGGGAACTCCTACTGTGGGGCCAGCGAAATCCTGCACCATGGATGGTTGAAACAGTTGAAAGCCTATCATGGAATAAACTGAATAAACCATCAACTGGTGCAGGATTCGCTGGCCCATCCACAGTAGGAAAAAACTTCATAGAACTTCGGAATACTTGGAATTCGTCGGAATGAGTGGAGATTGCTGATGGGAGAATTGATACACTTTTCTGTGCATCTAAAATCGGGGGCTATAAAGACGTTTCGTGCAACTTGTGACCGTTTCTGCGTCGTTCTGAAGTGAATGTATACGGATTGAGGATATAATCATTCATATGAGTACGTACTGTCAGCATATGCAACTGCTTTCGCAGAATAGGGATGTAATGAACAATGCTTATACGGTAGACTCAACAATGGGTAGACCCATGTTCCTGCTCGTTGGGAGATATATTATTTCCCAGGTTGTGTTATTAAAAAAAAAAAACTGACAAATCTAAAAAACAGGTACTGGGTTTCCCAACTCAATTCCAAAATCCCCATTAGGCCCGGCCCGGCCCATATCCCAGTTCGTCTGTGACGCTTGCACCGAGCAAAAACGCGCTTTCACATTCTAAAACCTAGCGGGGGTGCACATGGAATTCGTGTAAGAACCCTTATAAACATCAACCACAAAAGCGTTGGGCGGATTATATAAGGATGACCAAAATCCCATAGATTTGCAAAGCCTTAGACTCTTAGATAGACTTCAAAGAGATCATGATTGGCTGGCTACTAAATATGTAACATACCCCCAACTACCTGACGACCCTGCCACATAGGCGGGTGGAAAACTACTTTCATCTAAAATTGGCTTGTCTCAAAGTCAAACTGTTCATTCGCATTTTATCCCATCACAACACCATTTCTGTTAGTTGAATCACCATATGTTGATGGTTAAATCAGTTAAATCACCATATTCGATGCTTAAACCACCATATCTGATGGTTAATTCACCATTTTTCATGATAAAACACCACCATATGCGTTGGTAAAATCGCCATTGGAGAGCCATCCAGGTTTTCTCAGCACCTGGAAGACACAGATCCTCCACTGCTGGAAGACTCGGCGTAGGAGAGCTTTCCATCTGTCCCAGCTGCTGCACTTGGGGGAATCATTGGTCATTGGGGATATATGGGATATGAATTTGGCAGTTTAGGATATAAAAAATGGGATAGAATGTTGGGAATTTAAGCGAAATCTAGTTTGGGATATAGTTACTATAGTTCTAGGATTTAGATGAAATGCTGTGCATCCACTGGGGATACAACTCAACCAACATTCACAGCGAGAGATGATCCAGAAAATCGCTGGAAATGACCAACATCTGTCTGACAACCTTGGTTTCCCAGAATTGGTGTCAGGGGAAATCTACAAGAAAACCCTCGGCTTGGAGAAAAAGAAAGTAGGTCTTCCCCCAAATCAATCCAATGAATGTTGGTTTATATCCCATGTCCCAATGATTATATCCCCATTATATCCTCATTGAACCCCCATGAAAGCAGTTAGAAATAGCCACGTCCGCAGCATGATGGTTATATTCCAGTACATCCCACTATATCCCATTACCCTCCCCAAAATGAACGTGGACCCTGAAGATATACGACTTTTAGTGGAACAATGCGGAAAGTAGAAACACTCATGGCAGGGTCTATGTTAATTTGGGGGAGGTTATTGGATTAAATCATTTACTGGTTATTTAACATAGCCATGGTATAGATGGCCCTAATCGAAATAGATGGTTTACCTATTAATAGCATGGTGATTTTCCATGGCTATGTTAGTCATAACATGTCATGCCCATTTATAGATGGTTTACCTATTAAAATGGTGATTTTCCATGGCTATGTTAGTCATAACATGTCATAACCAGATGGTAAATTCGACCTTCCATTCCAAGTCCCAAAATCGCCAGTGATTCTCCCTGCCTTCATGGGGTTCCATGTCCACACTGAGCTCTACGGACTCCTTGCAGGATGGGGCTTGGGGCTTGGTCGCCTTGGTCGGCTTCGGTCGTGGATTCTGCTTCAGTCCTCCCAAAAAAAACGACCGATTCCCTACACTGTGGATTTTTCCATTGAGAAAATAAGACATAACCTCCCGCAAATCCAGGAAATGGGGGATTTACGCCCCATTTCAGAAATGGCAATTTCAATGGGAAGTCCAGGATGATTTTTTGGGAGGATTCCGCGTGACTTTTTGGGGGGGTCTATGATTCCGTGTGAAAGTCCAATAAATCTTAGGCTTGTACGCAGATCATCGCAGATCTGGTTTCTGTTTTCTTGAATCCAAGAAAAGACAGCTTCACTGAAATCAGGGGGAAAAAGACCAAGAACACGTGAGTGATAAGCAAACTCTTCTTCCCAGATGTTTCCTAAAATGGGGGTACCCCAAATCATCCAAAATGATACCATTTTAGTATTGAAACCAATGCTTTTGGGGATCCCCCATTTCAAGAAACCTCCATATTATGGAATGTTCCCCCCTTGGAAAGGTGAAAGGTCCTCTCGGTCGAGGGAATTTTCCTCAGATGCCTCCTCTCTTCCTGCGATGGAGATGGCAAGCTTTCACCCTGCTAACCAGGCTGAGGCGTTTTCTACGTGGGAATGCGCCAGTGGAGAAACTGGCTATCCTTGACACTCACATACTTATTGGATCTTGGTTCAATTTTGCTGACCTTTCATTTGCAGGGTTCCCTACATTACATTCTGAGCCATGCCCTTTAAAAGTTCCGGCAGCTTCGTAATGAATATTGCAACTGTGGTTCCCTTGGTGTGTCTAAAAATGAAATGGGGATAAATGGGGCATATCCCCGAACGACCATTTGAATGAATTTCTCAAATGTTGGATTTGGGGTGTTTCCCCTAAATTGTCAGACGCGTTTTCATGGCTGCGTAGCTGACATGGCGAGAGTTATCCCAAAAAATGTGATGCCTCAGAGCTGTGCCGCTGGGTTCTTGGATACAGACATGGCCATTGGTTCAGATTTAAAAAAAAACGCCCCAAAGGTCGCCTACTGGGTCAGGTTTCTTAAAGTAGGGTACCCCAACTCATCCAAATTTCTTCATTTGTAATGTCAACCCTGGATTAATAAACCCCCGGGCTGTTTAATTGGGAGGGTACCATTTGAGTATCAAATCATGACTATTGGGGGAATACCCCCCTCCGGTTTATTAATCCGGGGTTGGCATTAATTAGGAAACCAATGCAAATACACCAAGTGGTTTTTGCGGCCCCATTGTGAGAAACCGCCATTGGACGTGTGATGAAGTGGCCCACTCTCTATGTGCTTCAGAGCGTCTACTCGCAACTTCACTAGGACATCCGCAACGGCGATCTGATGATATAACAGCAATTCTACGGCGAATCCAGAACTACCTTGAAACTCACCAAACCTCCTCCCTTTCCAACAAGCAAACAGTGTTCGACGCATTGGAAGGTCGCTTCAGCCCATCCCAGTGTCATCCCAGTAAGCGCCTTTGGCCAGGAGGAAGAATGCGATCGGGAAGAGGAAACTGATGGGCCCTGACAAGGCTCTTTAGCCACTGTGGTGCTTTGAGTTGGAAAGTCGGGATTCGAAACTAGTGCTTAAGCCACCCCCAAAAAACAACTAGTATGAAGCATAAAGTCAGTTGGGATCATCGTCCCATTTCTAGGATGAACATGAAAAATACTCGAAACCACCAACAAGGTATATGATTCGAAACTAAGAACCATTAGACCAACGGCATCTCTATGACATCATCCCATTGGTTACTTTGAGTGTCCATAACACTGCTGTCCTCTGGGTAGAAATGGATGAGTTTCCCTTCTCCTACCGCTAGCACGCCATGTGTTTTTCTCCGAGTGCGCTCTTGTGGTGTCAGCATTTGCAGGTTGACAGAGGCCGACGTGGTGGGCCTCAATCTAGGTGGCTGCATGATATCGATTCTGCCTATCGCCACAGCCCCTGAAGGCTGGTTCATCCAAGGTTTACCTCTCTGAAGAAGGATCAATTGATGCATCAGCTCGGCAAAAATCCTTGTTGGCCGATTGGTTCTAATTTCTTCCCGTGTTGACAACTCGGGCAACCAAAAACCCATAGGTTTAGTTCATCTACTACTGAGGGACTAAAAACCATGAACGGGTGAGGGTAGCCTTTTTCTGCAGTGAGTTTAGGGAAATCCCTACTTCTGCTTAGCTGACATACCCAACGACGAACGCCATAGAGGCAGTGGCCAACAGAACCCAACTTGGACAATGCCGACGGATCTTCGGACCCAATGGCCGCCATGGCTTTGATAACAGCTATAACCCGATTTTTTCTGTTCCACCACTCACTTCCCCGGAGCATTGTCCAGAAACGAGATAAAATCAATCATTGTCGCAAGCCCACTCGCAAGCCGCGATTGCAAGGAGAGGACCTTTGGTAAGCCAAGGACAGGGAAAGGCTTTCCTGAGGTCAGCATGACCTGCGAAAATGAGCTCCTTGATGGCTAGACAGTCTGTGAGAGCGCTTCTTGGTCCATGTGAACTTTCAGAAATCTGGGATTTAGATCATTTTAGATCTATATAGTGTGTATTCATTTTAAGTATTCCCCAAAGATATAAGATATTCATAGATATTCCCAATGATGGAACAAAGGCTTGCAGCTGGAGCCCCGAGGCATTTCCCTGTCCTTCCCATCGAATCAAATTGGAACTAGCGCCCAGCTTGTTGCACATCCAGCTTGGTGCACGCAAAGCGCAGCTCGCAACAAGACCGGTATCTCAAAAAAATGTTGTGGGACCACATGGCCATCCCCTAAGATGAAAATTGCTGGCTGATAAGTCTGTGGATCTTCATCCAAAAAAACCATGGGTATCATAGGTTCTACCAATCCCCATATCTACTGGCTGGTGCTTTAGCAACATGTTTCAACCCGTTCCAAAGCTTGGAGAGCCTCCAGATATGTTTTTTGGGAACTTCGATGGTGAATTCCCGTCGCTTCCCGAGGATCTGTTTAGATCTTCTTCGTGATTTGGTGGCGCGCCCGGCCTTGTCGCCTCTTGCTACCGGTATGAAATGGAAAACAACGGTCGCACGTTGTCTTGGTGCGGGTCTTCATATGGCATGGGCAACTTTGCGACTCACTGTGGGCATGCATCAATGATGATTTCACTGGCTTACCCCATCTGACACTGGATACATCTTGGCACTGGATACGTTTTCTTTAGTGACTTTGTCGGTTCAGCCCGCGCTGCGATCGCAAAAAGATAAGACCCAGAAGCCAGGAGGTGAGACGAATTTCTTCCGCCTTTGCCAAACTCCCAAAAATGGCGAAGGACCAATACCACTCATCAGCCCCGGATCCGAGCCGTCCTCGGGTTTTCGGAACGAGTTCCTTTGGACGAAGCTTGGGTATCGAGAGGGATTTGAAGTTTTCAGAACTTGGGCAACTTGGATCTACTGGTTGCTAGGCATTCTGGGAAAAGAAATCCACAGCACCAAATGCTAAACAGAAGGCTACACCTGACCACACCTGTTCCTCAGGAATTAGGAACTTCCGCCGGTGCAAAAGTCTGGCGAATCAAACATAGCAATGGAACATACCCCAATTTTGATGATTTTCCCATTGAATTAGCCATTTTAGCTCTGGGATCTCCACTTGCTATGTTTGACTGCCGGGGGCCAATGTGCTGATGGTTTGCTTGGTAGTTTGGAGCCAAATACGGTGTCCACATCTTCACTTGGCAAAGTGGCCGGTCTTCCTGTATATTTGTCCAAATCCTAGCTGTGGTTTCATCAATTCGATTCCATCAATTCATCTGTGTCCATCCGGAATTTACATGAATTTACTCCTCATCTAGAAAAAATCATCGTCAACTCGTTTACAAAATCATGTTCTGTTCATTTTTACGCCCACGGCAAAATTCTCCATTGATATGGATCCCAATCCAGCGCCTGGATTTCCTATGGCCATGCTGGAGGGAACCGGAGGGGACCCGGAGATCATGTTTATTCGTACTAGGATTATCCAAAGCTAGCAACTGCTTGGTCAACTGGCTATTTCACACCAAGTGCGATATATCAACGGATGACAGTGGATAAAACCGAGGTCCTACACATCAACACGTTGCACTGGCTTCATATTGAACCTCAACCTGAAGATGTGTTTCTTCGGTTCCTACCTTGTTTCGCTCGCCCAAGATCTAAGAATTTCCGATGGATCAACTGGATCATGTTCGGCTCATGTTCAGTGCCATCTTTTTGGGTCAAAAATCATCCAATGTTTGATGACCGATGACAACAACCCAATGCCCTGGTGGTTGGAAAACCTCAGTGAAGTAGTCGGTGATGACAACGATTGTTAGATTTATTCGGATTAGCTTTATTAGGTCTGGAAAATAGAAACCATTTGAACCCATGAAGCCTGAAACATATATTGTATTGCCCATTCTTGTGGCAGAAAATGTCGAAAATGTCTACACCGTTGTTGAAATCCCCCATCTTTATCGAACGACACCTGCGCAAATGAGGGTAAGGGTTGCAAAGTCGAGCTTTGCGCAAGGTTGAGAAATGCCCACCATTTTTGTTTGAAGGCAAGCATACCTGAAATCAGGTAATCTGAACACTTAGGTATATTATATAGACAAATCCGAAAAGTGGGTAATCGGGCAGGCATTGTTTTTGATGCAACCAAATATGGGTGTGTCCCAAGATGGTGTATACCCAACATCCATGAGTTGATCATCATGGGATCCACGTGAAACTGTGCCATCAAATTGCCGTCAACCCCATTTTCAGACACGCCTACATGAAAAAGAGTGCATCTTCATTTTCCCACATATTCCGACATGTTTTATCCCATTGTTTGCAATTATAAGCCCATTTCATATCATAACAAATGTGGTGCATGCCCAATTATTCATCAAGCTCACTAATATCAAGTATTGTTGATTAAAAACACCAAGTAACCAACCAATCATGGCTGAATATGGCTGAATACGTGGTGGATCATCCCCCGAAGAAAGTGGTTGTGGGTTGTAACATGTTGTGGTTTTTCTAGTGGATTAACCTGCTCCTTATCCCACTAAGAAAACTTGGGATATAACTGATATAACCGTTAATATAACCCACAACCACGATTCATGGGATGATACACCGAGTACCCTTAAATCCATTGATGTTTCAACAACTCTGGTACCATCGATCTGAAACTTCTGGGTTTCCCGTCAACGCCGAGGGGCGGCTCAAGCGCCTGGCAAAAAAAGGTGTTGCCTTCAGAAGCTTTCAGGCCTTAAAACCCACCATTTCTGCCCCTTGGATCTCCATTGTTCGCTTTCAAGAGTCCCTTAAAGCCCCAAAGGATCAAAGACTTAAAGTGTCAAGGTCTTCATCTTAATTGGTTTTATATGGGTTTTATGCCCTAAAAACCTTCATGTTTGGAAGCCAAGCCATTCCCAGAACTTGCCATTTGTAACTCGGTGTCCCTGAGGCCGTACGTACCTGCGGGTTTCGAAAACTAGTCTTGAAATCCCAAACAAAATTTATCAGTTACACTCAATTGGGATTTCAAGACAATTACATACAATTACTGGTTGGTGGTTTCAACCGTCTTGAAAAATATGAAAGTCAGTTGGGAAGGATTATTCCCAATATATGGAAAAAGAAGAAATGTTCCAAACCACCAGATTATTTCCATAGGAATCTACCTTGGTATTTCACTCAATTTCAATTAGTCTATCCACCCTTCGTCACTTACATAGCTGTGCCTTGAAAATCTTTAAGATACCCTCTAGTAATTTGTTACGTAGCTATTGAAAATGGCCATAGAAATAGTAGATGTTCCCATTAAAAATGGTGATTTTCCATAGCTATGTAACAGTTTACCAGAGGGTACCCATGATTTCTACGGATGGAGAATGTCTTGGGATGCCATCAATTCATCGGAGAAAAAATCCAAGCGCCCCAGGCCCCACATCCCTGGCCTGTCTGGATGGGCCTCAGTGTCGATTCAGCCGCCAGTGCTGGGTCAGGGATCCAGTCATTTGGAGCCATGAAAACTCTGAATCATTGGATTGGTTTAAGGGAAAATCTACAGGAAACCATGATTTTACCATCAAATATAAGACTTTCCTGTAAATTTTCCCATCATCCAATTCTATGACTCAAATTTTTGGACAGGTCCGGATATGAAAAACTGGATGTTGATGGAGCTGACAAAAAACCTAATTTTCCACAGGAAAAAAAAGAGATGATATATATATATATATGATATATCTATCAAACCAAATACAAGTATGAGTCCGTGTGGGACAAATTCTAGGACCATTTGTGGTTGTTGCTCCTCGAGTTTGCCAATTCCCTTGTGCGAAGAGCTACTGAATTTAGGCCTGAAGCTTCGTAATTGGTTTAAGAATGAATTCTCCCGTAACCAAACATGGCCGGCCAGAAAACCTGTGCATATAGATATAATTTAGATGTATATACAATATCTGTCTGCAATATGCGTACGTATCATATATTTCTTATTATATACATAAATATATATATATATACCCTCTGGTAATTTAACATAGCTATTGAAAATTGCCATTTATAGTGGATTTACCCATAAACAATGGTGATTTTCCATAGTTATGTAACAGTTTACCAGAGGGTATATAGCGCCTTTGTAACACTGTACATGGTTTTCTCATTCGCCAACCCGCCAACCAGAGGTCATCTCCCACTCTCAGGCACCCCACTCTGCTACCGGTGCATCCTGGGAATTCGACCGGGGGCGAATTCAAAACTGACCCTGGGATCTGGTCATTTAACACCAACAGTACCCTCTGGTTATTTAACGTAGCCATAGAAACTCACCATTTTTAACGGGTAAACCATCTATAAATGGGCCATCTATACCATGGCTATGTTAAATAACCAACAGTAATAATTTTAGCTCTCAGACGGTAAACTGGTAAACTTCTTCCAAAAAAAGGTGGTAAGTATTGACCCATCCTCATGTACAGCTCACAAAACCCTATGTAAAAATCTCTTCAGATATTGTTCTTCTGCTGTGAGCTCAGTCTAGTCTTGGTTTAGACTGCGCCCGCTCGGCCTCTTCAGATATTGACTTAAATCAAACCACTGGACATGAAGGGGATGTCCCAAATTGGAACATCCTCCTGGATGATTCCCAATGGGAATACAACCGGGGATCGCTATGGCTATGGATCAAATTTCACAGTACTAATCACCATGTTCCCAAGGGAAAGCGAACCTTTTGAGCCCAAAGCAACCACAACTGAGTAGAGAAGAAACACAAGGTGAGGGCTGTTTGTTCGGGAGTGTCCCACCATGCTTGCCTTCACAAGCGGATTCTTGTCCTATGCAGTCCAATCTTTGAAAGGGATCACGCTTACTTGGTGGGTCCCCAGAAAAAAATGGTGATATTTGACAGTCTGGTTCAATCTAGAACCTCGGATAAGAATCTAGATAAGGATCAGCACTTGAAATCTGTGTCTGGGACTCGGAAGGCCCAATGCACAAGCCCACAAGTCATCGTAAACAAAAGGCTTACACTGCAACACACTGCAACAGCAAATTCCAATTTCAAGGCTATGTCCCTGAGAATTAGCATTTGTTGGTCGCATCAAGTTCTGTTTCTGTTTTACTGGTGTGTTTTCTTAGAGTCAGAGAGAAATCCTACTTGTCTTCTTAATCACGTGGCTGTTCCCGCACTAAAACAAAAGGTACCAACCCCCACATCATCCAAGTCATTTAGACTATGTTACTATTTAAACAACCATGTGGCATCCCCCGCATGTGGGCAATACACAAATAGTAACCCCCTAAAAGACAAGTCACAAAGTGTGAGACCAGAATGGTAGTTCGATCATATTTACCTCGTATGGGGATTGTGGTTAAAACCTATTATATATTACCATAGTTGGGGAATTACCATCCATTCACATCCATTAATGGGAGTTAAACCTATTATTACCTAAGCTATTAACCTTAATTGTTTAACACCAAAATAGGTAATTCCCCATCCATTGTGGTTAAAACCTATTAATACCATAGTTGGTGTTTACCAATTGTTTAACCACTAGCTCCGGCCTCTGTCTGCGTGGGCACAGGGGAGGCCCCGATGACCTGAAAAAAGCGCTGTCCAAACCTTGTGGTCCCTTTGATATACGACTTACTTATAAAATATCATGTAATGTACCTTATTGGGTATGATATTCTTATCTTTATCATTATTATTATATACTATTATTACTATTGACTGTTATTATCACTACTGTTATTATGATTGAAATTGTGTAGACTATGGTTATTGTGCATATCTTTAATAGATTATGATTCCCCCCTCTATATAATAGCATGTATATTCTCAATAATCTATCTATAATACCCCATGCTGAAGAATCTGAGTGGAGGTTACAATCTCAATGATACCAATCATGAATAACATAGAACAAGCTATTGTATACTCTTTAAGATCTCTGTTGACAACTGAACTGAACATCGGTTTTTTGGCCAATGGCCAACGATGGCGTTCCCAGCTAGATGACCGAGCAGTCCCCTATAAAAAAAGTGGGTGATCGTTCATGTCACTTGTAAGTGGGATAGGTTTTTGGGGTTTAATCCACTTACAACTGGGGTGAACAACAAATCTAGCCCAGTTATATTAGTTCTATTATCCATATATAATACCTAATCCAGTATATGAATAACTTAATCCATCGCCAGTTATATTAGGGCGCCCACTATAGCCGGTACGGTACTACTACGCCGATTCCTGGGATGATCCACCAGAAAACCATCCACCACGTTTCCACCTCTGGAGCCGCATGCTCCACAGGATAAGGAGTTCCGGCAATGACCTGGGGCTAAATGACTGTTGAAGAGAACATGTACAGGAATTACCCGGCCTGGTAAACTGTTACATAACTATGGAAAATCACCATTTTGTGGCTGGATAAATCCACTATTTCGACTGGGCCATGTTCAATAGCTTTTTGTATAGTTTACCGGAGGGTATCAGTGAACATATTGAAACATGTGGCTTTCCGGATTTTTTTTTGCTGGAAACTTTGGGGAGATAGAAATTACGCATCGCATCCCCCTCGCCCCAATCTTTGTTCGAGGGTTTCATTCGGGGGGAAACATACCCTCTGGCAATTTGTTACATAGCTATGGAAAATGACCATAGAAAGAGTGGATTTTCCCAGCTACAAAATGGTGATTTTCCATAGTTATGTAACAGTTTACCAGAGGGTAATGTTCGAGGAAAGGTATTTGTATAACTTGCTAGTCGTCCTATCGATTTCCCACGGTTTTTACCACTTGGTAGGTCATGGTAGGCCGGTATATATCTAGCAAACACTACCGATATACTCCCATCTATCCCGATATATACCCCTAAAAAATAATCTGTGTATCTGCATAGCAAGAGTTCACTAACCTGTAATAAGGCCATTTGGGTTGATTCCCATTCCTGACCATCATTTGATGTGAGCTTGCAGTGAGGTTGTTATTGTTTATCTAGATGTATACAACTTATTATAAAATATCCCTCATATGGATCCAAAATGAATACATCCAATACTAAACCATGGTTTCGAGGGTGGTATTGAATAGGGGGAAGTGATTACTCGTCTATTGATATTAGGTGTGTGATTGTTGTAACACTATACACCCCTAAAGACAACCGATACATATATATATATATACATATTTATGAATATACATATATATATATATATACAAATATATATATATATATATACATACATACACATATTTATATAGATATACATACACATATCTATAATATATACACATAGTTGTATGTATATATATATATATATATATATATATATACATACACATACTTATATATATATATACACATATTTATTTATATATATACATTATAAACATGTGTGGCCGATTACTATGTGAATTCATGTAAATATATAAATATATAAACTATATAAATAGATAAATATAGATATGATATAATATATATATATATACCGTCATCCTGAGGAGTAGATTGAATATGGAAAAACATCTATTTGAAAACAAAAAAGAAACGTTGAACATGTTTTGGTTTCTATGAAAACATTCTATATTCTGGAAAACAATAAATGGTTTGAACTTCATATGTGAAAAACATCATATTCTATGAAAACGCTAAAATCATCAAGTTTAAATCATTCAATGTTTCATATTCCATATTCATTCGATATACTTCAGGATAATTTAAACACACACACAAAAAAAAAAAAATCATGGCCTGCTGCACGACCTGTGCAGGTTCCTCCTGAACAGGATGATTGGGAGATATATATACTTGGGACAACAAAAATTGAGATATCTCGGATTTGACAAGTTGAAATGCCAAACATGGAAAACAAAACATGGAGATTTTTCACCAACAATGGGATATTGATGGGATATTTTTACCCTCTGGTAAACTGTTACATATCTATGGAAAATCACCATTTTTAATGGGAAAATCCACTCTTTCTATGGTCATTTTCCATAGCTATGTTAGTTTACCAGAGGGTATTGATGGGATATTTTTAACCAACAAAATGATTTCTCTGAAAATGGGGGTACCCCCAACTTTGATGGTTTCGAGAAAAGCTCGTGTGAGCCTCGTGTTCACCATTGAAATATGCATTGAAACTTGCGGGTAGGGGTCCATGTTCAGACACCCAAACAATTACCCTCTGGTAAATTGACATAGACCCTGACAGATAGGGGTTGGAAGACTAGTTTCCATGAAAAATTGGTGATTTTCAGGGTCTATGTTAATTTACCAGGGGGTATATAGTTTCTATTGGTTTGAAGCATTGAACATGTTCCCTCCAAAATGTTCAGATCTCAAGGATCTAGGTGCACCAGCCTAAACCACCAGGATCACCAAGTTATCATGTGCTGAGACATGCAAGCAATACCCTCTGGTTATGTCAAAATAGCTATTGAAAATGGCCATTTGTAGTGGATTTACCCATTGAAAATGGTGATTTTCCATAGTTACGTTAGTTTACCAGAGGGTAAATCATCCAGATTTGGGACAGAACAAAATAAGATGGGGATAAAAAGCGGCCACTGAGAAATTGATCGGTTTTTAAGCCACAGGAAGCTTATGAATCCAAGAATTACTAGATTGCTAGACTTTTTGAGATGTTGGGGTGTTGTAAGCCATCTATAAAAATAGATGTATGTAATTGTTGCATTTGCCACACTGAAGACCAAGTACATTGGTTCACCAATCCCAATAACGTCAAAAAACAAAAAATCATCCCGCGCATTTTACACCTTGGTAAGTCCCTACCCTCTGGTAAACTAACATAACTATAGAAAATCACCATGTTTAATGGGAAAACTCACTATATACTATATATAAATGGCCATTTTCAATAGCTACGCCAGTTTACCAGAGGGTACCCCATCAGTCGCTAACCCAACAGCTATGACTCCTGTCTGGTTGGCTCGGTCTCCACGTCGACTTCACGCACGGAGCCCTGGGTGGTGCTTCCAACCTGCGGTACTTCCACGACCTTCTCGACCACTTGGACCTCGGTTGCTCGGCAGCTCGGCAGCTCGGTGTACCAAAAAATGGGGGATAGGTATCCATCAATAACTAATATTGGGAGGTACTGTACCATATAAGGCCATATTTTGTGGGGATATTCCCTTACATAGGCCTTACTTAGGCCTTATATGTGGTAGGTACCTCCAATTTAGGTTCCTGAAATGGCCATTGAATATTGGTTAACTAACTAAAAACTAATTCATATTGGTTAACTAATTATCATATTTACTAACTCATATTGGAAAATGAAAATTTACGAACTAATATTGGTGAACTGTTCAATGACCAGCCATAGCTATCCCCCATTTTGAATAATCCATATGAACGAACTATCATGAGGATATGACTGGGATATGAACGAACATATTGATGAACTATGATTATTGGGATTGTATTCTGATTTTTATGTATGTTTGGGATATTCTTGATAACTATTCATAAATTATCATTGTTGGGATATTGGTATTAGGATATTGTTATTCGTACATTGTTGTTGGGATATCAGTGGGATATCCATGGTATATTAATGCGGTATTAATAGGACATGAATGATTATGAATGGGATGTTAATGGAGTATAATATTATGTAATCAGCAATCTCACTAGCGCACCCTCCGATGTCCTCAAACATGGCTAGGAAATTCAACAACTAAATGGACATTCAAATGGGAGAATGATCTATAGTTGGAGAATGTCACCTTCTGATATTGTTGCATAGCTATGGTATAGATGGCCCATTTCAATAGATGACTTAGCTCTTATTTTCATGGTGATTTGGTTTTCAGTTGCCAACTGTTAGATTACCAAAGGGTAGCAATTTGCTTACCCTCCGGTAGTCAAATGTGGCGATGTAATTTCACCCATTTAGTTCTAGGATAACTCCCATTCGAAACCTCCATTTAGTTCGGGGACTAAATAGCAGCTTGCCATGTTTGATTATATCAGAGGGTACACCATCTGGTTGATGGTTTCAACTTACCCCTCTGAAAAATGATGGAGTGAGTTCGTCAGTTGGGATGATGACTCATTTCCCAAGTATGATGGGAAAGTCTAATCAAATTCCATGGTTCCAGTCACCACCAGCCATCTATTTTTATTGGGATTTTAACAGCCTTCACTGTCCAACTGTCCAAGGGACGAAAGGAACCTCCACAATCTTCTCGATGGTCTGAACCTGGTGGGCTTTCCAATGGTCATGGGGATACCGGGATACCCAAATAAATGGATGAGACAAATGGGCTACCCCCATGACTGGATGAAAACCTCCAAATGGCGAAGCTACAGTCACCAACACAGTGGATAGCTACAGTCACCAATGGGTGGGCAAAGGTTGGCTGGCCCTTGCAAACTGCGATTGGGGCATTGATGGGTTTTTGTGGGGTTGTGGTACAATTCTTGTGGATTTCGAAGGCGCGATTTGATACTTCAGCACTGGCACCAAAGTCATCAGCAGGCCCGACAGCACGAACGGCGACAGTTCAAGCCAGTGTTATATTGTACGTCTTCAAGTTTGACCTAAAGCCAGAGAATCCACCTCAAAATACCATCAAAATGTCCGAAAATGGTCAAGTTGTGATACCCCCTGGTAAACAGCCACATAGCTATGGAAAATCACCATTTTTCATTGGAAAATCCACTATTTCTATGGCCATTTTCAATAGCTATGTTACAAATTACCAGAGGGTAAACCATCTCTTTGGTGATCTCCGAAACAAGAAACTTCGGTTTTGTGCAAAACCAAGTTCTGTCGGCGGCACGCCATTCTGAACCCATGAAAAATTGGCGCATTTTTTGGGATTTCACGCAGCTGAAAATACGGCACCAAAAAAAATCCATTGGCTGATCATCATTTCCCTGACGAAAATCACCCTAAAGTGGTAGAAAATCTGTTTTTTTATCGTTTTTTTGTTGCACAAACCCATCACAGACCTTCGTGGGATTTTGTTTTCCTGTTGTACTCATAGCTATATCTTGTTTGGTGTTATCCCCATGATCTAGTTTCTATCGTTTCTATCGGGTGTTTCAACATGTTTCGCCCCATGAAATCATTGCCCATCCCCCAGCCACCAGCGCCCCAGGGCCTGAGGCACTTCCACTTGCTTCACCACTGGCACGTCAATCACCTTCTCCAGGGTCTCGATGACGTTCACCTGGCGACCCACAATGGGTACCCAAGAAGTTGAAGCGATGGCGATTGGAGGTACCCTCTGGTAATTTAACGTAGCGAACTGGAAAATCACCATTTTTAATGGGAAAATCCACTATTAATGATCATTTTCAATAGCTACGTAACAAATTACCAGAGGGTACCTATACCATCGATAGATATATTCTGTATGAAAAGCTCTATTTTTGGAGGATCTGTAAGGGGATATACCTCCAAAATATGGTCAAAAATTTGGTACAGTCTTTCCAGTTTAGGTACCTGAAATGGCCATTGATATGTTGGGGGCTTGATTTTTGACCAAAAAGGGGGATGGCGTAAGAATTTGCCATAAATGTGTTAATGGTTTCTTCAATCGCCGTTCTGAACCTAGTGGATAGCGATAACTCTATCACGGGTTAAAGTTTCAAAAACCATAGGAAACCATGGGTATTACATGGTATTACTGTAATGTTAACCCAGGATTGATAAACCCCCAGTTTATTACTGTAATAAGGCTGGTGCCAAAGGAAGTGATATATCCCTTTATAAATGGGACCCCCCCAATTAGTAAATTCAGGGTCTATTAATCCTGAGTTGACATTACTGTTCAAAGTCAACGATTTCAAGTGGGTTGTCCTTTTCACAACTTACTCTGGAAAAATTACGACTTGGATGTTCACGACAGGTTGGCGCTTCGGTCCCAAAGTTTCCGTTGAGTCTGGTGGAAACAAAAACACCGCCTTGACGCTTTGTGGTACCCCATGGTGCCCTCATTCTGGGAGTAACCCCGGAGCAGCGCCCAAGGTGAACAGCAGAAAGGATGGATGGAATTCGGCTCTTCACGTCTCAAGAGATGTGTAAGAACAAAGAATACAGGTTGCTTCGACTTGAACTACTTCAACGACTCCCAATGTTTAAGGCTTGCTACGTCTTCCCCCATACCTATGGAGCTTCTCAACCGAGGACCCGAGGACATCCCAAGAATTTCGGGTACCACAGTGCCATTGGTAGGTCCCTTGGCACTGGGAAAAGGGATCTATGTGGAGGTTGCCATAAATGACCCGTACCCCGCTGGACGGTTTATTTCATGGAAAATCCATCTATGGATGATAACTGGGGATTACCCCCATGACTTTGGAAACCTCCATATTTTTAGTATAAAGGGGTCCCCAAAAAGATGTCGAAATCGTCCCAGTACCCAACCCAGTACCCCACCTCCACTGGACGTTCCACTGGCACGTGGACATGCACGTGTCGCGTCTTCTGGACCGGGATGTGCACATGGTTGTCCTTAGAGATCGAGCCACAAAATCTTCACCTCTTTATGTTGAGAGAATCTCATGGTGCCTTAGTAGATACATCCAAGCTTTGTTGACACTGAACACCACATATTTTGGGTAAGAGCAATTTTGGGGGGAGTAAATTCTTTGAGCCATACGCACATGAGCGACAAAAAGCCGCAGAGATACCGCACTTTGCCCATTCAGAAAAGCGCAAACACTGCACACTCAGGTCCAAGAATGAAGATCCACACTGTTTTGGGTCACTTTCTGAGTTGCATTTGGTCAAGTCCACCATCTGGATTTGGATCAAGGAAAATCAGCCAGCATGGGTTGCATTACGAGGGGCCACGTACTCGATTTGGGGGATCTCTACGGTCTTCTCGATCTGCGACAGGTCAAAAAAGTGAAAACCAGTCGCTTCAGATGGGGGGAGTCTTCCGCTGCTTGAAGAAACTTGAAAAAAGATAGATCTTTGCGGCTGAATTAGGCTATACAGTAGTTCACCCGCACGGACAATGGCATTTTTTGGAGGGAGGCCCCTCTTACTAGTCATTGTTTGCAGTGAAGTCATGATGAAGGTCGTTGGAAATAAACATAGAAAAACAAATCCACTCGAATGATTGAATCCATAGAGATATTGTCCCAGAAAAGTTGGTTTTGAGCCACGGCAAAAGAAACGCTGGTCATTTTGGATGTGGCTCCATAGCACCGCAGATGTTGCAAAAAAAAAACAGACCAATCATGTTTGGGGGTTTAATGATTTTAATGTCATGAATTTGGGGGTCCAAATTGGGGATGCCCAAAATTTACCCTTTGCGTCTCAATGACAAATTCTGTGAAAAAATTGCGGATGCCCATCATTTGCCCTTCGAAAAATCAGCCACAGGGTGTTTTCTAAAGCTGTGCGGGATGAAGTCTCGACCGATTTTTCCAACGGGGATCAGTTGACGCACTGATAAAGGGCAGAGTTGCGGGAAGGTGTGTTTCAAGTGTGTGTGTGCCAGCTGTTTCTGCTCAAAAATGGAGATGAGCTTGGTGAAAATCGTAGGTTTACCACAGTATCCGTTTCTGGATACTACATTACCACATTGTTGTGATAGTAATAGTAAGACACTCACAGTCCTGGCCCAAGGCAAAGCTCAAATCCAGCAGTTGCAGATGCTGTCCCTATGACCCGGATTCCGGGGAAAGAAACAGTTTCGCTGGTGCAGATCCAATTTTGGTTTATTCAATCCCAATAATGGTATATAATGGTTGTGAAAATCACTCACCAAAGCGAGGTTGCTTGAACTTATCCAAATAAATCCCAGATAGCCCATCGTGTCCCCATTATACCCACACTTCTTGATGATTACTCTCTGGCAAACCAACGTAGCTACGAAGAATCCCCATGTTCAATTCATCGGTAAATCAATAAAAACTAAATGGGCCATCTACACCATAGCTATGTTTAAAATTACCGGAGAGTAAATCACCAATGCCGAATTCAACTCGGCTCTTTGCGCCCTTCGTTGCGCCTTCTGGATCATCGGCACGTGTACTTGTTTCTCCACAGGCACCTGCACCACATTGTCCACATACCTGGGTGGCAGTGGTGGACCCCTGTTTCCATCACTAGGTGAAGTGGACAGTTCTCTACAGGACATATGGATTTTTGGGACCCAAACATCGTTTTTTTTCCATGGTTTTTGGCTCTGGAAGCCAAGGGGATGGACGGAAAAAGTGGATCTTCATATGGACCTGGTATGAAATGATTATGGGGACACACACCTCATTATGATCAGCATAGATTCGTGGTATATAATATATACCCCTGTTATATTTATATTATATATATATATGTGTGAATACGATGTATAAACTGTATATATATATGTACATATAATATGCCAAATCATTCACACTACTACCATTCCAAGGAGTTCCAAACATTTAACATTTTATGTCGAATCAGACGGTGTCTTCTTCAGCCCAGCGGCTCGACTTGTGGCACTTCCACGGTTCTCTCGATCTCTTGGATCATTGGCACATGCACCTGGCACTCTTCCCAGGTCGACGGCAACGACGACGACATGAATTACATCGTGTCTACATAACTGTGAGTGATCATATGCATCAGGGTAGTACTGTGAATATATTTGAAACGATGAAAACATAGAATAAAAACATAATACTAATGATAGTATGAAACATGTGTATGTATATAGAGTAAATTGGTGAACTATAGGAATGATAATCATGAAAAAAATAGATAAAAATGATTGCAATGATGGTTTATGGAGTCTATCCTTACATTTGTAAGCCACCCTCATTGGTATAATTCCCCCGTCAACAAACCAGTGCTCGCCTGCTTGGCCAAAGGCACTTGCACCACCTGTGCGTCAAAGTTGCGATGGCGCTACAAAAATCTTGTGTTGGCTAGTTTGTTCATCATCCCAAACAACAGCAAATATCTACGTGTGTGTAATATATATGAGCCCGGTCCCCGGACCCCCACCCCCCCCCCCCTCCCCCCCCAATGGTATCCCCCCCCACTCCTAACCCCCCCCACCCCCCAAATCCTAGTATTTGCATGTTATTTGCACATATACATACACATATACACACATATACTCCCCTTTCCACCCCTCCAACCTCGCATCTCTACGTTATTTGCAGCACTTGAGAGCCACGACCTCGTCAACGGACCTTGTCTACCTGTATATTTCTATCATAACCTTTTTTTCGAAC
>Ga0126342_10000687_pt1 | contig 40150 bp, 41 predicted proteins | sample Cyp1metagenome_FD_92528 | JGI IMG/M metagenome (GOLD analysis project Ga0126342, IMG submission 92528) | Coral microbial communities from Lord Howe Island, Old Settlement Bay, Australia - Cyphastrea 1 metagenome | ecosystem: Host-associated > Invertebrates > Cnidaria > Coral ...
ACATACATACACATACATACACATACATACACATACATACACATACATACACATACATACACATACATACACATACATACACATACATACACATACATACACATACATATACATATACATACATACACATACATACACATACATACACATACATACACATACATACACATACATACACATGCATGCATACATACATACATACATACATACATACATACATGCATGCAGGCATGCATGCATGCATACATACATCGTATGTACATATATATATACATAATTACATGTATATATGCACATGTGCTACAACCCAATACATCACGCAATCTTATATCAATATCAATATCTTTACCAATATCAATATCTATATCTATCTCTATCTCTATCTCTATCTCCTTCTCTATCTCTATCTCTATCTCTATCTCCATCTCTATCTCTATCTCTATCTCTATCTCTATATCTATCTCTATCTCTATCTCTATCTCTATCTATCTATCTATCTCTCTATCTACTGTATCTATCTATCTATCTAATCTAGTCTAGTCTAGTCTAGTCTAATCTAATCTAATCTAATCTATCTATCTATCTATGTATCCCTATATATATATGTATTGTAGGCAGTACATGCCTCAGCTGGCCTTGGCCGCAGGCCTTCAACCCCATCTGGGATTCCAAGTGTCTTGGCCGTTGGCCTGGCGGCCTTGAGGCCTTGAGGCCTTGGCTGAGTCAAATGAGCAATGGAAAAAACCATGAAAAACTTCATTTGTTGATGGGGAAAAAGGTGAAGACCTGCACTTCTAATGGGAAAACATACAAAAAACCAGCATTTTCAATGGGAACATGTTGAGAACATGATTTGCAGACACGTTTAGAGACATGATAAATGCGAGTCTAAATTGGTGACCAATTACTTATCCATGTCAGACTTTGTTATTTCCTTGCTTGAACTTTTTTCCAGCATGCTTTCAAGAGACGTGGTTTCAAGTTCAATCTGGACTGCAACCGGTTTTGAATGAGAGTGGCATTTTCTACAGCATATTGGTCCAGCATTGTGTGAACCACAGTGGCTATAGCCTCATCATCTTGCTTGACTTGCGACCAAGAGGGTGAATCTACTATGGGTGGGACTTTGCTCTTTGCTTTTCGTCACTTTTTGCAAAACTGAATGGCCTACTTGCAGAGTGTAGCTTAGCCCTCGGATGACTGTCTGTTAGGTTCCTCAGATTTTAGGCCCAGAGAACCAAGGTACAAACGCTGCATTTCGCACAGCAATTTTAGTGAAAAGGAGTTCTTGAAGGCTCTGCAAACGTGGGAGGAAGGATATAAGGAAGCCAATGGAGGAGTTACTTGGACGCATTTGAGGTGGAGCAACAAGCAGGGGAGAATCCATGGGGTTGGGGGAATCCTCCACGTTGGATCGATGTGCCGGATGTACCCATATCATTTGGCGGTTGATATCTTTGGGTACCCCAACCAAACGAATGTCAACCCTGGATTTATACATCATCATGAATCCCTAATTAGATAAGCCATGGGTTTATGAAATCCGGGGTTGAACTTCCACGTTACTGCTCAGTTTCTTGAGACTGCCCGGAAATTCTTTCAAAGACTCCAATGAAAGAAACCAGGCATGACCGGGGTTGACTGACACCTGGTTTATCCTGATTTTGGATGAAGAAATGGTGGGCCTTTTGATGCATTTTGGTGCTTAGGAGTCTGATATCATACTCTTCCATCTCCTCTTCCCCGCGCTCAAGCCTAAAGAAGCCAAAGTGGATATTTGTGTAGGCGGGCATTGAGAGAAGGGACGGCGACACCTTTGCCCCGAGAGTTGTAGTCTTATGAAGTGCTTGGCATTCTTGCCCGTGATGATGTTGAATAGCTGGAATTGTGGTAAGGTTGGTAGTTGTTAGGTGTCAGCTTGGGTGATGTCTTGGGATGATGGATAGGGCCCCTGGGGCTTGACGCAGGTTTCAAAGACCCATGTCTAGCTTGATGTGACATGTGCAGCATGTGTCATTCATATTCATTTCAAGGGTATGTTGGCTGTGCGACCAAGGCAATCCACCGTGCTGCTCAGAAATGGTGGCGTTACAGGGACAATATATAGATAGGTAGCCTAATAATGCTTAATAGCTTGAGAGAGAGAGAGAGAGAGAAACGTAGAATGGTTGTGCTGACTAGATGGCTGTGTGGACAGACAAAGATACGTAGACGGCCAGGTATACGGGCAGATATAAAGTACAAACTAGGCGTGCCCACCAAATTTATTAGGTGCAGTTGGGAAAATTGACTGCAGGCTTGTGCTTATGCTGGGATTGGTCAATAGACCCAGGAGACCATTGGAATGAGGGGATGATCCGATATTTTACGTGAAGAATGGAATACATACCGGGAACCCGGTAGGAATACGCAGTAGCTTCAGGACCCCCCAACACCAACAGTGTCACATCGATTTGATGCAACTTGCCAGGCGGCATTTGCACATCCACATTGTGGCATTCCGCCTTCAAGGGGCGCCCGGCGTATCAGGACGAAGGCACGGGTGGTGGCTGAAAGGGCATCAGACATTTTTTTTATCAGATTCACATGAAGGACTTTGACAATCATAGATTTTGGGATGTCGGAAAGTTTCCGTCTTGAAACTCAAGGTAAAAAACATCTAGATTGAAAGTGGTGAAGTTTGGAAAGTGGATTCAAGTGAAAACTCGTGACCATTGGTGGGAAAGCAGCAACTGTACTGGTCACCCCCACCTGCCGCCGAAGGCTTGCAGTGGAGCCATCATCACCGTGTCTTTTGGATGTTCCATGAGACCCACCATCTCTATGAGAGCCTTGGTAGTCTTGACTACCTCAACATGCACTAGATGATAGGCAGTATTGTAAATGGATTCCTTCCAAAAACTGCTCTTGACTATTTGACTCTTGAGGAATTTACGGAATTATTCTCATCCTTTTCAGAAATGGCTTATTTTGTCTTCAACGGATTCAACGGAATTATCATCGTTTGCCTAGATTTATATATTGTATTTGTCACCTTGTCATGATCCAGGCCGACCCCAAATCCCTGAAGGGTCATATCAAACAGCACTGTCAGAGTCGAAGAGATTGGGGTCAAGCAGCCAAGTCCGCCCCAGCAGAGGGCAGCAACTGTTTTATTCGCCGCAAAAGGTGGAAGGCTTTCACTTTTTTTTAAACCTAGCTACCCAAAGAGCTTTAAATATGTGATGTGGAAGACGATTTGGAACCAGAACCAGCCCTTACTTGTTTTGATCGAAGGAAGTTTAGAAGTCAAACTTCCGACAATATGGACAGATGAAGAGATGGGAAGAGTCAGAGAAGAGAAGAGAAGAAGAAAGAAGATCAAAAAAGATAAAGTCTCAGAAGAAAGAAGCTCCAGGTGCGTGTAAAGGTAGGGAAGTCGTGAAACACTGTGTTTTTCCAATGATTTGTGGCTCCGGAGGGTCGAAGAGTAGGCTCGCTAAAGCGGCGGGTGCGGAGCCAGCTGGCCAGATGAGAGATGAACAATTGCACGCCGTTGTGGCGCGAAGCACATTTTGCAAGTCAAAATGTACAAAGCACACCAGCTTCGGACCACTTTTGGAAGTTGAGATGTCGAAAAAGTGCAAGCCGTTGTGGCGCGAAGCACATTTCGAGTCAAAATGTTAAAAGCACTACATGTTCGGACCACTTTTGGACGTTCAGATGTCGTTTTGCGTGGCAGGCGCAAGGGATTGTGCACCTGGTCAAAAGTGAGCAAAACGTGAGGGTTTTGTGGCATTTCCAAAAACATCCAAAAACGATGGCACGCGTTGGGACATTTGAAGAGGATCTGCAAAGATGCATTTTCTGCAGCAGGCGCAGTACAAGAGACATGTTCATCAGAGCTGTTAGAAGGTCCGGGCGCTGATTTCCTGAGAGAGGAAGTCTCGCAGAATTGTTTCGTTTTTGATGATGTCAACTTCGAAAATTCAGGAAGTCTCGCAGAATTGTTTCGTTTTTGATGTTGTCAAGTTCAAAGCTTGAGGAAGTCTCGCAGACTTGTTTCTTTTTTGACGTTGTCAAGTCAAGTTCAAAAATTGAGGAAGTCTCGCAGAATAGCTTTGTTTTGGATTTTGCCAAGTTCAAAAATTGAGGAAGTCTCGCAGAATTGCTGCGTTTTCAAGCTTGCAGTTAGACAGACAGACAGGCAGGCAGGCAGGCAGACAGATAGAGAGATAGATGGATGGATGGATGGATGGATGGATAGATAGATAGATATTTACAACTACAACTACAACTGCCACTACACTACACTACTGCTACAACTACAAATGCATATATACTACGCTACATTACACTACACGAACTACAATACACTAACTACACTACACTACGCCAATTACATCTAATTACACTACGCTACACCATTAGCACTAACAACAACAACAACAGCAACAACAACAACTACTACTGCTGCTGCTGCTACTACTACTACTACCACCACCACAACTACAACTACAATTACAACTACACTACACTACACTAATTACACTGCAGCACACTATAGCTACAAATGCAACTACAACTACAACTACAACCACACTACACTACACAACACTACACTAGACTGATTACATTGCATTACACTACAGCTACAGCTGCAGCTGCAACTGCAACTACAATTGCAACGACAGCTACCACTACATTACATTACACTACACTACACTACACTAATTACACAGCACTACACTACAACTACAACTACACTACCTTACGCTAGACTACACTACACGATACCACACTACACTACACTACACTACACGACAATACACTACGCTACATTACACTAATTACACCACACCACGACTACAACTGCAACCGCGCTTGCAACTACACTACTCACACTACATTACAACTACAGCTCCACTACGCTACACTACAGTACAACTACAGCTACAACTGCAACTACAACTGCAACTGCGCGACGCCACGCTACATCCAGCAATTGTGGTAAGGTGACCACTGCAACCATTGCAACCACCCCAAAAAACACAACTCCAACCACCTGTCTGGCCATCAGTGGATTCGCTCTGCCATCCGTGATTCACAACAACCAACCTCTCCTATAGGTTTCGTATGTTGGAAACTTCCGCCACCGCCTTGTGCGGCACTACTGGTATCTATCCAACCTTTGGGAGTTCTGACCACCCAAAAAGGCTTCAAGTTCCCTGAAAGTTCAGTGCAGCCATGCTGGCATGTCCGAGGGGTCAATTCACAAAGCGCTTCGACTTCGCTGAGCTGATCAAAAAGACTGACCACCCCATGTTGCTTGTTTCGTTGATCGGGGAGGTATGGGTTTGGGCTCATTTCTGTGCAGGCATGCGGTGCTCCAGGTATTTAACTGGGGGGGTCAGTGTGCTTTCTCATCTCGGAAAGTGACAGATTTTCAGACGGAGATGCAGTGGATACCGTGATGTTTGGGACCGGACAAATGTTGTGTTTTCTTATATATTTTTTTTCCTTAAGCATGTCCGAACATGGAGCGCCAGAACAGCCCTCCATGCCAAAACCTGTTGAGTATCGGAAACTAATCAGATCCTACAGGCACCACCACCCATATTTCTTTGACAAGTCCTGTTTGAAACCAGGTTCAACTTGGACAACTGGATGGAAGAATTCAAAGGCGCATGTGGTCATCACGGCCATCACACCTTAGTTTAGTAGCAGGGTTTCTTGGTGATAGCCTTCCATGACACTGATGGACATGAAACAGAAAAATGATTTTGACTTGAGACCGGATGCCATCAACGTGTGTTCAGTCAACCATTTTCATTGGAGGCAGTGCAGTAGTCTCAACCCTTGTGCGCCGTATTTTATTCGTGGAGTTTGGTTTCCCCAAGCATGAGCTGCGCCGCATTGGCTCAGCCATTAGCCATCATGCTATTTGTTCTAGTTTTTGTCCTCAGGGATTGGTAAATGGATTTGTCCAAACAGAGCATCTCAAAATTGCAATCTCATCAGGGGACTGATGATGAAGCGTTGGATAGTAAGTGCTTTCCCATGTTGAGACCATCCCAAACGTCATTGGATTTTTCGGTATGGCCGTGCTTTGAAGTCATCGAAGTCACCACAGTTGGGCCATTGGTGCCTACTTCGAAACAGTTGGTATATGGCATATGGCCACTACTTTATTTTGATGGTTATGTCATGTCATGTTACAATGTTCCAACTTAATCAGAGTTATAATCTAGTTAAATATAAACCATATATAAATATAGCATTATATAACCATTTATATTATACCCATTTGTTCACCAGAACTGCACCCCTAAGTGGCCTATTGCCAGGTGGAAATGAGTTCTTCCCCGGGGAACATTGGCACGGCAAGAGCGAGTTCGATTGGTACGTGCAGTGCATCACCAAGCGTCTCAATACGCTAGCAGACCCGCCTATTCAGGAAAGACCGGTCAAGGATGGAGAAGAAGATCCAGATCATCCATTTATGGTGTCTCTATGTATGTATTAGATGGATATATATATATATATATACATAGACATATTAAACAAATATATGTGTATATTCATATATATATATAGCATATATACATAGATGCGTGAAAACCTATGCAATTTATACACTAATATGTTTAAAAAAACCTTAAATTGAATCCATTTAGAGCATGGGCCAAAGGTGGAGCAAACATACCGTACAGGGCAAACATGGCAATGGAAATTACTCATTTATAGACATGATTTTGCATGATTTTGCTATGACCAAAGGGGATTCGTTTTTGCCATGTTTGATTGGGTAACCATCAACACGAATCCCCTCCCGCCAATCGCACTCCCACATTCCACCAGGGTTCATGGTGTGGTTATTGGGTAGCGTTAGCGGGAAGGGATTGAATTATGTTGTGTCAAATCGGGCTGTCTCAAAATTGGGCACCATATTCGATCGAAGGTTTGAAACCTCGTTTTCCTAGTTTTTGATTGCTATTTCTTTGGTGGAACACCACCCCTTTTCGTGAGACAGACCGCGTCAAAGCCAACTTTTCTTTGCTCTCGGAGGACTACTGGACCAACTGGTGGGGTGGTAAGGAGGTTGATGCTGCTGGTGGCTACTTCGATTTTGTGACCTGGCAACGGCAACAGGGTCCCATGAGTCCCATCCTGGAGTCACTACAAAGTGGCAGCAGTGTCTTATGCCAGTCAATGCCCCCCAAGATGAAGGAAACATCAGGAAACAAAGGCCCTCAGGTCACTCAAGTCTTCACCCTGGAAATTTCTTCATATCTTTGGATTTTGTTGATGGATTTGAAGGAATCCTAGCCATTTTTCATCCCGTGTTTCAAGCCCAGGTCGCGGAATTCCACGCCCTATGGGAGGCCGGCAGCAATGAAAACTGGGAGAAAGTCTGTGAGTTGGTGGAGTCCCAACTGCGCCCCATGTGTCACAAAAAGTTGGGGGAAGGCAACTACCAGAAGCTTGGCCGACATGTTGTTAAGACATTTGAAGGCACAAAGCGATGTGTATGTTTGTTTGTCTACCTAGTCTACCTATCTCATTTATTTGATTCTATTTGTCTATCTACGTATCTATCCATCTATGTATGTATCAATCTATCATTATATATTAATCATGTATATTATCATGTATCGATCTATCTATTCACCACCCATCCATCCATCCATCCATCCATCCATCCATCCATCCATCCATCCAACTTTCCATCCATCCATCAATCTACTACATAATCTAGTTGTACTGTTCACAGCTGTCAATCTATTGGTTCTAGATGGTTCTAGCATGTTCTAGCATCTATAGACTATAGACTATGGACTTTTTTTGGTACTTGCCACTTGTCAGAGAAAGGGTAACACTGACAGATTCAAATCACATGGCTATACGTGTAGGCTGTCTGCAGTCCATGTTGAAGGGTAGCATGTACGTGGCCCCAACAATATCTCTTTCCAAAGAAAAAGGCGAAGGTGTTTCCAAATTGTCCTGTGAGTTGAGTTTTTTGCCACTAGCTGGACAGACCAAAATCAAAAACCCAATTTTACGATTTCAATATATATATATAACTATTATATTTATATAAGTAGAAACTATGATATGAAGATAGTCCTTTAGATTTGGGTGTGCCTTATTATCTATATTATCTGACAAACTCATATGTGTGTTACGATCAAGTATATAAGTTATAGATATGGAGAGCCCAGCATTTGCAGAAAATTGTCTTACGGAAAGTCATGGCTTGCAAGGATCGTGGTCACGTTTGCGGTACGGGGGCTGACGCTGACCGGTCAAGCGCTGGATGGCCCGGTCTTGTCTGCCTTAAAACGTGGGATGGATGTGTTGGAGTACCCAGAGGCAGGGAGTTGGGGGTATGGCATCTGGATGAATTAAAGCGACCTCACGTCGCGACGTCACTGGAACGATGGTTATGTAGGGAATCATCCCCCAGTCCCTGAACTTTTTAGGTTGGTGAATGACTGTAATTGGGATGGTTTGTATCAAATTGATCGATTCCCCTGGGGGGCCAATGGGTGGTCGCCATATATGTTTGGTCACTGCAAGACCTCCTGTGTGTCAAAGGGGTGCCATGGGCCTTGGTAGCTAATCCGGCTAGGAATGTGGGAACGTTCAGAGCAGGAGTACGTCACCAACATTTTGTTGGCTATGCTATGCCATGACTATTTGACTTTTCATGTCCAATCCTGGTTCAAAACATGTTGTATCATGCAATATCGCCATGTGTTGCCATCCATTTTCCATCATTTTCCAATGGTGAAGTTGGACAACAGCCGGCAGGAGAGGGCCGAGGAGTTGATCGCAAACATTCCAGGCGGGAGCTTCTGTTGAGAATAGCAGCTATAGCAGCTATAGCAGCCCACAAGTGTGACCCACTTCAGAGCGTTGCAGTTGGGTGGTTGAATGATTCTGAGGTGACAAGAAAGAGGAACTCCTTCGGCTCTACAAGGAATCAGACAAAGCACAGGAACGGCCGCGGCAGAAGCTGGAGCAGCAGAGCAAACCCATCAGCATCATTGATGACCATCATCAGATGTGGGATGCCTACAGAGAGAAAGATTGGCAAGAAGTGTTGGAGCACGTGGAGACGCAGGTGGGTCATGCTAGCCCGTGGTCCGTGATTCTGTGTGTCATAGCCCGGTCATTTTGTGGGAGTTTGCAGCTATCATCAACTATTATATCTATATATTTAACATCGCCAGCCCCCCAAGACAGTTCACGCTGGCAAATCCTGTTGAAGGCTATGAAATTGGATGAACCCCCGGAATCTGTTTACAGAACAGTCAAACACGAAACGACTCATTGACATACTGAGGCCATGTCCCTTTCCTCCCAAACAGTGATGAATATTGATAAATAAATAGATCGCCCTGCATTAAATAAAGATGGCCTCCCCCATTACTACCTCACAAATGCCGGCTCAGTATTCATACACCACCCCAGAGAGTGATAATTCATTAACTTATTTGCTAGAGTTTCAAATGTTTATATACCAGTTATATCCATTTATATTTATATTCCCCATTTATACCATAATATATCAGGTCTATAACTATTAGTGACTATAGTAATATTGATCCCATTGATATTATTATAGTTTATACCATATTATTACACTACTATCATTATAATTTACATTATTAGGTAAACATTACCATTATTAGTTTCTATACCTGCAGGTAGACATAGCAACATCCTGAACTGAGACCACTGCAGGTGACCACCGAGGCCCGTGAGAGGTTAGGAGATCAGAACTACAGGCGGGGACGTCGGAGTTCAGCCATCTTCGGGCGAAATCATCAAAGAATTCGGGAATTCCTGGGAAACATATGGAGAAATATTCGGTTTCATGATGTTTCATGGGGATATCCTCCAATATTCACGTTCACATAGCAGAAATTTACCATCTTCCTTTTGAAATGATCTGCAAATGATGGATAGAGTATGGAATATCGGATCTGTGGTGGTTTAGGGGATAGAATTGGATGAGACTGGATGGTTTTTTTCGCCAGCCATACACTTTGGCTTTGAGCATTTGTTGGGATTAGCTGATTCGCTGGATTTTCCATTGACCATCTGGATATTTAACATAGCCATGGAAAATCCCCAAAATAAATGGAGGTTTATAGCTGGGAAAATCCTCGAACTAAATGGGTCATCTATACCATGGCTATGTTAGTCATAACCAGAGGGTATCCCACTGAAAAAACACACCTTTCGCATCACAAAAACGGCTGTTGGCTGCGCCGCTAGGAATTGTTTCAGCATGTCCTTCGCAGCCATCGGCACCTCGATGGAACCTGGTTCCCTGGGGGGCCACAGAATCTGAAGTACAAATTTGGAGTATGTTCACTTGTTTATAAATGGTGATTTAATGGTGATTTAACCATGGTTAATAATTGTTAATAATGGTTAATAATGGTTAATAATACTTAATGTAATAAATGCGCACATATATGTTTTGGTATATCTATACAATTATCCATATTGTGATGTGTTTTCCGTTTCTTTGGCACCCTTACTTCCATGCATACATGTATACATGGAGATATATAATTGTTGGTCATGAGCTCTACTCTGAGCGAATCAGTTCGTCTCGACAGCGTTTGGGAGGAACATCATGGAACTTTGAACCCGATATGTTTCATTTCAGCCATGACATTTGTTGGTTGCTGGGGCTTCGCATGGCCATTACAACACATGCAAATATGAGAACCATGTGAATGAGGCACTTTGGTTGTATCTTTGGTTGTATTCATTCTCAGATCAGGACAGAATTGTTCTCCTTTTCCCAGTGGGTCCCTGAGGAAATGGAAAAGTAAGCCCCAAAGACGTGGAGGATGCAGTGGAGTTACTGCGAAAAGGAATGGAGCTCACGGGCTGGTGCCTTGACATGCCAATGGTGGCAAGGGCTTGCTTGGATGCGTGTCCCAGTTTGCAACATAAGACTGCGTATACACATTATATATATATATATATATGTTGTGTTGTTTCTATAAATCATTTAAATATGTGTTACTTATTTATTAGCTTACTCATGTTATTTATTAGCCTTAACCGTTTTTTCCCATTGAACCTGGTGTTTTCCATGGTTTTTTTCGCCATCCCATCGCCTCCTCAGCGAGGCCTCTGAGCACCTTCCGTGACTTGCTGGGGCAACATCCGAAGATGTACCAAGTGCTTCAACCCTTCGTGGCGGATGACGAGGTGCTGCGACATGTTAACCGATGAACCGAGATTTGCCGATGTTGCCGTTTTGTGTCTGTAGTTTTTGGGATCCCGGGTGGGAATAAATCGATCCTATTTATATGATTTTATATGATGGGAAACTGTGTTGGAACTCATGTGAATTTTCTTTTGCGGGGTTTGATTTCCAGGGATTTCCGGAGGGTGTAATAGTGTAATTATCCACAAAAGGCGTCAAGATTGGTACAGAAAACAATCCAATCAAAATTGAAGGAGATGTTAGCCAAAAGAGGGAGCTGTGTCAATGGTAATGTGGTGAACATATAAGATATATAAGATGCTCAAAAGTTACGTAGGTGGATTTGAAGCCATTGCCTAACATGATGTAGGCACTTCTGGAAGAACTGGCTCCCCGCCTATTTCCAGGGACACTCGTGGAATTCTATATCCTGTAGCAGCTCCGTATTTTGCCTTCCGTGGGAATGGCTTTTTGCCACAGCTTACTGGATCGGATAAACCCATGGGCTTTGACTATTGTATCCAAATCCTGAGTTTTCCTTCAAACATCCTTTGACTTCTAAGAGGAATAGGAGAATCATCTCCATGTTCCCTTCCAACCCTTCCGCGAGAACCAGTTCCTAGTGACTCCTAGTGTCACAGGAAGGCGAATTCCACGACTTCATTTCGGAACACCACGTCCTGTGGGAAGCTGGCAGCAAGGAGAACTGGGAGAAGGTCTGCGAAGTCGTGGACTCTCAATTGCGGCCCATGGCCTACAAACGCCTGGGAGAGCCCAACTACCGGAGCCTGGAATCGGAGTGGGTCAATAGCCACGGAATCCCCTGGTTTTCAGATCATAGCTGGGATTTATGTTTAATGATGTTTATCCCCCCCACATTATGAACCATGTTGGGTTCATTAACGAAACCTATGTTGTTGGGGTTATGAGGCTGGGATTTCCATTCAGATGAGCAATTTTTTCAGAATGCCCAGTTCATCCCTGGCGATTGATGTGAAGAATGCGGTGGCACACTTTCATACGTTAAGGGCTTTACTGGATAATGGTTTAGTTGGGGTTGAGCTGGCAAACCCATTCCCCCAAGAAAGGAACCCAAGATGAATAGATCCAAGACTAAACAAGAGGGTGCAGTTCTACAAATGCAGAGCCAGGGTTTCCAGGAAGGTATTGAACGTTTGGGAAAAGGATAACGTTCTGTTTCAATTATTCAACCAGCTTCGAATCCCAACATTTGGTTTAGGACCTGGTAGTGCCGGCCACCACAAGGTAAGACCTGGATGCATTTGCACATATTGCACATATTTGCACATGCTGTTTCAGTTGAGGGTCCAAGGGATTTTTGTGGATGGTTGGAGGTTGCACACAAAGACGTGTCCGATTTTTGGAGCGCTGTCAGCTTGGCCCAAGCCCAAATGCTCCATCTTCATCCATTTTCATCCATGCTCATGGATTAAATACTTGCATACATTTGAGCAACCTTCTTGGAGATGGACATGTTACATATGTTGGTAGATATGTTGGTTCCATTCCCATAGGCATCAGAAATGCCATCACGTTCCTCCAATTTTGTCTCATGGAACTCTCCATGAATTATTTCCCATGATTTTCCCAATTTTTTTCCCATGATTTCCCCATGATTCCTACACCTTCAGTTGGTTCTTTGAGGACACCTCCGCTGTTTTCACAGCGCCTCCGCGCTACTAGGAACGTGGTGATTTTGGGCCTCCGCGGCCTGGCTTTGAGCGGCCGGGCCTTGGAGGGTCCGGTTCTCGAGGCGCTGAAGAAGGGCATGGAGGTCTTGGGATATCCCAAGGAACGTGCCAAGGAGTTGGTGAATGGCATTGGAGCGGAAGCTTGGCTGGGAAAATGATGGGAAAATGCCCAAATCCTAGAAAAAATGGAGGTAATCTAAGATATCTATGGAATTTCCCTAGATATCTGAATGATTCTGAATGATTTTATGATGGGAAGATGGTCTATAGATGATGGATTTTTGTTTGGTTGATTACCAGAGGGTATCTGCTGTGCTAGTTGGTTTATGAAGGACAGGTGGTATGATTGAAGCAACACAAGAACATACATAAATACACAAGTACATATAATGTATACATACATAGCGACCGCACAACTGCGCCGCATAGATATGTTGCGTTTTTGTGCGGAAAATGATCTCTGACATGGTGTTCCCCACATGTCACCTGTCTCTAGATGTGCCAGCCGGAGCTAGTCCTCCTCTTCTTCTCCTGGCCTCCTCTCATAGCAAGCTCCGCCGGACTCTGTGTGTTTTGGACCTCGACCCGATACAAAGCTACTGGACTCGACCTGTGGAAGAATTGTAGGTCTGAATGTTATAGTGCCAGGACACATGTCAGGATACATAATGATACAAAAACAAGTGTCAACATATGTCAAAATATATATCAGGCTTAGATTGTCAGAACAGGTGGGACATGAAATTTCCCACCAACTCAAATTGCATGCCGGACTGCATGTCAGAATATATGCCAATTTAGTTGTCAGGGAAAAAACTGCGAGACTACATGTAGAGTAAATGTCAGGGTGGAGGTCGAATTGATGTCAGAATATGTCCCATGATAAATGTCAGAATCGATAAATGTGCATGTAAATAAATAAATGTACAATATGATGGTATATTATATCTGCATATGCATGTGTGTGCGTGTCAGAAGGTTTCTTTTATTTAAATGGTGAGGAGAATGCAAAGTAAAGTATGTTTTTCCCCCTCCAGTTTGGAAACCATCATCATTTGCGAACGTGATCATTTTTGGCAGGCGGAGTTTGCAGGTAGCATTGCAGTTGTTTGATGGTTGTTGATGGTGGGTTTGGAGAGATGTTGGACGATGTTGGAGTTTTCTTAGCACATAGTTGGCCGCCCAAAATGGAGGCCAAGTTGCTCCTGGCTGGAACCATCCAAAATTTATGGATTGCAAGTGAAGGCGGGTGGTAGATGATGATGGTAACAGCGGATCCTAGTTATTGTGAAGATATTGAAACTGATGACAAGAGTTTCTCAAGTTTCAGTCTCCCCCACATTCCCCCACCCTTCCCGAAGCATGACTTTTGAGGAAAAGGAAGCGGAGCTGTTGAGGATTTATGGCGAAGCCTGACACCAGGGCCCATGGGGCGCCTGGCAGACCAAAAGGAAGTTACAGTTACTTTTCTTCCAAGTTTTCCAAAGGAAACATTGGAGAAACTCCAAAAAAGAAGTTCATGTCCGTTGCCTCAGGGCAACGCCTCTGGCATTTGAAACTCCCTCCCGAAGGTGGAGAGGCCTTGCCCAGCTTTGCAAAGCAAAACTCCAGCAGAGTGCGTTCTTGACGTTGGTCAAATGGCCGGAGTTGTGATGCAAGATTTTTTTGTGGAAGACGTTGCTATGTATAACATGGGTTAGCCCAAAGGCAGCGACTAGTGCAAAACTATCATTTAATGCAAACCTGAAGACCAACTAGTATTTTTTGGGGGGCGAGGCACTATTTTGTAGACAAACTTATGTGTTTTCCCCCAGATTTTGCAGGGTTGTTTTTGCTTTTTCCATGGCAAGTGTTTCTGATACGCGCCCATTCCCGCTTCTGATGCTAGAGGCTAGAAGGTCATGGCATACATACCCATCCTTCACCTGTCGCCTGCTAGGATAGTGTATGAAGACAGTGAGATACCTGACCCCGAGGTACTTTCTATTGTAAACTGTCCAAACCATACGGTTTTGCCTCACCGAAACCTCCAAGAAATGATATCCCAATAGTCCAAGGTAGTCTTTGAATGTATGTGCAGTGGTTTATGACGTGATAACCTATGACCTATGAATCCATATGAATATAACGGATATTTCCACGTCTAGCTGGGGTATGTCATATGCTTTTTCTCCCACTGAACCGATTCCTGACCTCCAATCCCTGGATGACTGGCCCTCATAGCTAGGCGAAGATCACTTGCCACCAGCAATGGCCCCATCGGCGGCCTCCCGCTTGGATCGATGCTGGCATGTGGGGAACCCGGCGTGGGTCGCTTGGGTGCAGAGGGGTGAACTCTCAAAAAGAACCTAATAACTAACAACAATTGATTAGATAACAAACTAACCGTTAACCAACTAACGTTATATAACTACTTGATTGACTAGCTACAAAAAAAACTAATTAACAAACCAACTACCCAACTCATTCACCAAGACGACACAACCAGCAACCGCACCAAAAACATATAATTAATAATTAATAATATCCCTAATATCCCTATAAGCCTATAACATGGGGACAGTTCCCAACAACAACAACAACAACAACAACAACAACAACAACAACAACAACAACAACAACAACCATAGCTAATCAGACCGCATTGGGGATGGATGTGTCGAAGTACCGTTGCCATAGACCTTTTTGGTTTGGGATTGTGCGCAGTATATACCAGCCATTTCTGGTAGAAGAAGTTATTGGCAATGGTTTTTGCAGGTTGGAGTTAAAGCCACACCTACTGTAACTCTTGCAGGACCCGAACTTGAATTCCACATCCTGGCGCCATGTGGGAGAAAACAAAAATGCCAGGCGCACAGTGGACCCTGGTATTGGTATCCCGTTGAAAGGATGATATATGATGCTTTTGGACCGTTTTCAGACACCCCATGTCCCAGAATTGCTCCAAGGAGGAAGGAAAAGTAGCAACCCCATGTAACCTCCGTAACCTCCATATAATTAGTGGTAAACAACACAGTTTATCACAGTTTCCTCCAAAAAAAAACGTAAATCAATCCATTGAGGTCATAACCTTCAACCAACCTTCAACCAAGCCCCAAATATCTCCATCAACCTAAGATCAATCATTCTCATCGGGAAATAGTCTTCAAAAGCATCTTGAAACATAAAACAGCATAAAACCAATTCATTGATTCAGCTGGGCCTGCTCGCATCTCACAGCGCCGAGGCCTGGAGGCGATTGGTGCAGACAGATCACGCTGGAGAGTTGGAGCTTTCAGTGGGGGGCCCAATGGGAGATAGCGTTGCTGGGGGAAAGGCCGGTGTTTTGCATATATTACATCTGATCATACTGCAAAATCAAAGTGTACATCTATGTCTACACACACTGGTATCCCAGTCACCTTACACACACACACATGCACAGATATATACATACATACATACATACATACATACATACATACATACATACATACATACATACATACATACATACATATGTAATACATATTTCATACACATATCCAGCCAAGCGTGAGGAGCAGGCGTGTACTAAGAAACATGGTAATTAATTTGGAGGATCCCAAAATGGTCAATCCCAGGGGTCAGTGTGTGTCTCAGTAACTTGGAGCACATTTTCTCCAACGATCTGGGTGGATCATCCATTCAACCAATAATATCACCATTATGCACCTGTTTTTTATGGGAAAGCATGGAAAAATCCCTATATCTAGCGGAGAAATCACCATTGTATCATCTTAAAAAAAAAATGCTGTTAGTCAAAAACTTATATATTCCACAATGCCCCCGTTACATCCCTATATTTGTTTGTCTGAAAATTGGACCACCAAATGGATCCAAATGGCAATTTTAATGGGGATAAAAAACATATCCATTGGAATTGGGGGTAACATGGGGTAACCTATCCTATTTCCAGACAAACCCATACAATAGGATTCCATAATTCCCTATATTCATTTTCTATTATCATATATTATCAATTATTATCATAAATTGGGGGTAACCCATATAATTCCTCATTTTCATTGAATCACTGTTGGTGAATTCCTCTGAGGTTCAGCTGCTGCACATGCAGATGGCCCGCTCGCAGCGCCGCTCCTTGAGCTTCTGGCACCGCTGGGCCCAGCGGAGGCCCGGACGGCGGCTCGGCGATGGAACGTGGAAGTTTGGTTTTGGGTACAACCATGCGGAATTGTATAGAAATTGGGTACAAACACTATCATATTATATGACAACCATGGTACAACCATTTGGTTCTGGGTAGAAATCGAATTAGTCATAATTCTGGATAGTTCTTGGATTTTGGATGGAATTGTATCTTGAGAGCTTATCAGTAAGGCTCATGGGATTTTATGGGATATGATTGCCAAATTTTACCTGAACATTGGTGAGAAAACAGTAAGGAACCAGGGCGATGTTGTGGCTCCTGGCTCTCAATAGGGGTGTGGATTTGCACCAAACCCGGTTTTCAAATTGTTTGAGCTGTGGCTCATGTTTGGCCTAATGTGGGGCCCCCCTGTCAAATTTCAGAGCAAGCTATGAGTAGCTTTAAATGGCCGCCTGAGGAACGATCGGCGCCGATTTCGGTCATGCTTGGAGCTGAGACACTCGCACAGGTGCTGATAACATAAGCAACCAAAAGGATCCTTGAAACCTTGAAACCACAAGTGTTTTGCGATGTGGAGCCTACAAACTTGAAACATCACTAGTAATTATCCCGCCCTGCCGCACTGCCATGGCTGATGGCATTTCCGAGGCACTCGGCGTCTTGCCTTGCAACGCTGGCGCAGTGCTGTGGAGTCACAACGTCAGTGGCAAGCCATGAACGACCAGGTGGGCAGCGGTGGATGGGATGATATGGCAGGACATCATGAGATTAAGGACTCACTAACAGATCCTTTACATAGGAAGTCTCTGAATTGTATCTATACTGTACTGTGTGAACTTGAGGGGAATCCATATCACTGAAATTCACTGAACCATCTCGACCTATCATCTTTTTTGACAACAGCAGTGTGGTCGTACTTTGTTGATCGTACAGCAGGGTGTTTCATGAAGCTTCTCAGTTCTCAGGAAAGGATGGCCCTAATCAGCCCGCCAAATCCATTTGTTTGCTCGTCCTTCCTCATCCGCTCCGCCAGCTTCAGTGGCACCTGTTTACAGAATATTGTCACACACACACATATATATACACATCATACATGTTCGTATAACACATTTATGATATAGCATATGTATAATGTAATCATATAAGCATAACAGACCATTGTTACTTATCACTATGCATTGCATACATATTTTTGCATACATACTTACATATGTAACTAGCAACTATGCACACACAAGATATATGTATTATGATATAATACATGTATCTGTTCCTTGAACCCAGCATGGGTGGCTTGACATTGGCTCCCGACCCAAGGCAATGTCCTTGCTCCGGATCTCCGCCCTCCGTCGAACGCTGCAGTGGCTGCGAGGGCAGAAGGGGCTCAAAGAAGACGAGGCAGGGAGTGGTGCCCTCCGGTCATTTTCCACAGTACCTAGGTCCTATAGATGGAAGCCGTGGGCCATTTATATGGGTCGATTAACCATGGTGATTTTTGGTAGTCATGTTAAATTACCAGAGGGTAAGACAGTAGTATAATATGCAACATTCAAATCCGAGGTTTATTACTGGGTGTATTGCAGCAAAGGCGGTTCAACTGTAAATTATCCTTTCATTGACCGGAGAAAGGGGACATTTGCAGGAAGACCCCAATGATTGAGAGGAGAAGGGCTTAGAACATGTCCCGCTTGGTGATGTTTCAGAACTTCATGGTTCTGGATACGTGCTCGCAGATGTCACTGCCAAAGACAGAAATCTAATCCATAGCCAATTGTAGCCAGGTAAAGTCAAGTATAAACCATCCCCAATACGAATTTTCTGATTGGGCATGCCCGGGCATGCCCCCAAATAGGGGATGATGTTTAGTATCCGAATGGTTGCCTACTGGGATGATCTGGGGTGGACTGCCTCATCCAACCTGATCCAAATGCCATGGCAAGGAGATCCAAAGGCAAAGGAAGATGCTGGCCCAGCTGCTTGGCTGGGGAAACCTATGGTTTTCTCTCCAAGATTTTTTCTTGAAACTGCATGGACATATGGAAACTGAAGTCCAGATGTTCCTCAATCTCCTGATTTTTTGTAAGCGGCATATTTCCACATGTTTTTCCTAGAGATTTCTATTATAATTATTATATTATCCCATGGTTTTTTACTTAAGAAACTTTTTTGAAGTGTTATTTTCCTACGTAATTTTCAGGGAATTTCCCATCATTTCACTGGAACCCTATGAATTTTCCAATTTGGAGCGGAGGCAGAGCCACGTTCGGCGGTGTCTCTTCTCTAGCCTGGCGACTTGGGTGAGGCACGCCTCCAGATGTGAAATTTGTGCCGAATTTAGGTAGTTGAGCCGTTGAGGACTGTGAAATGTTATGTATATGTCACACTTTTAGAGTGAAAGATTTGAAAGACGGTTAAAGGTTATATAATCTTATGTATTATGCTGTTCATGCTTGAATGTAAACCCCAAAAAACACGTGTCTTTTCTGGGTACACCCTAACTTTTGGATCTATTCAATCTATTCTTGGACCCCAAAGAGCTGGCGCCAGTTTTGAACCCATTCCCTCTGCCAACAAGTGGATACCTTAGTGGATCTGTTGCATTGCGTACCTATTTGTTGCTGGTCTTAGGTCCATTGATATCATTGATGTTGGCTCAAAACCATTCAAGATCTCCGAAAAGAAGGGCCAATCCATACTTGGATGATTTTGGATGATTAATTTTTGGATGTTCATAATGAATCAATGAATCATGTGAATCCCCAATTTTTTTTGGCTCAAAAAACTTGCTCGCTGCAGGTTCGCCTCCCTGAACCGCCGAGTACAGCAGGGTCAACAGCTGATCGCCAAGCGACACGCGCGGGAGGCGCTGCAGAGGCGGCGTTCGAAATCCCATTTCGGCCTGATTGTTCTTATATGAAACAGGATTTTATACAAATCAAAATGAGGATTCGCCCTATTTCACAATATTTGCCTTCAAAAAATTTAGTTTTCTCATCAACGATTTGACGAAACACTTGGATCTTCAACAATAAGAATTCTACTTTTCTCTACGCATAATGCGTGGAAGAAGGACGGCTACTTCATCATGACGTCACAGTAAATGATGTTTTATATGGGCAGATATGGGCAGTAAACGATAGTAAACGCCAAAATCACCAACATAAAATCAGGCTGGTGAATTATTGCTGTCAATGCAGCCAGTAGTTAAAGCTCTTTACCTTAAGACCAACATTTATGGGCCCATCACCACTAACAAGCGTGATTCTAGGTGGCTGGGCTTGAAATGCTTTTTGGGTTGAGCCAACACGAATGGGTAGCAACAAATGGGTGTAATTACACCGCCCCGGTATTCCGACTCCAACTATTTTTTTCCCCTTTCTTTCTCTCTCTCTCTCTATAATATGATATTCTTCGGGCATCTCAACCAACCAGATAGTCATCCCGGAGTGCATAGAACACGCCCAACATTCAGGGTATTTAGGATGATTTTCCGGTCCTGAATATTGTTCAATTTTTGTGCATATATTCTGCTTGCTAAAGGATAGGAATGAAGAATGAAGGATCATAACCTGTTTTTTGATTGCAAATGAGCGATATATTACAATACTGCCAGAGTGTTACCTCAACGAACGATTTCTCGGCATGGTTCACTCTACAACCACCAAGTGGGATAATTACTCCAGCATTCGCTTGCGAAACCTCCGACTCGAAGCCAATTTGCTCCGAAAGGAGGGCGCGCAGACGAAAGCGTAGCTGGTGCTAAACATCTATAGTCTATTGTGATAGACTGCTTGAAGTGTGACATTGCAATGTTTTGTAGATGTCGTTCTTACATGCTACATGGCTGGTGTTATTTCTTGAGACGGTTGGGGATTGCTATGCAGGTAGGTCACTGATGCTGAGTCAAACTTTCTGTACCCCAAAAAAGCGACAATCCGCTGACGACCCCGGCCGGGTCTTGAAAGTGGCTCCCAGCACAAGGCTTGCGACTTGTCTAAGCTCAGCATTGGGGCGAACGGTGTGACACACGCTGCATTTGCATGCGGTCTTGACAGCGGAACTGTGAACCTATATGATCTATATGCAATCATGATGGAATACCCCAAGGGCATGTGCCAGCGGCTTTGCTTTGATGCACTGCTATCAAATCATGTTTTGTAACGCCAAGAAATTTCAAGAAGCTGACTGATTGTGTGTGCTGAACTGTGTTGAACTGACAATTTCAGCGGCTGCTAGGCTAGGTTGTGTGCAATTTTCAACAGTTATATAATCCATTTGTGGACGTTGCAGGCCTATCCTCATAATGTCATATAATGTCAATATCATGCTTAGGCACATTGATATATTTGTCGCTCCATGATATCGTTATTGGCTGTAGGCTGTAGGCCCCGTATTGTAGTCGCAATAAAGTTTCGGAGCCGTATTATACACCCACAGAATTCCACAGAGATACACGATCACAGACACATGCAGACAGCCCCTTGCTGTGTTCAATGGGATGCCGTGCTAGATTCTAGATTGAATTCTGAGATATTGTCAATGGATTGGTTCAAGATGGTTCAAGGATGTTTAAGGGAAAACCCACAGGAAACCATAGATGTTCCCATAAAATATGGGGCTTTCCGGTTAAGATTTTCCCTTAAACCAATCCATTGATCTTGAGGAACACCTCCCAGGGCCCAAACAGTTCCCGGTGCCGAGGTTGAGCCATGGATCAGGCACTCGAAATCTGGGCCACTGAGGCCTGGAGTTCCAGGTTGCCATTTACAAAAATTCTTCAAGATGATAAACCATGGACATAAGCATAAAGATTGATCACCAAAATAATTAGTTCTGTATCTTCGACGTTTTGACGTTTTCACGGTTATAAAACATGGGCACTGCAATATGCAATTATGGGAAATGTAGGTGATGTACACCTACACAAGCAAATGTGTGATCATAGGTGAATTATAAACGAATCCTTGCCTTGACCAGTTTTTTCCGGTTTGGGTGTGCCAACTTTGTGACTGGCCGAAAGTTCAATTCTCTTCAAGTTCCCAGTTGCCACAAAAGGTGTTGGGATGCACCTGAGCACTGGTCCATCAAAGACATATTTCACAACCACAAACATATCACAGGTGGTGTGCCAACAAATCCAACCATAGATTCACCAGTCTTCCGATAATGAGATTCCCAATTGCCATTGAGAAATCCACCAGTGATAGATGATTTATATTTATATGATGATTTTATGTATATTTTATGATGATGTTCGATGATTTTCCGATTGAACATCAGAAATCGCGCGCTTTAGAGGCCGATTGCTCGGAAATTAGCTTGGATGGCGTCTCCGACTTCGCACGAGCCTCTTGGATGCTGTTTAAGATAACGATAACCAATGGATTTTGGGTCGGATAAAATATTGCGATCTTATGCGATCTTTAGACCCCTGACCCCTGTATCTTTAAGGGTGCTAAGGGTGCGATGTTTTTTTTTCCTGGTTCTCCCAGTTCTCCCAGTTCTCCCAGTGGTCAAATTTGGTCAAGGTGTGGGTTTTCTCAGCCATCACCTCGGTTGGCTTGCTCATAATGCTCATCGTGCCCTTCGTTTGGTGCCCCTTGGCTTGGATCCGATGGGATACGATGGGGATCATCCCACCCACCGGTTAGATCTGGTTCGTCCCCGATTTCGTGGATTAACCCGTCTATATACATGAGTTATAACTATGGTTATAACATAATCATATAACTATATGGTTATGAACCACATTTAACCACTTATGAGGTTCAACTCTGACAAGTTGCCGCACCCCAACTCTTCTTGCTTGAGGCCCATATTGTTGACTCCCATGTTCAAGAGGCGTTAGACTGCACATGATTCCCGGTGATGGCTTAAGCTGTTTGAAACATGATGGCGAGAACGCTGAAGGCGTGGTAAGCACGCGGCAGTGGCCTCACAATTCTGGTAGCTGCGGTTATAGCAGTATCTTTCTAATCCCTTCTCCCTTAAAAGAAAGAACACCTCCCCAGAAAAGACACCTTTTTTATCCTTTTTGATCCTTTTTGGGGTTCCATTCAGGGATTGAATCTGTTACGATACGGGAACAATTATCGGGAATAGTTATAGAAGTTGCGAAGCTGCAATTACAAGCCAGCCCCAGGGATAGGTAAAGGGTAAAGGCTGTTTCATTTTTTCCCAGGGATCAGTGAAGCAGACTAGCCTTTTCAAGAATGGAATCATGAAAGGGAGTTCTATCAGTCCAAACGACCTTGTAACTTGTAGATCTTGTAGCAACAAACAGATACAAACAGGTGGCAGCATGCACCAAACCATTTGCGATGAGGCAGCATGAGCTTACCATGCTTACCCAGTTCAACCTTGGAAAATCGCCCCAGTTTGGAGATGTTTGGGGCATCTATTAAGAACCCATATGTCGTTGATCGCATATTAATCTACATCTTAATCTTATTTGATATGTTTGATACATATTGATACATCTTAATTGCTCCATATTGATACTGCATCCTGTCGTCCAGCCTTTCTGACCCCCAGGTCGCAAACGGGCCGCGCGGGTGGTGCCAGAAGGACAATCCATGATCATATACGTTTTCGGGCCACAATAATGGGTCATATAATTTTTTCCGCCTTCGTTTCTATACTTTGCAGGCAAGCACTTTGATTATAAGCAAAGATCATGAATCATACCAACGAGCAGAGTTCCAAGAATAGTTACTCCAATCAGGAACAGTTTTGTGGGGCAAATCCTCTGAGAAGCCCTGGCAAAAAAAAGGAACATATTGGGACCGGCAATTTAACGATGACCGGTGGATTCCTAAGTACTACAATCTATAACAGTGGACTGCTTATTACAGTACAATGTATTTGTATAATTTTGCATAATTTTGTATAGATTTATATGCAATAATTTACGATACAGATTCATCAAAAGTGGGCTTGGGCCCATTGGGGGTTGGGGTGAAAGTGGATTCGTAGCCTCAGCGGGTTCCTGGAGCCAGTTTTGAAGCCGTTGTGCCATGGCTTGGGGGATGCTTGTCGGTCATGGCTGGTCTAGGTTGATCCGTGAACTAATGTAGTGTGCATGTTGAAATGGGGCACTGTCATGTTGAGTCGATAGATCAAGCGATAAGCAATGACTGGGGAGATATTTGATGATTTAGATGATTTTAGGAGTTCTTATTGTAACATTTGTAACACATTGGAAACAGATTCATGACCAAGAGTCCAAGAGGTCCTGTTTTGTTGACCTGGGACCCCTCGGGGGGACTTCACAGCTGCCACGCGTGCGTAGGAATTGTAGATGAGTCTCCTACAGGTGCCAAGCCCAGGAGGGTTTCCAGCGCCACAATGGATGGAACAAAACATCATCCAAAATCATATCAAAATCACATCAATATCGATAATATCGTCTTATTTCACCTGATTTCACTTGGTTCAGGACTTATTTACCCAGCCAGGTGCAACCAAGACTCGAGCGAGCGAGGTGCCGGGGCTGATCCTGACATCTCCTGACATCTCCTGACATCTCCTGACTCCTGACATCTCAGAAAAAACATCGGAGAAGGATCTGACCGCAAGAACAATTTTTACATATGGCAGTGTGTCAAAACCTTGTACCCCTAGTGAACCCCAAAATAGCTGGTAAATGGATGTTCATCCCACTAAAAATGTATCTATAGGTATTGACCCATCCCCATATTTTATCATATTTTTACTCTTTCAGATCCCACAAATCCCAGTTCATTCATAGATGGGTGTACCAGTATTTACTTAGACATTTTCCGCAGACATCACCCATAGGTGGAATCTCTAAACCCGCAGTTGGGTAGGTAAATTAGACAATGAGCATATTTTCAAACATTAACAGCAAATGTTCATGTCAAAAGCTCACAAGTCAATTTTTCGCGCTTAGTATCCATGAGTAGCCATGGTACTGTACGACGTGGGGTTTGCCAGTTCTAATCAGTTTCCTCTAATATATGCATAATATATATATAGATATATAGATACATATATTATTACTATTATTATTATTATTGTTATTCTTGCTATTAGTTATTGCATATATATATATGCTACAAATAAGTAAATATAGAACAATATATGTTTCTTCAATGCTCTGCAAGACGCCCTGACGCCCTGTATTGGATCTCTCCATTTTGGAGTATGTAAGATGATTCAAATCCTAAGAAAAAAGTCTTCGAAACGCGGATATTTATAGAGTGCGGATATTTATAGAGTGAGCCAATGTAATGAAAAAATATGAAAAAGACTACCTCCAATTGGATTAATTCATCTTAAATGCTCTCTGAGATGATGTTCATCAGATGACCTGATGATTGGTGATCTGGATACAGGTTGAGGCGGACTTGAATCGGTCAGAGCCCGATCTGGCTGCAGCCAAGCGACATCTGGTGCAGCTCGGCATCAGCTCGGCGTAAGCTGAGCATCCGAAATCGGATGGGAATATCATGGTAATGTAAGCAAACATGGGGCTACAAAAGGGGGCATAGACTGGTAATTATAGTGGGAATAACTATATACGGAACTTTAAGTTTTTTTGGATTTTTTTTGGGGGATATAATGGGGATGTAAGGGGAAAACATATGGATTTTTCCGGAATATAATGGGGGTATCGTGGGTGTAGTGGGTGGAGTGGAATATTTTGAGATTTAACCAACAATGACTTTGTGGATGGGTATAGCCGGGATCTTATGGAATATAATGCAACTAATATGATATTGGTGCATCTGAACAATGGGATAGCCACCCGAAGATTGCCATGTTAATGGGGGCAATGATGATGAACCAGTGTATGGAATGGCGGAATGGGTTGCCCTACTTTCAGACAAAACCATGTGTAGAAAATCGAGAAAACATCGGCATGGCTAGGCCGCCAGATCGCCTTCAGTCAAGATAGAGAGAGACAGAGAGATCCTCAATTTGATGGCAGATGTTCGTGGGGCATAAATGATTGAGCATAGCACTTGCAGTGAACACCCAATTGTTGGACAAAACCTTGTCTAGAGCATCATGGACACCTGCCCCCAAAGATACCCCAAGAGGGGGCGATGGTAGTTAATTACACAATTACTGTGCTCTGTGTAAACCTCTGTGTGCTGCAATTATGGGGCCTTCTTTGGGGACATGAATACGAAATAGAGAGAAACAAACTTGTGCTGGATGATGTTAGGCGTGATTTTATACCACACAGTTTCATGCACTTTTCAGGTTCCCAACTTTGTGTTGAATTCGGGGTTGGTAGATTTAACAGTTGGAACGGACATTATTTGGTCATGTTGCTGTGTTGCCATGATCAGGCTCCAAAATGGCCTCAGTAACTCAGTAACCAAAAGTCTGGCAGAAAGAGCTGGAAAAAAAAGTTCATGGACCCCTTAGATCCCTGTCCCTTAGATACCTTTATAGTAGCCAGGATTACTGTAGTATAGATATGTATAGATGATATTTCCCTCACATTTCCAGGTTTCCAACTTTTCTATCTTTTTGGGGGTTGCCATAGGTAACCTATTCGTTAAGTCACCACTTTCTTCGGTGCCCGACCAAAATGCGATGTACTTAGGCGTTCGAGTGCAACGGTGGTCACTCGGCGGTTGGGGATTACACCTGTGCTGGAGCATAGTGGTATAGTCGGGTATAGTATCAAACTCAGGATGCCAGAATATGTCAATAAAATCCGTAGTTGATGTATAGCAGATATATACTTGTACCTGAAATCAATTTGAATTATCACTATACGTTGCTCATCTATTTGGAGGAACCATGAGTTATGTGTAAGCCCAAGGATGCGTGCTGCAGTGATGTTTCGTTGATGAGTGCAAAGTAATGGGCGAAGTTTCTTCGTTTTTCCAGACGACAGAAATGAAGAAGGGTTTTCTTGCACGGAGATGATTCTGCAAAAAAAGGGATAACTGAACTGAGCTTGCTTTCTGTATATTTGGCAACTCGTGCCTCTGTGTTTCGCATTTTCTTGATACGCTACGCAACTATGACTTTATGTTCTGTGTTCTTGTGTGTGTGTGTAGGTCTCTGGGTTGTTGCTGTGCCTGTGCCTTCGCAAATTTCCTGCGTTCTTTCTACAACGTCATTCCATCGGCATTTGTTGGCTTGAGGATCCAGGAGAGCTTTCAGGGGCTCTCCTCACGGATCGCTCAGTTTCTTCACCAGTGACACCTTGGAGCCATGGCTGTGACTATGGCCATCGTCAGTTGACCATGCTGATGAGTGGCGTCATGCTCACCATTGCCACCCTGATTCTATGTTGCTGGGCGATGGGGAAACCTCCAGAGACATCCCAAAAGTTCTGCTGCCTGACCTGCTTCCCCTGCTTCCTGCTGATGATTGGGGCCTGGGTGGCCTTTGGCCTGCTGTCGGCGGCGCAGAATTGCGAGACGCTATCGATCCATGAACCCCGACAGCTGCGAATGGAGTGAGCCGCCACCAGCTGCATTCGAACATGACCTGTGCTGTGTAGACTGGCCACCACAGTAAGTCCCAGCCTGGAAAGTGGTGATCGGATGATGCAAGTCGAGGGGTCAACTTGAGGGGATGGGCGAACTTGGAAGAAACTTCCAAGTTTTTGTTGAAGATGAGGGAGATTCCATGCCATGGAGCTTATGGTTTGACACATGAGCAGCCGCATCTTTTGGAACAAGGGAAAGTAGGATTAGGCAGTAAGAATGTTTTGCTCAGGATCCATAAAACAATGCAGGGGGACTCCAAGAACGAGGTAGGAATTCTTGTGACACTATCTGAAAAGGTGACAGTATGATTGTATGACAGCATTGCAAAACGAGATCAGCACTGGAAGCATTGTGCTCGGAATGCTACTAAGTGTGAACACAATATAGGGGGGTCTCTTTTAATTCTTTCCTTGTCACATGTACCAAATTCAAGTGGTTGCTCATATAGTTTCAGGCATTTTCAGGCTGTTTCACATGAAAGGTTGAAAATCAGCCTGCAATGACGCACATCGGCCAAACTGATGGAGATTTGATGAGATTTGAGAGCAGTGAGCTGGAAAGATGAGCGTGCTGTTCGGCTGGGCCATGCAAATTTATATGGCTAGTTTTACCAGCATCCATCAGTGAGTCAGCATCCTGTCTAATTATATATCATTGTGGATCCCTAAAGTTGGAAATTGGTGGCTTGCTGGGTCCCAAATGGATTTACATAATGAGTTGGTTTCCCCACATATGCCCCATATCAGCTATACGCCTATATCAAAGGCTTTGAGGAGATCCTGCACACCATATGTATACATTTACATCATAAATATACATATAAAAGTTATATGAGATTCAAGATCTTCCAACTGCCCTGATTTTCACATGTGTTCTTTCTCTTCCAAGTAGCATGAAGTCAGCGCCACCAAGGATGGCAAGTGGTTGAGTCCTTGCTCCGCAGGCCTCGACAAGATGTGTGGGGGCCCTAGGACGATCAGGGCGGTCAAATGACGGTTTCATTTCGAACCTTTCTTCACGATGCCGCGCCCCAAAATTAATCCTACCTATGTATATATATATATATGTGTGTATATATAAGCCTATATGTGATATTCTCCAGCAAGGCCGTGGAAAATCATGCCACATAAGCATCCGTGACCCTAGATGTTTTGGGAAATGTCCCATGGCCCATGTTTTGAGACTATTTTTATTGGAATTTGATGGAATGTGTAGGGGCCCCACATCATGGGACCTCCCCATCTGCCTCCGATACTAATCCCAAAAGAACCCCCAATAGCATGGGCAAGCTTATGGGAATGGGAGTCTCATGATTGATAGGGTTTCAATGGATTTTTCCCAATGAGGTACACCCAATACACCAACCCCCAATGACTCAGCAGAATTGGTTCGCAGAAACCAAGATTAGAGGTCTACGATTGGGTTTACTGCCGAGGCGTCATCGGAGGCACCGGCACCTCCTTGTACTTTGGAACCTTGCGAAGCATGGGCTACCTCTTTGCAACCATGGCACCTGGGCAAGAAAAGATGAAGCTCAGGACAGCGTCCTGGTGGTTTGTAGATGTTGATAGCCGTTAATTATTCTACGCAGAAAATCTTGGATGGATACTTTATGGTACTTCAAGACTTTAATCTATGACCAGATAATTGTAAGATGTACTGACCAGCTAAGGTAAGCAACGAGTTCTTGCAGTTTAGCGATGTCTACTATATAATGGATATCGGAATGGGGGTGGTTAGAAACCCAAGCTGGGCATGCGGATCAACCGGGCATGACAGTGAAGTACCTTCAATCCTCATCTCCAGCCGTGTTCATCTCAAGAATCATCCTCCAAACATAGATATCATAGATGCTGAAAAGCCACCATTTGTATAACGGGAAACCATGGCTTTTCCACATGTTAATTTACCCCAGGGATCCCCTTGGGCCTTGTTGGGCCCCCTTCGAGGCAGCCATCACCTTTCCCACCACGGCCTTTTGTTTGCTGGGCACCTTCGCTCCGGACAATGGGCAGTTCTTAGCCCGCACGACCATCGGAAATCTGGGGCTCTATGTGGTCGCTCGGTGGCATCCTCGATCCCATTTTCTTGATCCATCATGATCCACCAAGGCTGCACGGGGTGTCTAAGTCTAATTAAGATGTTTGGGAATGGATGGGATTTGTTAGTCGGGCCAGTGGGGCCATGAGTCGAAGAAGTGTTTTCCAATTGAACTCGTTCTGTTCGTTCCACTTTGATCAGAGATCAGAAAGCTTTTTGGGAACCAAGTTTCCAGGTTTCTCCTTTTCAACCAATTTTTTTTGGCAACTGTCCAGTTTTGGGATTGCAGCTGTTGCACTTCTGGACAAATGGCTCAGGACACGCAGGTTCTGGATCCTTTGTCACTTGGCCATGGGCTGTCATGGCTCGGGGTTGGAGGATGGTTGGAGGTCCAGGAAATGGGGAAAATTCGGTGGAAAATTCAGGGCTTGTCGGCTTGTCCACCAAAATCTTTCCAAATCTTTCGGCCAAGTGGATTCAATTTCTGCAAGCCGGAGGGGCGTCTTTGGAAGAACGGCTGGCTCTGAATGGATTCTCCGGATGCCTGAGTATTGTCACGCATGTCAAGGTTTAAGTCGATATCAAAGGGATACATTACCATTGAACATGCAATAACATGAAATAACATGAAATAACATGAAATAGCATGAAATAGCATGAAATGACAAACCCCCAAAGACATCTTGAAATATCATATGACATGTTGAACTAAAATATTTGTCCGCAAGAAACACTACTATAGTCTATAGTAGATTATAATTAGATGACTTGAAAATCATGGTGAAGCTACCATAATTGCGCCTAGGCTGCGCATTGTGCGCGTGAACTGCGATGGTGCCAGCTTGTCGAACCTCACCGCAGTCTTCGCCTGGTTAGACTTCGCAGCAGTGTGCCTTGGACGCCTCGCCTCGGACGCGGGGGAGACTACGGGGCAAATGGGACCAGCGCAACCAGCGTATAGTGTGCGTATCTATATGTTTGTGTATCTATATCATTCTAGATAGATAGATAATAGATAGGTAGATAGATAGATAGATCATGAGAATTAGATCCATCGATAGATAGATAGACAGACAGACAGACAGACAGATAGATAGATATCTGTATATGTATAGTGTATATATAATATATGTGTGTGTACAGTATGTGGACATGGAGGTGCCCGAAATGCACGACATACATCTTCATTGCTGAGTAAAGAGGGTATGCTGTATAACTTCTCTGATGTACACCAATAGTTGCCTCGTGTCCTTGAGCCTGAAACTCGTCTGGCATGGCAGGGCAACCCAAAACTCATTGGTGATTTGATTTGCATCCCCGACACTGGAGGCTAAAACAACATCGTCAAACAAACGCATGGTATGGGTTGAAACCACCAAAGAGGGAATACTGCAGGACATACCGGGTTTTTGGTTCACATTCATGCTCCTGATCCTGATTTCATGGCCGCCAGGTTCATTCTTTTTGTCTACCTCGTGCGATTTCGCCCCTTGGAAGAAGTCGAATGGATCGAGCGCCGGTCATGGGTTGCAAAGTAATCGGGCACAAAATGATGCCAAAATTTGTCTGCGACTGGTGTGCCATCTGGCCTCATCGGTTGGCTAGTCGTCATATGTAGTCGTAATCGATGGCTGGTGAATCTGGTCATATCATGTCATATCCCCAGAGGCCTCGATCCTCCGTGTCCCGCCCATTCTGTTTCGATTCAATGGTACCAAAAAGTCATAGCCAACAGGCCCAACAGGCCCAACAGTTTTTTACGCGCGTTGCTTTCTTTGGTTCAATGGATTGGTTTAAGGGACAATTTACAGGAAAACTGGAAAACCCCATATTTAATGGGAAAATCTATGGTTTCCGGATGTTTCCGGTTAAGATTTTCCCTCAAAGCAATCCATTGTTTGGTACAGCACCAGAGGTTTCTATGACATCCCCAAGCAGATCGAAGACGACGACCTGCAGCAGGTCTCGGTCTCCGATTTCTCGGTGCTCATCGCGCCTAGATCAAGGGGTCGGTGAAGACGAAATGACATGGGATAAGAATGGTTAGTAGCGGTTAGTACTTTGTGAAGACCAAGTATATCCATAAATATCAATAAATATCAATATAATATCAACAATATTATAATGATTTGTATCAATAATATGGTATTCAATATGCCCATAACGCATTTTTTTGCTGACGCGCATTGTTGCAATCGCAGCGGCTGAGCACGGATGAATTCATGTTTTAGAAATGCGAATCTGTGCTAGAGCTACCCTGCAGAATCTTTGCGGATTGTGGAGCCACACGATGAAACTTGCATTGAACGGCACAAATTCATACAAATCCCGATATAAGTTTATATGCATGCTGTATGCATAATGAAATATAATTATTATAGATACATACATATTATCGTTGAGACTTTCCAAGATAGTGAAAGCAGATCACGTTGGGAAAATTGTAAGCTGGGGTACTGGCATGGTGCCGTGGACTTCCAAGCGCTCATGTTTGGATAAGATACATATATACATGGGGGTTTCCTGAAATGGTACCCCAATAGCTGGATGGTTTGTAATAAGATGACTTAGTTACATGGTCAAAACATGTGGTGGCATAAGGCTGTTTTTTTTTGGGCGAACAATGATCAATCATAAGAGTTTGGTGAGCCACGTTTTCAGACAAAGCCTAATAATATGTGGATATATGTGGTAGCTACATGTGCGACCTGAATCGACCCGAACCATCATGAGGGCTTGTGCGGCTTGTTTTGAATGAAGTATCATGAAGTATCCAGATTCAAGTCAATTCATATAATTCATATTGCCCAGCACATCCAGAATGAACCCAGGGATTGACCGCCGCTGAGGAAAAGCTGCCAGCCAGGCCCCGGGCGATCCCGGGCGTATCATCCAACTTGTCTCATGCTCCGATACTCTACCGTGATGTTTTCATGATTGGGTTTTCATATTAATACCTATTACTACCATTTTTAGGGGGATGAACATCCATTTACCAGCTATTTTGGGGTTCACCAGGGGTACAAGGTTTTGACACACTGCCATATCAGATTTTTTGTTGGTAATGTTATCCACCGAGGGCCATTAGCTATATGTCCAATTGGCCAAACTTGGACGTCCATCCCAGAAATAATGCCTCGGTTTTCCGCCAGCTGCTCATGACATAATCGAAAGGCATGGAAATGCTATATAGATGTATGAACCGGGGTCATTGACCAACCAATAACCCCTGGCATGATATTGGGAAAATCCGACTTTCGTTTCTTATCGTTTCTTTCCTCATGAAGACCAAAAGTCGAACCTTCTGGAAAAAACATAGATCATTATATATAGATCATTATATATAGATCATTTTCATGAAAGCCAAAGTGTGAATCAGTTGGAACAGTAAAGAACTGAAATTTTCCAGGCTTTCGAAGCAGACTCAGCTTGACCGCTTGACCATGATTCCAACCATGATTCCATGATGGAGCTGTGATCGGCCAGGATCCCGAACCAACGCGACTACGAACGTCTTCTCACGGAACACTTGGAGAGTCGCATGCGGGCAGTGCAGAATGCCCATGGGGACAAGATGCATGGCTGACAGATGGAGGTCAGCTTGGGGGGTTGATAGCTATGGTAGCTATGGGCTGAGCCGATCCCCAGCAACGATGGGGAGATCAATGGATGACACTGACATGACCCACTTGCCTTTTCCAAAGCTATGATCGTTGATCCATCCCGGAAACTGGGATAATTTGTCCCTTTGGAATCTTTGGACTACCAATCCGGGCCCAATTGCTCCAACATCAATGTCGGTGCAGCAAAGGATTATTTGGTTGCCAGGGTTGCCCCCAAATCCGCTGGTCAGTCCTCACTTTCCGTGTTAAGATTGCAATTTTTCATGTGTAGACCGCGTTTTCAAATAGGCGCATAATGCCCATATCGTAATATTGTTGGTTAAATCATGTTAAATATATCCTCAGCATATCCTCATTTATCCTACTTAAATCTCTATGTTTTCCTAGTGGTATCCTGCTTTCCGGGGTCCACCGACACGCTGCCAGAGATATTGATGTCACATTCCTCAGAGCACCAAGGAAAAATCCGCAGGTCTGCGAAGTCACGCTGGTTCGGGACTTCAAGGGCAGGCCCAAGTTGTCGCTGAAGAGTGCCCTAAACTAACATAGATGTGGAAAGCCCATTGTTTCCCTAAGCAAAATGGTCCACGCATGGCAGATGTTCCGTATTTGTGTTGATTTACGTGAGGCCATTCATCGGATTGAACTATGAATTGTGATGGATTTATTGATTATAGCTGCTATACAAGTATACTTTGTGCATGACTCAGGCATTGCATTCAATTAAACATTAAGCTCTGGGAGAAAACTGTGCCGGGACAATTGCTTTGATAATTTGACGTTCCATCCTAGTGCCAGCAGTCCTATCCTGGGGCAAAACTGTACTTGGGATTGCGACCCTCAGGGGGAACCTGCAGAACCCCCACTGAACGGACACATCAAAAATGTGTACTTTCCTGACTAATTGAGTCACTGGAAAAATCTGGCAGGCTGGATGCCCTACAAGAACAGGCTCGCCTCACCCAACAGATCGAAGTGCAGTGTCTTGGATCGACGGCACCCGACGGCCACCGGTGTCACCGGTGCCAGGGAGTGCTGGGGTGTGTCCGGGGGTAAGGAAAGCCTACCACAACGAGAGGAAACTTGCCAAGTTGACCAATAAGAAGGACGGCTGCTTCGGGCTGGGAGGGGCATTTTAGAACCAGAATTCCTGTTTGATGATGTTTGATGTATATGAATATAGGATAATATAGGTTATTTTCAGTGGCTTTCAATATCTTGCAATGGTTATCATTTAATGCTTCCAGACCTGTTACATGATGATTTATAAGTATGTACAACATGTTATAACATATGTCATGAACATCTGTGTGTTGTTTTTCGCAATAAACATCAGCCCTTACCCAAGTTCCAACCTAAATCTGCCCCTAAATCTGACCGTCCAGGCCAAGCTGGACCAAAAGATCGAGATGCAGCTGCCAGCTGAAGAAGAGCAACCTGTTTGCAAAGCGGAAACCGGCAGGTGACCAGATAGGAGTTGCTTAAATCATAGACTATATATAAATATATATGTATCTCTCTCTCTCTCTCTCCCTCTCTCTCTCTCTCTCGCTCTCTCTCGCTCTCTATCTCTATATACATATATCCAAACTGCAGCAAAAATATGGGAAACCATTTCATGAGTCCATCATTCTTATTTCTGATGGATATTGTTGGACCATACCCGGATGGAGCCTTTGTTTTATAGTTGGCCATATCAATGTACAATACAAAGGTGCAGGTCTCCAGTGGGGGGAAACTTCAAAATTGGTTTTCAAGTTGGTTTTTAGGCTGCGCTGATTCAATGAGTTTGCGGCCGAGTTTGGGAAATCTGTTGCTTCAATCATCTTCAATCTCATTTGTAACTATATAATAACATATAAATACATATAATATCATATATAACTCTATAATAGCACCATCCTCCAGGTGAGGTAAGAAGTAGTACGAAGCCGGAGAAATTTCTTCGTCGCATTTCGTTGCGGCACATTTCAGTGAGGCTCCCGGTCCTTCGCGCGTTTGTGATCTTGAACCGAGTGGCAGATGTGGACAGCCTGTTGTACGACTACCGTCGCTCGGCGGCTCCGGGCTATGATGCACATATGATCCACTAGAATTGAGAAAGAACAATAGACATCAGTTAACCCCCCAAACATTAAGATCAGGATGGTTCAGGCATGGCTTCTTTTTGGCAGGCCACATCAGGCCACATTCAGAAATTCAAGACCTAATTTGACATAAAGAGATGTCGTTCAAAAAAAACAGTTTGCCCGGCTGACATGTTTGACCTTTCGCAAGTGACGGCTGGTCGGGATGCCTTTCCATCCCCCATCATCCCCCCAAATGGTCATCCCATTGAGGCCTTGCCAAGTTTTCACTCTTCAGATGTTGCCAGTCGCGGAGGAAGCGGTTTTGCGGCACCTTGGATGGAGAGATATGGAGAGCCCACAACGTAGTGCGCGGCTGTGGGGTTCTAAGTCGGCTTCGAAGGCCAAGATTGTGGACAACACATAGTGAGAAGATATTAGTTTATTCTGCAAAATTCGTTTGAATGAAATGCATATTAGATCATATTAGACTCTGCAAGTTACTGTGCAAGATGTGTAAGTGGCTATGTAAGTGACTATGGGCATCTCTGCGCATGAACTTCTTCTTGTTCACACATGTTCATGGTTCAATTTGATTTTGACTTTTCAATTTCCATCCGGCAAATTTTGATAAATTTTGTCTCACTGCACGGGTTGGAGCCCAATGCTACACTCCCCGAAGCAGAAACGACCATTGAAGTGGATTGGTGGACCCCATTGAACATGTGTTTCCGATATTTTCCGATCGACAATCCTGGATGCCGTAATTGTATGGAATTAAATGGAGAACATTTGGTACCCTCTGGTCAACAAGGGCTATTGAAAATGGCCCATTTATAGTGGATTTTCCATGGATTTTCCTGATCAAAATGGTGATTTTCCATAATCTTTTGTATGTTTACCAGATTGTAAGATCTTTGCCGCAGATTTTCCCAAAAAAGCGCCTAGGCCATGGCATCCGCGTGATCGGAGCTCCGCAGCCCACGGAAGTGCTTTGGGAAAACCAGGACGTGCCCTGGTGGTCCCGACTCCTCAGGTGCCATGGCGAAGCCTGGATGGTCCAATGGTGTAGAAATGTGTAGAATAACCCTAGAAAATCTGAAGAATTGACCAAAGCCATCCAAAGCCCAAGGATTTGGGTGTGTTGCGAGGTGAGTTTCCGTTGATTTTTCCTGTTATGTGATGTGTGTGTGTTCTACTTTTCTTTTGGGGGGAAGGAGTCTGCAGAAATGCAGTTGCGCTGTGGCTTTGGCTGGTTGACATCTAATTATTTGAGCATTGCAAATTGGCAGTTCAGAATGTCACGGATATGTTTGAGAATGTGTGTTGGAGATATGACTGGTAACACAGAAGGTTGGATTGGGCCCAGACAAGTGACAGTCACCATGAAGAGATCCACTGGCAACCTGGGGTGGGAAAAGCCGAGTAAACATATGTCCATAGGCCTGAGCTACCTCTTGGGACCCAACTGGTAGCTGGTACTGCTAGTAGCTGGTGTGAAAGTGATGACAAGACATGGCAAGCCGTATCATTGCTCTGGCTCCAGGCAGATTTGTATGCACCTTGCTCAGGGGTTGGTCAGGGGATGCGCTGGCGGAACAAGATGAGCAATTATGGCTGGGATTCCTTACTGGACCCTAATGTATTCGTTGGAAGGGTCGACCATGAACAAATCTCCAAAGGGGGGATGTTTTGTTTGAGCGGGATGAAGCTCCCAACAAGCATCATTCTACTTCCAATGCATGTCTGATGGTTGGATTGTTTCCTGAATTCCTACGGAATGGCCTACATAGAGCAAAAAGAGCCGCCATACTTCTTGGATGTGTATCCCAGCAAGCAAATGGGTTGACAGACATATATGATCATATATGACCTGTCCTTGGCGCGCCTTCAGCAAGATGCTGAACTCCCGGACAGGGCGATGGAGAGAGACATATATGACCAGGGATACTGCACACCATGACGGGTATTTCCTACGATTATCCCACTTACTGTAATCATATGGGATACAATATGTCCCTGCCCCATCCCAAGAAAGACTGGGTGGTGAATATTTTTGAATAGGTATCCGTAGGTTAGCCAGTTAGCCAGTTAGCCCATGTCCCCGGTGAGTATAACATAGTATAACCCTGTATGAAGAAACCAACAGCTCAAGTTATCCCAAGTTGAGGTTACTCACCTTCGTTGTCCTGCTGGTGATATCATTGGTCAGCTCCTCAGACTCCTCAAGGAGACAGGCCACGGCTTGTCTCAAGGTGTCTGTATTCCTAAAATGAACCGTGGTTCATTTAGTTGCTTTCACCAGGGCCGCATCATACAACTCAGATCAACTCAGACATCATAGATTGTCTCTATATAATTATATATATATAAACATAATACATTTTTACCCACCTAGTAAAGCAGACCCTTGTCGTTCCGCGCTCGTTGGAATCCTAGATCTGCATCTATGTCATCACTGTGGTGGGAAAGTCGCAGGCTGGAAACCAGCTCAGTTTCCAGGATGCAACCAGCCATGCGCTATGACCGGATACGGAACAAAGATGAACAAAGCCCGTTTTAGTTGTCGAACCAGGCATCAACCAGCTTTTCAGCATGCTGTAAAAAGGCTGTGATTGTACGCTGTACTTCTGCTTTTTGTCATCACTGCAACGAAAGTATGGAACTGGTCAATCTCTGGGCGTTGTATTGAAGCACGTGCAAGCGTTAAGATCATAAAGTCAGCGGTTAAGTTTAATTATATATATATATTTGTGTGTGTGTGTATTTCGTATTGATCAACATTTAATGCCTGGAAGAGAACCCTGGAGAGAACTTGTCCAAGTTGCGTAGAATGTACAGCAAGGTGGGGCCAATGATAAACCATGCCCAAAAGTTGCCTATTTGTAGGTCAATATGGTCCTAAGGTATGCCCAACAAGTAAGCCGCAAACTGGGAATGGGTTACTAGGTTATGACATTGTGGATCCTACCATGAGCCATCATCCAGTTCAAGCCGCGCTGGCGGCGAGGTTACATTGGAAGTGAACTCTGTGACCCCGTGGTGCCAGAGACCACAGGGAATGCGACCCAGTACATTTGCTACGCAACTGGACCACAAGAGGAAAAGCCCGCGAGAAAAGGGACATGTCTCACAAAACGCTGGGGGCACATTTCCGGATAGGGTTAAAAGGGTACCCTGCCCCAGATACTTCATGACTTGGAAGCATGACTATTTCTTTACTTCAATCTTTTGTCATGAATGGGGGATATGTGCCAACCATTGCCTACCAGCTTATTTTTTACTTTCTGCGGCTCATTGAGATTGGTCAAGAGTCAAGACAATAGATATTTCATGATATTTCCATGTATTTTCATTCTGGGCACTTCCCCAAATGTCCTCAAGGATGCACCCAGATTACAACATCACCATGTCACCAAAATTCGGAGTTTGAGTATGTCCAGGTAAATGGGGAAGCGGCCCCAAGTCTGTGGTTCAGAAACACAGCTGGCTCCTTCAGCCAAGGTAAATGTGGCCGCCAACTGGACCAAGCAGTATGCAGTAGGCTGGGCACTTTTTGGCGCCCCTAATTCTTTTGTACTCACGAAACTTTTGGAAGATTTAGCCCTTTGAATATCCTATGAAATGTTTCATAATGTTTCTAAGGCAAAAAAAATATGGAAGATCATCAGGGTATATCAGGGAGAATTTTCTTTTGCAATGTTTGAGTACCGGAGGGTGCCTCGTTTTTTTGCCCGGCTGAGTGACTTCCGCATTGACGACCTGAAGACATTTGACCGTAGGAGAGGGTGGGGATATCCTCAACTGCTGGTGTGAGTCCATGGGATATGCACCTCGGCAGTGATGGCGCTTTCGGGGCTAAAAGGGGCCAACACTTCGGTCAGATCACGTCACAGAACGGGGCAAATTTTCACCCTGAGCTCTTGAGTCATGGCAGGATGTTTTCCTAGATGCTGGCATTTTGATCCTTAGACACTAGACACCCGTGAGAAAACCATGAGAAACCCCGGAAAATGCAATGATGATCCATGATGATCATGATGTATGGCAGTTCCTAGAGTTTTCTCCTAGTGTTCCCATGGCCGACATTTTGACCAGCAGCTCCAGCCGAGGCTGCCTTGGTGGAAGACCCTTCGCTCTTCGAGACCTGTTCGTCATGGCTTCTTGAGTTGGGGAAGTCAATGGGCTCCTCAGCTGAAGGGAACAACAATGGCCTGGAGGGGATCTCTTAAGGAAGGTTTTTTTAAATTTTTAACCATCAAAGATGGGGATCTAACTGGATTTAGCCAACAATAATGGTGTATATAATGACTTATAATGGTATTATACAAATTTAGAACGGTTTTTCGTGGGAATTCAAAGGGGATATCATTGAGATTATCAACCATAATGGACCATCAGTCAACCTTGGATGGGTAGAATGGGGATAAAACGGAATTATAAACGTAACTTGATGAAATTGATAATGGCTGATATTTTCGAACGCGTTTGTAACTGGATTTTATTGAAAAGAACGTCAGGGGAATTTTTCAGAACCGTGAAGTAGAGATATTTTCATTGCTCTGTCTGGTGATTTGGTTCAGAATGATATATTTATGTATCAGTCTGTTGAAGCCTATGACTATATAACCATGTAATTAATTGTCGGGCTAATGGTAATTGTTGCTCAATTTGAACCATACCAAGATATAGATACTGTAGATATAGACTCATCATGAAAGTGTTCGAGAGTTTTTTTTTTTTTTAAATATATATATATATATATATATATAAATAGCAGAATGCACATGGGGGCCGACATTGACTTGCCCAGTAAAAATCCAACATGTCCTTGTTTTTTTACACTTGGTTGAAGGGACAATTCTCAGGACCCCCCCCATA
>Ga0126342_10000688_pt1 | contig 40145 bp, 29 predicted proteins | sample Cyp1metagenome_FD_92528 | JGI IMG/M metagenome (GOLD analysis project Ga0126342, IMG submission 92528) | Coral microbial communities from Lord Howe Island, Old Settlement Bay, Australia - Cyphastrea 1 metagenome | ecosystem: Host-associated > Invertebrates > Cnidaria > Coral ...
AAAATCCCAGAAAATCCCAGAAAACCCTCTGGAAAAAATCAATTAACTTGTTGACCCTGAAAATCAAACACATTCTTAGAAGCGCATCTTCCCCCGAAAAATGCCAGGGTCGAACTGTTAATTTACCGGGTACAAGGTGGTGCCCCCCCAGTTATAAGTAGAATTATAGATATATCTACCATAAACCATAGTTATTGGAGTTATGTTCACCAACTTAGTGATTCCGAACTGGGGCACCACCTTGTAGCATTCACCAGATTTTCGTCCCAGATGGAATCTCGCCAGGCAAATGGACAGTTGCTCAACATCTCCATGGGGCAGGGACAGGACGGAATCCAGGGCGATCCGTGAATGGAGAGGATGGATACCCCATGGGTGAACCTTTACCCTCTGGTTATGACTAACAGGGCTAGCCATGGTTAAGCCATGGCCCTAATCGAAAGTTCGATGGTTTACCGAACTTAAACATGATGATGATTTTCTATGGCGAGCCCTGTTAGTCATAACCAGATGGTAGCATTTTTCATGGAGAAAAAGGCGGTGTTGAACATGTCAAACCATGTTTCATGTCCCGAGAACATTGCCAAGTTTCAATGTGAGAATGAGGTTTTCACATGTTCTAAACCATGATTCTTTTGGGGTACCATATTTTCAGACACTCTCTTTTGCGGTGATTTTGTGGGTCAAAGGGGTTTCAGGGTTCCTGAATGTTCCAGATTTGTGGGATAAAGATTTGCCAATGATGTGTTTTTTTTTTCTTCCAGACGTGTTTGTGAGAAGTGAGAAGCTACTAGTGATTTGATCTTAAGATCTTAAGAATATGTTGCTATTTTGTATTTACAGTCTAGGTTGTGGACTAGTATGCTTCAATGAACAAGACATGGAGGATGAACATGAGTTCAAGGATGGGATGATATATCACAATATCATCAATTGAGTTAACATGACTTGACAGACCTTACAGACTTACAATCCCATTGAATCATCGCTGATTTCCACTTAGCCGTTCTGCCGCTTTCGGGCGCTTCTTCCAGATCCTGAGGAGAAGATTGCCCTGAACGCCCTGAACAAGATGGCCAAGGAAGGTGCGCCAATGTGCAAAGCATGGCATTTCCTGCAAGATATGAATATATATATATATATATGTTTTTCAGATTTGAGACTCACAGATGAACAGTTCAGATGTTCTTATGATATTTCTATTTAAACAGGAGTCATGGTTCAGTTAGTTCAGTAGCAATTTGGAGCATCCAGGCATTGCCCCCAACGATTCTGGGAATGGAAAAAATGGAGGCTTTACCACATGTATGATGATCGTAATCATATTATGATTCATTATGATCGATTTATATCGTACCATAGTTGTTTGTGTTTTGTTTTAATGTAACAATAATGACAATCATCATAGAATTTCATTTGATAGGAAATTGTGTGTCATCCAAATCTCTATTATCTCTATTTAATCTAATGGATCATCATCATAGTCAGTCAATATTATCAATATATCATATGTTATTTTATATGATGTTGCTGATGATGATGCTGCTGATGATGATGATAAATAGTCTTCATATGTCTTAATCATGATGGTCATTATTGAAACATATTAGGTTTGACATCATCAATATCAACATCAGAATCATCATCACTACTGTACTGTACTTAGCTGGTGATCTCATCATATTATCCCAACTAAAGTCCGTGTCGCTGGTCATTCGTTTGTATAACCAACTTTCAGCAACACACCTACCCAGTAAACTAAACATCACTTTCTACTATGTCAACAAATCATTAAACAAAAATCACCATTTTAAATCATTTTCATAGGTAAGTCATCAAACTCAAGTGCCATGCCCCCCTCCTTGACGCCTTGACGCCTATCTTAACGCCTTGGTTCCGCCTATCGTAGGTGGATGGATCATGCTGCAGAACATTCACCTGATGCAAGCGTGGCTGAAAGACTTGGAACGTGCATTGGAGGTCATCGAGGAGTTTGTGCATGACGAAACTTGGCGATTCGATCGACGACAAAGAACGGCGATGGCTTGAAGATGGTTGAGATGGGCCATGGTAACATGGTGATGAAGAGATTTTTATGGGATATATATATATATATATAAACGTTGGGATAAACGTTAATATCAACGTATTTTACGGCGATTTTGAAGGGCCATGTTTTTGGTGATGGGATAAATTTTTACGTCACCAACACTACTATTAAAACATGTGAAAAAATCTATAGCCAAACATCACCAACACTGCAAAAGATATCCACATGTATGGTTTGTTCTTCGGACATGGGGACTTGAACCTGCCAAACTTGGGATGTACAGCACCTACGGAAATTTGACCTGGAGTCTGGCGTAACCGACCCTGCGGCAGCGAAATTGAAAGATTCCACGCCTTATTTGAAGCCAAAAAGGACATGTTGAACCCGATTGGACCGCAATGGACCGCAAACATCAATCACATTTGACCACCCTGTTGAACCATCCAGACCGTGGGGTTGTCTGAAAATAGGGCGGTATACCCCAAAAATTCCATCGAGCGTTTCATCAAGATTGCCAGAAAATCACGCTTTCTCACCATTGTTCCATCAAACTGGAACAAAAACACACCAAACATGGTCTGGCTGGTGGTTTGGAACATGTTTATTTTTCCATATATTGGAAATTTCATCATCCCAAGTGACTTTCACTCCATCATTTTTCAGAGGGGTAGGTTGGAACCACAAACCATAGTATAATAGTATGTAATGTCAACCCTGGATTAATAAACCCCTAGGTTGTTTAATTGGGGAGATACCATTTAAGTATCAGATTACGACTATTTGGGGAGTACCACCCTAATTAATAAACCATGGTTTATTAATCCGGGGTTGACATTATATAATCATATAACTATATAACTATATAGTTTATCTAAAATTAATGTGTATCATGATGTGATATATGATACTTGGACATACACCAACCAGATGGTGTATCATGATGTCTCCATGATCCATGGTTTTTCATGGCCGCCGTACACGGTACAGACGCTGAACGCTGAGGACTTCAGATGTTTCTTGACGTCGGAACCACCTGGTGCCATGCAGGGAAAGCTCTGGGATCTGATCCCCGAGCCTATTCTGCAAAGGCGCAGTTTTGGGGCGGCACATGGCAGATGGCGGCACAACATGGGGCATGGCCACAAAACTCGAAGAATTCTGTAAGATTCAATATGAACATATACCCATAGGATCCATGTATGCTATATATGGTAACATTTACCATCAATATACCCCCAATGTTAACATATATACCATACATGGATCCTATGGGAAATGAACATCTATGAAATATGTTTGAAGTTTCAATGTCCAGATGGATGACATTGAAATTTCAATGTCAAGATGGCAAGATGGTTTGAAGTTTCAATGCCGAAAGTTCAATGTCACATGTTTACCGATGTTTTGTTGGGGTATGCTGGGGTGACTGGGATGAGAAAGTCAGCGCGTCCTCAGGACGGCAAGGCAACAGCAAGGCAATACGACTCTTCTGTGGAAAACCATGGATTTTTTTTTTATTGCTAATCAGGATCTATTTCTGCCTTTAAACACATGAGCAGTAAACCTAGTGAAATGCTCGCCAACTCACCTATCGACTGGGAGCACCACATGTTTCTAGATTTTTGGGATACCTTTTAACTGGGGTAGTTGTCCCCTGAATAACGAACTAGTATTGGCTACCACAAAGCCCAGTTGTTGGACTTAGAAACCAACTTAACTAAGTTAAACCAACTATTGAAATTGACAACAACATAATAAATCACCATGTATTCCTTTGTATTCATAGTGATCTAAATGAAAATGGTGATTATATATATATATATATATATAGTATTTCTAATTCGGAACATGATTGTTTTTGTTGTTGTTTTTCCCATCTAAATCGTTCACTAAACCAGTAACCAGTCGTAAAAAATCAGCAGTCGTCACCAGGTGCATCAAGGTGGCAGATGAGGCGCCCAGTGACTTGAAGTCCAACTTGCGCCGCGCCTACTCCAAGTTCTCCCAGGACCGGGGGGACATCTCTGGATCACACGGAGGTCGGCTGGACAAATCCACTACAAGGTGGTGCCCCAAGATAGCTAAGTTGGTTTATAACTCCAATAACTATGGTTTATAGGTGATATATCTATAGTTAATGGGGTTTATAAACCAACTTATAACTGGGGGCACCACCTTGTACAAATGAAGCGTTTAATCATGGAAAATCCACGACACTTAAATCCAGGTCTATAGCGGAGAAAAAACATCGATAAATTGGAACATGTGCAGCAAACCAGGTTTGATTAGCAGTGATTTGTGAGGTTTGGTCTGGTTGGACTTTTAGAATTTTGCCATCCAAAATGAGAAAAACATAGAACAACTGTGAACAATGTTGGCAAAACATGGTGATTTAAGCGTCAAACATTGGATGTTATCGGTGTGTTTGGAAATGGGCTATACCTCCAAGTTTATGAAAATGATGGAGGTTGCCCCCGTTGGCGCATGCGTAATTGGAAACCCACCCATAAGGACATTCTGAAAGGGACAAGCCAAAACCACCCAAGAACAGAATCGGATGCCATTTGGCACCTGCCGTACCAGCCCCTTTTTTTTGCTTTCGAGATTTACCCTGCCAACATAAACACTGGTAATTCACCCTGCCTGGGCCAGCTACCCTCTGGTAAACAGCCACATAACTATGGAAAATCACCATTTTTCATGGGAAAACTCACTATTTCTATGGCCATTTTCCATAGCTATTTTGACATAACCAGAGGGTATGTCCAGCGACCAGGAGAACATCGATGCGTGCTTGAAGCCCAGGGAGTTCAAGGCCACTCTCTTTGCACTGTGCTTCTTCCATTCGCTGATCTCAGGCGTGGCTAACAAACAGCGGGCTGGTGATGGGAAGAGAAATGACGAATCAGATTTGATGAACACCAGTTTTAGATAACATGAACAAAGGAGTAAATATAGCCAAAATGAGTATCCCTTCCGACCGGATTACATTCTAGCATATTATATATTTATATAATTTTATGTACTGTATATATATATATACATAAACATATGTTTCGAACCTGGTAATGAAACGGTATGATTTTGTTTCAGACCGAAAGACAAAACCTGCCCCCAAAATGGGCGCCGTTTCTTGCAGGACGTATTAAGTTCGGAGCACAGGGATGGTGCTGGGCTTAGATCCATCGGTGGTGACTGGGTGGTCATGAGCTAAGTTGGTAAAGATCCCCATGTTGGCTTTATGGTACAAGGTGGTGCCCCAGTTCGGAATCGCTAAGTTGGTGAACATAACTCCAAAAACTATGGTTTATGGTAGATATATCTATAGTTTTCATGGGGTTTACACACCAACATTCACATCACTGGGGGGGGCACCACCTTGTAGATACCCTCTGGTAATTTGTGACATAGCTATTGAACATGGCCCAGTCGAAATAGTGGATTTACCCACTAAAAATGGTGATTGTTCAAATAGTTTCGTTAGTTTACTAGGCCGGGTATATTTTCGTAGATATATGTAGATATACTGGTTGGTGGTTTGGAACATTTTTTATTTTTCCATAATATATGGGATGTCATCCTTCCCATTGACGAACTCATATGTTTCAAGATGGTTAAAACCACCAGCCAGTCTAGTTTTAGTTATATATATATACAATGGATAATATTATTATAGGTGTATATATCGAACTAATATAAATATCGAACTCTACTTACGAATTGGTGTATAAACTCATCGTTCTGGGTGGCTGTACCTTGGTGAAACTGAAAGAATCACTTAAGGTCCAAGAAGTACCCCTTCAACGACGGCGACTTGACCATTTGTCGCAAGCTCAGTGCTGCATGTGATTGTTTGAGATATTTTGTTTGAGATATTTTTTGAGGTGTTTCTTCAGTTGTTGCGGAGGACACTTAGAGATTTCATGAACCATTTCGGTCGGGAAACTTCTGGAAATGTTGGCGGAACTTGGATCTTGAATAAACAGACAATTTTACCTCGCTGGGCCTCTGTTTTCAGAGCCCAACAAAAATTGTTTATCAATGTTTTTCAACAGACTGCCGGGACTTGGATGTGCATTGCAGTGCTACAAACGTTTATAGCCCATGAATCTGAGCCATGAATCTGAGCCATCAATCTAAGTGGTGTACCCTTTGGTAATCAAGGCCGGCTGGAAAACCACAAAAAAAGACTACATAGACTGGTTGATGGTTTGGAACATGAATTTTATTGAATTTTATTTTTCCATATTAATTGGGAATGTCATCATCCCAACTGACTTTCACTCCATGATTTTTCAGAGGGGTAGGTTGGAACCACCAACCAGACAACATAGATCATTTTCTCAGCAAATCCCTGAGGTGGACAGGTGTTGAGGAACTACCTGAACAACGCTGAGAATCTGGGAACAGAGGCCGGAAATCGGCCAGAAATCGTTGATTTTTGGGGTTGTGTGAATTTTGGGGTAGCAATATTGCAAGATCTCATGAATCTCATGATTTTGAAACCACTATATTTGTTCCTTTTTTTTCATGTTGATGGGTAAATGATATATAAAACTAGTTTAATCCTTCTGTTTGATGGTAAACATGGTTAAACCCTTGAAACCACCAGGTGTTTCACCATCTTTGATGTTTTTTTTTAACCACGTTTTTCACCACACCACGTAGGGCCCCTTTTAAGGCGCCCCTTAAAAAAGGTGCCCTGGCCTGACCTGCGCTACATCTTCGGGGAGATCATGTCACTTGATTTCCATAGCCGGGGTATCCAAAATGGATGGTTTATTTCATGGAAAATCCCAATCTAAAATGGATGATGACTGGGAGTAGCCCTATTTCAGGAAACCACCAAATATCATCAATGATCATCAATGCCACAAGCCATATACTGTATAAATATATATAGAACATCAATTGTCCAGATGTTTAACTTGAAATGGCGACCACATCATTAATGAAAAACAATGACTACATGATGATAGTGTTTAACAGTGTTTCACATGAACAACCATGGTATAGTGATGATATTCTTTTTTTGTTACTAGCGATGACTAGTGACTAGTGACTATATCTCTTGAAAAACCATGGTGATAGGTATGGTGATGATTGTTATATGTTCTAATATGTTCTAGTTTGTGACTCTCGTCTAGTCCAAATGTGGCATCTGTAGGAGACATACGATGGAATCAAGAAATCAAACAGATTGACAAGTCCTGAACTAGCCGCTAGCCAACAAAGTAAGGGAGCAGGCTATGGTTCAAAATCATTTGACCACGAATGATCAACAATTTCTCAATAAACTACCGTTTTGAGACGGTGAATTATCCGACATTTTTCTGGTGCGAGAAAACAAGCAGCATCAATCAATGGTGGGTCCAGGATGGTACCTGAAAAAAAGGACCTCAAAGTCGGAGCATATCAGGCGTTAGACCGCATCAGTGACACTGTCCTTGCACACTTTCCACTAATTACCCTCTGGTAAATAAACATAGACCCTGAAAATCACCAATTTTTAATGGAAACTAGTCTTCCAACCCCTATCTGTCAGGGTCTATGTGAATTTACCAGAGGGTAGCCATTGCTTTTTGTCCAATCATTTCAGATATATACGAAAAAAAATATACACCATCCGCCAGCCACTCAGTATCTTAGAAAATATCTTATCATCTGATACTTTTTGTGATCATATCCAATGATACTGAAAGTGTATCATATTCATCCCAGATGCGAACCATGGTGCTGGGTTCACAAAACTGGGCAATTTTTAGGGTATGTATACCAGCACCATGGTTCGCATCTGGGCATGAAGATCCCATGATATACTAAAGATCGCACGGCGTTACCCGGTGGCACGTTCCCACCACCCAAGGTATGGTGGTCACATCACCGATCCATGGGATCGTCGCGTGCCTCGGTCAACGGTGAGCGTTTCTGGTACCCGGCCTGGTAATGACATGGGGATGGGTCGAAACCCTATCCCCCTAGTGAACCCCAAGTCATAGCTGGTAAATGGATGTTCATCCCACTAAAAATGTATCTATAGGTATTGACCCATACCCACATAACTATGGAAAATCACCATTTAATGAGTTTTAATGTGATTTTTAATGGGATTTACCCTCTGATAAACTAAGATATCTATGGAAAATCACCATAGAAATAGTGGATTTACCCATGAACAATGGTGATTTTCCATAGTTATGTTAAATTACCAGAGGGTAACTAAAAAAAAATGAGAAAAATGGAGAAAAGTAAAATCCGACTGAAATAGTGATGATTTATACTGTTCATTTCTTTGGTGATGTCAAGTAATATACAAGTGTATGACAGTTTATTCATGGTTTTTCATCATGAATTTTGAGATCATATAGTCAAGATTCGAGAATGACTTTTGTCATTTTTCATATTCTATGCGGATAATGTACTGCTATGGTATCCACCGTGACTGTACTAGAAATGTTAATGATCCCAAGAATATCATCAAATGGGAGTTCGCCACTGATGTCTCTCATTGTTTCACTCATTTTGGTCAGAGACAACCCATATGAATTTCTGGTTGGTGGTTTGGAATAATCATCCCAACTGACTAATATTTTTCGGAGGGGTTGAAACCACCAACCAGATTTTGATTTGTGATGACGTTGCTCCTGATTTTCTTTTCATTGCTCTGGACATCGTGTGCAGCAACATTTGATTCAACCCCAATGATTCATGTGCGAAAAGGACGAAGCACAAGCGCTTTTGGTAAAGTTCCTCAAGGACAAGAACTTTTGCTGGTTGATGGTTTGGAACATGATTTTTATGTTTCATTATTTTTCCATATATTGGGAATTTCATCATCCCAACTGACTAATATTTTTCAGAGGGGTTCAAACCACCAACCAGTTTGTGTGTGCAGTGTGAAGCCTTTTTTTCATTCAAACGTAACTAATTCAACTCATAAGTTTATCAAGATATCTACTTACAACATCGTACAAGCTGATATTTCTGTACCCAGAAATGTTCATCCTCCCCATGAGTTGTGACTCGGAAAATTTCGAGGTGAACAACACCTACTTGGCCGTGCTCGTGACTCCAGAACTTCTGGTGGGTGGTTCCCTGGCACCCGGATTCAAATCGCCTGTGCCTTGGTTCGACGTGGTGAGGACTTGGAGTCAACACATGCCTGGGGCATCGATATGGAAGGTTTTTTTATTATTATTATTTTATCGTTTTTAAATGTTTTTAATGTGTGTTTTTTTCCCCGGGATTTTAAGGGATGTTTATTGGAGAAGTCTATGATTTTTTTCCTTCTGGACTTCTACTAATTCCTGTACGGATGATCAACTCATCATGGGGTTATCCTCAACATTTACAGGTTGCGAAGTGAAAAATCACCATCTTTAATCTGGTTGGTGGTGACTGGAACCATGGAATTTCATGACTTTCCATTCAGTTGGGAATGTCATCATCCCAACTGACTAATATTTATCAGAGGGGTTGAAAGCACCAACCAGTAATGGTAAATCAACGAACTAGATCTGCAATTTTCAATAGCTATTTTAAATTACCAGAGGGTATTGATGGTTTTGAATTGGTAGTTTTGAATCCCTCAATACCCCACCACCAACCTAGGCATACCTAGGCCACCCAGTTCATAAATGGTTGAATATAGCAATCTTCCCCTGTCATAGATCCAAAAAATGTGGTGAATCACACCTTTTCCGCGTGGGGGTTTCTTACCTAACCATAGGGTATGCAGTAGTATATCTAGATTCCTCACCATTATCATTAATGTGGGAAACCCTATGACAAGTTGCCGTTACCATATATATATAATATACATTATGTACAACATATATCATAAGTTTACCATAAATATGTATGAGTGTACATATAATATATATATATATACATATATAGATATACATGTATATTTAATATATAATAATATACATATAATATACATAATATACACGCCGAATTCCACCTGTCTATTGACCACCACTTTCTAAACGTTTACCAGGGTTGCAACCCAACCTATTGTAGGTTGATTGCCAAAAGGACGGACATTTATGATGCCACTCACTGACTCAATCAGCCAATTTCCCGGGATTTGGTATTTGGGGAGTGGGGAGCAGCCTGGGGCCCTGAGTTTGTTTTACTGTGGTTACTATTGTTGGGTTTACCACATTTTCAGGAACTCATGATACGGCCTGCTGAAAACTTCGCATCTGTTTTAGCCAGTTTGACTGAGGAAACGGTGAAATCCCAATGAGCCAGATATCGGCAGATGTTTCCATTCTTCCTGGGTTAGATGACATACATGGCCATATTTTGAACGCTTCAACCCCCAATTTCACGGCTTTCGATCACATAGATTTCATTCTATAGGTGTCATTGGATTCCCATCTGGGATTAATGGGGTTTAATGCTGGTTAATGGGGATCAATTAGTGGTATCATGGGAATATTATGGCTGGTTGGTGGTTTGGAACCGTGGAATTTTATGACTTTCCATTCAGCTGGGAATGTCATGATCCCAACTGATTAATATTTTTCAGAGGGGTAGGTTGGAACCACCAACCAGCCATAATATCTTTCACGAAAAGTCTATGTTGATGTCAAACCCCAACGCCAAAATATGGCCAGTGTATTTTTCGATGTTTCCCACGTCCAGGATGCCACGAAGCTGGAATACTCCCACTATGTGAAGTACATCGAGGAGCGCTTCCCACCAGAGGTTCCGCAGATGTTTGGATTGCCACCGGCTGAGAACTGGCGTGGGTTGGGATAGCACTTTCTGGAATCTGGGAACGATTGGGAAGGTGAAAAACCGTGGAGAATTTCTGGGAAAGTCATGAGACGTGTGACAGTGTGACACGGAGCTCCAATCTTCGTTTATCAGATGTGTTCAGTCACATTTGCAGTCATGGGATGTGAATTTTAAACTGCGGACAACCATGGCAATTTTAAGCAGAAAACCATTTTGTAGCCCATACCCCATACCTTCAAAGCCTATGACCTAAGTCATTAGAGCAAGAGATGTCACGCGTCAAACTTACCAGCAGCTCTAGGGGAATTCCTACTCCTCAATTGACTCCATGCAATGGGGAGGTCCTGATGTTTTGGTACATACTGACGCCACTTGTTTGAACAAATGTATAGCAACTTCCCAAACAAAACAAATAGACAAGTATATAATGTGTCACTATTTTAGTAGGAAGTTACTTGTTTCTACCTTTTTGGGTGCTACTCGTACTATATACCCTCTAGTTATTTAACATAGCCATGTAAAATGTCCCATTTATAGATGGTTTACCTATTAAAAATGGTAATTTTCCATGGCTTGTTGTTGAATGTTTGACCACTCCGCCTGAGCTAAAAACAATTGGGCATCTGAGGCATCCAAATGCAGAGATTGGCTTCCTGACGAATCAGGGCATTAGCATTTTCAAGACCATCGCGGAAGCTTGGAATGATTTTCAAGCCCTGACTTGAAGATGCTAATGGTGGAAGTCTTTCATTAAATCAGGGCTTTCATCATTTGAAGATTGCTTGGAATGATGTTAGGGTGCTCCACAGATATTCACTGGATTCACTGTGCAATGGTGTAATCTTCAGCATCACAAAAAGGATAGGGTCACTGATCATTTGAAATCTGTTAGATATGTAATACACCAATGGTACAGGATTGGTCAATGGTTAAAGGATACACCAATGGTTAAATGATACACGCGTTTGATGTGCATGGGCATTTAACATGGTGTATCGTTTGGTAATCTGAGGTGACAATGAAGCATCCATTTGAGAATGGGTTTAACTTTCAGCAGGGAATCAAGAAAGCACTAATAGTGGTACCCCCTGTGTAATCCGACAAAATATTTTGTTGATCAAATCGCCACAATAAGCAGCAAAAGTATGTAATATGGGCTAATCTTGGTTAATGCATGTTAATGCTGCTTATAACAAACACGGAGTCTTTTTGCAGAATTCACCAAGATGAACCAACAATAAACTTTCGATTAGAAGTTATAATCTAGATAAAAGTTCAACAAAACAATGTGACTTTGCACTTTTTTAAGCCGATTTTTTTTTCCGCATGTCTTTGCCCATCAGCCGAGGAAATCACTGGCGGCGGCGGAGGCGGTGGCAGCTCAGATATCTCGGCCTCCACACCGTTGATCACCAGCTACCTGTCCTCGCACCTTGGCGTGAGACAGCTGCTGAGCAACAGCCCTGTTGAAAGAATTGCCGGGGTTAGGGATGGTTAATGGGGATATTTCATGGGGATAGACTTTGATTAACCAAAGATATTGTCAAGTTTGTTGGATTTAACCATTAAATATGGGGAAGGGGTTCTCAATAGGATAATAGGTAAATCATCCATAAAGGGCGCCAAATTGATATGTATACCAGGGCGCAAACTGTTAAATGACCGGAGGGATCCGGAGGGCAACTACCGGAGTCTCCCAGTTTTGCTGGTTTAACACACTCCGTATCACTACATTATACTATATACTATAGTTTTATATCCCATTACAGGCATTACACTTCCAATCAAGATGAATCCCACTATCTATCTAACTATCTATCTAACTATCTATCTATCTATCTAACTAACTATCTAACTAACTAACTAACTAACTATATATATATATTATCCCAAAAGTTGCAAGGCTCCTCAAGCGTTCTAGGATAATCCCAGTTCTTTCCATAGGCTGCCCACCAACTTGGACATGATCGACATCCGAGGCGAGGAAGGGGACAGGTTGGTTTGAAGTTACCCTCTGGTAATTTAACATAGCTATTGAAAATGGCCATTTATAGTGGATTTTCCAATTAAAAATTGTGATTTTCCATAGCTATGTTAGTTTACCAGAGTGCATCCCCTGAGAAGCGGATGCATCAGGCAACTGAAAATCAGATCACCAAATATGAGTTGCAAGAGGAACAGACAACATGAAAGCCCAACTACCCTCTGGTAAACGTTTACAAAAAACTATAGAAAGATCCACCATTTTCTAGCTGGGTAAATCCACTATTTCTATGGTCATTGTCAATAGCTATGTTAGTCATTACCAGGCCGGGTAAATGATAATGTATATAATGTATATCACGTCATTCTTCATCCGTTTCGGACAGAGAAGTTGCGTTGCATCCTGGAATCTCGGAGAAGGCTACAGACATGGATTCAGCATGCCCACGCTGAAGAGACTCCGTGGCGTCACACTTAAAAAGATGTGGACAACTGGACAACCCGTTGTTTTCCTAGGAAAATGACCTACAAATGTTGGGCTTTCAATATCTATGGTTACTGGAGTAACCTCCGGTAAAGCAAAATCGCAATGGATAATTCCACATATGTAGAGCTTCCATTGGTGGTAAATGTCATGAGTTTCTGTTTGCAGGGTGATATTGCCAATCAAGCACATCAGAAGCGGCCCAAGTTGTATGAGTCATATAGAGTTGTGTTTGTATATCAAGCAACAATATCTATTTTGCAATGAAGCATAAGAAGCCACTCCAAACTATACTACAACCACTCATAGTCATTAAGCGCATTAAGCCCTATGGTTGCAACTTAAAACATGATGTAGCCATGTATCACTAGAACTATCTAGAACTCATGTTTTTTCTTCACGTTTCCGTTGCATCTCAGATTTTTTTTCAGCTCTTCCACAGGCAGATTGAAGGAGGAAGACTACACTCCTTTCATCATCGTGTCTCTGCAGGAGGCTCTGAGCTGGAATTTTTCACTCAGCTCTTCGGGGCTGGATCTCCGTGAGCTATGATCATCTAGCCATGCAAGTAGAACTATTTTGTTTTACCATGCACCTATGAATATATACCAAATTATACCAATGTGTTTTGGTATTTTGAAAAAACATATATGAATCACTTCATTTACTGGTAAGTTGTCCCTTATTTCTTTTAAATCTATAGAGGTATGGATCAAAATTCTGTACCCCAAAGAACTGATAAGTTGTCCCAGGCTGAGATTTTGTTCCATAGCCATATGGCCACAACCAGAAGTGCCCCAGAGTCACCTGGTCATCACTTGGTCGTGGGTCAAAATCCTAGCCAAACAGTACCCTAAGTCATAGCTGGTTTTTCTGGCTGTTTATTTCCCAACATATGCTAGGAATATGTAGTATTTTTTATAGGTTTTGACCTATCCCCGCCTGACGAACTATGTGTCAATGGATTGGTTTAAGGGAAAATTTACAGGAAAACCCCATATTTAATGGGAAAAGCGATGGTTTCCGGTTAAGATTTTCCCAACAAAACCAATCCATTGAATGTGTCTGTTGCCTGCACTGATGTGTCTGTTTCATAACCCCCCGAATGTTTCACTAGTTCCAGATTCACCCTGAACCCAACCAACGACCAGCTGTCACGACCTGGGCAACTCCTTTTGGAGCGTTGAAGCTTTAGGGACATATCCAGATATACTGAAATATCCTTACTAGAAGAGTCATATGGGTATGGATCTTTACCTATTAATACCATTTTTAGGGGGATGAACATCCATTTACCAGCTATTTTGATGTTCACCAGGGGTACAAGGTTTTGACACACTGCCATATACCACTATCATGCAATAGTTGTGATAATATGTTTTAATCAATATATCCATGCCATTCATGGAACAATCCATATTACAGATATTTACAGATCATATCCATAAAGTTGTTACAGTTATTCATCATCCATATCAGAATCATATACCACCATATTACAATGGATATGTATTTTTTGAAAAAAAAAACAGGAAACCATGCGATTTGCCCATCAAAATCATGAGGCAATTTTCTCCAATTTTCAACCAATCCATTATTACACTACAGTACTTAGTCATCTATTAAGAATCTATTAGAATAATATACATCTATACTTAGAATCCATACTGTGGATGGGCCAGCGAAATCCGGTTATCACCAGTTGATAGGAGGTAAACATCCCATTATTTATAGGGTTTCAACATGTTTCAACCATCCCAAATTGGTGGTGCAGGATTTCGCAACCATCCACAGTATAACACTACTTACCCTCTGGTAAACTAACATAACTATGGAAAATCACCATTCTTAATGGGAAAATCCAATATAAATGGTGATTTTCCATAGCTATGTTAGTCATTACCAGAGGGTAGTCATGTCTTCCATCCATTCGCAGGGCCAAACTTCCCCAGTCTGTCGCGCAGGCAGATCGCGTGAACGGCCTATTGGATCAGATCAGGAGCTCGTTGCTGGAGTTGGAGCTTGGCAACTTGGTGATGGCGCCAGCACAGGCAACTTTCATGTGGAAAAATGGGCGGGTTGTCCATGATTTTCCCATGGAAAATGGTGATTTTTTACCCTAATGGATGATCATAATCCTGCATAAAAATGGGTATGGGGCAATACCTATAGATACATTTTTAGTTGGATGAACATCCATAAATCCCAGCTATTTTGATGTGAACTACAGGGGTACCAGGGTTTTGACCCATCCCCAAATGGGGGTAGTAAAATCCCCTTTAAGCAGCAGGGCTTTTGATTTCCGCTCACTTGGATCATGGGATGAAAAACCGAGGAACATTTGGTGATTTTTTAACAGATCAAGACTTGGGAATTCACTTGGAAAACATTCTATTACCCTCTGGTAAACTAACGTAACTATGGAAAATCACCATTTTTAATGGGTAAATCCATGTAAATCCACTATAAATGGTCATTTTCAATAGCTATGTTAATTTACCAGAGGGTAAACTTGGAAATTGTGGGATTTTACTAGGCAATATGTAAAAAAATAAGCAAGCAACATTCGGGACATTCACAGGCAAGAAAACAGGCAAGAAAACAGGCAAGAAAACAGTAGTTCGATGGGATGTGAGGGGACCCTCAATGGCACATAATCACCATGATGAGGACCTGGATGATGTCTATCAACCACGTGTGCAATTTCTGTGGATCCATTTCTTTGATCTGCACTTAGTACTTTACCACGAATGACAGTAAGATAAAGATGTGGCTTTGTTTGAAAACAGTGTACCTCAAAATCATGTCAAGTCGCGTCAGGGAAAGAGCCAAGGGGCAATGGGTGTACTGATATATGGGATCTCCGCGGGAGTCCATGGTAGATATGGTTGAAGGGGAGAATCTGCAGATTCCAGGATGTTAGTTCGATGATATTTTATTTCTTCCTGGTTGGTGGTTTCAAACATGAATTTCATTTTCCATTTCATATATGGGATGTCATCCTTCCCACTGACGAACTCATATTTTTCAAGATGGTTATTGCACCACCAACCAGCTTCATATGTCCAGGTTTCAAAGGTCTTTTCGGCTGCTGGTTGGGGTTTCCCATGGTTTCCCTTAAATCCAATTCATCTCTGAGGTATCAGTGGCGCCCTGAACGTCACAGAGAAGATGGAGGTGATTTTCATGGGATCTGGTGATGGCTTTTGTCAGAAACGGGTGCTTTTGTCAAATTTTGACCCATACCCATCCAATTTGAATCCAATTTGGCAATTCAGTTCCAGGCCAAAGAAATCAAAGTTCTGTTGTTACTGTCTATACTGGGGGATTTCCCAACATCGATGTAGAAAAAGCCATGGGAAAACCATGGACACCATCTCCCGGATGATTTGAACCGGCCAAATTTCAGTGGATTGGTCTCAGGGAAAATGACCCTCAACGTTTACAAAAAATATGGAAAATCACCATTTTTAATGGGAAAATCCATTATGACTTGCCATTTTCAATAGCAAACTGTTGGTTTACCAGAAGGTAAAACCGCAAGCCCAACTATTTGATGTGGAAAGCCAGTTTCCAGTGGTAGTTGTTCCCTTCACCAGCCAGTGATACCCATATCCATTGACACAATGCCATTGAATCCCATCAAAATCCTATAGAATATCATCAAATGCTATAGAATCCCATAAAAAACCTATAGAATCCCATAAAATCCTGAAAAAATCCATAGAAACCTGTAGAATTCCAAAGCTATCACCATACCTTGGGTAGCCAAGTTATTTTTCGCTATCTGGTGGTGAACAGAGGAAGCCCCCATGGAAAATGGGGAGCTCCTTGGGAGCTACGACATGAGTTTACCACAGTGTATAGTGTTCAACATAGGATTCTACTGTGATTCCATAGGATTCTGTCGATACCGCCCTCCGGTTGAATTCACCAGCTGTCGTGCCCTTCTTCCGCGACCAGATGCTGAGCGCCGATCTGCAAGCGAACAAGGTGAATGCGCTCTGGGCAGAGAAGGCGCTAATTTTTGCGGTTTTCGTTGATCGAAGCCAAAGAGGTCAAAACAACATGGATCATAGTATACATATATGTAATATATCAATAGTTATTGATGTTTATGGAACAATGTATATAATAAAGGTTGATGATATAGTCTATTGATATTTCGAAGTATTTGGATGTTGATGTCTAACTGTAATTTTACGTATACCATGGTTTAGGCGTATAGATCCCAAACATTGACGGTGACAATCTCAAGAAATCCTCCAATGGTGAATGATGTTCACAGGATGCTCACAGATCGTGGATGGTTATGGCTGGAGCATGTTCGAGCAATCAATGGTTATGGATTAAATGGAGTAATAATGATTTTTATTTTTATTTTTACCATAGTAAAAATGGTTATGTTCACAGAATCTGGTTTGCGCAATCACAATCCTTACTCTCTACCTGTACTTTGGATTAACTCACAACTTGACAATGATACTTTCTAGATGGATGGCTCATCTATACCCCCCCCAAATAGACACCAAAAAGATAGACAAGTAGAAATTCAGTTCAACAAGTAGTGAAAAGTTAGTGACAATTTGAACCTTTTGACTAATATAGCTGTTCACTATTACATGATGATACTTACTATAACTATTAACTCAGTAGTTGTTCACTAATACCTATCATTACAATAATCTTATTATTCCTATAGTATATGTTTTTCACCAATTTTCACTAATATCTATAGTTATAGTACTATCATAATCGAAGAGCCATTACCTGTGTTTTTGTCATAGTATATACATATGCTACGTATTAGTACATTTTTTTTCTAGATATACCATAACCCATAGGATCCATGTATGGTATATATGCTAACATTGGGGGTATATTGATGGTAAATGTTACCATATATAGCATACATGGATCCTATGGGTAACTATAATTTACTATAGCTCTTGCTTGATTCGTTCCTTCTTGTGGGTGATATCGCTGTCATAGCTCCCCCCGCTTTGGGTCCGCGTGCCAGGCCTATCCGTCCTTGAAAGCCCTCTCCGCTTGGTTCGCCGACTTTGCTCCACGGTGGAACTGGTGATTTGAAGCAGAGGGTTTGATCGAAGACCGGAAGATCAAAGAGATACACATGGATAAGTGGGATTTAATGGGATTTTAATGGGATCTTAATGGGATTTACTCTCTGGTAAACTAACATAAGTTATTGAACATGGGCCATAGAAATAGTTGATTTACCTTTTGAAGTGGTGATTTTCAACAGTTATGTTAGTCTACCAGAGGGTAGCAATCAATTACTTTAAATACGTATCTTTAAACGTATATATATAGCATTTTTGTTGATCATATACTATAAGTATCTATATAAGTATATGGTATAACTTTTGGTGTTATTTTACGCACTTTCCTATCCTTGGCGATGCGATTCAGAACTTCTCACCTGAGGTGCTACGACATGAGCAGGTAGTAGAATGGACCGCTCAGCTGACACCGGGCTGCACAGCTGGACTGGACTGGCTGAGTTATTCCCCAATCAATGCATGGATGTGGCACATGTCCTTTTCCCATTGGTTGGTTGATAAATAAAGAGGTCATCACCATTCAAAAACCAATAGGAAAGTGATAATAGATAGTTATCAAGATAAAATATCAAACCGGCCCATCTATTTTTTCCCAAACTACAGTAGTAGTGGGAGCTGCTTGAGATCGCATTGAACAATCATAAAAAACAAAAAAATGCTTTGACCTGCAAAACTATGAAGACCATCAGGGATAAGAAAGACGATGGTGACATTTTAGACGAGGCATTTCAGACGGGTCTAAGAGACCACAGTGGATCACCCCCAAACATGGGAAACGGCTTGGATACCATCTGGTTATGACTAACAGTTCGCCATGGTATAGAAGGCCCATAGAAATAGATGGTTCACCGTTCTTAAAAATGGTGATTTTCCATGGCTATGTTAGTCATAACCAGATGACAACGTCAGTGTGTGCTTTTACCATCTGGTTATGACTAACATAGCTATGGAAGCCATGGCCCATAGAAATAGATGATTGTCCCAGCGAACGAAAGCTCCATTTATTTTGGGGATTTTCCATGGTTATGTTAGTCACACCCGGATGGTATGTTTTTTTGGGAATCCCTGCATTGGTTGGGGGTTAAGAGGTAACTATTCGGTGGGTTTTTTTCCATCACAATTCCACGCCTTCATATCTCAGAACTTCCCGGAAACATGCCAAAAGCAATGTTGGAGGAGGTATTTTGCCTAGTTTGATCCATTTTCGGGATGGCCGATGGCCATTTTTTGTTGACCCAATAAAAACCAGTATTCTTTACCAGACTCATCCAGACCCTTATCATTATCCTATCATTATCTCATTATTATCTCCATTAGACCAGATAAAACCATATTCAACTAGGATTAAAGCTCCATTGTCCCATCATTTTCTGATCATTATTCTGTGTTATGATTTGCCCAGCTAGAAGCCTCGCTAGTTTGGAGAATTTCCGGTATACGTTCCCATCATTTTTCTCCCATGATTGGCCACTTTATCATTAATCCCACTATGAGGGCCCTATTAGACCATATAATATATGAAACCATATTTGACCATCAATGGTCCAATAGGGCGAATAGTGGATTATTGCATAGTAAAACCATATAAAACCATATTTGGCCAATTTTTTTCTCCATGTTCATCATTTATGGCCCGCCAAATTACGCCTTTTCGACCCAGCCGTAGCTCTACGGAAGTCAGGAAGCTGCTGAAGTCGATTTGGATCAGCGGCTTGTTCAACTCCATGTCTTTCCTGACCTCCAACATGCAGGCCACGAAGCGGTGGAAAAAAAATCCGACGAAGCGGTGGACGTTTTAAAGGGAAGATCGTGGGAGAGATGGGAAAATATCGGAAGAAATCCATTTATAATCCACATAAAATGGACATAATCCACATATCATAGGCAGAAAACCCTGTGGTTTTCATGAGAAAAGTTCACTATCAATGAATGGGGGGACTTTCCAGCTGAAGCCAGTTGCTATTAGGAGGTTTCCATGGGACAGCCCCAAGGTTTCCATGGACTCTTGGCGCAATGCGGATTTCGGTGATTTCGATGATTTTCCCCGGGAAAATCCACTAGAAAAACTGCTACTCGATATAGAGACTATAGATGAATATCGTCTATTTTTTGGGAGCACCCACCATATCCTATAGTTCTAGTTTTGAAAAAGACATGTTTTTGACATGTTTCAAGCGTTTTCCCTTGAACCAATCCATTGAAATCCATTTACTAACCACATATAATTACATATATTAATATAAATCATTGGCGGTGTAGCTAGATTTTACATGATTTCCTTTTTTTTGCTATCAACAAGGATTATAATATTTATAATCCTTGTTGATAGCAAAAAAAAGGAAATCATGTAAAATCTAGCTACACCGCCAATAATTTCATGTTTCAATCCAGGTGGCAGCACGAAGCAACAGCTTGCCTCTGGACTACATGACCAACAGGCGCGGTGGCACATGGTGGCACATTGCAATCATTGGGTGTTTTCACACTTGGGGTTGATTGGAACATGGGGATGGGTCAAAAGCCTGGTACCTAGTGAACCCCAAAATAGCTGGTAAATGGATGTTCATCCCACTAAAAATGTATCTATAGGTATTGACCCATACCCACATCACCCTGCAATCATTAAGCATCATTAAGCTATGAATGTTTTTTCAAATCTGGCTTTCTTACCATAGCTCCCACCCAGAACCTGGGAACCTCCACCCAGATGTTTGTGTTTTTTTTTGAATGATATCATGTTCTCCAATATGATGCCCTCTGGTAAACTAACATAGCCATAGCTATGGAAAATCACCATTGTTAGTGGGAAAATCCACTATCAATGGTCATTTTCAATAGCTATGTTAAATTACCAGAGGGTATCTTCCCACACACGCATGAATAGATGGAAACCATTTATGTAAAATCTACTACTGAAGAGCATTGTAACCGATAAAGTTTGTGAGTATCGTTGTTATGTGATTATTACTTGGCAAATCGTGGTGACATCCGGATAGTTTGGAATGGTATCCAAACAAATACAGTGACGATTTGATGGTGGGGATATTCCATGATATCGCCACCCTTGATGTCCTTTTCCCCCACTGGTTGATTAACAAAGGGTTCCCCCCATTCAACAACCGTTGGTAGACGACAGCAAATAGTATGCCAGTCACCGCTCAACATGTCCTAAAAGGACAACATATTATCAATATGGATTTGACCACCATGTTTTTCATTGCCATCAATTTTATACATGATAAAAAACCTTATATTTTATACAAGGTCCTAAGGTGTTGCCCCCTCGTGAAGAGTTTGTTGGCTTATAACCCCCATCTAGTTCGAAATATCAACCATAAACCAAGTGTTTGGAGTTATTTCCATAGAATATCCCCTCCTTTAAAGGAGATGTTCGAATATTTTCCGATGATGTGGCCATCAAAAATCATCAAACCTCCATTTATCTGGGTAAATTACAACGACCTCACTGTTCTCCCGAGCCCTGGAATAATGGTTAATAAGGGAAATCATCCCCAAATGGCCTTAAGATTCAGGTTAGTGAATTATTGTTATTTACTCAGATATGGCTATGAGTCAAAACCCTGGCACACTAGGTAGCTTAAATAGCTGGCTAATGGCTGTTTATTACTCCAAAGATGGTCACAATGGGTTTTGACATATATCCATATGATATATCATGATTTTTTCCATAGATTTCCCATGAAAACCTGCGGTTGGGCGCTCGCCAGGTGCCGTTTCTACAACACCCGGGACCTGGCTGAGATCACAGGAGTGCCAGCGCAGGCGGAGAAATGGTGGCGGTTTACTGGGATGGGAGCCTCTTGAAACTAAGAATCTAGTGGGATTTCATGGGATTTTTCGGAATTTTTGTTGGATTTTTAGATGTTTTTTCTTGGGATTTTGAGATGTTTTTTGGGGGATTTCTATGACAGGTACCCTGGGGTAAACATACAGAAAGATGTGGAAAACCCCATGGTTTCCCCTTCGGAAAATCATCTACAAAGCGACTGGGAGATCCGTAGGATTACCAAAATTTAGGAACAATTTAAAGGGTAATCCTATATATAGGATATCTTAAAATATAGGGTATTTAACATCTTAGGATATCCAAACCGATTATCTTAGGATATCCGTACGTTAAATCCAGACATAAAAAGTACCCATTAATGCGAACCAAGGTGCTGGCATATTTACCTACATAACTGGGTGATTTTGGACAAGGGCAAATGTTGGTAAATATTCCAGAACCATGGAGCATATGGGGTAGGGTGTCATTTTTTTGTGTCTATTGTAGAGTGATAAAAACCATATCAGCCCAAAATATATAGGATTCTAACTTGGATCAAACAATATCAACAATCAACACCAAAAATAGGATTCTAACTTTTCGTGATCAATAAATATCAGCCCTCAATTTAGCATTCAAACTGTTGGTGATTGAAACATATCAAAGGATTCAAACTGAAGGTGACTAATAGATTAATTACACCCAAAAGAATAGGATTCTAACCTTTGGTTTTTGTATATGTATTTTCCTCTTGCAATATGCGCAGTTCGTTCCTTCAGTACGTTCCGGACGGGGCGTTCTGGTAGTTTATATAATATATGCATTTTGAAAACTTCCATAGCAAGATTGAGCTCGATAGTTTCTACCAGTTGAGGTATTTCATAGATGTACCATCCAGCCAAGTCACATACTGTTGAGAATCGCCCAGTTTAGACCCATCTAGGCAGGATCTCTGTTAAGGAGTGCCACGGTGAAGACGAATTTACATATGGCTTTGTGCACAACACCCAATTCATCAACCAGATTTCAATCCGGTCTTCACATTACATTGCCAGGTTTTGTTGATTAGTTTGAATTCATTTGGCAATCAACAAATTCATGGTTATAGAATTAGAACAATGACATCAAACAAATAACATCATTAGTTCAAATAATAACCATTTACAAATAATGATGAACTAATATTCATGTTAGCAAATTTCTGATGTCATTCCATCCCTGTGTGGAAGTATGAAACAACCCAGATCCTCATCAAGTCGATTCGGACGTCGGAAAAGTCCTAAGACCATTCATTTAGAGGAAGAATATATACTAAAACCACTAAAAAAAGATGGAACATGGATTCATCACTTTTTTCTGGTCGTAAATCTTCACTTTTCCGTCCTTTTCTTGGGAGTTCCCCATGACCGTTCACCGTAGCTCCCCATCCGCCATCCACATCCAGCATCATCCAGCATCCAGGGCGTCAACGTCCATGGCCTCTTCCTTGAAGGTGCTGGATGGGAAGATGGAAAGGGCGAAGATGAGGCCGTTGCTGGTCGCGTTGGAACGCGTGGAAACGCGGTGGTCGGAAGATGCATGATGCCATGATGATCCATGATGCCATGATGCGACTGTGTCTGTTTCTCTTGGGGAAATTCGGAAGGGGAATAGCTATTCTATATTGTTAGATATTGTTTGTATATTTAGGTATATGATGATGAAGATGAAAAATGATGAATCATGGGTCTGTCGGAATCCTTAATGGGAATAATTAAGTTAGAATTCACCAGTGAAGTTAGGGGTATCCAATTTTCAGAGCAAACCACATCAGGTTAGTCTTCAATGTTGATCCCCCAACTGATTTGTGTAATCAAACCCTGACTTGTTCTGATTTGTTTTAGGGTTAACAAAGGATTTCACTGCCAGCCGCGCCAGCTCTTTTCAATCTTTTCCATGCCTTGGTTCTGTTTATTTCCCTTGGCCAGATTCATAGTTTTCTGGCCCATGCTGATTGACTCGCAACTTTTCAATCAGGACAGTATGTTGATTCGAAATCTTGTTTTAAGATTCGATTGATACAGGATTTGGTTATGGGTCAATACCTATAGATACATTTTTGGTGGGATGAACATCCATTTTAACCCAGCTATGACTTGGGGTGAACAAAAGGTACCAGGGTTTTGACCCATCCCCATTTGTGTTTTTGGGCTGGTCTGGTTGATCAACAAAAACATGATCATCAAGAGATGTCAAAGCCAGTGGATTTGGGGGTATATTTTCAGACAAACCCAACTCTTGTGATTCTTTGTTTCTTGTCATAACATGTCATAACTTTGTATATTCTCAGGGCTAAAAAACCGTAAATCCATGTAAATCCACCAGATTTTCCCTTTCGTGACTTGTTTTTTTTGTCTTTTGCTGCAGGGCTATATCACAGAGAGCAAGATGAAAGATCTTCATCCTTCCATGCCAGTCACTTGCCTTGAAATTTCCCTCTGGTAAACGTAGCCACATAACTATGGAAAGATCCACCGTTTTCAATGGGAAAATCCACTATTTCTATGGTCATTTTCAATAGCTATTTTGACATAACCAGAGGGTAAGTCAATGACGGTCAACGAACTCTGATTGGATTCCCACCTATGGTGATTGTGGGGATGCTTTATGGCATGTTGCCCACATGAATCATCGAATGGCATCAAAGGTCGATGCCAAAACGTTGGGAACCTGGAAATGAAATGATGCGGGACACATCACCGAACTAGCATCCTGGATTCTTGTTTTTCTTTTTATTTTTATGCGTTGCTATAAATGTGAATGTCTATCTATTGTTATTTTGTTATTTTTACTTCTTTTTGCAGGGTATCTAAGATTGGCGATGGACATCTACGGACGTGGGTATGAGCGGAAAAGATGTTGAGAGGCGTGGCTACCATCACTTGCGTAATGGATAGATGGATAGCAAGAGTTTATACCAGTTCCACAATGCAATGGGTCTATGTTGATTCAACATAATTATCGTAAATACTGTCAATACTGATAAAAATCCACGGACTTCTTTATACTCATACTAAAATGTGCTAGAATGCAAGGTTGACTTGCAGGAGGGTACCATTTGGTACTTGTTTCTGGTTGGTGGTTTGAATCAAATGCGGGTTTCTTAAGCCATGGGGGTCATGGACGATCCCAAAACCATCCAAAAGTGGTGAGGCTTACCAGGAAAAAAAAATGGTTTCTCCCCAATTTTTAGAAACACCCAAGTTTGCTTACTTTCCGTTTCCCAGATGATGAGGCCAATTAGAATACTCCCAGACAATTGGTGAATAACTTTGCCTAATAAGTCCTTTAATTGGCTTATTTGATTTCTAGCAGGGTGAACTCACCCCAAAAACTCACCCCATAAACACGAAGCAGTTGGATTGTATACTCATAGTGGGATATGGTCGTACCACAATGCATGGGAAATTATGATGAAACAAAAACAAACGGAGGATAACACGGATTTCCAACTTTTCCATTGGGATGACCATCAACTTTTCCCACAGTAAGCCCATGCAATTTTACCGCTTCTTTGCCGAAAATGCTGGTGAGGTGTGCAACATCTTTGCAGTGCACATCAATGAGATGGACTGGAACGCCATGTACCACTGTTCCTGGACGACGAAAAAGACCAGCGAGAGAATGGTTCGTTGATAGATGGGACAATGGGATCTGAATGCTTGGTGGATGGGATAATGGGATGTTTTATGATTTAACACGTTTTTACTGTTTGTTGTTGATAAAAAAACTGATTATATATTACATGTGATTGCTGTTTGTTGTTGATTTAAAAAGAAAAAACAAACGATGGAAAAATGTCATCCACCATCGCACTTCCATCATATGTTTTTTCTATGTTTAGCGGTGCAGTGACCATGCGATTGTCGAGTGGGCTGATGTGATTGTTCATGATTTTTACGAAGCTGGTGCTTCCGATGGTACTAATCCTGATTCTAATGTTTTTGCATGTTATATCCAGGCATGCGATCTCTTTGTACTAAGTTGAAAGAACCACCAAGTACTAGAACACAAGCTAGTTAAATGGCGAAAGGGTTTGGAAACATGCTAGATTGATGTATATTATATATTTTTTCTCTTGTTCATTTGTTTGCACCTCTATTTTAAGACAATGATACCTTTCGAGCTTGTTTTCCAAGGGGCTGATTGGGACCAATCAGCCACCACTGCAGCGATCCAATTTCGGGTTGTGGGGCGAGCACCAACAAGTGATGAAGGCATAACTGACAAAATATGTGGTTAATGACGGTTTAGCTTCACCCCAACATCACCATAGACCTTGAAAATAGACCTTGAATATCGCCCATCATACCATATCTAATAATCAAATCCCCACAACTGTCAAGGCCTATGCCCGTTGGGCACACGAATCTGCTCAGGCCCCGTCTTCAGTACCTCGTTGCGCGGCGCGACATTTATTTTCCAAGCAAATGTTCGTGCCTTGCAACGCAATGTCCAGGGAAGTGCGGAGATGAAACCAGCAAAAGACGTGAAGTCACCAACTCACTATGTCCAATCGGAAAACACATAGACATAAAACAAAGCCATGTTTTTCTTTGGAAATCATATCGGTCTTAGTGACTTGTTGACATTGAACGTTGTGTCAGGTCGCAACTGAATTATCCACTAAGATTTCAGCAGTGCTGCAGTCACGGCAAGAAGGCGGATCGTGTTAGCCAACGACGTTGGTACTTTCCCGATGTATTGATGAAACTGTTAACGTAACATTCCCATGACGGATCCATGGTGCTGCTATATATGGTAACATGGATCCCATCAATATACCCCCTTTATGTTAGCATTAATATACCAGCACCAGCCGGATCCGTCATGGGATTTGTAACCAGCATCAACCTCATGGATTTAGGGAGATAGTTGTGAGGCCGTGCATTTAAGAACTTATTTAATAGACCGTTAGGTAGTCACCAAATTAGCCGTGGGATTCTTTCATCTGGATGAGAGTCTTGCAAGAAAAAAACACACATGATGCTGCAGTTTATGGCACCAGAGAGGCATCAAAATCCATTTTGTGCTTTAAAAGAGAATGGTGAGTGGCTACCAATGGGATGATACTTAGGTTGAAGTTAGTGAATTGGGAAACATCCAGCCGAGGCGTGTACAGTTTATGGCTTGTTTATGGAGACTATTTCTTCAAGCTCTATCCTTATCCAATGGGAAGTCCATATCTCCGGGCTCGAAATCGTTTTGAAGAGAGAAAACTATTTACAAGATCCTATATCCCTGTATTGCTGATGTCCTGCGCCCTATGATTGTACAACATTTGGATATCCTTGAAAACCCTATCAAATGAAGAACATTGCTCAAGGATTTTCTGTGTCGTTTGAGTTACCCTCTGGCAATTTGCTGTAGCGAACTGGAAAATCACTATGTTTTAAGAGGTAAATCATCATAAATCATGTATTTCCATGGGCCATGGTTTCCATAGCAAGTGTTAAATATAACCCTGGTTGTTGGTTTGGAACATTTTTTTTATTCTATATAATATTGGGAATTTCATCATCCCATCTGACTTTCAGTCCATCATTTTTCAGAGGGGTAGGTTGAAACCACCAACCAGATACATATATTAACCATCATTAACCATATATATTAACCATTAATATTAACCATATATATTAACCATATAATAACCATTAATATTAACCATTATTAACCATTATTATGCTACTTCCAATATATTATCATCATTAACCGGGTAATACTCAATTTTAAACAGCTTCCAGAGCCCTTCGTGGTGTCTTCGACCAGCAGCCCTTTGTCGTGCTGAGGCATGGACCCGGACGACAACGAGTACCGCTGGGTGTTGGCCGGTGCTGCCATGCTGACCCAGGCAGAAACTGTGGCCTGTGTGCTATGGTCAATATTCATGGTTAATAACCATTAATAGGGGCTAGTCATCCAATGGTTCATAGGGATTTATAATATCCATTATAAGGAACCTTATTGTGGATGGGATGACCATCAACCATATAGTGAGTATTGACCATGGCTCATATGTTCCCTCTGTTGGTTGGTGATTCTGGGGGGAGCCATAAACACCTGGGATTTGATGGTGATTTAATGGGATTCAATGGTCATTAATCAATGGGAATTCCAGGATCCTAAAATATGGAGGTACTGTACCATATAAGGGCATATTTTGTGGGGATATTCCCTTACATAGGCCTTATATAGGCCTTATATATGGTAGGTACCTCGAATTTGGGTTCCTGAAATGGCCATCGAATTAACTAAAGATCTGGATGAATCTTATGATGATCTCACGTCATGATGAACTATTGTAATTTACTCATAAATCCCTTGGTCAGTTGAGGAGTTGGACCCACAACTGGTTGATAGGGTTTCCCCATGGATTATGACTTGACTGATTATGATATACCCAATATATGTTGGTCAGTAAAACTCCCGAAAAAATCGTCAACCGGGGATTTTGAACACTGCTCACATGAGTAAAAAAATGATGGCATTCGATGAATCGATGAATCGATGAATCCCCAGAGTTTGATTGGTGGTATCATTAGTGCGTCGCACTGAATTGTTCAAAGTGGTGCATCCCGTGGTGATTAATGGTGATTTAATGGGATTTAATGGTCTATTTTCCCTTATGAACTAGTTCGAGATGAATCTACAACCCAAAGAGTTATTGGAGTATATTGGAGTATATTGGAGTTATGTTTACTAACTTGGCTACCTACGGGGTACCATGTTGTTGTTGTTTTTTGACCTTGCCTATAGACTGGATAGTTCCCTGGTCAATGAGCGATACGATGATTGAGCCCATTCTAGGTAAATCTGGGTAGATTTCATCACGACCGAACCCTGTTCTCCCGAGCCCTGGAATCATGTTTTTTTTGATGGAAATCATCCCCAGTCATGGCCGAACCATTCAGGTTCGCAGGGGGGCTGGGAGTCCGAAACAAGTGGTGTGGCCGAACCATTCAGGTTATAGTGAAAGATTATAATCCCTATGGATCCAAGTACCTTCCTAGGAAGTGTTTGGGGTATGATTTAGGGGTTAGCCGTACCTTCTGAGACAGCGTTTGGATCCATAGGGAATGTATCCAGGTATAAATGGTATAGCCACCAGGATGCGAGAACTCGTGCTTTGACCGCTATTTCTCTAGCCACTTTGTTCCCTTTGATGGACATCCCGGATTTGAAAGACCATACCCATCTCAGCCGCAGGCAGATTGATGAAGCTTCTCTAGAAGCTGAGTTTCTGGTCGACCGATTGCGAATTTCGGTCGACTTGGCCGGCTTGGCCAGCTATATGCGACTCAAACGGGAACAACTCGAGGATTGTCTCGAGAATTTCAGGGGCAATTGCACATGTCAAGCACATGCCAAGGTTTCTTGTTGCTGGAATGGTTTGCAATGGTTGCAACGGAACCCTTCAAATGGATTCAAATGAACACAACATATCAACAAAAGCAAAGTTGAGCAGCAAAAATAATGTCGAATAATGATATACATAGCCCCACTGTGTTGATAAATTTCTTGGCCGGGAGTCCGTGCTCTGATCTCGCTTGTTGGAACATTTTCCGCGGGATGTGAGGCGTATACAGCGAAAGACTCCGAAGTTTCTGTGCTACCCCTGCTCACGACAGGGAAATCAGTCGTTCCACGTTTTTTTTAACCCATCCACCTTATAATCAATTTATATAATGAATGGTTATCCAAGTTGACTTGCAACTTATAATTATTGTAAGGCTACCATGAGTGTCAGCCTATGGTTATCCCTCATAAGCCATAGAAGTCACCAAGTTGCAAATCAACTTAGCTATCTACGGCTGGAAGTCACCACTGGCCTGCTGCAGTAGGCTGACACTCATGGTAGCCGGAAAGAGCCACGTGTCGATGAGGGGAAGCTGAAAGTTTGAGCCACGTGTCATGAGAATGTAATATAATGTAATAAGATTCTGGTTGGTGGTTTGGAACATGATTTTTTTTATTTTCCATAATAGATTGGGAAATATTGGGAATCATCCCTTCCCATTGACGAACTCATATTTTTCAAGATGGTTGAACCCACCAACCAGTATAATTTATACATGATTCATCATGATACATGACAACAACCGTGGCCCAAATGGTGGTTTCAGTTTCCGAGATTACGTCACTATCCAGATATCCAGATGGGGGTTGCTGATAATTACCAGGAATCAGGAGAGGATTTAAGGGGAACTCCTTAATCATCTCCGTTCCATGTTCCACTAGAAAGTGGATGATGCAGTGACTGTGAGCCTTTGGCGCGCCAACATTTGAGAAAAACACATGTGTCCAATGCTCTTGCAGAGCTGCGCTTTCCCGGCACGGAAGGAACATGGATCATGATCTTTTTTTGTCAATCCCGTTATTAATCAATAGTACATAATAGTACCCATGGCCAAGTGTCAATTAAAACTCCCCCCTTTGAAATAAGGATGGATCAGGAGAGACTAGAAATGGTCTAACTACCCTCTGGTAATCAAACGTGGCAAGGGACAATCCGCTATAAATGGAGGTTTAATTGGCAAACTTATCTATGCAACTAAATGAATGATGTTCAATTGTCGTATTTGACTATTGGAGGCATGATGACAAACAATCAAGTTTTGGGATAGCAGTTGCGAATGTCTGCGATTCCTTAATGACAAACCATACACAATATATTTCCTGAGTATTGGCCACTGCAGTACTGGGGGCGCAGTTCCAGTTGCAAGTGCCAGTCTATAACCATAGGGCCGCAGGGCCCCATACCCTGAGGGAATTCATCCGCGCAGGTTGGTACCTTCAATGGACCTTGAGCTTTCAGAACAGGTGCGGAAGCAAGGGCCGCTCGCTGGGCGACGGAGGTTTCAGTTTTGTCATGGGGGTACCTCCCCAAATCATTCCAGTCGTCATGAATGACCATGACTTAGTATTGAAACCTTGGGTTTTTTTTGGAATCCCTTGAATCCCCTAGTTGAAGAAACACCATATATATATATATATTGTTCGGGGAACCTTTTGAGAATGCTTAATGCTTTTTTGGGGGGGGAATCCTCAATCAAATCCTGGAAATTTGATGGAATCAAGGAGCGAACAGGCTGGTCAAAGCTACAGCTTTTCTCAAATATGGCAATTGGAAACTGTCTATAAATATCTATAAATATCTAAGTGTTAATGGGAACATCCTCATAAACCGGATGGTGTCTAGCATTATATATATATATACCATCTGGTTATTTAACATAGCCATGGAAAATCACCATGTTTAATAGGTAAAGCATCTATAAATGGGTCATTTCCCATGGCTATGTTAAATAACCAGAGGGTATCTTATATATACATACAATGATACACACAGATACTCCGGCATCACATTGCGAATAAGGTTGATTTTGGTGACGTTTTGGTTAGGTCCTGTTCTTTAGTATCGGGTCACAGGAGGAAAACCACGTGTGTTGCCCCATGGGGTTTTCAGCATCTTCAAATGGGCCCAGTAATTTGGAATTGGCATAGTTATGAGTTATGATTGTAAGTTTATACCACCTATGGTGATATTTGGGGGATGATTTATATTGGTTTACCCACATAAACCATCAGTTATCACCATGATAGGTGGTATTCAAACTTACATTCCCAGTCATGGCTGGTAAACATGGCAGCCAGTTTTTCCCACATGAATCAATAGGAATCAGCCTTACGTCAAGTTCCCCGTGAGGTCTTTGTTCATGTTTTGTATAACCCACAAAACTCCTCAGCGGTTCAGGAAAAGGCAGTTTTGGAGAAGGAACAGAAGGAGCCGCCTGATACATCTACAGCTTGACGACGTGACTTTTCCCACCTGTCGGCAGCTGGAAATATAGAACAGTTTCAGATTATGAATTTAATCATGAAATAATTCCAGTTTTCAGTTGAGACCTAGCTGCCTAGCTGATCCAAACTCAGACAACTCGGATTTCTTGGTTTTCATCAATGCTGTTTTGTTTTGGCTTTTTAATCCATGCTTCGACCTGGCTCTTCCAAACTCAGATTGAGCCGACTTCAAGACAGACCAGCAACCAGCTGCAACCATCTTCCATTCACTGCCGACTGCCAACTCTGCACATTTGACCACAGTGGCAGGAAAATGTGGCGCCCAGGAATCAGAAAGAGGAGAAGGCCGCCTGTTTTTTAAAAGTGGCCGGTCTCACATCTGATATATTTTTTGAGCGTACATCTTCGGTTCATGGATCGAAAAAGGAGTAAGATTTAGGCAGAACGCTGTGACCATCCATGGTTTATTGGTAAAGGTCATCCGAAAACTCACGGATGGTCACCATGTTTGTTGCTTACAATCCCCATATGTATCACCATAAAATTCCATTATAAATCCCATTTAAACGATGGGGGGTTTTAAAGTGATTGCCAGAGGCTATTCCAAGTACTCCTTTCTGGTAACATCCAGGAACCATTTGACAAATTGATTGCGATTGTTCCATCGACCAGGCCCATTCTGTCAGACGTTGTGATCCATGTCGTTGATCATAGTGCTTATATTATAACTTTTATATTAGCCCATGATATATATTTAATCATTAGTGCTTATTATGATTATGTATATATATATATATATATATTATAGCCCTTGATATTTGATCATTAATCTCCATGATGAGGATTGCTGTTGACCTATATGTCCCTATTGGTTGAAACCATGTTGAATCCATCATAGAATCATAATCCATATATTTCTGCTGGTCAAAATTCTGGTTGTGGCTGGTTCAGTTGGTGAACGTCAGTAGCAAACGCACCAAGTATTGGGACAATTAAATCTTGAAACCACTTACCATCCCACACCTAACTGACAATAGCCAGCTCTTTGAGGAAAGTAGTCGGATTCCAACCATCTGGCAGGGTCAACGAGTATGTGAGTTGGGAGATGGTCCTTATTGAATTTGCAGATCTGGTACAGTTGGATTTCTACCTCCGGAGCAGGTCTTGCTCTTTCCAGTTCGCGTGCTGTTCCCTGACGGCAGCACTGCAACTTTGGAGGCGGATACCCGATGGAGTGAAGGGGACTGAAGGGGACTGAAGGGGACGGAAGGGGACTGAAGGGGACTGAAGGGGACTGAAGGGGACTTGACCAAGGTGGGAAAGGAACACATAGAGGTTTCTTACAATGGGGGATTTTCGTCATCTAAAATTGGGAGTGATTATATACATAATTACTATATTGGTGGTTCATAAATGGGCCCAGAACCATATGTTTCAATACTAAAATGGTCGAATGACTTGGATGAGTTGGGGGTACCTCCATGACTTACGAAACCTCCGACTAGGATGATATAGGATGATATAGGCAGTTCTCATGGGATCTATATTTGGTCCATCAAGCAGGAGATGTAAGCTGTTACGAAACCCTTAGACAAATGGGTAGAGTACCGGGTAGAGACCCTCAAGAATGGGCTTTGAGGCGGAAAAGGTAGAGAAAAATGAAGCTATCACACTTCAGCACAATGATGTCTTATGATATTTCCATATATTTCCAACAATCAGGATTGGAGAGACCCCCTAAATCAATCATGATCTAGTGTATACATACAAATGGGTATAGGTATACGTGTACTGGAAACAAACAACATGTACTAAGGTACTAAGATTATCTACAATGTGGCCCCCCCGAGTTATAAGTTGGTTTATAACCCCAGTTAACTATATAGTTAGAAGTATCGTAAACCATCGTGAAATTGGAGTTATGTTCACCAACTTAGCTAAATCAGCTATAAATATCTATAATTCCCATGAAATCCCATGAAATCCAATTTTTCCTGGGCTATAAATCACCATTTTCCTATGGTTTTCCAATGTTTTCCACATTGTATAGACAACTTATCGAAACCTTGCGACCAGCTTAGGGACTTTTGATCGTATCATCGCCTCAGGTGAATCCTTGCGCCAGAGGCGCCAGTGTCCTAACACAGCTGCTGCCTTTGAAGAGGAGATTCTGGACGGCTGAAGTGGATTTCCTGGGATTTGATAACGGGATTTTGATTGGGATTTCGATTGGTGGTTTTATTGGGGTTCAATGATGTTCAATGGGATTTGATTGGGACTTTATGGTGGATTTATTGGGGTTCAATGGGATTTTATAACGGGATTATAACGGGATTGGAATTTCATCTGGTCTAATGGATTTCATGGGATTTCACGGGATAACTCAGGAGAATAGGAGAGGAATCCAGTGATTGAAATGTTCTCGGTGTTTTTTTGCCATTTAGTAGGGATACCCATAGGATCGTATGGTATATATGCTAACATTGGGGGTATATTGATGGTAAATGTTACCATATATAGCATACATGGATCCTATGGGATACAGAAACATGTAAAAAACAAGAATAGTAATGAATAGTATATACAAAGTGGTGCCCGCCAACGTGATGTTTGTTGCTTTCGACAACCAGTGAACGAGTTGACTAGTCCGATAGATCTACCTTAAAGCAACATCTGAGCAGTGTGGTTAATTGATGGGTATGTTTATATTAGATTATATTAGATTATAAGGGGTTATACGTACTATCCAAATCTATCCAATCTATTGGGGATTATCACAGTCAATTGTGGGATATCGATTTGGCTCAAGAAATCGGAGCTCCGCGGCGTAGTCCTGCCGGTGACGGAAAGGAATCCGTTTCGGGCCGTTTCGGGCCAGCGATGAATTCTTCACCGGGAATCCCTCGCCATGGACCCGCTGGGAGCGCCAAATGGCCATTCATCAATCAGCACCGAAGAGAAAGCATGAATTGTTGTCAAGTTTGAGGCGGTCTTCACTGCAATCCAGACGACACGGACAGATGTGTGTTTTGAACATCATCAACATTTATGTATATTTACCCTCTGGTTATTTAACATAGCCATGGAAAATCACTAGTTTTAATAGGTAAACCATCTAAAAATGGGTCATTTCCCATGGCTACGTTAAATAACCAGAGGGTATATGAATTGGGTGTCCGTTTTGGAAGGACTACGGCACGCCCAAAAAGTTACTTCAGACCAACATTTTCACAGAGATGGCATCAATTTTCCCTGTGAAATGCTGGATGGACCTCAATAGCTGGAGGGTTTATGATATGGCCTAAATCCATGCAAATCCCATGAAAAATGATAAATCAGGATGATTTTTTGGGGGGTATCCCATGATACAACGGAAAGCTCCATCCCATGTCTTGCAATTTGCATAGACGCGTAACATCGTAGGCGCTCCAACTGAAGATGACATTGAGGCGATGTTTCCTACGGATGAACGAAGATTGATGATTTGGAAAACAATCAACAAAAAAACAAAAAAAGCAGGCAGCGAACCACCAATGTGTGTGTGTGTGCGTGTCTGTATAATATATATATATACATATTATATATATATATATACATGAATTAACCCATGGGTCTGGGTCAGCCACATAAGAAACGATTCAATTATTGCAACAGCTTGGCCACGAAAGGGAAAAGCGGGGTTGTTTGGTTCCCTGTTCCAGCGGAGGAGTCATCTATGGCCAGAGGACTTCGCTGTGTGCGGAGCCCAGGGATCTCCTAATGCCTGGTGATTTTCATGAAGTTTGCGGAAGGTGCAAGGTGGTACTGTACGCCACTTAAGTTAAAGCCCGACATATTTTTTTGATGAAGGATGTAAATGTATAAATAGTTATTTTTATGGGGTTATCATTCCAGAAATGGGGTTGTGACTGACTATTAATGGATCCAGTAGTGGGAGATCGACATCACAGCTATTGATACAACAGGACGGATCATTTAGGGCAACAACTCTTTGCTAAATGGTGTTTTTTGAAAAGGCCGTTTAAGCTGCTGTGCCCGTAACCTGGTGGGATATGGAGTGAGTTAGTTCATTATTACCTGGTACAGGGCCATAACTGTGGCAATAAGATTATGATGAACCGCCCCAAGTGATGAATCAAGATAATGCTGAAACATGGTGGTTTAACCATTAACAACAGGGATTTTGTCATGGGATTTAAGCAATGATGGAGTGAACCCAGTCATGGATGGCTCTGCTTTATATGTAAATCTACTTTGCGAAAACAGGAACTGGGGCACCACCTTGTGGTTTCACTAAGGTGATATCACCGGTTGCAAGAAATCTAAGAACGCACAAACTCACCAGCCGTGATTCCTGACTTAAGTATTTTTTCAGAGAGATATAGCGAGATTTCCCCTGGAAATCTGCAGTTCGATCCTGGTTTTGTAGAAACTCATTTTCCGCAACCCAAAAATGGGAGGGTCAACGGTCAAAGCCTTAATTGGAGGGATGGTGGCAGGGTTCTCCTAGCGAAGGGCGGCATACCAGCATACCTTTCATGTAATCCTATCCTCAATATTTAATACCTACCCATTTTGGAAATCCTACTGATTTGCCCTCTGGTAATGAATTGAAAATGGCCATTTATAGTTGAATTACCGCTTAAACATGGTGATTGTGATTTACACTACCTCTTAAAAATTGTGATTTTCCAGTTCGCTATGTTAATTTACTTGAGGGTATTGGATATGTTTGGACCTATTCATGAATTGGGGTCCGAAACGTGGGAGGTATTTCATGGCACGTGTTTTTTTTTTCCAATTTGTTTACTGGCTAAAATTGTATTTCCATGAGAAGATGATGATGATGATTATTATTATTATTATTACTCTTATTATTACTCTTATTATGTTTTTCCACCATTCGATACAAGGATGGGTTGGAAACCATTCAACCAACATTGATCCTCCATGATATCACCATGTTTCATGTACAGTGGCTGACTGGCTTCAAGACTCCCCTGATTCGTTCGAGGCTCATGCTATGTTATACTATCCTTTATATGGGGATCATCATCCATGAACCGGGAATCCCGTTCTTGACCAACCATACATCAATGGATTGGTTTTGTTGGGAGAATCTACGGGAAACCATAGATGTTCTCATTAAATATAGGGTTTTCTTGTAACATGTTCCCTTTAAGCAGTCCATGGAATACAGGGACAGCCTGGACAGCGGCTTTGTTTCGTACCGTTTCTGGCGGGCCCAGGTTTTTGCCCTCGGGAAGGCTGCTGGACTTTCACAAACCTTTGCAGGTCGGGGTGTGAGTTTGCTGCAGAACGATAGCAAATGAACATTCATTGGGACATCTTACCATGAGGATTTCAAGCTATTTGGGATTAATGATGATTAATGCTGGTTAATGGGGATTAATTAGTGGTATCATGGGAATATGATGACTGATTGGTGGTTTGGAACATGAATTTTATGACTTTCCATATATTGGGAATGTCATCATCTCAACTGACGAACTCATATTTTTCAGACGGGTTGAAACCACCAACCAGACATCCATTGGGAAATTTGACCAACAAGCATGGTGATTTATAGTTGATGATGGTCATAGTTTATGGTGGTGGTGCCCCAGGTCGCTAGCCAAGCTAGTTTATACTGCAACGTTGTCCCCAAAACGACATCACGACATCAGTTTTCAGGTTCAAGAAAATAGCACATGGTTTTGCATCCCAGCTACGAAGTTGTATTATAATCAAGCCATTTGCACCCATTTATGTTTGCTAGTTGGTTTATCACTCCCCAAAAACTATAGATACACCTACTCTAAACCCAGTTATTGGAGTATAGGGAATAGGGAGTTATGTTGGCCAACTTAACCAGCGAACTGGGACACCTCCTTGTAACAGTGAAGTTGCTATCCATGATTGTTGGTTCTATACCAAAATATTCTCATGATTAGATTGGTTGCTCAAACATCCATTCTTTAGGAATTTTGCTAGCAAAATGGTGATTTATAGTTAACTGGTTGGTGGTTTGGATTTTTTTTATTTTTCCATTCAGTTGGGAATTTCATCATCCCAACTGGCGAACTCCATCATTTTTCAGAGGGGTAGGTCAACCACCAACCAGTTAAACATAGTCATCGTTGATTGTGTTTGTGGTACAAAGTGATGCACCTGGCCGTACCTGGCCAGTGCCAGGCTCAAGGTGTTCATGGTGGGATGGACTTGCGAGTCGATGAGGTGCGAGCTGTGGTGTGCTTGGTTTAGATCTACCATTTATAGATGGAATTTTCATGGATTCTCCCTTATAAACACCATCCATTTAATGGGTACCCTCTCATTTCTTTAAGACCCCATAGAAAACCCCCATTTAGAGCTCCAACAACTCTTGGGTTTATATGGCTTTTGGAGCGCTTTCTGCAATTCTGCGCCTCAGCAAGGGTTGCACTTAGTGTTCCATTGTTTTCCCATAGGGAGAAAACTTGACGGACCTTCAACACCTCAATTTACATGATTTTTAGAGAAAACATTGATTTTCCCGTCCACAGCAGGGAAAAAATGGACCTCAAGTGCCTCTCAGTTTAATGTTTTCTGTGCAAAAGAAAATGTTGAAATAATCAAAATGTGTAGAATGTATAGAACTAGTTTAGTGATGTTTAGTGTTAAGTTTGTAGATATACCGTGATCTACCTATAGTTAATAGTCAAAGTTCTACACCCATTGTCCGTTTCCACAACCCCTTGAGACGTGCGGCTGCAAGGCTGGCGTTGCTGAGCCTGTTTGAGGCTCAGGGTCTGATCGGGAATCTGTTGCTGTGTTGTTTCCGTATGGAAAAACAAGGTGCCGGGCATCTGGGAGGCTCGCGACTGTCGTCGCTTTTCAAACATTTTCTAGGGGGAATTGAAAAGGCTCAAAACGAAACTTGAGTATCGTCAGCAATATCAACATCATCATAATCATAATCATCATCATCATCATCATCATTATTCGGTGAGAACATACAGCAGCGCAAAATGACGCATGTGTAGAAGTGCAAGAGTACCTACAGCGTAGCATGACGTATGTGTGGAAGTGCAAGAGAACCTACAGCGTAGCATGACGTATGTGGGGAAGTGCAAAAGAATTTACAGAAGCGTGGCATGACGTATGTGTGGATGTGACTGAAATGCAAGAGAGCGTACAGATTTGTTGCATCACATATGTGTGGAAGTGCAAATGACGTTATTATCCCACCCAACCGCACCCCACCCCACCCCACCTCCCCACACAATGTTATTTTCATAGTAGAATGCAAAAAATGACAACAGTCGCGAGCCTCTCAGATGCCCGGCACCAATCCAGATGAAGTGGGTAGAGGATGAACTGAACAGTTTTGTTTCCATGTGTTTCGAAAGACCATTCGGAAATACCGGAAATTCCGAAATGGGTGAGTGGATGAACATCTATAGCCAAGCAGATACTCCTCCGGCAAACATGGCAAAAATCACATTTTCAAACCTCAATTAAGATAAAAACCATAAACGAATACCATAAAAACACAACACCACATTTTTCGATGAATTTTCCCATCAAACCTCCATCGATTTCAGCTAGCTAGCCATTCGATGCCATTCGTCCCATGGAGCCGGCCTCCAAGGCCTCAAAGAGAGACGTCAGTGAGGACGAGGCACCGGGGATTTTCCATGGGATTTTCATCAGCAATGGGAGGCTCCCAAAAAAAAGTCCAAGATTTGGGACATGGTCCATGTTGGTCCTGTTTTTTATTTATCTCACATTGATTTTCCCATGTAAATCCCTTTGTATAGGGATTACACAGTAGTAGTAGTAGGTAGTAGTAGGTAGTAGTAGGTAGTAGTAGGTAGTAGTAGGTAGCAGTAGGTAGCAGTAGGTAGCAGTAGGTAGTAGTAGGTAGTAGTAGGTAGTAGTAGGTAGTAGTACGTAGTAGTAGGTAGTAGTAGGTAGTAGTAGGTAGTAGTCGGTAGTAGTAGGTAGTAGTAGGTAGTAGTAGGTAGTAGTAGGCAGTAGTAGGTAGCAGTAGGTAGCAGTAGGTAGCAGTAGCAGTAGGTAGCAGTAGGTAGCAGTAGGTAGCAGTAGGTAGCAGTAGGTAGCAGTAGGTAGCAGTAGGTAGCAGTAGGTAGCAGTAGGTAGCAGTAGGTAGTAGTAGGTAGC
>Ga0126342_10000689_pt1 | contig 40144 bp, 35 predicted proteins | sample Cyp1metagenome_FD_92528 | JGI IMG/M metagenome (GOLD analysis project Ga0126342, IMG submission 92528) | Coral microbial communities from Lord Howe Island, Old Settlement Bay, Australia - Cyphastrea 1 metagenome | ecosystem: Host-associated > Invertebrates > Cnidaria > Coral ...
GGCGAGGTAGTTCTTGGGTTGGCCACGTCCCATGTCCAGAAAGTAAGATCTTTGCAGGTACGTCGGGGTGATCAGTCCCAATATCCTCCCAACTCATGAGTAGTTTCATTGGCAGTGGACTCATGGGTGGGCCACTTCCCCCTGCAAATCATAATGACAAGATCTAGACAAATCAGAAAATCACATCGTTAGAAGTTTTACATCTCTTCAGATGGTTCACACACACAGTCTTGCGAGAGTTCTTCCCATCTTCTCTCACAGGAGGCATGGGGGAATGGGGAGGAGGGAGGAGGGCTCAGAGGGCAAGAAAGGGAGTGTTGTGGTGCCAACTTAGAAAGCGCTAGACTGACCAAGTGTTAGAGGAAAGCGTAGTGCATGTTGCATGCACTAATTTCTTGCATTCGATTGCTACAGTAGCAGGACGCGCTAGACCAAGTATTGGAGGAAAGCGTCGTGCACGTTGCAAGTTGGCCAACTTAGTTGCATTCCGATGCCAGAACATCAGGAAGCACGAGGTTTAATCCAAACTTCACGCAAACAGGCTGAGCTGCGCCCAGATTTTCAGCACTATCTGTTCTAAAGTTAAATTCTGAAGTTGAAAGCAACTTACCCTAGCTTTCGTGACTACCCTGTACCTAGTTGGCATTGGTTGGTAGCTTCCTGCTTTTTAATGCTTTTTACATGTTTCCGACATTGTTATGATGGTGGGGCCCAGCCTTCTCCTCCACAATTTCTTCGAAACAAATTGGACAGTCTGCTGGAAGCGGCCGACGTGCGCCTGTTTCCACACCACGGGCCTTCGCAGAGACTCTTGAAGGCATTCAATGTGCAAACTGAGCAAAGTGACAAGATTTTGATTCAATTCTGCGCATTCTGTACTAAAACGTGCTCATGCACGGTCAGTTTCTTTTCCAACTGGACAGGTGGTACACCAGATTTCTGGTTTGGTAGTCATGCTGTCTGTTCTCGTCCAAGCACTTGACATCTTTGGAAAGGTACATGCCCGTCCTGGCCCTTCCTCAGAAACAATACAAATAGTTGGTAGTCTCGAGCGTGATAGCCCGACTATCATCCCACACTATCACTGATCTATCCCCTTGGGTAGTTGGGGCAACCCCTGATCTGAACTCCACCGGAGTTTGACTCATAGCACCTGCTGGTAGCCGCGCATCACAGTTGCATCGGCCTAAGCACAAGCAGGAAGCTGGCAAACTATATGTACATATACACATCCAATAAAGACTCTGACTTAAACGCGAGTCCCGACATTGAAACAATGAATTAGTCTTCGATCACCCGAATCACGACCAGCAGAAAATGAGCTCAATCAAAGACCCCCAAAGGCTGATGTGACGTCAGCCTAAAAAAATTAGAAACATCCTGTACCGACTCTTGGCACAGCATCCTTGCACCCCCAGTTGCCATTGCAGAAGCCATCGCCATCATCATCATCATCATCATCATCATCATCCTCATCCACCGTCATGATCCTCATCCACCGTCATGATCCTCATCCTCATCATCGTCATCATCGTCGTTAACTCGTTATAGATCATCAGATAGGACCACAATATAATCATCACAAGAGAATAATTATCCCTCAGAGGCTCTCTCTTCAGTGCCGCCGGACCATAGATAGTCATCATATAGACCTCATCATAATTGTCTAAGTATGATCACCACAACATAATCAGAAGCGACAGCAGGAGCAGCGGCAGCAGCAGTGGCAGAGGGATCGTTTCAGACAAAATTACCATAGGAAGGGTGCCTTCAAGACATCATCGGACCCTTGCTCTGTTCCATATCCTCTGTTCCAGGCATTGTGACATTCTACCGTGTGGGAAGGTGGGCAAGTCTGCTCAGTGCGGTATTATTCTGTGCAAGCAGTCTTTCTGTCAGCCTTCTGCTTGCCTCTGTTTGCCAAGTGCCAAGAAGTCACATGTGCATGAGTGTGTGTGTGTGTGTGCTCTGCCACTATGCTCTGTCCAATCAATTCGGGTCTTGATGGCGTTTGCTCGAAAAATATCTGTGGCTGTATGATGCTGTCTGCAGGTATGTTGCGGGCGACGGAACGGCCAAACAAAAAAGAAGAAAAAAACATTTGCCTATGCTGAACTTTGGTTTCAGGATCCTGTTCCTCTCTCAAGTTTGGGGATGCTGAGGGGATAAAACCATGAAATTCCTTCCGTTTCTCATCCTGAGACATTATCTAAGGAGCCCAACCTGCACACCTCCAGCACGGAAGCCGTCACCACGAAGCATGGAGAGCAAAGGCTGCAACTCCTGAGTCTTTCATCGGGAATGCTGCCACGGAATGTCAACTGGCCCGAATTTCAATCTGGCAAGCTCAAAAGCACTCATCTTTCACTGAAATCCGATCCGGACGAAAAAGTCAATGCATCAGCACTGTGCAACCAGCTATCCAATCTGTACAAGGGTTTCGATGGTACTCACAAAAATGAATTGCTTGAAACGTCCGCAGTTCAAAAGAAATGTGGTTTTTGATATGCGTATATATATATATACATAACTTACTGTAGCTTCTTCTGTCTGATGGGTCCATCCCAATTTTCAGAAATGCTGTCTATCTCGCTCCATTGTGGAAAGCGATGCTCCATCAACCCTGACAGCTGGCATCTGCTGAGTCGTCTGTACTATCGTGCCACGACTCTGGACACAAGGAAAGGACAGAAAAGGATGAAAAAGGATTTAAAGTTTCAGAAGACTTAGAATAAAAGTTTGAGACCAGCGGTGCGCCTTTACCGGCCGGCATTACTGGCTCATTGTTTTTGAATGGCTCTGGCAACCCCTGCCCTCTCTGCAAACTCCGCATCCTGTGCAAGCCCAACATCAACAAGAAAGCGCTGACCGTGAGTTGTTTGTTCCAAGTGCGACCTGTGAAGCTTGATGAAGTTCATAGCTGCATCCGTGTCCACCCCGCCTTAGTCCACTGCCACTACTGGATACCAAAGGTATCTAAACGAAAACCAGTTCAACAGAGTTTAAAAAGGGCAAAGGGCATGGCAAGTGACTTTCTTGAAGCAAAGCACGCGCCACATAGCAGCCAAATTGTGTTCTAGCCAGATCGAAAATGAGGCGCGGTTGCCCTAATGCTTCGATCAGTGCCTCTTGTTCAGTCTGATCGCAATGTCGCAATGCTTTTTCGATGATGTAGCTGGAATTCTTGTGGGTGGCATACCTCCAAGGCTCTTTTAGCAGCTCCGCGGCAACTTGACTCTTGTGCCTGCGGTCGCCGTTCTCCAGGACAGACTCAATGACATGGTGTGCAAAGTTATGGTTGCACAAGCTGGGTAAATCCACAAATAGCTCATCAACTAGTGCCCCAGTTGTGGAACTTGGACAGAACTCCAGAAGTCTGCCTTACAGGTGTCAAGAAAGTTGAAATCTTGAAATGCGTGAAAACATGCGAAAACTAACCCACGCAATAGTAGCTGACAAGAGCTTGACCAGCCAGAAAAAAATCACCTATACCCCATTGTTGCATGCGTCTGCTGAAGCAAACAAATAGACTTGGAGTAAATCAGGAAAATGACAAAGGAACCACGCTCAGCTGCAAAAGATCCTGCACGCAAAACGATGCTTTGCCACCCTAACGGCGTTCCCGGACAGCTCCTCACAGAATCAAAGCCTAACCAGGCTTGGTTTTTCGCCAGCCAACCAGGACTGGCCAAAAAACATGATGTCAAACCTAACGCGAGCCCAATGCAAAACATCTCCTTCTCCTTCATATCTATGCTGGCTTTTGCCTTGCCGACCCTCGTCTCCGTCCACAGAAGTGGAAAAAGCTGGGTACTGCCAAACATCTCAAGTTTCCATGAACATCCATCCACTCTTAATACTGCGCCTGTACTAACATGTATTCGGAATATTGAAGATCCTCCATACTTGTGGAATAACAGCTGCAGGATGCAAGGGGCAAAATTAGGTAACTTGAGATGTGAGACCTAATAAAAAGGTCTAAAGAGGAGAAAATATGAGGAGGACAACATGATTTTTTAAAGCGTTGTAGGCGCATTGCAGAGACAAAGAGCAATCCAATACAGTTACTGTCCACAAAGCACTCATGACATTGTGGCATGTTGTATCTGTACTTGCGTACTTGAAAAACCAATGCTAATAAGAAGTTTTACATCTATTTAGATGGTACACACACACACACACGCTCACACGCGCACACACATGTATGGAATGCCATGGAGGCCCATTTTTTTCTAAATATATGTTTCCGTGCTTCCCTGCTTCTCTGCTCTTTCTGCTTTTTCCTGCTTCTTTGCCTTCTTTGCTTCTTATTTTCTGCTTCTTTGCTTCTCTGCTTCTCTGCTTTTCCATGTTTTTTTTTTTTGGGGGGGGGGTTTTCAAGCCTAAACTATATATATATGTATAACCCGAAGAAGCATGTTGTAAATAAACCGGAAGCCAATCCTAAATCAACCCCTAAGTCGCAGCTGGGGAGGACATATATTTTATCGCTGTTGTTTCATACTGTCAACGTCTACTGTGATTATTTATATATATATATATAGGCTCATCTCATCGTGTTAGGTTGTTGTGTTGGTGTTTTTTGCACGTCCGATGCATTCCACAGCAAAATTCGCAACGACAGTTCTGATCAAGATAAAGAGTGTGTGTGCGTGTGTGTTGCATCATATCCCCTTACATTACATTTGCATGCATAGCAAAGGTTGTCATACATAAATGTATGATCAATGCATTGCATGCACTTGTTGTTCAAGAAGCCATTCAAGAAAAAATCCTACATTCTTCAGCTTGGGCCATTCAAATGAGGCATGCGCATGAAAGACCAGCTCCTGAGCAACAAATGCACTGGCCGCGGTGGAGAGGTGTGACACAACCTTTTGGATCACGTAATTGGCATAAGGACACATCACCGCTTCGAGCACATGTCCACGCAGCTCCAATGCCAATTCTGCGGCATCCCGGGTGCCCAGTTCAAAGATCTCCTGAACCAGGCGGCATCCAACATCATTTTGAGACCAAGCCCAAACATGGCCCGTCAATCTGAGGATGGCTGCAGGAGGGTCGTCCTTCACAAGAGCACGGAAGTCTTCTAGTCGCGGCACGGAAAGTTCTCGAGTTTGAGCAATCTTCACCCTTTCAGCTGCACGCTTCCTTCTCAAGCGCCTTGCTGTACTGGCTGTTATGCGAATTTCATGCCTCTCGGGCTCTTTCTCTTCATCACTCTCTGTTGGCAATTCTGTGCGTGGCGTGGGGACAGGATCAGGAGCATTTCGTGACGACACCGATAGACTCGTTGGCTTCTCAGACACCACAGTCAATGCACCCATGCCACCTGGGCCACCTGGGCCACCTGGGCCACCTGGACCACCTGGACCACCTGCTCCGCCGACACCCACGCTACTTTCCACCGGTAACTGTGGCCAAAGAGCCATGGCATAGCTCATGGCATGGGCCCCTGGAGCTGTGCTGTGGGGTGCTGCGGTCGCATAGTCACCATCGGTGGGCACCAAGATGAAGACCTGCTGAGGCTGCAGCTGCGGCTGATGCGCGTAAGTCATGGGCATGTGATCCGAACCCATCTCTGCACGCATTGCCAAAGGGCAAAATGGGCAAAACAAAAGTATAAACAAGAAGTTGCTGCTGCAATTTTTGCGCAGGCTGAATATATTGCCTCTTGAGCCAACTGCAGCAATCCTACCATTGCCTCTCGCTGGCTTTTGAATGAAGTCAGATATATGACACGTTCACAAGAATGCGTTTGACATCCTGAACATTCCAGGTCATCAATATGACTGCACCACTGCAACACTCTTCAACAGAAGAAGAAAACGGGCCAGGGTTCGTTGAACGGTTTTGCAGCAATATGGATCGTTCAACTTTGCGCTGTGGGGGCTGACTAGACTAGACGAGACATGCAGCTAGGAGTCTGAGTTTGTGAGACCAGTTTGGTAGACTCGATGGTCTTCTCTTGAAAGTTTTAGCACCTCAACTCCAACCCAGCTGAGTCAGGTCGCGAAGTCTTGACACCTTTCACAATTTTTAAACGTCTATGACGTCCATGTGCTCATCAAGCGGCCCGCAACATAAGGAAAAGTAGGTGCTTGCACACACCGCCACCCTTTGCAAAATCCAGGCCTGCAGCTGAGGTCACTGCTCCAACCATTTAATTCCGTGGAAGACAGGCTCGATGAAAACCGGATGTTTGTTTTGGTTTATGAGTTGCAGTTTGGTTTGCTCAAATGAATGTGCTGCAATAAATGTAACAAAAAAAAAAAACGATTAAATGCCAAGAATGTTTAGTTTAATGTTTGAAGAAACTTGTCAATAATTTGTAATTAAGAATGTCTGAAGAAACTTGTCAATAATTTTCATTCACCCAGCTTTGCGCCCCAACAACAGTGAGAATTCCAAATTTCAAGGTGAGAAGTGAGAAGGTTCTCGGGTATGGCCCATGGTTGGGCCACATGTTGACCCTCAAACTGGAGACAAAATGACAGACAAACTGGGAGACAAAGTTTGAGACAAAGCAAGAGACAAAGCGGGGAAACAAAGTGAGAGAGACAGCGGGGGACAAAATGGGAGACAAGATGTGAGAGAAGTGCGAAACAAAGTGGAAAACAAGTCAGAGACAAAGTGGGAGACAAACCGGGAGACAAAGCGGAACACAAAAGGCGAAACACAGTGGGAGACAAAGTCGGAAGCAAATGGGAGACAAAGTGGGGAACAAAGCAGGAGACAGAGTGGGAGGCAAAGCGGGACACACGATAGGAGACAGAAGGGGAAACACAGTCGAAGACAAAGTGGGCGAGAACCGGGAGACAAGTGGGAAACAAAGTTGGAGACGGAGACGAAGTGGGAGACAAAGTCTGAGACAACGTGGGCGACAAGCTGGGAGACAAGTGGGAGACAACGTTTAAGACTAAGACAATGTGGAGCCAAAACGGGACACAATGGGAGGCAAAGTGGGGGCAAAGCTGGAGGACAAGACCAAGCAAAGTGGGAAACAAAGTAGGAGATGAAGTTGGAGGCAAGGTGGATGACAAGGTGGGAAACAAAGTGGGGGAGAAGCTGGGAGACACAGTGGGAGACGAAGCAGGAAACAAAGTGGGAGGGGCGGGTAGTTGCTAACGCCGTGTCCGGTGGCCTGTGCCTTTTGTGGGGTTTTCTAGCTTTGTATTTGTGGGGTGGGGTGGGGTGGGGTGGGGGGGTGGCAATAATGTTCCTAGGACCACGTCCTTGATGCTACGTTGATGTCATGTTGAAGTAACTTGGAAGACGCTCTTGATGCCAACGTTGATAACATGTTGAAGTAACATGGAAGGAAGACACTCTTGATACTAGGTTGGTAACAGTAACTTGGAGGACGCTCTGGATGCTACGTTGACAACATGTTGAAGTAACTTGGTCTGGATGCTATGTTGATAACATGTTTAAGTGACTTGGAAGACGCTCTTGATACTACGTCGTAACATGTTGAAGTAACTTGGAAGACGGTCTTGATACTACAATGGTAACGTGTTGAAGTAACTTGGAAGACGCTCTTGATGCATCTTGATGCTACTTTGATAACATGTTGAAGTACCATATTTATATATATTATATATATATATATATTATATATATATATACATAGGATGGGGTGGGGTGGGGGGGCAATAACGTTCTTGCGACCACGTTGATACTACATTGATAACATGTTGAAGTAACTTGCGAGACGCTCTTGAGCAAAGTGGGTAGCACCCAATGTCTTGACAGAGCTTGGGGTCTCATGAAAAAGTGGCTTCCAAAGCAAGTGAATTTGTTTTAAAAGAATCCAAAGGACATAGCGTGGTCAACCCTCACCTGAATGTGGAGGCGCAACAAAAATGTGAATGAAAAAATCACACCTCAACAGATACAGAAATGGGAAAGATTTGCAAGTGGCAGTGACAAAAGTGACGTCGCCGCCCACAGGCCACCCGCCACGGCGTAACCTAGTTTACTGGTCGAGCGATCGAGAAATGCCAACGATTCCATGGTGCAGCTTCAGCTTGGGGCGGCTTCATTTTTGAAATCGACACGGCGCCGAAAAGAGTCCTCTTTGTGATGTCCACATTTTTCATACCGGGACAGCATCCATATTCATTGTTTCGGGCCCATATCTGCATGGCTGCCCACTTGGCTCCCAACCCGGGCCAACATTACAGACTTAAAGCGGCATGATGAAAACACACTGTTTACGGCTGGTTCCACTTGGACTGCAGCTGCCCCTGCACGGGCTCAAGTTACGTCAACAGTTACGTCATGCTAGACATATTTTCGCCCAAGCGCAAGTTTCGCCATGTTGGGCCCAAGTTTGGCCCAAGTTAGGCCCAAGTTGGGCCCAAGACGGCTCGTGATCGGCCCAACTTAAGGTTTGCCTCCAGTCTGGCTTAGGTTGGGCCAAGTAGGCCTGAGTTCTTCACCCTTCATCCCTAGCTACCATACTCCTCAATTTTGAAAAGCCGTCCCTGACCCGCACAAGTTCCCTTCCCGCTTCCAGCCCGTTGCCTTTAATACAATCGGGGTGCGGCCAGAATGGCAAACGAATGTGAAACGCTCGATTTCAGGGCGTTGTATTATGACCATAAAACATCATCAAGCAGCTTCTACCAGCGATGCTCTCAACTTTGCGCCAAGGGGCAAGAGCAGGCATTCCCTGAAGGACCCAACTCTACATGGTACACATTTCCAGTGCTGCCCAGCACGTCCTCAGAGCAAGCTAAACTTGAGCATGCGACTGTGACATCCTTTTCGCTATTCCTATGAGTTACCTACACCTGCCTTTGACGCAGCAGCGCAATAATACGCACACACAAGCCTATGGCCAATCCTACACTACACCAACAAAATTTATGTCATCTGTCTTTGTCCACAAACCATCGGATAGAGCAACCACAATGTATTTCTAATCTTTATATCATATCATTGTAAACTATGCGTGCGTGACCTGTGCACAGTACACACACACACAGAGATTCTTTCAAACCAATACCCGTGCCTGCACGACAAAACCCTTCGGGAGAATCCTGTGTGTTCCTTGTGGTTCCTTCTCATGTAGTGAACTCTGAAGGCCCGAACTGCAGTCTCGTGACAATCAACCCCAGTGCATCAAGTAGCACAATTTTAGACTTTCCACATCTGCACCTGTGTATCCAATCTACTGAATGCACTCGAATCATTCAGCTTGTTTTCTTGCCCTTCTGCGCTCCTCTTTCTCTTCTGGTTTTTGCTTTACCTACTTCCTCTGCTGAGTCTCCTTTCTGATCCACTCTCGTCTCCTTTTTCTAATTATCGCTTTTCTTCATGCAGAGGTTCTGTTCCAATCTAGAGCCAGTCAATTGCTGATTGCACTTCTCTTGGGCTCGGACTGCATCCAAATAACAGCGCTCAAGCCGCTTGCCTACACTCGACGGCCCTGCCAAGTGTCCAACTTCTCCCCATCTCCATCAGCTTGCCGCGACAGAAAGTAGAGCCGGTGAGAGAACGCCCGATCAATGCGCTCCTCACATCTCCAGGAGGTGACAAAGAATCCGGAGTAAAGAAGTGACCGTACACCAATAGTACACCAATAGTACACGAATAGTACACGTGTTTTGTTTTTTCCCTCAATTGCTGGGAATCCAAGCAGAACATGGAATCCTGGAAAGTTCACTGCGCTTGGTATTTGTCACAAACTCACCAAATAGGCTTTTTCAGATGTGCAAATCGCATCCGATTCTGCAACTCCACTCTCTCAGCGACTAATCTGACCTGCACACGAGCACTCGGCTTCGGGATAAATCGTGCTGGACGCTTCTCTCCAGGCTGCTTGGGATCCTCATGCTCTCGAACTGCACTAAGAAGTAAAAAGGTGTCATGGAGACTGAAGTCTACAAAGCTGGAAATATCTGGAAATGATTCAAACTGCCTTCCCCCAAAAAAAAGACTGATCTGACCAGGCAGCAAAGCTTGGGGTTACAACGATACCAACCAAAGTAGCATTGGCCAATGATTGCCCAGCCTTAGCGCCTTCTGTTTTTGTCCGCTTATTTGAACCACTGCCAGCAGCTTTGGCGCGGCGTTTGCTTTTTGCCTTCGGCACAGGCTCCTGGGTGAAAACTAAACCGATGAAGGAGTTCTGAACAAAATGTTTCAGACTGGAAGAACAAACACTAATTGCAGCGCAATTGCATTTTTCTGCGGATCACCAAAGAAACAAACAGCGAGCATCTTTCGACAGACCTGTCCTCTTTGGGTCTTACACCCAAATGCTTCAAGACAGGTGCCTCCGTGATGGCATCAAGTCAGCACAGCATGCATGTCCCTTGGAAAAGTCTCACTGACCACTTCGGCGCAGTGGGAACAGGAACTGGGGCAGCGCTGCAAAATGCCATGGTCTTGCAGCCTGAGCTTCTGAAGTTTTGCTCTTGCCCTTTCCCTTCCCTTTGGCTTTGGACTTCTTGGACATGGTACGTGGCTTTGACGGAGCCTTGCAGCTCAGGTCATGGCCGACCCAAACTGGGAAAGTCAACCATTCTGCACAAACCTAAACGATTAAAACTAGAAGAGAGAAAAGAACGCCGGCTCAGAGCTTTACAAAATAACTGTCTCTTTTCAAGTTTGCAGCCACTCATGACAAAGCATAACACCCAAGCAGCCAAGTCCGGACCAAGAACAGTCAGTGCTCATCGAAACAAGGGAATGGCATGGGAATGAAGGTTCTGGTTCCCCCATTTTCACTGCACCCAAGCCAGTCCTTTTGCTCATGGGCCTTTGGTGTTGAAGATTCAAAAAAGCGCAGCAGCCTCACATAATGGGCAAGCCAGGTGTTCTAGAAGAGTTCTTCTGTCTGATTCCCTGCCCTGTCTGCACTGAGATCTGTGCCTTTTTTGCTGGTCCAGATCCACATTCCGCAAGTCATCCTGTTCTCAAAGACTCGCTTTTAATTAAAGTGCTGTTTTGTTGGCACAAATTGTAAAATTCGGGAACTATGTCTATGGCATACGGTATAGATATAGGATAGGACAGGACAAGATAGATAGAGAAAGAGAGAGAGGGAGGGAAAGAGAGAAAAAAACGAGAGAGAGAGAGAGAAGAAAAAAAAGAAAGAAAAAGGAAAGAGAGAGAGAGAGAGGGAGAGAGGGAAAAAAAAAACGAGCAAGAGCGTGAGAGGTTTAGGTGTGCAATTCATTTAGAAACACTTCCCGTACATCCGTCTTCCAAAGCGTCTCATGGTACCACAGCAGGAAAGATCACCATGTCCATCATCGCCGTACTTATAGGCTGAATACAAAGCACTTCACCTTGCAGGTGCAAACCTACTAATTAGGTTCCCGATGCCACCACCGCTCTTGGGTCACCATCATCTCCACCGCCAAGAGTTGTCTTGGTGCTCGAGCATCCAGCATTCCTCACCTTCTAATTCTAATCCTTCAATCAAACCATATGTCTCGGCCAAAACTCATCTGCAACTGCACGAGTCGTCAGTCAAGACTTGTCTGTTCAATTGCCTTTGCTGAGCAGGGGTCCACTGCACAACCAACGTACCACAATCCGGGGGGCACTCGCACCCCAAACTGTCACAGCCTCACACCATACGAGGCAGCAAAAACCCAACCTCCAAAAACGTAGTTAGCATGCCATGCGGCATGCCAGCCGTTTCTTCAAAGGAGTCATTCTCTTCATCCTTGCGACTGTGACGTATCTAATAGTCAGCATGCAAACGTTTTCACATCATGTAACAACACTTTGTCTTCCAAACCCTGGCCTGATCGAGGTCAAGGTCCACCACTGCAGAGCCTAGCGGGCACGAAGAGAGCAGAGTGCAAGGCATATAAATGTAAAAATTACTATATACATGCTACATGCCGGTCTTCTACAGTCAAGTGTATCAGAAACATCTGGAAACACTTTTCCAAATATGCAGCGTATAGCTTTCTCCGTTCCAGTCTCGGAATACCAATCACAATTGCCGGCGCCAAAAGAAATAAACAAAAGTTGATGGCTGCAGATCAAGCCACTCTTGACATGTCCGCCACTTGCGAGTGCCTTGGATTGTTCCCAGCACAATCGCACTCAACGGTCTTATGCTATGTACGGACCTCTCTCTCTCTCTGGTAACCTCACTCCCAAGTCCAACCTGAGCACTCCTACTTGCCTCTGTAGCTTCTTGTAGGCTTTATGTCCAGAAGGGCCACCTATATGAGTTCTTCCTACCGAAATAGCAGGCTCAGTTACTGATATTGCAAACCGTGCACTTCCTAGGGGGAGGTTTGGGCTTGTGGTAGCTTCGAGGCTTTTGTCTGCTGGCCATGTTGATGGTAGTCGCTGTGTAGCATTGGGTCTGCTCAAATGGAAGTGGCTTACTGTAGTAGATATTTGTTGTAGACCAGCTTCTCCGTGGCAGCTTCCATGTATCTTGGCGATTGTGAAGACCAGCATGAGCCAGCCAAAACAAAAACATCTAGGAAGACTTTTGCTAGAAATGATTACCTATGAAATGGCAAGACAAACCACCGCCTACAATATTTTGACAATCTTCTTCCTAGTGATGGGACACAGCATCTCCAACGCAAATGCTAGCTACAAAGCTTCCACCGCTGGATGAGGATCCACCCGCGGAGGTCGAATCCTGCGACTTTCGTGATCTTGATTGAGTAGGTCCGAGTAGGTCGAAGGATCTTCCGTTTCCCATGATGAATACACACAGACACACACGCTGCAACCCTTCCTAACATCCGAGGCTCAAAAATCTTTGCAAAGTAAAAGGCAACACAAACACCAATGTGCATGGAACCCACACTTTCAAAAGTTTTGAGAACGTTACCTTTACACCTGATGGTCATCCTTTCTTTCCGTCAAGTTGCTACACCACCACTTGAAATGGATTATACTTTGGTTCCCCTGCTGAAGAGACAGGTTTTGAAGGGGCAAGCGATAGGCGCATTAGATAGTCTGAGACACTGTTTGAGCACATGTTCTGAGTCAAGACTGAGAAATGAAATTGTCATTTTGCTGGCAAAACAAGCCACCCCAAGATTCCCACAATCGTTGCCTCAGAGTCTAAATCCAACGAAACTTTCCTGCCAGGAGCGCGTCACAGTTCAACTTTTGTTGGGTTAAGCTTCGCTAAGCCAACACGATGCCAACACATCTGAATTCTGAACAGCCCCAGGAGCTCAAACCGACTCCATTCTCTCTATCTCCAACCCACAGATTTTGACAGTGTCGGTTTCGTCATGTTTCATGTCTTGCCAGCCTGGCTGCAAGCTTTCCATTCCACCCGGGAAGCATTGATCCAGCCCTGTCAATCGAAGCCAATCCACATCATTCCATATGGTCTCAGAGCATGTGGCACTCAGTGCCAACTGGGTCTTAAAGAATGACTTACCAGTGACTGTGACATATAGCATTGCAGAGAAATTGGGATAAGAATTGAAGGGAAGAAATTGCACCTCATATTTGCCGGCCTTGGGATATACATATCAAGCACATGGTATTGATTTCAATCAAATGCCCGGCCTGCCCTTCATGCCCCTGATGTCTGAACCATACACCACATCATACAGTACCAGTATGGACTACTCATACTCTCTCAATTTCCCACGCCAACAGTTTTTTCTCGTGAACCATTGACTCCTGCAGTTGCATGCATACCCAGTCGTCCTGACTGCAGCTGCTGTCTCACTTGTTGATGCAAAAGTTTCGCAGTAAGTCTTGCTCAAAGAAATGACATCAACGAAGGCTTCAGGCACCTTGGGAGAGGAAACGAAACGTCACCATTCATTCATGTTTTGTAGCCGCAGCAAAAAAAGGCAAAACAGTCCAGTCTGGTGAAGGAAACATCGCGCAAAAAAGGAATCAACGAACAATTTATGAAATCGAGTTGTTCGTGAATCAGGGTAGCAACAAGAAAGCACAAACAAGTTGAGAATCCGCAAGTCGTTGTTTCACTATGTTTCCTTGCTTCGAGCCAAAGCGCTGTCTCCATGTCGCGATGCCTTGAGGACGAACTTCCACTTCCAAGATAGTGGTCCATGCGTTCCTTTCCACCCAGAAGCCGGAAACCATATCCACGCATTCAGTTTTAACTCAAGTCGTATGAAGATGATGTGAAGCAAATATTTGATATATGCATGATATAGGCGGCCTTGCCGACATCGAAGTTTGCTAACGACAAGGCCCAGGATTACAGTTGCACTTTGCTTTTGGCCTGTTAGCAATCACTACATTTATGTCCAAAAATATTTTTATGGTTGCGTTACCTACACAACATTTGTAACATGCAGAAAATGCAAAAACAAAACTCATATGCGTATACGCACTGTGCCATATGAATGGATTCACGTATTAGAACAAATACAAATATGCGTGAACATGCATACTAAATATATAAATACATGAATGGATGGGTGGATGGATGAATGAATGAATGAATGAATGGTTCAAAAAATAAATGAACTTGAAAAAAATAAATGAAACATATATACAGTATATATATACATATACACACACATACGTATATGTATATACACATACACATGTACATGTTTTTGAATCTATATTTACATCTAAATATATACATGTAAATATCTATATATATATATATATTATGTATATATGTGTGTGTTGTTGTTTGTCCACATTGGTGTGCATATACATGCGCACCGTATGTATGTATGCATGCATGCATGCATGTATGTATGTATGTGTGTATGCATGCATGTATGTATGTATCTATGCGGGTATGTGTGTATGTGTGGTGTGTATATGTGCATGTGCATGTGTATGCGTATGTGTATGTACCTGGTTGGCCACACATGTAAAAGAACCATGGTCATCATTAAAGGGTATTAAAGAGAGAGATTTATTTATATATATATATATGTTTTTCCCTCCTTTCCTCGGCAGTGGCAAGTGGAAAGAAAAACCACCCTTCCATGTTCCCCCTACGTCAGAAAGACACGATACGTTTCGAAGGGCCTGCTCAAGAGTTCTTACCATGCGCTCTTGCATCGAATGTCGTGTGCAAAAACAAACTTTCACTTGATTTAAAATGCGCACCGAAATTCCAGGAAATCAGAATGGATTTGGAACTCGGTTCCGAAAAAAAATGAATCAGCCACTCAACCACTCAGGCCGCAACCACTCACCCTGAGTGGCTGAGTAGCTTCGTATAGAAAATCGACCCATAGGCGTTCAATTAAATTTCAATTAGAATGTAGGATGTAACAGAGAAGCACACAGCAAAGAGCCACAACCTCATGCCTTCACAAAAATGAGATAGATACATGTAATCAGTTCTCGCAGTCCCTGGAGGACGTGGCAGTAGGGAAGCTAAGGAAACATGGAGCCTATATGATGACAAGACCAGGCTGCGTGTTACCACTACAATGTCAGGATGGAAAGCCAGAATGGCCTCTTTATTTGGTGGAACCTAGCTTGGTCATGCTTGGCCCATGTCCAAACCAAGCATGCTCACTTAAGATGTAAATGCCTTTCTTACCGAAGGAAGTTCAGAAATCAAACCTCCGACAATATGGACAGATGAAAAAGCAAAGGCGGCAAGAGTCAGAAAAGAGAAGAGAAGAAGAAAGAAGATCAGAGAAGAGAAAGAGTCAGAAGAAAGAAGATGCAGGCGCGCGAAAAGGTAGAAAAGTCGCGAAACACCTGTGTTTTTACAATGTTTTGTGGCTCCGGAGGGTCGAAAAGTAGGCTCGCTGAAGCGGCGGGGGCTCCGCGGTGCGGAGCCATCTGGCCAGATAAGAAATGAAAAAGTGCACGCCGTTGTGGCGCGCAGCAGATTTGGAAGTCATTAAAGGACCGGATAACCCCACATAAAATTTCTTCCAATAAGTAACAAAAGAAAGGTGAACATGGGATGGAAAGAGCGAAAAAGTGAAAGGGGACGTGTGCAAGAGCTGTGTCACGCTGTGCGTGAAAGATTCTTGCGTGAAGGGGATGTGGGTCAAAGCGCTTTAAGGGATGGATAAGGTAGCAACGAGAACGGAAAAAGTGCGAAGGGGCGGTGCAATGCAAGCCTGTGATGGCCTTGCGTGTTTGTGTGTGTGTGTGCGTTTATGTGTGTGTGTGCGTGCGTGTGTGTGTGTGTGCGCGGGTGTGTGTGTGTGTGTGCGTGTGTGTGCGTGTGTGTGTGTGTGTGCGGGTGTATGTGTGCGGGTGTATGTGTGTGTGTGTGCGTGTGTGTGAATGTGTGTGTGTGAATGTGTGTGTGTGTGCGTGTATGTGTGTGTTTTATGTATGCGTACGTGTTGTGTATGGCGCCGGTGTTGCCAAAGACAGTTGTGCCAAGACCACAGAAGATGATGACCTTGGCAAATCCATGCTTTAGCTTCAAAGGCACTGTCTGTGACTGCTCGGACCGTCATGAAGACGGACGGTCTGTTGCAGGTGTATGTCGCAGGCCATGGAGCCATAGGAGATGGAGCACGATGAAAACAGAGAAGTACCTGGCGGCAACGACATGACGGAGGGCAAGATGTTGCGGACCCACTCGCATCTTCACACGGCGTTACCCGGCTATATAGGTGAACCTGATTGCATGCAATGTTTTCCGCCCTGCGCAATCTAAGACACCAATGCAATAAGAGCTGCTTATTTTTTGCGAGTGCAAGCGTCTCTTCACCGTCGCGATCTCTTCCCACGGCGGGTCGACATCGATCTGTCTAGTTGCTGCTGCCCGCTGTGGTCACAACTTAAAAATGCCAGAGGAAGAAGGGCTTTGTCGATCATCTCACAGCTTCTTCTCCCATGTTTTCAGCGCACACAAAAAAAGTGGCCGTCTCCCAGGGCCGCAGACTCGTCCGCACTGACAAAATCGCATCAATGGCAACTTCAGCAGACAAATCATGTCGAAAGATCAGCCACGCTACCAACGCGGCGCTGCTGCGATTGATCCCACCGAAGCAATGAAACAGCAATCCAGTTGACTCGTCCTTTGGTCCGTCCTGCAAACGTTTTGTGACCTCAATGCACGTGGAGACTGTGGATTAAGAAGCCGTTTCTTCACATCTTGGCCCGGCGACTTTGTTCTTGGATCGCCCACGTCGATAAAAACATGTTCAACAGACATGCCGCTCAAGAACATCTCCCATCCCTGTTGTGGTTGCCCCTTGGTTTCGTCCAAGCAGCGCACAGCGGCCAAGCTGCCCAAGTACAAGTTTTTGACTGTACTGGACCCTATACTGGTGTGTCCACAGTGCAAATGCGCCATGTCGTCAGGCCATGCGGAAATATTGCCAAAGTGATAGGGGAAGCTGTTCACCTGTGGTCGACCTCCGGCAGTTCATTGTCTGGTCGTTGGGCACTGCTGTGAAGCTAACTTGTGTGTGATAGTAGCACGCCACTCGGCCATTTCGCGATCAGAAGGCTCCATTTTGCTTGAAACCACAGCTTCTTCCCACGGCGGGCCAAAGTTTCTTACTCAATTGGTGCTGACACATGCAGCCTGCATCTTGGTTTTGTTGCGTACAATAGCTTGACTGAAAAAGTGCGGGCCACGCAATGTGAGCAAACTTGCCACACAAGCGGTCTTCGTTTCGTGTCGGAAAACTTTTGCATATCGCGTTTCGGTGACACAGCTCCAATGAATCGAGTACGCCCTTTTTTGGTCCGCTCGGAATTGCTGTCTCTGACACCAGCAGTTGCACGGCATCATCTCAGACAGAAGTCTGTCTGAGGTGATGCCGTGCAGCCATTGTGTCAGCTGCCAGGATGTTGATTTGACTGTAAGTTTAAGCTTACTATTAGCAAATCGAATCTTCGCACGGCGCGTTAATCCGATTTGTCATTGTACGGCAGCTGGCTCAATAAGCGTTTCCGGCGCGGCAATCAGTATCAATGGCAGCTTCAGCAGACAAATCACGTCGGCCACTTCTTCGCCCGGCGACTTTGTTCTTGGATCGTTCAAGTCGGTCAAAACATGTTCAACAGACATGCCGTTCAAGAACATCTCTCATCCCTGCTCAGGCCCTAAACAGGTCTGAGGTAGTCTTGCGTGACAGGCCACTGACGATGATCTGTTATAGCTGCCATTGCAGGTCGGTGACAACAACATGTATCCTTTGAAGCTGAAGTTGATTATGTCACATGGCGCAGTGAATGAACGACATGCTACGCCAGAATTATCGGAACCTGATTGTATTTTAACTGTTTCAGAGGGATTCACTCAACTTCCACGAAAAGTCAGCAAAAGTCACTTCACTCAACTTTCTCTGTCTCTCTGTCTCTCTCTCTCTCTCTCTCTCTCAAGGTATGATCTTGTTCTGATGGACCACTTCTGCTGTGTTTGAGAAAATTCTGTGTGAAAGAATTGTGTGTGAGAAAGTTCTGTGTGAAAGATCTGTGTTTGAAAGAATTGCGTGCGACAGCGGTGCATCACGTGGAAACTTGCCGAAGGCCTCCCAAGCGACGCAGCTGAGAAAAGGGCGAAACGTTCGGCAATCACAACGATTCGAACTGACCGGCTAGTGCCTCGATGTGTGCCAAACAAGGCGCGTTAGCCCATTGCCCTTGCTGTCATACTCGGCCGAAAACCGAGCATGGCCGCAAGCACACAACGCCGCGTCATCCTGGACCCCGGGCCAACGAGGTGACAGACAACAATACGTCGGTCTGCTTGGTACAGAAGCACGCAGCAAAACATGATACGGACCAGAATTGGCGCAACAAGCGTCATCAGACACACAAAAAAGCACGCGTGATATTTGCGCTGACGGACGTGAGTGCGATGTGAGGTACATGCGGCTGCAGCAGGCTGTGTGGATAGAAAGCCTGGCGCTGGACGTTGCCTTGGCATATTGCACATTGCTTCATGCCTGCCAACAATCGGCGTGTGCCCAACAAGGCACACTAGCCCATTGCCCTTGTTGTCGTACTCGCTCATACTCGCTATCATACGAGCGTTGGCCCCAAGCACACAAGGCCGCGTCATCCCGCACCCCAGGCCAACAAGGTGACAGACGATAATACGTCGGTCTGCTTGGCACAGGAGAAACAGCAAAGACATGCGCAATCGGCAACAGGTGACATCAGACACACACAAAACTGGTGTGCAATCCAGCTACTTCTTCACACAGCGTGTCAAAGCTTCCGAATCAGTGCTTAAAGCGTCGGTTCCTAGAAATCTGCTGCTGTACCCTTTGAAGGCAAAAATGCAGCATGGACATGTGCCGCCCATGAGCCAAAAACGGCATGAAAAATGGACATGCACATCAACTCCCTCAGGTTTTGCAAGACAAGACATCGTGGCATCTAAACACAAGAAACATAACAATGTCACAGCTGCACTGGAAAGACAAAACGATGACATGCAACAGTAGAACCCCCGCGTATGATGACCACCCGGTGCTGTGACAGCATCGGCACAAGTACCTGCCAATCAACATTTGCTTGTTTCAAGATCAGCCTGGACCTATTTGAAGCAATACTGGAGCAAGCCAACCTGTAGGTTTCAAAACCCAAGAGCCAGATTCAATCACAGAAATGAAAGTCAGGCAGGGCGACAGTCAAACGCAGCAATGCAATCAGAGGCCTTGGGTGGGAATGGGTAGCCGGGTAGACGCGTTGATCGGACCAAGCGCGTCACAAGAGCCAGCACTGTGCCATAAGCGCCAGGCCTGCCACGCCAAATGACACTGGATGTCACCAAGTGCCACGCCTGCCACGCAAAAGACCGCGGCGTCACCGGCGACCAGCACGGACCAAGCGCGTCACAATGCCATAAGTGCTACGCCTGCCACGCAAAAGGAAGGCTGATGTTACCAAGTGCCACACCTGCCACGCCAAATGACACTGGATGTCACCAAGTGCCACGCCTGCCACGCAAAAGACCGCGGCGTCACCGGCGACCAGCGGGGACCAAGCGCGTCACAAGAGCCAGCCCAGCGCCACAAGTGCCACGCCTGCCACACAAAAGGAAAGCTGATGTCACCAAGTGCCACGCCTGCCACGCCACATGACACTGGATGTCACCAAGTGCCACGCTTGCCACGCAAAAGACCGCGACCGGCGACCAGCGCGGACCAAGCGCGTCACAAGAGCCAGCCCAGCGCCATAAGTGCTAAGTTGATCTCAGTTGTGTGTGTGTGTGAGTAAGCTGTGTCAGGGAGTTGTGTGTGAATAAGTTGTGTGTGTGTGTGAAAGTGTTGTGTGTGAGTAGGTTGTGCGTGAGTAAGCTGTGTGTGAGAGAGTTGTGTGTGTGTGTGAGGAAGTTGTGTGTGGGCGATTTGTGTGTGAGTAAGTTGTGTGTGAGAGAGTTGTGTGTGAGTAAGCTGTGTGTGAGAGAGTTGTGTGTGAGTAAGTTGTGTGTGTGGGTGATTTGTGTGGGAGAGTTGTGTGTGGGAGAGTTGTGTTTGGGAGAGTTGTGTGTGTGAGTGTTGTGCTTGGGAGAGTTGTATGTGAGTAAGTTGTGTGTGAGAGAGCTGTGTGTAAGAGAGTTGTGTGTGAGAGAGTTGTGTGTAGGAGAGTTGTGTGTGTGAGAGTTGTGTGTGTGAGAGTTGTGTGTCGGAGAGTTGTGTGTGAGAGTGTTGTGTGTGGGAGAGTTCTATGTGAGAATGTTGTGTGTGTGTGGGAGAGTTAAGTGTGACTAAGTTGTGTGTGTGAGAGTTGTGTGTGAGAGAGTTGCGTGTGGGAGTGTTGTGTTTGGGGGAGTTGTGTGTGAGTAAGCTGTGTGTGGGAGAGTTGTGTGCGAGAGAGTTGCGTGTGACAGGGTTGTGTGTGAGAGAGTTGTGTGTGAGTAAGTTGTGTGTGAGGGAGTTGTGTGTGAGAGAGTTGTGTGTGAGAGAATTCTGTGTGAGTAAGTTGTGTGTGAAAGAGTTGTGTGTCAGAGAGTTGGCAGGACACGGCCGGACGGCGGAAGGAGCGGACGGGAGGGCACAACCAAAAACAAGAACCCCACCCACACAAAGATGTGGGGAAAAAAGGCAAAGACACCTCAGGAGCACTTTTGCCGTTGTGGCGCGTAGCACGCTCGCAAGTCAAAAGTGTTAAAACTGGCGGTCTCAGAACACTGTTTCAAATCAAGATGTCGACAAACTGCACGCTGTTGTGGTGCGAAGCACATTTCGAAGTCAAAATGTTCAAAACACATCACGTTCGGTGCGCTTTTGGACGTTCACCACGCAACAACAACTACATCTACAACTACCACTACTATTACACTACAACTACAACTACCACTGCCACTACCACTACATTACACTACACTACACTACACTGATTGCATTACACTAATCATTTTACACTACACCGCAACTACAACTACAAGCACAAATACACATACAAATTCAAATGTAAATATTCTACACTACATTACGCTACACCAGGTACACTACACTACTCTAATTGCACTACACTTCACTAATTACACTACACTGCACTAGTTACATCACACTACGCTTATTACACTACCATTACTACAACAACAACTACTACTACTACTACTACTACTACTGCTACTACTACAACTACAGCTACGCCTACAAGTACAACTACACTACATTACACTGCACTACACTAACTACACTGCACTGCGCTACAACTACAACTACAAGCAGGACCACAACTACAACTACCACTACATGTCACTACACTACGCTACACTAATTACACTACAACTACAACTACAATTACAATTACAATTGCACTACACTACACTAATTTCATTACACTACGCTACAGGCTACACTCCAACTACAACTACAACAATATCTACAACTACACTACCTTAAACACTACACCACACTACACTAGACAACACCACACTATACTACACTAGAGCACACAACACTACAGCACACTGCACTACATTCCACCACACTAGTTACACCACACCATAACCACAACTGCAACTGCAACTGCGCTACGCTAATTACATTACACTACAACTACAACTCCAGTACGATACATTACAACAACTACTACTACAACTGCGCTACAGCACACTACATCCAGCAGTTGTGGATGAGGTGACCACTGCAACCACTGCAACCACTGCAACCACTCGAAAAAACACAACTCCAACCACCTTTTCCATCAGTGGATTCGCTCTGCCATCCATGCATCACAACAACTCACCTCTCCTACAGTATCCTATCTTTGAAACTTCCGCCACCGCCTTGTGCGGCACTACTGGTGAAACAATTGTATACACTTAATGTAGCTAGACGTGTGTTTACATCCACGGTGAAGTAGCTCCCTCAAAATGATCATTGTAGAAATACACACTATCTGTTATCGTATGGCTGCAGTCAAGGATCTGGGTCGCCCTTCAGATCCAACACATCCAGGAAAGGCGCCATCATGCGCTCTTTACTCTCTCGCGTTTCCTGTGGCCCCAGGACCGTTGAAAATGTGTGCTTGCAACTTGGACCTAGCTAGCTCTTTCTAGCTTGTTCCAGCGAGACTCGACTTTTCATGCATCACAAAGTACAGTACGACTCACGAATTGAACCCCTTTCCCCCAAGGCTCTGAGTTCACTGTGGGGATCAAGCGCCGTGGGCGGATATCCCGCACAAGAGCTTGCAATTCGTCGAAGGAACTGTGCTCGCCTTCGCTCTGCAGACACGCTGACGGAAAGAGGCCAAAGGCAACTCCAGTTGGAGTGGTTTGTACAACGATTTCATGGGTCAAATGCAAATGCATCCCCTCACGGGTGCCGAACCTCATATATCTGCTGTCTGCAAGCAATTTAAGTGGGGTTCCCTGGTACCCGGGGGAGGCAGCTTTGGAGGCAGAGGATGTGCTGATGGGATAGCCCAAAGCATCTTGTTCTTCGGTTGCGACTTGGCGTAAGACACAAAGCACTTTAAACTGTGGCAGAAAGGCTGGTGTGGACCACACAAACAGCAAGGATGTTCAATGCAAGGGCCGCAGTTTTTCCTTTTGGAACAATGGCGCATATTCCTTTGCCAATCTCCCTGCAAGCAATTAAATACTCAGCTGGTTAGTAGATAATCTCATAATCCCACTGATACCAAAAGACTAAAGGGTTTAAGGACCCATCCAAGGTTAACCCAGATTCTTGCTCCAAAGGATTGATGCATTAAGAAAACACCAACTTCAAATATTCCAAGCAGGTCCCTCCCGATCATGCATCATGATGAATATTTATCGTTGAATCTCCTGAATATATTGTAACCTATTGGCACTCAAGCTGTGGGCACGGTTTTAAGTTAAAAGAAAACTGACACAGCTTTTCCGGAGAGTCTGTCCTCTGCTGCATTGAAGTCAAGTTGCTGTATGGCACGTTGTAGACTCTAGTCCGGCCATCATTTTCCACCCAGCATTTGCACCCTGCACTCCTGACTGCCACGGTTGGATCGTTTGAGGAGTGGAAAAGGTCCTGCAAGTCACGTGCTCTACTTCAAAACGGTCCCGCCCAATGCACGTGAGAAAAACGCAACAAACTCGCTGGAAGCCCATCTGAACCAAACTGAGCATCCCTTGTGACATAGCTTTTGGAGACCAAGACCATCCAGTAGGACTGAAAGCAACCACTGCCTCACGAAGAGCTGACCAGTGAGTATGAGACCAAACAGTCCCAGCAACGCACCAAGCAGGAGGTTGTAAGATGTTGTAAGATAATACCGGAGGCACCAAAGAAAAGAGGAACGCCTTACAGTGACTCTATAAGTTGTTATATTTGCTATGGCATATTCTCACAGCATTGCCGCCTCAAATTGCCCCTTTGTTGAGTCCAGGAAGTGCTTCAGAACATCATGCGCGAGGCCACCCAAAGCCTCATGAGATTTGCAAGGTAATTTCGGAGTGTCGAACGGGTCCAGGTGGGAAAAAAATGTTTCTTACGACGGTTGTCCGAACAAAAACTCAAGATAGTCAAGCTCTGGGGGCGATAACATAGAAAGAAATATGTATATATATATAATATATATACATATATATATATATGCATAGATAGATAGATAGATAGATAGATAAATAGATAGATAGATAGATACATCGATCGATCGATCGATCGATCGATTGATCGATCGATTGATCGATAGAACGATAGATCGGTAGATCGACAGATCGATAGATCGATAGATCGATAGATCGATAGATCGATAGATCGATAGATCGATAGATCGATAGATCGATAGATTGATAGATCGATAGATCGATAGATCGATAGATCGATAGATCGATAGATCGATAGATAGATAGATAGATCGATAGATCGATCGATCGATCGATAGATCGATAGATCGATAGATCGATCGATCGATCGATCGATAGATAGATAGATAGATAGGTAGATAGATAGATAGATATGAGAGCATAAACAACCATGCCTAATTTCCTACATGTCTTTCGGGAATCACTTTGACTTTCACGGCAAATGTCCTCTACAAAAACCCCTGCTTACGTGGTTCGTCTGCGTAATCGCTTTGATGCTGCAGCAGGAATCACAACCTTTTGTGGATGGCACACGGCCAAAAGGCCACACAGGGCCTTGTCATCTTCAGAGTTCATGTCACATGGCAGCATAAGAGGGAACAAATCTCGCGCCGAGCTACACACATCCAAACACAACAGCCTTCCTTGTCGATACTCCAGAGTTGGCGGCAGTCGGACAGCTTCTCATCACCCCAACCTCAAAGAGAAGGTCATCACGTAGTGTGTCAACTCAACTTTGCTCACTTTGTGCCTTTGCTGCTTTTGCTGCTGCAAATCCCTTTGGAGAAAGCGTACGTCTAGTCCATTGACTGTTGATACTGTTTATAGCGACTCCGCTAACATTCCTAGGCAACTTTTACCGGCTCACTGTTGCTACTGCAGGATTCAGCCTGGAGCAAACTCTGTTGCAAGGTTTGGGGAAAACTGTGCGCGTTGAATGCCGGATATGCCACGCCAAGCCTGCAAGCTGGATGACTTTCCAGCGTCGCGGCTCCACATAAACAGAAGAGCAGGCAGCCTCGGCCACAGCCTTGGCAGCCCTCTCCTGGCACAAAAGAAATTGACTTTGTTCTCTATCTGTCTTTCTGTCTTTCTGCCTCTATCTATCTAAGATTCTATCTATCTGTCTATCTACCTACCTACCTACTCTATCCACCTATCTGTCCGTCTTTCTATCTGTCTGTCTATCCATCTCTCCATCTATCCATCTATCCCTCTATCTGCCTGTCTATCCATCTATTTATCTATTCATCCATCTATCTATCTTTTCATCCATCTATCTATCTGTCTGTCTATCTATTTATCTGCCTATCTGTCTGTCTCTCAGTCAATCTATCTATCTATGTACCATCTGTCTGCCTATCTGTCTGTCTATCTATCTAAATGTAGGTATAAAGGAAAATAAAAACTATATATAAACTATATATATATGTGCGTGTGTGTGTGTGTGTGTGCAGTTAATGTGTTATATACCAGTAGTACCGCACAAGGCGGTGGCGGAAGTTTCAAAAATAGGAAACCTATAGGAGAGGTTGGTTGGTTCTTGTGAATCACGGATGGCAGGGCGAATCCACTGATGGTAATTTGTGTAGTTGCAAGAGCAGTTGCAGTTGTAGTCGTGGTGTGGTGTAATTAGTGTAGTGTGGTGCAATGTAATGTCGTGTAGTGTTGTGTAGTGTAGTGTGGTATAGTGTAGTGTAGTCTAGCGTAAGGTCCTGTAGTTGTAGTTGTAATGTAGCGCAGCGTAATTACTGTAATGTAGTGTAGTGTCGTGTCGTGTCGTGTAGCGTAGTGTAGTGTAGTGGTAGTTGCGGTTGCAGCTGCAGTTGTAGTTGTAGTGTAATGCAATGTAATCAGTGTAGCGTAGTGTTGTGTAATATAGTGTCGTTGTAGTTGTAGTTGTAGCTGTAGCGTGCTGCAGTGTAATTAGTGTAGTGTAGATGTAATTGTAGTTGTAGTTGTGGTAATAGTAGTTGTTGCAGTAGTTTGTGCAAGTGGTGTAGCGTACCGCAATGAGATGTAATTAGCGTAGTGTAGTGTAATTAGTGTAGTGTAATGTAGCGTATATTTGCATTTGTAGTTGTAGCAGTAGTGTAGCGTAGCGCTGTGGTAGTTGTAGTTGCTGTTGTCATCGTCTATCTATCTATCTATCTATCTGTCTGTCTGTCTGTCTGTCTATCTATTTATCTATCGATCTATCGATCTATCTATCTATGCATCTGTTTGTCTGCCTGTCTGTCTGTCTGCCTGTCTGTCTATCTATCTATTTATCTATGCATCTGTTTGTCTGCCTGTCTGTCTGCCTGTCTGTCTGCCTGTCTGTCTGCCTGTCTGTCTGTCTAACTGCAAGCTGGAAAACGCAGCAATTCTGCGAGACTTCCTCAATTTTTGAACTTGAAACATCAAAAACGAGACACTTCTGCGAGACTTCCTCACTTTTTGAACTTGGCAACATCAAAAACGAGACAATTCTGCGAGACCTCCTCAATTTTTCGAAGTTGACAACATCAAAAACGAAACAATTCTGCGAGACTTCCTTCAAAAATGAAAAGTTGAGTGCAGAGCTGACGGCCTCGTACCAATCCGTTTTGCGATTTTTCCACTCCATCTGTCTAAAGTGCTGCGCCTCATACGAAGTGCTGTACCTGTCACGCAAAATCATCGCAGCAAACCTGAAGATCTGATGCTCTAAAATGCAACCCATCTCAGGAAATCAGCGCCATGACCTCCTAACATCTCTGATGAACATGTCTCTTGTACTGCGCCTGCCACGGAAAATGCATCTTTGCAGATCCTCTTCAAATGTCCCAAGCCTGCCATCGTTTTTGGACATGCTACAAAAACCCTCACGTCTTGCTCACTTTTGACAAGGTGCACAATCCCTTGCGCATGCCACGCAAAACGACATCTGAACATCCAAAAGTGCTCCAAACCCTTCAGTTTTTTACACTTTTGACTTCGAAATGTGCTTCGCGCCACAACGGCGTGCACTTTTTCGACATCTCAAATTCCAAAAGCGGTCTGAACATGTGGGGCTTTGAACATTTTGACTTCGAAATCTGCTTCGCACCACAACGGTGTGCACTTTTTCGACATCTCAACTTCCAAAAGTGCTCCGAACGTGATGTGTTTTTAGGTTTTTTACTCGCAAATGTGCTTCGCACCACAACGGCGTGCACCACAACGGCGTGCAACTTTTCATCTCCACATGGCTCCGCACCCGCCGCTTTAGCGAGCCTACTTGTCGACCCTCCGGAATCACAAATCATTGGAAAAACACGGTGTTTCGCGACTTTCCTACCTTTTCGCGCACCTGGATTTTTTTTCTTCTGAGACTTCTCTTTTTTGATCTTTTTTTTCTTCTCTTCTCTTCTCTGACTCTTCCCATCTCTGCTTTTCATCTGCCCATTTTTTCGGAAGTTTGACTTCTAAACTTCCTTCGAAAATTAGATATAGATATTTGTTTCCATGGTGTTTGCAACTCATGCTCTGATAAACACTGCTGCGCACATTCCGTCCCTTGATCCAAATCAACAAGATGAATGAAATTCAATGGACATGCAGCGTTGACGTGTGACACTCACACTCAGCACACCTTACAAACAATGCTACATCCCTACGGGAGGTTAACCATACTTATATTCCAAGGATTTGTTTTCAGCTGGTTTACAAATTGTTTCAAATGGTTTCAACTGGTCCCAACCAGTTCTGCTGGTCAGTGAGGGACAAACAAAAATTGGCAGGCTGCACATGATTGCGTTTGATCTGGCTCAGCTATACAGTATATAATTGGCCGACACTCTAGGCTTTTCTGATTTGCTTTCACCTTCCGTCAACAGGTGTGCGTGGCCCGCATCAGTTTGCTTACAGTACGGTCTTGCCCCAGCTGTATGCAATATGATGCGGATCGATACATGGTGAAAGCGCAGCTCCTTTCCAATCTGGTAGCACCCCACCTCAATAGAAGAGACGCACAAATTGGTTCGCACAAGAATTTACAATCGAAGAGAACCTTGAATCCACAAATGTAGGCGTGACATGACAAGAACTTTCTGCAATTGGTCTTTAAAAACATACATGATGGATCATGATGGATATATGATTGAAAGAGTGAGTGTGTAGATTATTTGTAATGTAATATGTCCATCAGGTATCGAAGTAGGATTCTCTGTCTGCTGCCTGCATGGCCAACTTTGGAAATTCTAGAAAGCAGACTGGCTGCAAGAGAAACATGGAGGCTGCCTGGGCACAGAAACAGGTGCATGGCCGCATGGTATCCTGCGACTTCAGGCCTTTCCCAGCATATAATCAGAATCAATTTTGAACACCGACCCTGTCACAAACGACCCAGTACGATCCAAAAAGCAGCATCAGCAGCGGCGCATGATAAGCGCAACCCACACAGCCAAGTCACTACGAAAAGAGTCTTTGGTTCACGTTGAAGTTCTTTGGATGTTATTTGGCTGAGCCAATCACAAGCGACAGTCTGTGGCACAAATTTCCAGCGAGGCGAGCAGTAGGTGGTGTCCAAAAACAAATCCTTGGGAAACGATTCGAGTCTTGGAACTCTTGTGAATGCTTCAACACTGCAACTCGAATCCCATCAGAAATTTAGTTGTGACTCAACCTTGACATGTGTACTGCATGGTACTCTGATGCATGTGTTCCTGTCAGATTTTTCTGCCAAATCAAGTCTGACAGCGTTCGCTGCCAGAGCACTGAAACAGTTCGATTCCCCAGCCACCGAAGTAGAGATTGCCGTGTCCCTTCTGATGCTCGACAATCACCTTGAAATGAAGGGATGCATGTCTGCCGAACACAAGCGTAATTCAAGCACCTTCGGATGATGCAAATTGTTGGCTGTATTACACAACCGCTTGATTCAGCGCGAATCATCACAAGCCTGTGTGAAGCACGACTCCCTCGGTGCCATTGGCCTTGCTGAAGCAGCATGACTGAGTGCAAATGTGCGAATTGTTTGCGTATTTCGATATCAAAGTGCGAGTTTTGCAGATTCTTGAGCCCATGCTGAGCCATTCACTTCGAAAGCAACCATCGCGCTGCCTGGGCAATGCCCTGCGTCTAGAAAAGTCAGTGAGACTCCTTCCACCTAGCGAATGAAACGGTCATGGTTCGGGTCGCCAAAGTATCATAACCAAAGTATCGATTCAAAAAGGGAAATGGCATGAGATCGCCACAACAAATTTTGACAATGAACTACTCAAAACCCAACAATGAACAAATTTTAACACAAGAATTTGTGGCAAGTTGCCTCGATTGTCTCCTCCAAAGGCTTTGCAATAACATGGGAAGGATCCACGCCAATCATGCTGGTGATCAGGGCAGCTGTCACATCCTGAGGAACAGGTTTTGAGAAGCACAAAATTTGGAAAAAACGGAAACCAGTGTTCTAAAACTTTCAAGAGCATCGGCACAATACAAATTTTGCACTCCAAAATGTTGCAAGCGAAATGCAGTGCAATAGATCGTCCCACCATTGAAAGCCCGCGTGAGTCCCACTGTGTGATCACTGTGGAAATGGGTGAGCACATAATGCTTCACATTTTGACCTTGGCGTCAGAAGGCTGGACAGTGCAGATGGCACCCAATCCAAAATACGGGAGAATCAATGGAATAAATGACCGACAACGTACAAGCAGCAAAATCTTGAGAGCAGCACGTTTAAACAAAAAACCATCCACCAAGAATTCCTCAGCACAAATTGCACATGTTAGATTGTGAAAATGACAATGCCCTGCCTGTTTTGTTTCTCCGGAGGTGATTCTTGAAATAGAAACGCCTTCCCATCTCCGAACGCAAGAATGTTATTTCTTTAGGTTGTCGTTTCCATATTATATATATATAAAAGTAATACATTTGGATTTGAGTTGGGATATGTACTGAGGTTGTTTTTAGTTCATAAAATAGTTGGCACAAAGTTGACACGCCCATATCTGATCCACATGCAAGTTTACACTAATATTGGAGTTTAGTGGTCGAACTATATAATTTATTTTTTATTTGTTTCCTCTTTTTGTGCATTCAAGATGTCAACAATAGATCCTCAATCCATGTCAGACATGTTGCGACACCACGCAACTGCACCAGTTTCGTTTCTTCGGTTTGTGCCGCCATCCTTTCGTAGATCTACATGTTGAGTTGTGCGAATTGCCTTTTCACTGTCATGTTATGTTCCATGGCCTTTGCGGCATGAACCATCACGATTGCACCTTTTGTTTGCCTACGCACGTGCCAATCCTTTTCAAGTGACAAATTCATACTTTCGTCAATCAATTTCCGTAGGTTGCTGGATGAACACGCATATTTCGAGCTCGGCCTTTCTTGGACAAACATTAACATCTGCAAATAAAACAGCATTTTCAATGACAAAAACTGAATCCATATCATGAGATATCAGACCATATGCCCAATGCGACCTGCCCTTTGTGACGGTTTTGAACAAACAAAGCTGCGCTCAGACATCATTCTGGTGTGGCGTTTGTGCCGGCACACGATACGCACTTGCCATTCTCAACCCATACCTGCATGACATGAAACACCAGGCAAAACAAAATATTTCACTGACCATATCAGATGTGGCGCGTTGAAACCACGCTTGCCGCGCCATTCCCTTTCAATCAACGTATGCATTTGGGGGACGTGGTGGGCATCGTATTTTGATCAAAATAGATCAAAATAATGTATTGTTAATATCAAATAAATGACCTGCAGCAGCGAGTGAATGGAAACCGCTATGTAACCAAGTGGTTTGTCAACTGTCCCATTAATTGAAGGCCCAAAACAAGGCCGCCCACCAAAACGGTGAGATGCACTTTAAGATTCCAAAATTTTTATCGGCAACATTTTGTACAAATTTGCGTTGGCCCATGATGTTGCCCTCCGTGACCTTTCAAGCTTTAGGTGGCTCAGATGGGTGAACGAAAGCGAAAACAAATCATTTCACTGCCTTCAAATGTCCACAATTTTGTTGTTCACGTTGATGCTCGGCAATAAGGTAGTGGCCGGAAATTTAAAAAACATGTTTCTGTGCATGTCCGTCCCTTCTCTTTCAAAAATTCATTATGTAAAGCACAAGCTGGCACTCGAAGAAGGGTCGGATGTTTCGGCTATTTTGGTTCCTACGGGGATACAGCCATTGTTGCCGCATGCTTGAACAAAATGAACAAAACTCAGAAGCAGCTGCGACAAATGGAGCCCGCAGGGTCTCTTCTGTTTGATGCTTCAAATAGAATAATTTTGGGTTGCTGCGGGCTTTGTCAGGGGCACTGCCACGTTGGACTGTAGCGTTTGCGGCATATCCCATCATGTCCCAATAGGCCCAATGATTTGCAGTACTCTTTTGACACGAATCGAGAATAGCCACGAAGAGGCCAAAATGAATGGCGAAGGAAACAGTAGCAACGCAACTGCGCGTTTCAGCTGGGAAAGTCAATATGATCGGGCAACGGGATTGAAAGATTTGAGGTTCCAACCAGGCATGAAGGATTGGATCAAAATAGGACATACATACCAAAAAATTATGTTTTTATTTGTTTTTCGGGTTCAAAAAGCGACACAATCACACGGAAAATGATCACTGAAGTGATCAGTGGGGAGTTGAATCCCTTCATGCGAACAAAACGGCATGATTACCGAGCCTACGTGGCCCACTGGAATTCATTGAAGAATAAGATGCAGTCTTCACCTATGTCGGAAAAGAACTCTTTTGTTTTAACAATACGTCGCAACAAAAAACTGGTATAACTTAACAACCAAAAAAATAACGAGAGTAGATCTAAGTAGTCAGATTGCGGCAAACGTACATGAAATAGCCAATGATGTGGAAAAGCAAACAATCCAAATTGCGACAACCTTACATCCAAAATCGACATGGCGGTTCTGGGTTTACCCGCGGGCCACAATGACGGAAAAACAACGCAAGTGCAAGTGATGGATGAAATCACCCATCCACCGAAATACCAAAGCCTCGCTAGGGTTGATAGGCAAATGGGTTCTAGTCCCCCTGCTGTAAAATTGTTACGGTAATCGTTGAAAATTCGTAGCGCTAAGTACAAATTCTACCTGTTTCGCGATGTTTACCTAAAAACACACACACACACACCATACGTCATGAACCCAATAGAAAACAGGGTTTTCATTGCTCTTGAAATTAGCTAAGTTGGATCATGTTTTGTCGGAGTTTCATTGCAATCGGGGATGTAGGCAACCTCTTTGACCCCGAAATGACGACGCCAATAGCGACCAATTCCCCATCCGTGGTTGCAAGACCCCGTCACGGATAAAAAGAATTCCTCAGGTGGACGAAACTTCAACTTTGAACCACGATTCCTTCCTGTTGTTAGCCGTGGGCCTGATGCGTCAAATTGCTGTTTAAAAAACAGCGCGACGTTGCTGGCCTATTTTTTGCTTACGGCCCGAACACCGGCCCAGCGTTTTTGCGTTTTTTTTTGCGTTGATATGTTGCGTGGGGTGGGGTGGTTAGGGTGTAATAACATCCTGTGATTCTTGCGTCTAAGTTATCATCGATTTTTTTCGGTGAACACACCTCGTGTTACGTTGCACACTTGTGTTGTACTTCGGGGAGCACACTTCATGTTACGTTGCACTTTTCTGTTGTGGTTCGGTGAACACCCTCTTCATGTTACGTTGCACACTTCTGTTGTACGTCGGTGACAACCGTCATGTTCATTGCACGTTTTTTTCTACTTCGGTGACCAAACTTCATGTTACGTTAGCTGTTGGGGGCGGTGTGGGGTGAGTGGGGTGGGGGGGTGTAATAACGTCCTGAATCCACGTTATCATCGATTCTCTTCGGTGACCAAACGTCATGTTACGGTGCATACTTCTGTTGTACATGCATACTTTTGTTGTACATCGGTGAACACACGTCATGTTACGTTGCACATTTTTGTTGAACTTCGGTGAACACGCGTCATGTTACGTTGCAACCTTCTGTTGTAATTACTTCGGTGACCAAACCTCATGTTACGTTAGCTGTTGGGGGTGGAGTGGGGTGATAGGGTGGCAAGGGGTGTTATAAGGTCCTGAGTCTACGTTGTCATTGTTTTTCTTCAGTGACCAAATTTCATGTTACGTTGCACACTTTTGTTGTACTTCGCTGAACACACTTCATGTTACGTTGCACACTTCTGTTGTACTTCGCTGACCAAATTTCATGTTATGTTGCGCACTTCTGTTGCACTTCGGTGACCAAACATCATGTTACGTTGCACACTTCTGTTCTACTATGGTGCCCAAGGTGCTGGCCCATATTGATGTAATAGATAATGGGTGGAAGGCCTGTAAAGACATGCTGCCAAGTAGTTTTCCTAGCCACACTCCAATGATCATGACTCATGACATATGCCAAAGTTTGGCATACATCGACATGCTTATGCCAAGGCTTGGCATACATCGAAATGCTGATGTGTGTGACAACACTGCAAGACGGTCCGCAAGTTGAACTGATGGAATGGAATCGCTGGCGATGTCGCGAAACGCATCAACATGCAGAAAACGCAACGTTTTTTGAAGGTGTTCAACATGCATTTTTGAATTCCCACTGCGATAAAACAATAATTTTCAGTATTTTTCATAAATCCCAATGGAAACGAAATGCCCGAAGATGCCATCATGATATAAATAAACATGTGGCAAACGCCAAGTTTTCAACAAGACGAACATCACAATGAACATGAAAATTGATGGAAACGCTGGGCCGATTTTCCGGGCCGTTCAGTAGTTTTTGTACTGCTCCATGGTGTGGATAGGACATCGACGGAAAAAACGGTGGAGCACGGTCAGCCATTTGCGTTCACGCCGCGGATTCATTGTGCGCGCAACGAAGACAACAAATATCCTAAAGGCCGCTTTGGAGCAAAAGATCTGCGCAGCGGAGAGTGGACCCCCGAAAATTTTATAGCAGGTGACACCTTGGTGTCCAGTTTCATACGCTACCCCTGATCTTCAAACCACCCCATTTTATAATTCCCTGAACTTAGGCGTTTTTTTTCTCCTCAAGTATCCCAGCCTTTTGAACTCGCGAAAATAGTCTGGAACCAACCTAGCACCGCATCCTTTTGGGACGCATTTTGGGACAGATGACCCCGAAATTCTACAAACTCAGAAGCCAAAAAGGATATCCATCTGTTCGAAGGCATAGGTGCCTTCATTCTATCGGCCCCTTTGGGTTCCAAATGTTTGATGATTTGCTTGCACGGGAACCCCCTTTCAGGAAACCATTGGCCGGAATCACATGCACAAATGGTCGGGATGCGGGATGCACGTTGAATAAAGGAATGCGGTCCGCATGCGATTTTTTTGATATTGTTTCGAGCGGTTGCGAGTGCAATTGCTGTTTTCGATTCGTATTCGCACATGTTACACGCATAGAATGAGCACGTGCTAGAGGCGATGGATATAGATTTTCACTCTGGCCTGGCACGAGTTCACTTACAATTTGTCAAATTAAAGAGTTGTATAGGGGTACGGTCGAAAATCGTTAGATGAAACGAACGGTGCAACTGAACGTGACAAACGCAAAATACAGTGGAGTTTTCGATGTGCGAAAACATAGTTCCAAGAATTTTATCAATGTTCATTGATTCAACAATGTCGTGATTCAATTTCCGAGTTGCAGCCACCTAAGGGCACCCACCACATTGTTGCACGGTGGGTCCAGCTAAAACATATGTCCATGCCGTGGGTCCTTGTCAGCCTGCGTTTAAGCTTGTTTATGTACACAAATGTGCGAAATCAACAGTGAGGGTGGTCACAAGCGGGGTCGGGGGCTGATGAAGGGATGGCTATGGGAGTGGGGCGGTGTGAAGACCGTCCAAGACAAGTTGGTGGCCATCGATGTATGCGGGAGTGGACCCATGGAGGCGCCGATAGTTGTATGCAGGAAACGCTCATGGCAGCTGTTGAAAAGTGAGTTGCCGACGGCGAAATCAAAACGTGGAAAACGGCTGGGCGTAAGATGGGGGCCAACTCCTTACTCAGGACACCCAGGTCACGATTTCGTCGACGTTTGCAAATTGAAACCTGGAAGCCCTTTTTCTCAGCCATGGTTTCATGCCGGTATTGGCATCATACGGATGAAACCGTGGGCATGCGGAAGCGATCGGTTTTCAAAATTGGCGGCTGCGTGCACAGTTTAATAGTTTTTGGTTTTGTTGGGCGGTGTTTTCATACCTTCCTTTCCCTAAAGCATTTTCCCACGCGTATTTATTGGAGTATTGCGTCCATTGCTGCCTGGGGCCACCTACTTTTTTTTACCTACATCGAACGTTACTGTGGAATCAGGTTCATAACTAACCCGCCTAAGCGAGTCATTATCATTGCTACGTCCGCTAGTCTAATTGGTCTATCTATCAACAGGTCAGAGAACAGTTAAATTTCAGCGGGGTCCCAGGTTCATGTCCAAGCTCTTCGTTGGCCTTTCTTACGACAAATTCATTGGTGTTTTGCCGGTTTACATAGGTAGTTGTTAGTCCGAATATTTTCCTCAGCCCTCGGAACTGAAAGGCGTTGACTTTCCGTTGTAAATTTTGCGTCAAGTGTACCGTTTCTAGACCATACAGTACTTTGTTTCGGATCACTGTGTCACAGACTTGCAGTTTCCATTTTGTTGTGCAGCCTACTGCTTTCCAGACCGTTTCAAGATTGAACCAAGTTCTCAAAGTTTGTGACGTTTTCTGATTGATTTCATGTTTAACGTGCATTTGTTGAGTGATTTGATGCCCTAAATACGTGGTTTCTTCAACTCTTTCCATCTTTTGCCAGTCAGGGAATTTATCACATTACTACCATTAATAAAAATATAATTTTATTTACCCCTATTCAATTTTAAACCAAACTCTAGGGAAACCCTTTCGACCTCTGCTAGTTGCTTGTTTGCAGCCCTGGTACTTGTTGCAATGAGGGTTGTGTCATTTGCATAGTATACCCGATGTATGGGCAGGGAACTGCTGGGGGTTCTGAAGTTACGTGGGTTCTGTAGACGGCATTTTACATCTTCATCTACTATAGACTATAGACATCAAAAGGACAAAGAGATACGGCAAAACAGGACAACATTGCCTTATGTCTGCTCGTTGTTTTTTAGTTTGTGATGCTCCATATTCGTCTTCCACAAAGAACGAAGCTTTCCTGTAGCTATCTTGCGACACATCTATGAAATGCTCATGGGTTCCTAGCCGTTGCAAAGCTATCCACAACCGGTCATGTTTTATCCGATCGAAAACTTTCTCCAAATCCAGAAAGAGTAGGATCATGTTAGAACCTTGTTGTTCCGAAATATCTTGAAGTCTACGCGTCAAAAAAAAAACGTGCGATGTACTTCGTGAAGGTCTGAATCCATATTGTGTTTCGCACAAATGGTCTTCAAGTACGACTTGCAAACGTTTCCTGATCATGATCATATATATGTTGTAAATCGTGGTTAGCAAAGAGATAGGGCGGTAGTTTTCGGGAAGATCCGTGTCACCCTTCTTAAAGATCGGGCGCCTGCTTGTGACGCCACCACTGATTAATGATATTGAGGAGAAAGTTTCGGTTCTCTGCGTCCATCCATTTGAACAGTTCCATTGCAATTCCGTCTGGCCCCGCTTGTTTACATTCAAACGAACGAAGATACATTCAAACGAGATACATTCAAACGAAGGACCAAAAATTCAAAACACGTGCGTCCTGATTCGGTGGAGGTCATTGGCATCTTGACCAAATTGACCCCAGAAGAGATATTTTGGAAAGAGATCGGGCACCTCACGGATTTTGGAAAGTGGCCAAAGCGTTCCGTTATTGGCAATGTGCCGGGCGCGTCGCCGCGTGCACTGCTGCACCCCCTTTAACGTGGCAGCTTGATGGCAACAAACAACCGATGAAGCGAAACCCAATGTTTCTCGGTTTTTTTTTCGCAGAACCAAATGGCACCGGGGGCCGTGTTTCATGTCCCCAGGTAAATTTAAAGAATTTGAATGTGGAGAATGCTAGAATTATCGGGTCCCAAGCCCGTGCAACCAATAAAATGATGTCGCCAGCAAGCGATCTCGTTTGCAACGTGCTCCCTTTGATGAGTCCCACAAAGTCTTCGCGCGATAGTGCCGTTGAAGCGCGTATATTTTCATTTGCTGTGTACATGACGTAAAGTTTGAAGCGGTCCGATGCGCAACGCATTGAAATTGAAGGCCCGGCGGTCGGGCAATGAAGGCTGATTGTCGTCGTTGTTTGCCGATGTCAATGTACATACCCGTTGAAAAAAGTAGTTCACCATCATAACCAGCCGTACCCCTACCCCATTGTGTTGTCATTGTGTTGTCATTGTGTTGCCAATGTTTGACAATGTATGCTCGTTTGACCACGTGCAAAGGTAGCAAATTTAAAGCACAAAGTTTGACCTGCTGACGCGAATTTTAGGCCGCACAGCCTGGCCGCAAAGCGCAATGACATCAGCGTTTTCCACTGAATGTAGACGTATCCGCGAGCGTACCAAATGCGTTAATGCATTGCAAAAATCACGTTTCACATCTTGCCACAGAGGCACTTGCTGCAGGGGCATTTGCCATACGCGCGGCCAAACAGCGGCCTGATCCATTCCGAACTGAAACCACGCAGCAAACAGGAGTTCTGTGGGTTGCGACTGCTTCCGCAGCGACCAAGCACTGTGACAGTAATTTGGCATGCGGCGATGGTGCATCTGATGTTTGGATGAAACCCCGGGGGGCAATGAAACCTAAACCACGTGTTGTCTAAGGTGCTGTGCAGACTGCGGCCCGCAAAAAAAATAACAAAACAATTTTTACAACGTTTCAAAAATTTCGTTCAAATGGAAAACGTACACGTCGGGGTCAAATATGCAATATTGCAATGCCATTGCCACATTCGCGCGGTATGTCGCAATTCAAATCACAGAAAAATAACATGTTGCTACACATGGCGGCCGCCACCAACAACACCTACACTCCCAAGGCAAGTAGCCGTGACCTGGCGAATCGCGTGCGCGACTGCCACGACTTGTTGCAACTTCATTGAAACATATGGGATCGCAATTTTTCCCTTGTTTTGACGAAAACTACGCTACTATCCATCACAGGCACAATATGTTTTTTACACCGGTGAATCGCCGGTGAACGTGTAACTCATGAACGGCAGCCGTGTGATTTGAGATTGTTTGCGAAACATTCCCGCGCATGAACATGGTACCATCTAGCGACCCAACCAATGCTGTAACCAACTGTTTTTGTCCCAAACTGCCATGTGTTCAGTCCTTTGCGTCGGAAACACAACGGTTCGAACCCCAAAAGGTGTCAATTTCGGATTCCACAAGCTGTGAAACAAAGAAACAATAATAGCATCCATTTTTCCAATTACACTGTAATTTGCAGTACCTAAATGGGGAATGCGACTGGTCTCAATCAACCAACATGTGTTGGTGAAATTCAAGTTCCACCTGTACAAGCATTCCTACAGTGGCAAAACCGAACACAAATACAACAATCCAGACGAAGTGCAAATCTTATATGATTCGCATCGAGCCACAGACTGCAAATGTTTTAAATAATTTTTCATGTATTTTTCATTTGGGTTTTCATTTGTAACTTCATTTTTTTCATTTTGTTTTTTAATCATTTTTTTGTTTTCATTTATTTTTCATTTTTTTGATTTTTTTTCGTGTTGCGTTTCTTCAAACTTCATTTTTTTTCATTTAAAACATTTTTTTTCATTTCAAACTTCATTTTTTTTCATTTTCCTTGCCCGTGGCACCTGAAATCCAGGAAAACCATGAAAATATATGAAAATCAATGGAAAACCAGCAAAAACAAAGGAAAATGAAAAAAAAAAAATGAAGTTGAAAATGAAAAAAATGAAAATCTGGACTCAAAGTTGCAGATTCTCACTCCGAACCAGGAAATTTTCAAAAACGAGGAAAATTTTCATTTTTTATCATTTGTTTATCATGTTTTTTTTCATTTTCCTTGCCCGTGGCACCTGAATCCAGGAAAACCATGAAAATCAATGTGACAAAATCTGGCAGAGCACTGAACGTCTGTTTTCACCACGCTTTCTTTGAGCCACTGTTTGGGCACAACGTTCATTGAGTTCCATGTGTGTCATCCATGGCCATGCTAATCTTCTCTGTATCACCTCAATCCACCTGGAGCCTACCGCATGCATGAGTACGATGGAGTAAATTTGACACCCCACCTTAGCTTTGCGTCTTTTCAAGATGTGAAGCCATCTCACCAATTTTGGCCAGTTACCAGGCCATCTGTGCTTTCATTAATTTGGGCTCCAGAAAAAGTGGTCATGAGGTAAATTAGCTAGCCGTCTCTCACTTTGGAACGCAAAGTCAGTTGGTGTGTGTTTCCACATACCTGAGGCCTCATGCATTGATTGCTCACCACAGGCATCGTCCAACTGTTTCAAATTCTTATGCCAAATCCATCAGTGATCGAACTTCTGCCATTGCTCGGCTGTAGCGTGGTGCCTCTTCCCAGCTCGCTGCTGCCTCTGCATCCTGTCTTCTCTGTAGAAGGATCTGATAGGCACGCCTGAGCCGCAACTGGTTGGCATTTGAGAAAGCAACCATACGTTCGTGATCCCATTGGTCACGTGAGCCGTAATGTACTTCTGCCCATTCTTCTGGATCACTGACTTCAGACATACTGCTCTCCAAATATCGTCTTCGACGTCCTCTAGGAGTCTCGTCCATGTTTTCATCTTCATCCTCACCATCTGCTCCAACTTCTCGATCTCGTTGTTCATCTGCCATTGTTTCAGTGACTGCTCTGTCGACTGTGTGGCCATTCAACTGCCTGGCATGCTGGTATGCCAGCTCAGCAATGTCATCATCTGCTCCAAAAGGTTCCGCCATTGGCTCGTCTTGAGCTTCGTCCAATGGTTCCTCATTTCGCACCAAGTCTTCTGCTGCACCAATCAAAGTCTGTCCACCTGTCAAGTATTCATCAATAGCTTGGAAAACATTCTCGATGTCAACCATCATGTCACCATGTTGACCTGCAGCCCGAAAACGAGCATGGAGGTAGATGATTTCATTTCGTAGCATCCACCAAGAAACCCACAGACTTGGTCGAATGAACCACCTGTAGCGAAAACCCATGAGACCTGGAGCATTGCGTGTTGTAAATCCTTGTAGAGCTCGAAGATTTCTCCAAACCAATGGTCCACCAATCATCAAAATCA
>Ga0126342_10000690_pt1 | contig 40131 bp, 38 predicted proteins | sample Cyp1metagenome_FD_92528 | JGI IMG/M metagenome (GOLD analysis project Ga0126342, IMG submission 92528) | Coral microbial communities from Lord Howe Island, Old Settlement Bay, Australia - Cyphastrea 1 metagenome | ecosystem: Host-associated > Invertebrates > Cnidaria > Coral ...
CAATCGCCGCATTGGAGCTAGGGAACGGAGACAGCTGATACCACATGTGCGCTTTCAGGTTCCATTTCTGGGGCCGGAAAGTCAAGTGAAATCAGGCTTCGCATGTGTGGGCCTCCTCTGTATATGTATATATATATATACGTTATGTATATATATATATATATACATAAGATATATATATATATACATCATTTTCATATATGTATACGTATATATATATACACATTATATCATATGTATATATTATACATGTACATATACATATATAGATATGAATGGTGATCTCAAAAAAGATAGAAAAGTAAAATAAAGAAGAAAAACATTAAAATAGAGATGATTCATTGTTCTATATCTTTGGGGGTACTACATAGATCGAGATCCAGGACTAAACGCCTCAGTTTGGTTTGCCTCTTTGGGGGAATTGTCTAGACGGTCCGGAGAAGGATTAGATATGTTTCGCATGGTAGTCTTCAAGAATAACATTTAATCACATATGCAATCTAGTTGGATACTAGATATATATAATATATAATCTAGTTGTAAAACCAGCTGCACTGGTGTGGGGTAATCCTCTCACGTCTCGAGACAGGGCACCCGATCTTTTTGGGCGCCCTGACAGTCAACCGATTAATACCGCGGATCGAGCCTGCGTCGACCGCGCGAATTCCATACTTCCCGCAAAAAGAAGCGACCCGTGATGGGTGGGGCAGATGACACCCATAGAGAACCTGGGTAGAAGCTGCCTGGAGTCAAATCATCGATGACTTCCCTGCATCTCCGTGCCGGAAAAAACATCAACTGGAGATCCCTTTTTTTTTCCATTTCGCACCATTTGCCCTTCGCTTTCTGAACGCTTCCACGGACTTCCAGGGAATCCGATGCCAGTGCCTCCAGCAGGCCGCCAGCATTCAAAGTTCATAAATCACTTCTCCCTGTTCTCCGATGCGAACGTTCCCCGGCACTTGCCCCATGGGCACGAGGCCTGGCATCCAACGATGAAAAAAATTCTCAGGATCCAATGGTGGTCATGTTTTAATTTTCATGGTTTAATGGTGGTTTAATGGTGGAAAACCATAGGAAAACCATAGGAAAACCATAGGAAAACCATAGGAAAATGGTGGTTTAATGGTGGTTTAATGGGGTTTAACCAACAAAATGCTGCTTTTAATGGGATTTACCCTCTGGTAAACGTTCACAAAAAGCTATTGAAAATGGCCCAGTCAGCATGGTGGATCTTTCCACAGTTACGTAAACGTTTCACCAGACGCTTTTTCCAGATCGGAAACATGGTGGAATCCTTGGTTGCAACAGCGTCAGAAGGTCAGAAGCCGCTGGCCAAGTCCCTCTTTGCTGCAAGTGTTTTTTTGGACGAGTCAATGCTTTCCAAAATCTCCGGTTACTTACCTTTGATCAGTTGCATTTGCTCAAAAAAATCGCAGTTAAATAGATTGCCACAGAACGGGTGGTGGTTCTATATCCACTATCCACTGATTAAATCCCAATGTTAGCTGTTGGCTTCTGAAATTCTGGTTCCATGCATATCCCATAGCCTGTTCCAACCCTACGTCCCCAGTGAAATACATGTTAAATCACCATCAAGAGTGGTTTACTCCTCATTATCGGTCCCCAACTTTTTTGCGGGGTATCTAACTGTGGGCTTCCACAGAGATCCAAGAAGTGGATAATGAATATACGACTATATGAAATAATGTAGATGAATGGGTGATGTACCCTAGTTTCATGTCTGCGTTATGTTCACTATGTCTATACCCATTTGATGACTGTACCATAAACACCTCCCATGTTCAAAAACCCTTGAAAAAACATCTGCAAATGTAATTTTAATTGAAAAAAACAAAACAACAACTAGGATGGTTATTGCAATCCCTTCACAACTCAAATTTGAGTTAAAACCATTTTGAGAATTTGAAGGATCCGTGACTCTCAGGGAAATTAGCGATATACGAGCTATGGTAAATCAACCATTTTCTTTCCAAAAGTGGCAGTCATTTACCATAGCTTGGAGCAACCCTTATCTATCGAAGCATCAAACATAACAATCTATACAACAATAATACTACAAATATGTTTATCATAATACTCATAATGATAATGTATAGTAATAGTCATGATCTTGTAACAATTGCAATATGTTATAACAGTAAATAATGTACAATACTAATAATTTACAGACATTTATTGCAATAATGATCTATCATGATACACATGAATTCATACTAATGAATAAACAAAACTATTGTGATGAACAGCACAGTCTAGTTGGGCCCTCTCCTCAGTTCCTTGCTGAAAGTCACTCGCACCTCTTCCTTGTCCCAAATCAAAACTCGCTTGGTTTGTAAAAAAAAATGGATTGCGAAATCCTGCACCTGGGATGATAGAAAGCCATCCTAAAAGGTCCTAAATCATGGGATGTAAAAAACACCGTGTTCAACTGATTCAGATTTCGCAGCCTCGCCATGGACCGGAATCGCTCAAATCTTCGCATTTCATGGGGAATTGCTGCTGCAAGCCATCTTTGATAACCATTATAAGTGGGTTATGGATTATTACCATTATTACCATAATAAATTGATTACCATTACAGCTGTAGTTATAGGGGTTATGTCCCAACTTATGGGGTGTCCTAAAGTCATAGGGGTAGCCCCAAATCATCCAAGTCATTCATGACTATTTTGTATTGAAAGCCATGGTGACTTGGGGTACCCGCATTTTAGGACACCTCCAGTTTATTCACCATGATTAACAATCATCAACCATCATCAACCATCATGAACATCCCCAAATCCCCGGAAGCATAGTTATAGCTGGGGCTGAGGTGCATGTTGTTTATGACACCGGTTTAAAAAATAAAAATAAAAAATGAAGGTCCCATTTGAGGGTATCACCATGTATCACCTCCTATAATAAAAACTAGTCAACACCGGGGTGTTTTTATCAGGGTCCGTCTTTTAAAATTAAAAGAGCATGTTTTTCTTACTAAGGATGTTGGGAAACCTTCGAAATCCAATTGCTGGCAATATGTTAATTAGATTAGATGTTAAAAAGGAATTTAATCGATGTTGTTGTTTGTTTGATTTTTTAGTTTGTTTAATTATATTGGGTTAAAATTTAATATTACGGGAACCTTCGAAATCCAATTTTGGCAATATCTCACCTGATGTAAAAAAGAATTTAGTCGATGTTGTTGTTCTTTTTTATTTTTTTAGTTGTTTTTTATTTAATATTATGGGAACCTTCAAAAACAAATTTTTGGCAATATTTTAATTACAGTAGATGTTAAAAAGGAAGTTGATCGATTTTGAAATAGTTGTTTTTGAAAGTTTTAGATTTTTTGTGTTAAGGTGTTTAGTTTAATATTAGGGAAACCTTCGAAATCCAATTGCTGGCAATATTTCAATTAGATATTAAAAAGGAATTTAATTGATTTTGAAAGGGAAAGAAATAGTTCTTTTTAGTACCCCCTACTCAAAACTCTTCCAGGTGTTTATTCGGGGACCCCGGTAAACGGGGGAGCGAATTCATCTAGAACATACAACATGGTTATAACATTCCACTGAACAATGGTATATAATATTACATCATTCTAACATTCCACGGAAAAATGGTACATTCCACTGAAAAAACAATCTATAACATCCCAATTAGAAAATGGTAGATGAATTTACAGTGGAATTCACATTCATATCAGATCATGCATCTAGAACCATCTATATAAATACCATTCATCTCTGGTTGGTGGTTTCAACCCCTCTGAAAAATAGGTCAGTTGGGATGATTATTCCCAATATATGGAAAGCCATAATCCAGCCATGTTCCAAACCACCAACCAGATCACCATCATATTCCCACTGTTGTTGGTTTGTAGCCTATTAACCACTATGAACCACTATATCCATTTAACCATTATCAACCATTATCAACCACTATTAACCATTATTAACCACTATTAACCATTATTATTCCCATCATTATCCATGTGTAAAATCCCATCATCACCAACGGTAAATCATCACCATTCACAGTGGCCCACCTGGCTCTGCCGGGAGCCGCGGCATCCGAGAAGCCGCTGCCGGCGCGACCGGGTTCTGTTGCCATGGCTGCCCTCGCTGCCATGGCCGTGCGCCCGGGAAGGCGCGAAAGAATCCCACCTGGCGCAGCAGAAATCTGCGAAAACCATCGATTTCATCAAGAAAGGGTCAAAAATGGTGGTTTTACCCGCAGAAACATGTGGAGTGGTTTGGATTTCATGAAGCAAAAGTGGTGTTTTTTACCATCAAACAGTTCAATCATGGGTGGGTTTAACAGAGAAGTGGGAAAAAATTCAGCCTTTCAGTTTAACCATTTAATATTTAGCGGAGTCCCGTTCCATGTTGACAGGAAACCATGGTTTTGTTTACTGTTGCCATTGAAAATCGTTCTGGGACCGGTTGGATTTCCAATACAAAAGAGACCTTGAACTAGTCAAATCGCAGTTATAGTTGCAGTATATTATTATTGTAATCCTCCGATCACATCAAATACCCGCATATGGCCCCAAAAAATGTATAGATCCAGTACTAAACCAAAGTTGTTTGGGGTATCTCATATTCAGTGGAGGGGATTCATAGGATAGCAACGCTGGAAAAGACGCCGAAAGGCGGGAAAAAACGAAAATAATGATATAAATGGAACCTATCCTTTTCGGGGTTATAAGTTGGTTTAAAACCCCCATTGAACTACTATAGTAGATAGCATAAACCATAGTTGTTGGATGTAAAAATCAACTTGGCTAACTATGGGGCGGCCCCACATTAAATATTGTATGTAATGTAATGTAATGTAATGTAATGGAATGGAATGGAATGGAATGGAATGGAATGCAACGGTATGGTACGGTATGGTATGCATGCATGCATGCATGAACGCAAGGATGTATGTATGTATGTATGAATGCATGTATGTAATGTAATGTAATGTAATGTAATGTAGTGTAGTGTAGTGTAATGTAATGCTATGCTATGCTATGCTATGCTATGCATGTATGTATGTATGTATTAATGTAATGTAATGTAATGTAATGCAATGTAATGTAATGTAATGTATTGTATTGTATTGTAATGCATGTATGTATGTATCTATGTATGTATGTAATGTAATGTAATCTAATGTAATGTAATGTATTGTAATGTAATGTATTGTAATGTATGTATGTATGTATCTATGTATGTATGTAATGTAATGTAAATATGTGTGTATGTGTGTATGTGTGTATGTATGTATGTATGTATGTATGTATGTATGTATGTATGCATGCATGCATATGTATGTATTGTATGTATTGTATGTATTGTATGTATTGTATGTATGTATGTATGTAATGTATGTAATTGTATGTATTGTATGTATTGTATGTATTGTATGTATTGTATGTATTGTATGTATATAATGTATATAATGTATGCATTGTATGTATTGTATGTAGTGTATGTATTGTATGTATTGTATGTATTGTATTGTATTGTATTGTATTGTACTGTACTGTATTGTGTTGTACTGTATTGTATGGTATTGTATTGTATGGTATGTATGTATGTATGTGTGCATGTATGCATGCATGTATGTATGTATGCATGCATGTATGCATGCATGCATGCATGTATGTATGTGTGCATGTATGTATGCATGCATGCATGAAAGCAAGGATGTATGTTTGTATCTATGTATCTATGCATCTATGTATCTACGTATCTACGCATATACCTATCTATACCTATCTACCTACCTCCCGACCTACCTATCTATCTATCTATCCATCTATGTATCTATCTATCTATCTATCTATCTATCCATCTATCTATCTATCTATCTAATCTATCTATCTATCTATCTATCTATCTACCTATCTATCTATCTATCTATCTATATATCTATATACATATATTATCTAATCTACTTGTGTATCTATCTATGCATTTATCTATGTATCTATCTATGAACAGTATATATGTACAGTATCTATGTACAGTATCTATGTACAGTATCTATCTATCTATATATCTATCTATGTATCTATCTGTCTATCTATCTACCTATCTATGAATGTAAGTACGTATGCGTATTTATGTATGTATTTGTGTGTATATATGCCTGTGAGTGTGTGTGTGTATGTTTGTATGTCTGTATGTCGGTATGTCTATATGTCTGTATGTCTGTCTGTCTGTATGTGGGGTATTGCTTTTCAAACAAAAAAAGCAAGGACTCCCGTCCCCCAACAACTGCCTGCTCCAGTGTAGCTAGCTCAACTAGCTGTACGCACAACGTGACCAAGTCCACTTGGAAGCCGTTGCAAAAGACTCTAGGCTGGTTCCTGGGTTGGGAATAAAAATTGAAAAAATGATATGCATGTATGAAATGAATAAGATGTGTGACAAAAGAATCACAAACATATGGAGTAGACCCCGTGCATGCTTGTGCTCATACTAGCTCCTGATGTTGGCAATTTTTAGTCCATCTCAATTGAGAACAGCATGAATCACAAACAACTGTTTTTTAATGTTATTGCTATCTGGGGCCTATGCTGGTGTAACTCCTGAGACAACAAGAAGACACAAAGGGAGAAAGAGCAGAGATAATGACCAATCACAAATGAAATCGTGATGAAACAAGAACAGGACACCACCGCTAGGGGAGACATATGAATGGTGACACGAATGAAGTGGGAGACAGATGGTGAGAAACGAATGATGGAAGACACGCACGAATAGACGAAAGAATCAGACACCACCACTAAGGCAGATTGATGATTGAAGACAAATGAGTTGGGAGACAGATGAATCGGAAGACAGATGGAAAGAGAAGACATCCTGACAGCCACTAGCCAGAGTGGGAGACACATGAAGGAAGACACGTAAAGAGAGACACCCAAAGAGCCAGACAACACTGGCCAGATTGGGAAACACCACTGGCCAGAGCGGGAAACAAATGAAGGGAGACAAGTGAAGAGACATCTGGAGAGCCGGACACCACTAGCTGTCGAAAGCCAGACTGGGAGAGAAACAAAGAGAGACCAATGAAGAGAGGCATCCGGAGAGCCGGAAACCATTAAGAGCGGGAGACACATGAAGGAAAACCCGGAGACAAGTATCGTAACAAGAGAAATCCAGAGAGTCAGACACCAGTAGCCAGAGTGGGAAAATTATGGGATATGTTTTTAACTCCCATAAATCCGATGTTTATTTTAAAAAATCAAATTATAATCTATGGGATATGTTGATATTTATGTACATTTCCTATAGAAGTCGGAAACAAGCGAGGAAACGACTTCCGCAATGAGCTCTCTGATATGATTGGGATGTGTAGGTACCATTGGTTTGTTGATTATATATACTGTATATATATATATCATTCATATTCCATTCATCTTTCCATTCTTATTCATATTCCATTGATCGTTAATGGTTTAAATCTCCCACTCATATTCCATTGATATTCCATTGATATCCCATTTATTGTTGGTGCATTGCCATCTATCAGAATAATTATGGCCATATAAACCTCCTAACAACCCTCGGGTGAACTAACATAGCTATTGGCAATGGTCTATTTCCCCATTGATAGTTGATTTACCATTTCTAGTTGATTTATTATATACCCTCTGGTAAACTAACATAGCTATTGAAAATCACCATTTTTAATGGGAAAATCCACTATAAATGGTCATTTTCAATAGCTACGTTAAATTACCAGAGGGTACCCCTTCATAGCTGAATTACCTTTCAAAAGTGCTGATGATTCCAGTTCGCAAACGGCGCAAAAACCCTCCAGCGCCTGATTCGAACGTCAAGGCTCTGCTGAAAGTCTGCTGAACGCAAACACCAGAAACGAAGATTGTCAGCCAGGCCTGGAGGCCACGATGCATTAAAACCTAGACAGGCCTTGGAGACCTACATATAAATATATATACTGTATATCTCTTTGCATACGTAAATATTTATATATACATGTAATTCAAGAAATATATACTTATATAGCTGCTCGCCACCTTTTTTCTCCACCTTCCCTTGATTCTTGCTCTGCTGCCTTCTGGATCTTTCTGATCCTAGGCCGTCCTCCCAGGACTCTTGCCCCGGGAGGGAGGGTTTGGGTGACTTGAGCAGCGGCGGATCAACAGCCACTCACAGCTACTGCCAGCTGCTCGCCACCTTTTTTCTCCACCTTCCCTTGATTCTTGCTCTGCTGCCTTCTGGATCTTTCTGATCCTAGGCCGTCCTCCCAGGACTCTTGCCCATTCTTCCCATCTGTGCCTGCTTGAAAAAGGACAAACCACGCTGTTGGAGGGATCTGCACTTTCGTCAGAAAAAGCATTTGTTGCAGCAACTCAGGAAAAGCCGTGGCCAAACGTAGGATACGGTCTTTCACACAACTTTGCAAAGAAGGAAAAAAGACAGCGGCCCCAACTTCTTGGAGATATATTTCCATGGTACGGTGTGCCATCCAACGTCCCCTTCTACGCACAAGCTCTGAGTCTTCTGTCAGCATCAACAAAAACGTGGCCCCCCCCGCTCGCAGTGATCCCAAATCCAAACAGCGTTCATCACCTCTTCGCTCACTAGGTAAGCCTAAACCGCGCAGCAAATGTCGAAACTTGTTTCACAGATTCTGTGCAGAGTAAGGCCAAAGTCGCTGAAGAGGTTTCACATCCCGAAAAGCGCTGGAAATGAGAAGAACCAGATCTGAGTATTCCAGCCTCGTCATCTGATGCCGTGCTGCTCGAAACCTGGTTTTGGGCTCCTGGACTCGTAAGAAAACCGCCTGCATGGTGTCACCCACATCAGATGGCAAGACCAAATCTTTTCGCATTGCTTGTAGGACCTCACCAATTCGGCACACCGCACCCCAACTCAGTGAAATCACTCCAGCAACCAGAGGCCACCCCCAAAGAATGGCCAGACTCAGTAGCGCCAGTAACACCTGGAAAGGGCAAGCCAGGTGATGCTCGCCTGGCTCTTCTCGAAGCCAGGCGAAGGCAAAGTCCCACGCGCCTGTGAGCATGCGGCGTATTGTTGGCTTTGCAGCCGACACCGCATTGACCGTCTCTGAGTAGTGACTGTAAGGCCTGCCTGCTGCATACAAGGCCTGGCCATATTCTACCAGTTTAGTGACCACTGCCTCTGGTTCAGTGTAAGCAGTCCTCAGCAATTTGCTCAAGTCAAGCCCTTGAGCATCCAGCCATTGCCCAAACATCTCCAGTAAGCGCTGCCGATTCGATCTTGTCACTTCCTGAACAGGTCGACCTGTTTGCAGAGGTTTTGAAGTCCTACTGAAAGCCCTACGCTCATCATCTTTGTTCCTTGGAACCATGCCATGGCTGCAAATGAAAACGCCCCAAATCCATAAAACTACGAGCCTACGGATACTCAGGGAGGGTCCTTCACCAGGAAAGCCAAGTGTTGAGTCAAAATCCAAGAGGAACTGATAAAAATCCACAGGTGGCAGGGATGAACGACGACGGGGACTGGGGATGGACAGAGTGCCGGGTCTGAGATTGTGACGGAGGCAAAGTCCAAGGAAGAGAGAAGTCCAATTGGAAATCCATCGGCGGAGAGGTGGCATTTCTGCAAGTTTGAAAAGGCCTTCACAATCCAAGGAGTCCAAAAAAGATGGCCCTTCAAATCTTGCACGGAGCTCTTTTGACCTGGTAGGGTCATCTGCTACATTCAGGCGGGCTGGCACAAACAGAATTGACAGCATGATACCAAAAGCCATACACAGTGCCATGACCTTTCGGAGGAGAGGAGATAAGGCTTTTGATGATGAGCGCCCCTTTGCCAAAGCTCGGACTGCCACATTGGAGTCAAGAAGTAGGCAGGTCCGTCCTCCTCCCCTCCGGGCTGCAGCTTTTGTTGATTGCACTGCACTGGCCAGCTCGAGGACATTGATGTGCGAGCTGCCTGTCCACTTCCAGGAAGAGCCTACCGACCATTCATGTCGCTTTGCAAGCTCATTGACAAAGGGGCTCTCAAGGCCCGTTGCCCGCAACTCGCTCCTCTCTGCAAAAAGCCTCTCGGCATCTAAGTGCACCGCAAAAAGTCTTGCCAAAGCCTTTGCCAAACCCGGGCAGTACACCGAACTGCCCTTCGTCAATTGTCCTTGGATGACCGTATGCTTGTGGTCCCTTGTGCATGGCTTGCAAATAGACGAAGCTCTCATGTTACATGTCAGAAACCGAAATTCCTTCTGAAAAGGACTGCCGTATGAACATGATGCCGTGTAGTTCTCCTCCACATTCCAAAGGGAAAGCAAAAACTGCCACTCCTTCAACCAGGCCATCTTCGAGCGCCTGGGTGTTTCTAAGAGAGCTATCACGCATGCATAGGCTGCTGCCAGAAGGAGGGTCATGCAAGCGAAAGCCAATCTATTGCCCAACCAAACTTTTGGTGCTTTCTGATTCCAGCCCCTTGGCATATTGTATGACCTACAGGCAGGGTGAGCGGCCGGTGAGAAAGTCGTGCAGGGTGGCTCCAACGCTAGGCTTCGAACCCGACGGTTTTGGATCATGAAGAGAAGCCATTCCACTACACGCAGGTTGACGAGGTCATACTGGGAGGAGTAGCTGAGGTCAATGATTGGACCAACCACCAGCCCATACTTGGCAACCTCATCTGAAATCACACCAGAGCCTCCACAAACTTCCAAAAAGTCAAAACGCTGAGCCAAAGGCCTGGCTGGCTTTGGCTTCCATGTAAGAGGGTCATCGGGGCCCTCTTCTTGTAGCTCAAGCCAGTCCTCCTCCTCACCAACACCTGCATCCTCAAAAACTCTCCTCTGCCATGAATCCAAGACCGCATGACCACCTTTGAAATCTCCTGACAACCACAACGGGTGGGCAAAGTCGCGGCAAATCCTGGCCTCACAGTACGCACCTCTGTGCATAGAAGCATCTGAAGCATAGACCCATGGATGAAAAAGAGCCTTGATGTTTGAGGACATAAGTGGCAGCAAAACCGCACAAAGAACCAATTCGTCTGCCGCCTTTCGCGAGAGGGGCCGCAGCTTGGGTTTTTCCGGCTTGAGCTCTGCAGGAGGGATGACCTTGAACACCTCTCCAAGCAATGCCATTCCACACCTCCTAAAGCAAAGTGTTGACACAAGACCACCCACCAGTGAAGGATGCAGCGCATCTGAAGTGCAGGAGAGCCTAGCAGCTTGCAGTGAAATCCATGACAAAGCCAATCTTTTTTCAGCTGGGGCTGCAACCGGCAAAAGGCCCTTGTCTACCAACTTCTTGCTGGAGTTCAACTCGGCACCTACGGCCGTTCCGCACGTAGATTCAATCACATCCTTTGCATCGGAGCCTTGCAAACCAGCACTTGCATAGCATCGCTTCGCTTTCTGGAAAACCTCAAAAGCAGGGCTTCGAGGGGCATCTGTTCTACCCAAATCAGCCGCAGGGACAGGGGCGATCGCAAAGAAATCACCGATGCACAAACCTTGGTATACATCATGTGGGCGGACCAGTGCATCTGTAACTAAACGCCCCTCATCTGGAAGAAGCCCTGCCGACTGTAGCAAACCAACATGGGCTGAGATACCAAATTCAACGCCAAGATGATCACCCTGTAGAATTGCACCAAAAGCGCCACAAACTTCAGTATCTCCTGCCGTAGGCCACTCAGAAGGTCTGTGACCATGGAGGTGATCCCCATGGACCGTCCGGTCTATAGGGCGCCTGCTAGATGCTGCTCTTGCAACATAAGCTTTGTAGGCTTTGAACTCCACAAACTTCTCCAACGGCATGGGGGGCCAAACTGCATTTGTTCTGCTACGCTCAAACGAAACCGCCAACTGATGGTAATAGTCTGAGCGATCTGCAACGCAAAGTTTGATACCACATCCCTCTGGAATCACGAGGCGTGAAAGCAGGGAGCTGACCGGCAACGCTGCCGATGGCCCTGGGATCCTGCCTTCCCAGCTGTTTCTCTCTCTGCGATCACCTATCTGTCGGTCATGCTGCAGTGACTTGAATGCATTGAACACTTTTGCCCTTGCTGCATCTCCTGTTGTGATATGTGAACGCGGATGTAAAACCAAAAGCCCCAAATCATCCCACCTCCGGAAAAGCTCAAAAACTGTGGAAGGTTCATCGGCCAAAAAATTGGGTCGGCCTCTGTCATACACTGGTGATTCGAGCTCAATCACCTGTGGCTCCATAAATGCCATGTAAAGCTCAGGCTCAATGAAAGAGGAAGCATCCCATTGACCCCTCCCAGTGATCTTCAACCTCTCGGGCTTCAAGTTTGAAAAAGGCTGCAACTGCGGGAAGCCCTCGTTGTTGATTCCAACCTGAACATCTGTGCGAACCTCAGAATATGGTGAGCAACTGAGGCCCAAAGCTTCTGCAGCCAATGCCAAATCTTTGAGTCTGGCCATTAGCTGCAAATTCTTACGACCACTTGCCGCCACTTCAATGCGCTTGCAGCGGTCACACGACTCTATCAACAGCCTCAGTTCAGAAAGGGCATCTGCCTGGATCTGATTCGGCTGCCTCCGCAACAAATCAAGAGAGGGGGTGGCTCTGGACCAATAAACGTTGTTCAAGGCCATGACCACAACATGAAGAGCCCTTGAAACTGCCTCATGCTTTGAAACTGTGCTTCTTGATCTGTTGGGGCCCGCTGACAAAGGCCACTCATTGGGGACAGGCAGCGGGAAGAGAGCGGTTGGGGGGGCGGTAGGCCCATCCCTTGGAAGGTGGAGCGTCTGTGAAAGGAAATGCCCAAAAGCTGTGCGGCACTGCATCACCTTTCTTGTCAATGACATGCACCAGGAAACAAATGAAAAGGAGATCTTATCGATGTCCTCCTCCGCCTTCGGCACATTAGCTGTTCCTGCGTCAAATTCATCTGGCTTGCTGCCATACAAAACTTGTTTCTGCATGTCAGCTGAATTCTTTGCATTGTCAACTTCCATGAACCCATCAGCACGTGACAAAACAGGGCTGGACCTTGTTGGGTTTCCATGAGAAGAAAAAGACTGCATTGGAGCTGTAGCCTCCGGGAGATCTAGCACCCCACTTGACAAGGCGGAGCGGCGACAAGCTGATCCTGGTGGCTGCGACTTAGGCAACTTACAGTAACAGCGGTCACTTGGACTTGAACCTCCGCCGCCTTCAGTTGCAGCCACCAGGATCACTTCGCATCGTCGGCCTGCTGATTCTGGGCCGGTGCTCCCTTTCCTCTCCCTGGCCTTCGCTTTGGCTGAGGCTTCGCTGCCGGCTGCTCGTCGTTGTTTGTTGGGCCCTTTCCCAAAAGCTCTGTGCGCTTGCCCTGGAGGATCTCGGCCTCTTTGAGGAAGGCCAAAGCCACAGTGTTCCATGCTGGGACGCTCAGAGGTGCAAAAGGCCTCCGCTGGCCGGTGGCAGACTGCCCCCGATTGATCCACAAGTTCTGAGGTGGATCGTCCAGCAACCTGATCAACCACGCCAAGGTCCACTTGTTTGAGTCCAAACTGGCCTGTTCGACCATGACCGTTGTGAGGGCCAAGTGGTCCATAGCGAGGCCCGACTCTCCCGCGGCCATTGCATCGAAGACGTGAGCGATGGACCACATTATCATACCAAGCTCTCGATTTTGGCCGTAGCCTCCGTATCTCTCCAGGTAGGCCAACAACGAGACGCCTGAAATTTCTGAAAGCGCTGAAGGTGGCTTGGCCGTAGGTGACATGCGCCTCTGTATCTGCTGGCAAACCTTGAGGAAAAACAAACCGTTCCCAGCTGAAAGATCCCTCTGCAACTTTTCTCTTGCCATTGTGCCCTTGACGCCCGTTGTGAGAGTTGAAGAGGAAAGGTCGGACATGGGGTCTGAACCTGAGGCATGAAAATGCATCATGAGGGTCTGCAAGGCCTTTGACTGTTGTAACAACGCCTGCGCCATTGGAGATCCCAACTGTTCCATGTCCTCGGGCGGATTCATAGGATCCGGAGGCTCGTCCTCTTCCAAAAACTGCTTCTGGCCCAAAGGCGCGGCCGGAGCTGCAGATGCCCTCGCAGGCGGTGGGGGACCCATCATCTTTGCCAGGCCTGAAAGGTCTGCTTTCTTGCCGGGGGTCAACATGGCAGAAATCGGCATTGAGGCTTTCCCACCCATGACAGGCAGAAAAGCCCGATCTGCAGGCTCCTGCACTCCCTGCTGTGTTTGCCGTTCTTGCTGTGCAGCCAGTTTTGCTAACTGATCCGTGATGGCAGGAAGGGACCCCATCAGCAATTCCACTTGCTGTGCCAGCGAGGCCACTGTATGCTTTTTGGGCCCCGGCTTTGCCCCAGCGGGAGCTCTTGCGGGCACGGTAGAACCAGGTGCTGATGGCTTTGCTTTGGTTGTTGCCTTTGGCGATGCTGGTGCCAGGTCCTCCTCTTCGCGAGCTGAGTAGTAGCCCGTGCGCTCGAACATCTCTGCATCGACCCATGCTTTGACTCTTGGCATGAGCTCGGAGAAGTCTGGCCGTGCTTTTGGATCTGCCACTCGAAAAAGCGTCACAAGGTCCTCCTCCTGTCCCTCCTCTGGATATGGCAGCACCAGGCCATACACAAGAGGAACATTCATATCTACCACCATGACGCTGATGTCTTCTCCAGCAGGTTCCAAAACTCCTGTATCCCCCATAGTCAAAAGAGGAACAGTGAAGGAAACATGTGGTCCTGCCAAAGGCTCCGATCCGTCCGAGGTCAGCTCGGCGTGCTCCGCCAAAGATTCTTCATCTAAATGTCCATCTGGAAGTGCGAGAAGAACGCCACCCTCTCGCCTCATAATGACCCATGCTTGTAGTGAATTCACCAGGACCGTCTCTCCTGGCGGCCATTGAAACAATACCCTGACTGGAACTCCAGGGTCTCCTGCAACTGACAAGTCTACTGAAACTGGTATTGACATGGTAACTCAATGCCCAAGCCAGCACAATAGGTCTCCGCCTCTGCAAGGGATGCAAATCCGTGACAGATGGTGCTCTCACTGAATCTCCCTGTGATCCTGGCCAAATCTGACGCCCTTGAAACTCGCGTCGGTGATTCCAACCCTGGGGACCGCACAATGATGTACACTGCAGGCTTGAGGTCAAAAGGCAGTGTGGCCCTGGGGACCTTGATCCGTCCCTTCCAGCACAAAGAAGCCCAATAGCCGGCTTCCCACGCACGCTTTGCTCGATACACGGAGCTGTAGCCGCCCCCCTTGAGACGACTGCAAAGCCCAATGTAGCGCTCAGGACAAGGAGGAAGAAGCTCAGCAAAGCCCTCGTAGTCGTTGTATGCCACTGACCCCAAAGCGCTTTCTTGAGGACGCGCTGGGCCCTCTGGGGGTGGGTCTTCCCCACTGATGACCTCCCACTCCTCTGACTGAGAATGGTTACGATTCCCTGCCTCAATGGCAATTGATAATCTGTTCAAGGCCTGAACCAAACTGGTCAGGTCCGAGGGCCCTTCACTCATCCACCACCGCTCGATAGCCCTGCAACCTCCTCCGGGCCCTATCAGCAATGGTCAGGACGGGAGATGGCACTGGTGGAAGAGTGGCCGGAGAGCCAGAGAAGGAAAGGGAAATCCAAATCCACAGGAGAATGAGGGTCAAAAGTCCACTGAGAAAACCAAGAAGAAACGAAGTGGCAAGACCTGTGAAGCTGTTGCTGCCACAGTAGTGAGGACACCCCAGCCCCCAGAAATTGGTGGAGACTGCCTCCTTAGTTAGGGACCCAGCCTGAGCAAGAAAGGCTACCCAACTCATTGACTTGAGCAGCGGCGGATCAACAGCCACTCACAGCTACTGCCAGTATGTACACAAATACCCGCTGGTAATCACTCACACGGTTTGCTGGGAATATATCCATGACTAGCTCGGGGATTTCCCGGCGAGCCATTCCTTTAATTTTCCGGCCCCATACCACCATGTTGCTGTTTAAACCCCCATTAAATCAGCGTTACAAGCGGCGTAGTCCCCATTAAATCCATCGAAGTCCACATTTTGTTGGTTACTGGTATATCCCATTACATGCGTATATATATATAGACGCATAGACATACATACACACACATGAACACAGACATATACAGCTGCATTTACTTACATACATACATTACATTACATTACATTACATTACATTACATTACATTACATTACATTACATACATTACATTACATTACATTACATTACATTACATTACATTACATTATATTACATACATACATACATTACATAGATATAAATATATATATACATACATACATTTACATATACACACACACATGTATGTACTATTTACATGTAGTAAACATCTACTCTACATCTAATGTCTTCACGCCAAAAACAGTGGCCCGCTCCGGCCGCGAGGTGCCTCAAATCTCCTATCCCTATATCTATACATATCTTTCATTTATGAGAATATAAGTGTGTAAATATGATGAATAGATATGTATATATGTATATGCAAACAAACTTGGCTCTACATAACTATACATACATATACATATACATATACATATACATATACATATACATATACATATACATACACATACACATACACATATATATATATCTAAATCTAAATCTAAATCCACCATTTGAATCATAGATACGTCTATATGTGTGGATACACATATTATGTCTGCCATTTGAGTTCCGTTCCGTTTGAATCCTCCACGACTATGGATTCAAACCCTGGCAATGTGAACATCAGGCAGGTCAATATCCATCCCCATCCCATCATCGCAGCATACGTTTCGCTGTGATCCTATCCCAGGTCACAATTTATTTGTAGGCAGGGCCCACTTCGGGAGGCTTCAGGAACAACCTGGGGTGAAAAAACATTGTCACCTCGACCATTTCACCAACACACGTTCTCAACTCACCATTGTCCAGTCATCATCCACATTAACCACATCAACCAAGTATCCAACCCATCCTAGCCCATACGCCTTGACGCTCTGCTAGCTTTAGGTCAACGATCAACGGCCGGGGGTTTGCAACGGCGCCATGCGCGCCCTTGACGCCCTTCAGCCGCGGTGCCGGAACTGCGACTGGGGGTAGCATGACGCTGAAAGCGTCGTAGCACCTGGCAGGTTGAGAAAAGATTTTTTATAGATCATTATCATTATATAGATCATCATCATCACCACCACCACCACCATCATCACCATCATCATCACTATCATCATCATCACTATCATCAACATCATCATCATCATCACCATCATCATCATCATCCTCATCGTCATCCTCAGCATCAGCATCCCCATCACCAACATCCCCATCCTCATCCTCATCATCATCATCATCATCATCAGCAGCAGCAGCAGCATCACCATCATCGTCATTGTCATCGTCGTCATCACCATCGTGATCACCATCATCATCAGCAGCAGCATCATCATCAACGTCAACGTCATCGTCATCATCATCATCATCACCATCATCATCAGCAGCAGCATCATCATCACCAGCATCACCATCATCATCATGATCATAATTATCATAATTATCAGCATCGTATTCTTTTTTATGGTCTTAATGTTGCTCATTATTTCCACAGTCACCTCGGTCTGATCATCAGTGTACGCGTCTTCATCATCCTTGTCATCATCCTTATCATCATCACTATCATCATCAAAGTCGTCACCATCTTCGTCTTATTTTGTGTCATTCTCTCTTCAAGGTCATCATATCGTAATATTTCTCTTCATCATGGTGACAGTCATCATCATCTTCCTCATGATTATCATATCTTGATAAATCGTTGTCACAACATCATCTTCGTCTTTATAATCATCGTCGTCGTCGTTTTTGCCATCGTCGTCGTTTTTGCCGTCTTCACCATCATCATCATCATCATCGTCGTCGTCGTCGTCGTCGTCGTAGTCGTCGTCATCATCATCATCATCATCATCATAATCATAATCATCATCGTCATCATTATCATCGTATGTCATCGTATGTCATCGTATGTCATCGTATGTCATCGTATGTCATCGTATGTCATCGTATGTCATCGTATGTCATCGTATGTCATCGTCACCTTCATCCTCATAGTACATACTATGTATTATTAAAGTTCTATGATAATCATTATTATTAATGTTCTCCTTTATACCATTTTAATGTTCTCCTCCTTCACTATCATGGGGAAATGGGCAATATAGGACTTTCTCAGCCTGGCGCTCACAACTCGCCTGGCACAGACTTCTGGAGATGTAAAATTCACCACGGCGAGCTTCTTCCTGGGCAGACCCACGTGGCCGTAATTCGCCACAGTGTGGGATGCACATCTGAAACGGGTATCCCATGGCTATCCAACGTGGTGATGTTTGATCTGCTTGGGACTTAAGACTATAATAGACTATAATAGACTATAAACATGCTCGCAATGATGATTTGAGCGTATTTGGCCCATAAGAATACCTACGGGACATGTTTGGTTCACCCCCAACAAAACCGGGAAGACCGGGTCAAATTTCAAGACCCATCCCAGATCCAAAAAGGTCATATCATTCGCCACAGGATACCGTGGTCCATGATATTTCTACCCAATAATGGTATTGCGGTATATAATGGTACAATAATGTAATTATATGCCATTATTTTCACTGTAAGATACTGTAATTAAAATAATTATATACCATTATGTGCCAAAAGTGTTCGATGGTCCATTCCTCCAGACACGAAAAGAATCGGTAGTTTCAACACTGGCATCAAGGAGCTAACTGTTCCTTGCCTGGCCGGCAAAAAAGATATGTGGAGCCCTCCTAAATACCAAAACAAAACCATGAATATATGTATATAATATAGAATATAGATATGATAATATCATATAATATCTGAATATAGTATGAGAGTCCCTGTCTGCAGAATTCCTATGGAGTACGACCTTGAACCTCAGGGTGTTTACTCATTTCTTTCTGGTGGAAAACCTGCTGTGGTGTCTAAACCCATGGATTTCGCCCCAACCTGCCATATCCTGCTATCAAATCATGGCGAAATTCATCAACTAGCTGGTTGTCCATGATCTTCACATGTTGGGCCACCACAAAAAAACGTGGAGCGTTCGCTGTTTTCCCCATCTTCTTCACAGTCTTCGCATTTGTCCCCCATTCTTCCGCCCAAAAGTCCATGGAAGGTGTGCAAAGTCGAAGGCGGCCGGGCCCAGCTCAGGGACGGCATTCAGACACAGGCCCCTCAAAGCTGTGAGCAATTCCTCATAGCCTCGGCGCCAGCGGAACCCGGCACAGGGAGGCTGCGCCCTTGTTTTGGCCGATCGAATGTGAATCTGAATTGGGATGATGGATGATTTATAAAAATTGAAATGGATATAGAATGGGAATATACTGTCCCTATGGTGATTTATTTCAGGAATGATGATCTAGTTATTGATTCTCATTGGAACAGCTAGCTAGCTGGCGAAGTTAACACTACCCCCATCCAATAAGAAACTATGGTAAAAAATAGGGGATTGACTGTTGACCATCAATGGGAATATCATGGGAATATGAGTGATATGAACAGGAAGGGATTAGTTGACTGATCAATACGGGGAGTAGAATATGGAAATGAACCCCTATTTTTTTAAGATGGTTGAAAATCCCATATTCTATCTACTTCAGGATGATTCTATATATATAGTTTTGTTTGTTGAAAATGGATGACAAATGTATATGTGTCTGAACCAAAATCATTCAGCTGGATGGATGGATGGATGGATGGATGGGGAACACCATCCTAGCAGCACTATGTTGGCTGTATATACTCTGCATCTTTCGGGATGGTTTGATGTACGATTTTGTATGTGTACTCATGTATATGTTTGTTGAACATAGTGTTATGTTATGTTCTGTCATGTTCATACTTATCCTAAACAAAAAATAGTTGGATAGTATGTATATATATATATATATATTTATGTAGGTATGTATATGTACCCTGTATACATATATATATATATCATTTATCAATATGCATAGAAATCTACTCTAGACCCTCAGTTGACCTATAAGAACGTGTCTAAAAAACTGGTGAAAGTATCTTCAAATGATGGCGTAACAATTCTCTATGGGTAAAGTGAGGGTCTATGAAAACATATACCTCAAATTGATTGTTTATTCTCGGTGATCTATACTGTTCAGATTATCTGTCTTTAATTTAATTACTGTTTATATTATAACAAGCGTTGTATATAACGGTTCCGACAAATTATGCCAACTATGCTGACGTATGGGCCCAAGTTCCAGTTCACGAGCTCTGTGCCCAGCCACTGAGCTTTCGCGTGAGTTTGAGGATCAAAGTCGTTGCGAGACCCAAATCCTCAGTCGCGGTTGCCGGGTGCCCGAAAAATCGCTGCGAAACAACAGAGGAAGAGTCGACTTATGAAACAAACATAAGGAACTTACGATGAAAATCGTGATTTCATCCAGAATTTTTAACACAATAGGGATTTTGATGGATTTTGCAACATGGGTGGTTGAAGAAAAATATGAGGAAAAATGGCAGATCATCAATCCAAGTCGTGTAATGGACACCAAAGATTGAAACCATCAAGATCCGCAAAGCAGAAGTTTGGGACAACTGGGCGAACTAATTACATTCCCATCCAGATCCATCCAGTAAATTATCATATGCAAATAGATACACCGTTTATATAATAGATATATACTAGATATATCCATCCAGAGGGAAAATCATCTACAATAGATATATAATAAACAACCACCATTTGTAGATGATTTTCCCTATGGATGTCACCATGGCCAGGGTCGCCATGAAGCGTATGATCCGAGGCACTTCCATGGGATAACGCAAGGCTCGACCCGTACGATTTCTCTCCGACCATGCCAATGTGCTTGGGCCACAGACCGGAAACTGGGCACTCGTCAGTGGCAGTTCTTGTAACCAAAAACGGATGTTTGTCCGTGTCTACACATGTAATATGTATCTGCAAATACATGTGATCTATGAATACATACAGTGTACCATATATACGTATATATATACATACATATAATTCATACCATATATATATATATAGTTCATATTATATATATGTGTGTGTGTGATTACATGTGTGATTCTATAAGATGCAATGACCATATGCAAACTAACAGGAATAAGATCGGCTGGAGGATATGTCGCAGATCCACTGGGTGCGCGGACCTGGTGCTGTCCTCTGGATCACTGTAGCCTGGAAAGGCGACCAGCTGAGGAAGTGGATGTCATCGCCATTCAATTTTTTGTTGGCACATCTTGGGTGGGGAGCATTTGAAAGTAGTAGTTTGGCAATTCTCTGCAGCGGGCTAGACTTTACAGCTTGCAAGCACTTGCGAGATTTCCACAATCCTCCAAGCAAGTCCACCAGATTTCTTGTTGTAACATCCTATGGAAAAATCGAAAAGTACCCTCTGGTAGTTGAATCTGGCAGCGCGTATTCCAAAGTTTCCCAAAGCATCCATGGTTGAATCTTTGATCTGGAGTTTCACCTTCCAATTAGAAAGTTGCCACATAGTTTTGCTCCGTTAAATGGACATCTCTTTGGTCTAAGTCCCAAAAAACAAACCCGCAAATCAACCATTATCTACCCATGATATCCCATGATATCACATAGTTTTTGATCCATTTCAAGTTGCTAAATTCATCTGAATTCATCCAAATTCTCCCATGAAATCTCTCGCAGAGCCCTTGATCCAAGATCTTGATGATCCCATAATAGCCCTCCAATTTTCAAAAATTTCCCATATTTGGGAGACTTCCCATGTTTGACGCCAGGGGGTCCTACCTTCACGGTCAAGCCACACATCACCACGTTCGTTTCATCGAAGGAGGTCACCGTCACCTTGCGCTTCGGCCCCGAAGAGCCGTCCGAGGTGTCCGGATCGCAGTCGCCCAGCGGATATTCTTCCTCCGCTGCTCCGGAGGTCATGGGAATTTTTGTGGGATTTTCCGGGGATATGTAGGTAGATAGATAGATCGATCGATCGATGGATAGATCGATCGATGGAGATCGATACACAGATAGATCGATAGATCGATGTATAGAATACCCTCAAGATCAAACAAACCCCCTTGTCCTTCAAATTAAACCCAAATCTGGGTTCTAGAATGGTCTCCTTTCAAAAAAAAAACAAGGCCTTTGACATCTCTCAACGGAGAGCAGAATAGAACCCCAAAGTGTACGCATGATGGGGTTCTAAAATCGTATTCCTGCAAACCATAAAAACATGAAAAATTGACACGTTTTTGGGGGGAATCTCCTTGTTATTAGTTAAAGCAAAATTTTGCATTTCATTTGCACACAGTTTTTTGTCCTCCCGTGCGCATTGCGCGGTTCAGGTCATCATAATGTGTTGGATTTTTCTGTTTTTGAAGGGTTTTGTTAAGGCTGCATGAGGGCCACCTTTTCCGGAAAATATAAGCAGCACATCTTTTAAAAGCAAAGTCGATTGCAACCTTTTGACCCTCTTTCCCCCCACAAAGACTGCGTCGTCCAGTCATCTTTTGAAATCACCTTCCTTCTAAAACATATCTTACCGCATACAGTCTGGCAAGACTATCGCGTTGAAGGAAAGATTGCCTTGCCCATGAACAGTCTCAAAACTTCCTGGGTCATCAGTCTCTCCCCCTTCTTTGTTCTCCGAAAGTTCTCTATCAAATGTGTTGCAGATCGATGTAGAATGCAGAAGCGATGTGACAAAATGGCTACGTTTGGGTTACAGCTGGCCATCAGTCAGCACTTGGGTCTAGAATGGCTGCCTTCAAGTTGACTTCAAGCTCCAAAAACGTTTTGACACGCATTGACCTGGGAGATGACTATAGACCCGCGTCCTTCTTTCCAAGCGGTTTGGTTGAACCAAAAGTGCTGGTATCTAAAGAATGCGCAGAAGGATGTAGAATGCAGAAGGGATGCCGAAGGATGGCTAAGCGGCTAAGTTGGGTAATAGCTGGCCATCAGTCACCACCTGGGGGTCTAGAATGGTTGCCTTTGGGCCCAAAAAGCACTTGGCACGCATTGACCTGGGGATGATGACGATAGACCCGCGTCTTTTTTTCCAACCGGCTTGGTTGAACCAAAGTGTTGCTATCTAAAGAATGGAGGCGTTGGGTGGGAACAAGGATGCGCATCACTGCAGGTTGCTCATCACAACTTGAGCTGGCATTTGTACTTTCCAAACAAAATTGGCATTGTGTCGGAGGTTGGAGGTAATGGTGAGGCTCGTGTTGTTTCAATTGCGGATGCTGCCGGATATAAATCAATACGTTGTTTATCATTACACATTGCTGCAGCTGCTCAACACCTTTTTACCTTCTTTTTTCAGAAACTTCAAACCAAGCGACGTTGAAATCACCTGGTTTTGAAAATGGAAATCTTGATCGACCAAAACCAGGGATGCTAATTCCAAACATGTTTTGCACCTTTGTGCAGATACCTCATCACGACTTGGTTCCGTTTTCTGCACTCCAAATCAATGACCTTTTCTTGTGGTCTGTTGGAATCAATTTATACCACAACAAGGCTCATATATCCAAACTTTCAGGGTTCTAATTTGATAGCCTTTCAGGGTTCTAAAATCATAGCCGTCAATGCCACCTCCAGGGGGGAGATTCTAGACACCTCGATCTTGAGGATATTATATAGATGGATAGATCGATAGATCGATAGATAGATAGATGGATGGATAGATCGATAGATCGATAGATCGATAGATGGATAGATGGATAGATGGATAGATGGATAGATGGATAAATGGATAGATGGATAGATGGATAGATGGATAGATGGATAGATGGATGGATGGATGGATGGATAGATAGATAGACAGATAGATAGATAGGTAGGTAGATAGGTAGGTAGATAGATAGATAGATTAGATAGCTTAGATAGATTAGATAGATTAGATAGATTAGCTAGATTAGATAGATTGGATAGATTAGATAGATTAGATAGATTAGATAGATTGATAGACAGATAGATAGATAGATAGACAGATAGATAGATAGATAGACAGATAGACAGATAGATGGAGAGATAGATCGATGGAGAGATAGACAGAGAGATAGATCGATAGATCGATAGATCGATAGATCGATAGACAAATGATAGATCGATAGATCGATAGACAAATAGATCGATCGATGGATACATCGATAGATAGATAGGTAGATAGATGGATAGATAGATAGATTGATTGATTGATTGACTAGATTAGACTAGATTAGACTAGATTCGATTATATAGATTCGATTGGATTGGATTAGATTGGATTAGATTGGATTAGATTGGATTAGATTGATTGGATAGATATATGATCCCGTGTCGTGTTCACGCCCCCCCCTTGTATGGTATGGGGGGTGACCACCACCCCACACCCCACCGCATTCACAGGGGGGATACCTAGACATATATATATATACATACAAATACCCCCAGGACGCGGGTGCCGCCCAGAGGTTTATCATGTTACCAACTCTTTAGGGTTTGTTCAGCGTTTGTTTGGGTTTGTTTAGGGTTTAGCTCGAGTTTCATTACATACATACAGTGTACAGTGTACATATACATGTGTATATACTATACACATTATACACACAAACATACACACACACTACAAATGTTTTTTTTTAGGAGATTCTCCATTGCCGTGTTTGATGAACCGAAGGGTCATGGGGATATCATGGAAGTTGACACTTGGGGTGAACTAATCCACCTATTGCTGAGTATATCCCCTTACATAGCTGAAAAATAGGCCTTATATATGGTAGGTACCTCCAATTTGGGTTCCTGGAATTGCCACTGAATAAATCCTGATTGTCAATACTTAGCCCTATTCGGTGGCGAACTACCCAGGAATCATCAGTGGGTTAGTTCACCACAGTTATAAGTGGACGAGCACCCCTCCTCGCCTACTGAACTAACTAGGGTGAACTGGGCTACTTATAGTTTTTTCCTAGTTTGCCACCAAGTATCAACCTCAATTTAAAAATATACAACATTCAAATATCAACCCCCATGAAATCCCCATTATACACAACTATATTCTATTAAATCCACTGTATTCCCATCAATTCGCCAAGTATATTCCCATTAATGTTAGTAAAGCAATCGCAAACCATCCTCAATTTTACCACCAATGGGAAACCATTAAAATACCCGGTATGTCTGGTTAGCTAAAATTTTAGTAACATTACATCCCTATGATATCCAAAGAAAATGAATCCAGGAACAAAAAATACAAAATCACCATAAAATCAGAATAACAAAAGAAAACATCCCTGTGAAATCCTTGAAAATCGCCATAGAATTCCCATCAAATCACCATTTTTCCGGTGGAAATCACCCATGAAAATCCCCCATATAAAATCGCCTCGATCCGTGGAAGTGGAGCCGGCGGCGATGATGGGCCACCAAGACCGCCAAGACCACCTTCGATTGTTGGCTTTTTTTTCGGAAAATCCATGGTAAACAAAAATGATAAACCATGAATTTTTGGGAAAAAGCCTATTTTTTTGTCACTTTTCAGAAAATGATGATATTAAAATATAAACCAATTTCAATTGTTGGGGGTACCCAACCATTTCTGACAAACCCCTACATTATCTGAGGCCCTGGCTGCGTTTGCGCACTGCAGCTCCCGCCGAAGTCTGCCTGGCCAATCTGCGGGTGGTTTTTTGGCGGGGTCGTTGGCAACCCAAACAAGAATAAAGATAGCAAGTGGATTCAAAAAATAAAATACTTAATGACTTCATCATACAATACTGATCATACTTCCCATACTTCGTACCCATGTTCGTGTTTCAAGTATGATCAGAAATTGATCCCAAAATACATGATAATACATGATACTTAAATCCTTGATACAAGAAGAAAGATAGTATCTGGTTTTTACCCTCTGGTAAACTAACATAGCCATTGAAAATGGCCATTTATAGTTGATTTACCCATAAAAAATGGTGGTTTTCTATAGTTATGTAAACGTTTACCAGAGGGTAAGATTTTCTCCACATCTCCCAAAAATGAAAGCGCAGGTGTCACCTGACCGTTGCCTTACTGCGTCCCGGCGATGTGATGCTCCCTGCGGAAAGCGATGGCGGGCTGCTGCAACTTTGGGTGTCTGAAAATGGTTATTATAGACGCTGGGAAATTGCCGCTTGAATGGGAAAATGATGATGAAGTGAAGGATTTGTTTTGGATTTTGATGTAGCCCATTTTACGACAAACCCATTTACACCTCGGCAGAAGGGATTCGAAGTGATATGACACCATGAAAAAAGGAGGAACCAATCATTCTGTGGTAAAATAAAAAGGATTTGAAACCACAACAAGGTAAATTCCTCAGTCATGGTCTTGACCAAACAAAATATGGTGATGTCAGTGATGTCCATGAACAATGGGGATTTAGCCCATGAATCATGGACAAACCCGACTGTGCCAGGGTCAAAAGATGCTGTATACATATACATATATATATATATATATTAAATATATATATATATGATGTGATCACCCCATCATCATTCAGGATTCCAAAAATAATGTAATGTGAACCTCTCTTAATAGAATGATGACCACCCCCGACCTTATGGAAATATTGTATAATATTGTAAGTTCCTGCAGTTTAAGGTGATGTGGAACGATAATAACCAATAATCGTGATATTAACATATATTAACCAGTAATTATGGCGATAGATGAGGATATTACCAATCAATTGTTGGGCTGTCTGACAATGGGGAATTAGAACGAGCCAGAGCGAGGATATATAGGTGGGATATAGGTGGGATAGATAACCAACAACTTGATTTGGGTATGTCCAAAAATGGGTGTTGATTCCTCCAAATGCGAAACTACCAGGAAGAAAGGATTTGGAGACATGTCCGATTTCTTTCTCAGGCAGCCTTAAAGATTGAGGGGTAACCAGCTTATTTGAGGGCACCAATTGAGTTCCAAATTCCTCCTGTTCTGCGAAAAATAAGACTCTGTCCATTTTCCTCCACTTCCACTTTCAGTGTGGCTGTGTCAAGCCAAGGCTTCATCCCTTCACAACAATCATGCCCCAACAAGAAATCCTGATTTGCTATTGGATATCTTCATGTCTTTGGGGTCTCTGGAAATTGGGAAAAGCTGCATCCAATGTTTCAGCCATGGTCATCTCGACTGATCGAGCCGCCCTCGTCCCTGGGTGAGTCTCTGGTGAAATTCTATACTCACTTAGTAACTGGCTTCCACACATTGAAGTTATCCCATATATGATTCATAATATGTGATATATGATATAAATATATATATATATACATAATTATACATACAGATATATACAGCACATGGGTGCGTAACGTTCCATCCCCAAATTGTGAATTTAGTGCATACATTTCTGGATTCCCAGTTCTCATATCCCCATAGTGATCCTGAAATCCCCACCACCCTGGGGTGCTTCACCGGCGCCTGCCGTGAGGTGTCCCGGGGCACCGGAGGACGTGAAACTTCCGGACCTGGCACCGCATGTTTCGGGGGTCCCACAGCTTTCGGAGTCTGAAACCCACCAAAGATCCGAAAGAACTGAGGCAACTGAGGCATGGCTCCGATTGCTGAAGCAAAATTCGTTGGAAAACAACGGATATGAACATATCAACGCTTAAATTCTTGCTGGAAGTGGAAAAGTGGTGCGAGAAGCACTTTGGAGATGCGTGATGGGAGGTTTCATCCATGAGCTGATTTTGAAGTTGAGGTTGTCTGACTGCATTGGTCGAAAAGAATGGAGATAGCTCATCTGCCAACTCTGAGTCAAACAAGATCCACTTTTCTTCAAATACCCAACCTTTTCTTTCATAGATGGGTATGGATCAATACCTATTAATACCATTTTAATGGGATGAACATCCATTTACCAGCTATTTTGGGGTTCACTAGGTACCAGGGTTTTGCCCCATGACCAGATAGACCATCAACTGCTAGCAACGGATTTCTCGGGAAACATCGACAGAAACAGACGTTTTTTTTGGTTCAATGCCTGGGCCGAACTTGTACCACCAGGGATTGAGTGATCTTGCGCTTCGGAGAGTGGGCCTGGGGGGTTCCCCAACCGGCGATTTCTTCATGGGAAACTCATCCAATGGCTATTGAAATGATCATTTCAATGACTGCTTGGTGGTTGAGCCCTACCCCTCTGAAAAATATGACGAAGTTTCAGTTGGGATGCTGACATTCCCAATGTATGGAAAAATAAAAGCCATGTTCCAAACCACCAACCAGATGAGAAGGTCATCTATATGGGAATACTACGCAGACATTCGTCATGTTTGTGGTTGCCCCAAAAAAAGATTCAGAGAAGTTTTGCACTGTGAAATAGGTGAGAAATGGTGAGAGGTGGGCCAAAAATCATTCCCAGGTGTCCAGGTGTTTCGTTTATGGGGACTGGGATTGCTACCAGATTTTCGGTTGATGCAACTGGTACCATGGGCGTAGCTGTGTTGATCCGTGCCAAACTTCGAATGCAAACTCCATCGCTTTTGGTTTCATGGAACTGGATTGAATTGATAAAATCTGAAGGAAGCCGGTGTCTTTCTACCCTCTGGTAAACTAACGTAACTATGGAAAGATCCACCATTTTTAATGGGTAAATCCACTATTTCAATGGTCATTTTCAATAGCTATGTTAGTTTACCAGAGAGTATCTTTCGATTATTTACAGCTAAACATCATCTCACCAAGTCTCCCTGGAACGCAACCGTTTATTATAGACGTTAATATGTGTGCCGCAGATGATCAGTGTTCCAAAACCCTCATTCCATTTAATCCTGGTGGTTCATACAAGGTGGTACCCCCAAAGGCAAAATGTGTGTTGGTCTATAATCCCCATGAAAACTAGTTTAATATAGATCATGTCAGATATGTATCCCCATAAAAATCAACCCAACAGTTATTGGACTTATTTGCATCAACTTAGCTAACGAACTGGGGCACCACCTTTTAGGGATTCCTGCAGGATGGATCACTGATGGATGGATCAACCTGCAGCCGGTTCGGCATCCGAGCCGTTCCCGTGGTGCGTGGAGAAGTCGAGGTTTGCACGGGCCTTGAGGGGTTTGATTTATAAATGTGATGACACCGGAGGGGAAGTCTATGTTAATTTGACGCCTTTGAACCGGATGTTTTCACCATTCCTATCCATTTTTAATAGGTAAATCATGGAAATCTATGCCACTTCATCTAAGCCCCCGGCCGCCCGGCTGCAGCGAGGCCAGAGGCCGCGTCGCGGCTTTGGAAGAGCCTGCAAGTCGAAGTGCATGAAGTTCAGACCAAAAAATTGGGATTTCGCCCAAAATTTGGGTTGAATCCATCACAGATCACCTTTCGATCCACCCATCCACTGTCCATCCCAGCATTTTTCTCCTGGTAGGCGTGGGAGCCACGGCAGGCGATGTTGGGCCACCAGCCGGGCCACCCTTGAAACTCGTGGCCGAAGGGCTGCGGGTCCTGAGGCTTCAGTGGGCTGTTGGGCTGTTGGGGGTGCCAATTTTTGATGGGAAGTTAACAACCATTAAATCAAGATCAGCCCAAATATATTGGATTGTTACTGATTAATGATTGATGTTTTTGCTTTAAAAAAACAGGTTTATTGGGTTAGTTGGATAATGATTGATGTTAATGTTAATTGGATTGTTCCCATAATGGTGAATTGGTTTTCATGGATGCTTCCCTCTGATTTCCACTAACATAGACCTTGAATTTTTTAGCTCATTCTTGAGGTGGAAATCAATCTTCCCAACCTCGTTTCCTGCCAAGGTATCGGGATATTCTCATGAAAAATGGAGGAGAATCATGAACCAACTGGAGAGTTTCTGGGGATTTCAATATATTTCAATCATACAAACTGACACATCCACAAAAATACTGGGAGCATAGTCCGCCAATAAAACACCATAGACCTGGGTTTATGAAACTGCATGTAATATATCACGTATTAATATGATAATATGTATCAATTATATCACCGTTGATGGTCAAAATAATCCCTCAACATGTTTCAAATGATAGGCAAGTCAACATTAAACAACTCATTCACCACGGGTTTTTGACACTTCTCGTGTCTCCTTCTTTCCACCCCCGTGTCGGCCCCTATAGGGGCAGTGCCTGGTTCCGGTTCCGCCGTTGCGCAGCTGCGGGCGGCTGTTGGCAGATCCGCGCAGGGACTGGCGATCGGTGCACCGACCAATGGTGAGATTTTTTGAAGCCAAAAAACCGTGATTTCTTGGCATTTAGCATTGTGCCAAAACCTTATACCCCTGGTGAACATCAAAATAACTAGTAAATGGATGTTCATCCCACTAAAAATGTATCTATAGGTATTGACCCATTTCATGATAGAATATTCATATGCAATTGTTTTTGCATTTTTGGCCAATGACCTGCAGTCCGAGGTCCGAGGTGGGATGACCCATCAGCCCATGACTGGGAATGGTTGGACTCCCACCCAACAAAAAATTGTGAATTTGGGGGTGGTTTATTATTGTTTTACCAACATTAAATGATGACAACTTATCTAAGATCTAAAGAAATTCAAGATCTAAAAGATCCAAGACCTAAAATTCAGTCGCACTACCTCCATTTTGAGGTACCTCTCTGGGCTATTGACTCTACCCTGACTGAATCCCCAGTTGATACCCAAAATCGATATGTTCGTGAAATCCTGGATCTAATGGGACCAATTTGTTGAGTCAAACCCCATGTCTGTCCTCAAAATCTCAAAATCATCTAATTAGAAACGCATCTAATTGATTTCTCATTGATTTTCAAGATTTCTCATTAAAAAAAGAAACGTATCGAAATCTGGAAAATCAATGAAAATCCCATTTAGAATGCATTGTTTGTTGCTGAATAGATTCCGTTTGATGCTTGGAAACATTGTACCACCGCCCCTGTGACCTTGGAAGCTGTTAAAACGCTGGTGGATTGCAGGGTCGTTGAACCACTGCGGTGCTCAGGGGAACGTGCCTGCGGGACCGGACGGGATGCTAAAAAATGACTAGGAATTGATGGGGTCTTATGAAGTTTTCATACTTGTCAATTGAAATAGATATGGAAACCCCCGCTTTTTTTTATCATGTTCCGTGTTCGCTTTTTCTGGGTATGTTTTTCGTTTTTTCTGGAGGGTGTCACTCATAATGGTTTCCTTCTTTGAATTTCATTCGGGTGTTTCATTGGTTCCTTTCACAGTCAACAAACCTGGCTTGGAATCAGACGCTACGAGTTGCCAGCTTGGATGCATTTGGTTCCCAAATCTGAAGGTAGCCTGCCGCGTGAGTCTACAGAAACAAACCTTACATAGGTTTTCATTCAAGAAAAGTTGTATAGATATATCTTTACATATATCCATATACCCGACAGTGCATGGAAAATCCACCATGAAGATGGAGGTGCCCCATTCGTTTTCCATCTCTGTAGCTTTCTCCCAGTGTACCCCCTTGGTTCGCCTCTTGCTTCTCCGGGGAGTCTGCAGGACTCAATTGTGGTGCATCTCCACCTTGGTTTGATGTCAGGGTTCACCCTTTGCTCATGGTGGCCCTAAGCGTGCTTAGGGCCACCAGGGGGGGGCCCCTTGGATTTCGGGTTGGGCCCCTTTGCACCATTCATCTGGGGTCAAATCCATCAATCCTCGATAAAATCCAAGGGTTTGACCCCACTTTTAAAGCTCTCGGTTTTTTTTGATGTTTATCCAACTTGCTCTCGGGGGCTACAGCCCATGGATTATATGGATTTCAGCCAGGACCACGATTCGCTTGGTTTTCTATGGGTTTCTTCTGGTCTTTGTTGTTGCGATGATGGGGATAAAAACGGGATGATTCCCGGATGTCCAGGAGGTTCGCCGTGTGCCATGATTGTAGAGTCCATTTGTAACATCATTCACGATCAGGGGGTGTCAACCATCTAATGTCAAACCAAAATTCATAAACACTATATCATGTATATATATAGACATATCATATGTATATACAGTATATATATATGTTATAATGTGTATAATATATACACATATATGTATATTATATCTCTATATATATGTGTATATATACAGTATACACATATTGTCAACCCCAAATTCATCCAATCCCTGGGCTCAAAAATCAGACCCGGACTCCTGGGCGTGTCGGATCCTGAGACAAAAACAACGCTGTAAACCGTACATCCTAATACTGGATCTGTTGCTATCCAATCATATGGCAGTGTGTCAAAACCTTGTACCCCTGGTGAACATCAAAATAGCTGGTAAATGGATGTTCATCCCCCCAAAAATTGTTTGTATAGGTATTGATCCATTCCCATATTATTATCAAGATCTACTGAGCAATGGCTGCTAAACCTACCCCATCATATGAGCAATCCGCCATTAGGGCTAGGTAGATCGCAGCCATTGCTCGGATGGAAAAATCGACTGGAAACCGTGTTTTTTGGCAATCTAATAGATGGATTTCCTGCATATAGATGTTCCCTCAATCCAAGTCTGGGATTCTTATTTCCCTGGGTCTGCCGAAGTTTTGGTGTATTGAGCTTAGAGCTCTTTTGATTCACCAAAATGTCAAAATGTACCACCCTGATATCCCAAATTTGGTGTTAATTCACCATCCTGCTGTTGCTGGTGAAATCCCCTTTTTTGCGCAAAAACCCTATTGTTGAAGTCCTTTTTGTTGCTGGCTAAAGCTCTCGTTTTGTCAATTTTGTGCCATTTCATCTCACGTAACTGGTAAATTCCCCTGATCTATCGGACAAAATCCCTGATTCATCAGAAATGTGGTAAACCCAATCCCATAAACCATCCCCAATTATATCACCATTTTGATTTTTGTGGTTTTCCAACCATCCCCAGTCATGGTAGTTGTTTATGGCATTCGGTGTCCCACGTGAATGGTGTTTAATTACACTATATAATCATTAATGATTACTAACCATCAGCAATGGGGATCGGATCACTCTTGTGTCTATATAATTCTATGTATATATATAATTATATATATATATACTGTATATGTGTATAATTATATAATTATATATATATATCTAATGGTTAATGGTCAGGAACTTGATTCAAACGTGTATGGTTGGTGATCCAACAACAATATAAAAGTTATAAACTATCCATCACCTTTGTCGAAAAACCCGCCTGCAATGCGAGGCTTCACTTTTCCAGTAGCCTGGAGGCTCCGGGTTTCTCCACATCTTGCAACCAAAAAAAAACGAATCGCCACATCGATCCCTAAAAAGATCCAAATGTCAGGGTCATAGGCAATGTTAGCCTCTGGTAACTTCACATATAGAACACTGTCCCGGACAATACCTACAAAGACGCTGATTCTTCATATTTTTCCCGTTCCTTCCAGCCTGGTCAAGGCGATTCTGTGTACAGAACTGCGCCATGCTTTTCAAATCAGAACCTCCGCTCGCATGGAAAAAAAGAGGCTACCCTCTGAGAGTTCAACAGTTTGCGAAGTGGAAAATCATCAGTAAATCATAAATCAGATTTCACAGCCATGGAAAATCAACATGTTAAAAAAAAATGTCATCGAACTCTGGCTGGGCTGTGGGTTCCTTCTGGCGAAACCTGAGAATTTCAACCAACTCAAAAATGGATTTCCACGGATTTTGAAGCAGTGAAGCATCCCAAAATTCAATGGATCACACCCGTTCTCATGGCTGGTTTTCATAGGGAAAAAAACAGTTCATGGATAACATGATCCCAGCATATATGTAAAGGCTGGGTTCATCCAAAAAAAACTCGACCAACATGTACTAGCGCATTTTCGTTGCTTAGACTGTACAATTTCTATGTCAAAAACATAGGCATGGTACATCAATGGTAAATCCCAATCACTTGATGGTTGATTTACCATAAGTTTTCCATTGATTTCCCCATGGAAATCATGGTAAATCCATGGTAAATCCATGGTAAATCCATGGTAAATCCCCCTGAACCCCCTGAAAAAAACATGAAAAAACAGGGTTGGTCAGCCGCCCCAGCCGTGAGTTGCCCCATCCCACAGGATCCCCCGCGAACGCTTCGGAGAGTCGTAGCCTTCCAAGGGACTTTTGTGTCTACCGGAGGTAACTCGCTGGAATTTCCAGACGCTTTGGTGAAATGGTGGTTTAATGGGGTTTAATGGGGTTTAATGGTGGTTTAATGGGGTTTAATGGGGTTTAATGGTGGTTTAATGGGGTTTAATGGGGTTTAATGGGGTTTAACCAACAAAATGATGGTTTTTATGGGTTTTACCATCTGGTTATGACTAACATAGCCATGGAAAATCCCGTAAATAAATGGAGGTTTCTAGCTGGAGGATTTTCCATGGCTATGTGAAATAACCAGAGGCTACCAATGGATGATTTTTGGCAGATGCGCGTTTACCAACTGACGATGGTGTGCACATCCAACTACCCATCCATGGCATATCCTCATCAAGGTCGACCAGACAGGAGATTTTGGGGTCTGTATGAAAATTTGGGGTACCCCCAAATCCGGCGGTTTATCATCAGATTCCCATTGAAATTGGTTAATCACCATTAATCACCCATCATTAACCCATCAGCATTAACCCATTATGAACCATTAATGGTTACTAACCAAGGTACCCTCCCATGTTTGGAAAACATTTGGCATGTCACCGTGATGTGTCCATGTAGCCAAATCCCAGGCATCAGTGCTCCAGTATTTATTAACCCCGCGAAAAAAGGATGCACTCTACCTATAACCGAAATAAGTGGATTACATCCTATATACAACCTATATATGACCCATATTATATATATATATACCACTTATACTTTATATACAGATATATGAATGGGTTATATGTACCGTATATATATATACATACGATTTATATAGGTTGTAATCCGCTTACGATGCCTGGTACCCAGGACGCGCCTCACGACCAGTGCTGCCGCCATTGGCTGGTGGCTCCTGTGCTCGGCGTAGGGAGGTCATCCTGCTGGTGCGGAGACTTCGCCGGAAACTGCTGGTTGAACGAGGAAGAAATGAGACTTTTCCAGTGGGATAAATGGAGAAAAATGGAGAAACATGCCGAAAAATGGTACTTTCACCCAGGAAGAATGGTGCGTTAAAGATACCTGAAGCCAAAAGATTGGCAATGACTGGCAGCCGGAAGTGGTGGTGCAACGAGCAACGGTGCTTTAACAGTGCCATAGGGTGCAGATCCTGGATCCCCAAGAAACCACGGTGGGAAAGAGTTCCAACATCTCAACTGTTGACTCGATAGACCTGACAATTGAAGACTTATGTCATGATTATGTCTTGATATGTTTTGATACATTTGGATTCCTAGAAGCTTAGGTGTTCTGGCTGTTCACTAGTATACTTGTCCCATCCCGGTTGATGGTGAAGTCGGCATGGCCTTTAAGACAAAAGATGGAAGGTCCCGTGGTTTAGCAGAATTTCCCGGGTAAAATTACCAAGTTTGGTTACCCCCCTCGGCTGCCCCACGTGAGCGCACGGACATGCCTGGAGATGATCAGAATGCTTCGACCATTCGGGTGACGAGGTGCTTACCGAACTAGGGATTTCAGCCGTCAAAATCATTGTTTTTTTCTCTTTTTTTTGCAATTCCTGGAGGTTTATATGGCTTACGGCTTGGGTTTGGTTTTCCCACCTTAGACACGTTTTCATAGTGGATTCTTTTTTACGGGCTGCGAATGGACTTGGGGAACCATGGTCAGGCAGTCTGGCTGAGGTAATCCATCACGGATGGTCAGCCATGGTATCCATATGACAAGATACTCACCATGGCATCCATGGCATCCATGTGAACCATGGAATTTTCCATCCAAATATGCATGTCGAAACCGTGGGAACTCCTTTTCTTCCATCCCATAGGGGGATATGATTCCATCTGCTAGGGAAATACTGGAATATGTTGGAAATTGGACAAACACTAAACCAAAAATATACCGTATCCTATTAGTGTATGATGCTTAAAGATGTTTATGAGTTTCCTTTTCAAAATCTCAAAAATGAACAGCGTGCGATTGATTCACTGCAATCCAACAAATCCTGCAGTTGATAGCAGTCCAAAGCCCAAAGTGTGCTTCCTACTTGATCATTCCGGCCCAAGCTGACAAAGCAATGGGCATGGCTTCAAATTCGGGCCCCCGTTGTAAACCTTGAGTGTGAAATGGTCGCGTCCTACTTTCAGACAAAGCCTACTGCATGGTTGGTAAGAATCTAGTTGAAATGTGTAATGGCCATGAAGCGGATGAAAGTCAGGAACTCAGTTGGATTGAAGAAGACCATCGACGGACCATCGATAACATAGAAGGTCCATCTGTCACATGACTATGTCACAAGGTTCAGAATCAAGACGATGTACATGACGTCTAGGGGTTCTTCCCTCATCTTACAGACATTGTTTGATGACTTGGATGTGCATCCTAGTTGGCAACTAGACAGCAACTCAGATATGACTACGCATATCCCATACATATATAATGTTGGGTGTGGTAACCATGGCTTAACCATGGTCAATTATGGTTCTTCAGCACTTACTGTGGTAAACCCCTCCCCACAGACTCACCAGGTGTGGTATAAAATGGTTGATCAACCCTCCATAATTGGAGCTTTGCGGCACTGGCTTTACCTGTACCATATGACTGTTGCCCTTCAGGTTCCTATTTTCTGACAAGAGATCACCGACGTTGAAGCTCTGGGCTCTCCAAACGTGACAACTCCGGGCGCGGAAGAAATGCCCTCCAGGCGACGCATCAAAATTGCTTGGAGTGGTGTGACCATCAAGTACGTAGATGAAAATGGTGGTATATCGATCAAAAATGGGGGTATTACATGGTATAACAATCCAAAATCGGGGTATAACGGCATAACCAACAACAATGGGTATAAGACGAATCGAATTAACCCATCCCAGGATTTCGAGCAGCGAAATTTTCGAGACAGCTTCACTTGGAGAACCATACCACTTCGTATGTGGAAAAACTGGGGTTGTTGTTACGGTGAGTTCTCCGATTTACTGTATGGAATAATGTGGTAACAATCATAAACTACCCATTTAAGGATGGTTTATACATCCCACCTATAAACAAAATGGTGATATTTGGGGGGATGGTAAACATGGCATTGTTTTAACCACATTACAGATAAATATACAAAAATTGGTGGCTTTATATATAACTCCAATTTGATGGTTTTTGTAGGGGTATTAACCACATTTTCATCACATGTTTATTGTTTTCACCAGGGTTCTCAACCACTGGGATGATCCTCGGAGCGCCTCGAGAGGGGTGCTGTATGCGCCACGCTTCGCCTCAGAACAACTCGCTGCGTCGAAATCTCAACCACCCAGTACCAGGAACATATGGGGTATATAATGGGGTATATACCCATTAATATATAACCTCAATATATAACAAAATGGGGTATATAATGGTATATATAACCTATGGGGTATATAATGGTTAATATATAATGGGTAACATATGGGGTTATGTGTCTGAAAATGGGGTATAGAATGGTATATATAACCTCAAATTGCCATTTGAATCGAGGTAATAATGGGATAATGATGATAAACCAATGGATGAGTCGAGGTCCCATATTTCAGACAAGCCCAAATGTCGAAAATGTCACATCATTCATTGTATTCGTTTCGGATGCACGAAACCAAGTGCCCCACTTGATAGTCTGGCATGACAACTCCAAAGGCAGCCGAGTTTTGACCGCCTGCGGTTGAGGATCGAACTAGTGGGGAAAAGAGCAGGTGCAACCCCAGTGGTTCCAGTGATACATGGTCAATAAATAACCCTTTGTAAATGGATTCTATGTATATATATATATATTATATATATTATATATATATATTCCTTTTCATGGATGTAGGATCGAATGGTTTTGAGGATCCTTGGGTATACCCCGATACAAATTGGCCACTGTAACACTGTACATCACATTATGTCACTACAGATGGCAGATCCGATGTGAGAGGTGGGTTCTAGGTGAGTGCTCAACGGCCCTTGTTTGATAGCGATCTGGATCCTGAATCTCCAGAAAGTCGTTCCATTGGATCCCATGAAATGCCAATCTACTTCAATTGCAGTCATGTCTCAAAAATAGGCCAGGCAAAAAAAGTACCGTTTTCCATGTTTATAATATTTTATAATCAATCAACCACAGGAAAAAGAACAAAATAACATCGATCCTGTAAATCCCTGTTACTGTATATAGTTTCAGTTTTTCAAAACATGAATCCAATGCCTTTGTTGCCTATCTTATATCCCCATTTTCGTGAGACCAAACCATCATCCATATGTGAATTTCTGACAATTGCGGTGCCCCAGAACCATTGGGGTGTATCATTTTGTATCCCCAGTTAGAATTTCCTGTCAATTTTCCCATATCCAATTGTGGAATCATCCATATTGAATATCATATTGCTGGTCAGATCCCACTATTCCCTTAACATCCCCCCATATCAATGGTAAAAGATCGTAAAATACAGTGGATGGTTGCGAAATCCTGCACCAGTTGATAGGTGGGAAACATCCCATTATTTTTAGGGTTTCAACCATCCGTTTGGTGATGCAGGATTTCGCAACCATCCACAGACCACCAGAAATGATGGACCAACCACACCTCGGACAGACCGTGTCAATCCCACAGCGAGTGTCCGTAGAAGAGCTGGAGCCAAAGGCCAAAGAATCACGAGTCGTTGTGGGTTGCGGATTTTGCCAACAAAAAATGGTGGATTTGATGGGATCTAATGAAGATTGAACGGCGAATATACTGGGGATACGCCATACCCCATGAAAATGTGGAAAATCCTTCCCTACTGGCCATCTAATGGGGGTTAAATACCCCATTGTTCAGCTCCACTGCATGATAGATTCTCATGCCCGCTTCATTGCATTCAAAAAAACAAGCTTCGGTGGTATCCCCAACAGCAGCAGCAATTTATTTTCACAATTTGTTCGTCGGAAATTTGCTGGAACTTGACCTAAAAGCTGCGCCGACACACTCCCGGAATGGCACCGGAACATACTTGAAGCCTCGTTGAACCTGGCCGCAGCAAAACCCTTCCGGAACCTTCTCCAGAACCTTCTCCGGAAGCTCGTTGAACCTGGCCCTTCCGGAACCTTTTCCGGCACGCTGTTGAACCTGACCTGGCTCAGCTCTGCACCAAACTCTCCCAGACCTTCTCCGGAAACCCTGTTGAGCCTGACCTGGCTCTGCACAAAAGCTTCCCAGACCTTCTCCGGAACCTTCTCCGGAGCCTTCTCTGCAACCCTGTTGAACCTGACCTGGCTCTGCACCAGGTGCAACCACTCGCACTGTTTCCACATGGCGTAGCCAGAAGGTCGAAATGTCCCGCCCACTTTGGGCACAAATGTCGGCCGGCGACATGACATGTTTCATGCTAATATAATACAATTTAAAAATATGTAAAAAAAAATAAGCTTCGATGGTATCCCCAACAGCCGCAATGTTTTATTTTTGCAAATCTTTCTGAAGCGTGCTGCGGAGCCAAGCGCTGGAAACACCTCAGCTGGCTTTCCGTGAGTTAAATGGCCGCAAATCCTGTTGAGCCTGACCTGGCTCTGCACCAAAGCCTCCCAGACCTTCTCCACTGTTGAGCCTGACCTGACTCTGCACCAAAGCCTCCCGGAACCTTCTTCGGAGCCCTGTTGAACCTGACCTGGCTTTGCACCAAAGCGTCGCAGACCTTCTCCGGAACCTTCGGAACCTTCTCCGGAACCTCGTTGAACCTGACCCGGCGCCTGCACCAGTGCACACCAGAGCTATTCTGGGCTGAAGACCTGATTAGCATATGCTGTTGGGGAAAAAATAGATTCGATTAAAAAACAAAATATTTGTTAAAAGAAAAAATAAAGGTATCTCTATTTTTAATTTACTGTAATATATTATAAATAAATGAAAATATAATTTAAAAAATTGTTTTAAAAATAGTAAGCGAAATTAATATTGTAAAACTTATAGTTATTAAATATATCTAATTCAAATAAATAAAAACCAATTTAAATAATAATATATGATAAACTCAAAATTAAAAATCATATATTTAAAAGAACAAATTCTTTATTATATG